>Ga0316217_10005686_pt1 | contig 12779 bp, 11 predicted proteins | sample 1anoAmetaG_FD_203633 | JGI IMG/M metagenome (GOLD analysis project Ga0316217, IMG submission 203633) | Freshwater microbial communities from Trout Bog Lake, Wisconsin, USA - 1anoA | ecosystem: Environmental > Aquatic > Freshwater > Lake > Hypolimnion/Profundal zone | place: USA: Wisconsin...
CCGGCAGCTCACCTGGCAAGTGGAGGAAGGCCTGACCGTGCGCGGGGATCCCCGGATGCTGGACTCGGTCATGCTCAACCTGCTGGGCAACGCCTGGAAGTACACCCTCCGGACTCCGGAAGGGCGGATCGAGGTGCATGCCGAGGGCGAGGGTCCGGACCGGACCATCTGCGTGGCCGACAACGGCGCCGGCTTCGACATGGCCTACGCGGGCCGGCTGTTCCAGCCGTTCCAGCGCCTGCACCGCCAGGACGAGTTCCCCGGGATCGGCATCGGCCTGGCCACGGTCCAGCGGATCCTCCAGCGCCACGGCGGGACCATCCGGGCCGAGGCGGCCCCGGGCCGGGGCGCCACCTTCAGGCTGCGGCTGCCGGCGGCCTGAGGCCGGACGGGGCTCAGCGCAGGGGGATCCGCAGGGTCACGGCGGTGCCCTCGCCCTCGTTGCCGATGCTGATCTCCCCCCGGTAGCTGGCCAGCAGCTGCTTGCAGATCGCCAGCCCCTCCCCGGGGCTGCGGGCGCCGATCACCACCTGCTGGTGCAGGCCGGAGAACGGCTCGAAGGCCATGGCCAGTTCGCTGGGCAGGATGGGGCCGCCCTCGTCCCGGATCTCCAGGATGAAATCGTCCCCGTCCTGGCCGGAGCGGACCGCCAGGGTCGGCGAGGGGGTGGGGCCCTCCAGGGCATGGCGAACCGCGTTCACCAGGATGGCCGCGAAGTCCCCGTAGACGCCGTGGATCATCGGCGCCGGGGCGTCCAGGACCTGGGTCAGCGCCAGCTGGGCCGGGATGATCCCCTCCACCTGCAGCAGGCCCAGTTCCTGCTGGATCAGGTCGTGCAGGTCGAGCCACTCGGGGGTGGCCGGACCACCCTTGCCCACCCGCCGGAGCAGGGCCTTGAGCAGGCCGTCGATCTTGAAGACCGCCTCGCGGATCTCGGCCAGGGCCCTGGGCTGGGCCTCGTGCAGGGAGAACAGGTCGTGGGTCGCCCCCGGGACCATCAGCTGGTCCAGCAGCCGGCTCTGCCGGTGCAGGCTGGCCACGGGCGCCTCCAGCCGCTGGGCGATCTTGACGATGAGATCGCCCAGCAGTTCCTGGCGGTTCCGGCGGCTGAGCACGTCCCGGGCGCTCTGCAGGTCCTGGTAGGCGGTCTCGATCCTCTCGTAGCTGGAGGCCAGGGCCCGGGTGCTGTTGTTGAGGGTGACGATCAGCTCGGCGTTCTCCAGGCTCACCAGGGCGATGCTGGCGTGCAGGGTGATCATCTCCAGCTCCGCCGGCAGCAGCCGCTGGTCCGCCGGCCGGGTCACGATCCAGAAGCCGTAGGCCTCGGCCTCGGCCTGGTGGTCCCGCAGCACCAGCATGCAGGCTTCCGAGGAGGGCGACCAGAACCCGAGCCCCAGCCCCTCGTCCCAGACCCGGGTGCTGCGCAGGCTCTCGCCGCGCAGGGTCCCGCCGGGCGGCAGGCTCCGCGCCCGCACCACGAAGGGATGGTCCAGGGACAGCACCGGCACCTCGTCGAAGCCGGTCCCGGTCCAGCGCAGCCCCTCGAAGTAGCCGCCGCTGGGATGCATCCGGTAGGCCCACAGGCCGCTGGCCCGCACCTCGGCCCGCACTTCCCCCAGGATCCGGACCAGCAGGGCGTCGGGGTCATGCTCGGTGAGGATGCTCTGGCTCAGGGCGAGCAGCCTGGACAGGCTGCGGTTCCGGGTCTCCAGGGCGTCCTGGACCGCCAGCAGCTTGCGGTTGGCCTCGTGGGCCTCCTTCAGCTGGGCCTCCAGGTGCTCCACCACGTGGACGTTGAACTGGCGCAGGGCGGCCGGCTCCCGGGACTGCTCGATCTGCTCGCGCACGCCGCCCAGGTAGGCCCCCACCTGGCCGACGAAGGTGAAGGGGTCCAGGGGCTTGGGGATGAAGCCGTCGCAGCCGGCCACCAGCGCGGTCTCGCGGTCGCTCTTGAGGGTCTTGGCGGTGAGGGCCACCAGGGGGACCTGCCGGAGGTCCGGGTGCTGCCGGAACTTGGTGGCCACCTCGAAGCCGGACAGCCCGGGCAGGTTGATGTCCAGCAGCACCAGCGCCGGCTTGAGGGTCAGGGCCAGGTCGAAGCCCTTGAGCCCGTCGCTGGCCCAGTGCAGCTCGTAGCCGGCCTGGGTGAGCAGGCGCTGGACCAGTCGCCAGTTGACCGGGTTGTCTTCGATGCAGAGGATCCTGACGGGTGCGGGACTGGTCATGTCGGGCCTTCCTCGAGAAGCGGCATTTCCACCGTGAAGGTGCTGCCCCGGCCTTTTTCGCTCTCCACCGTGATCTGCCCGTCCATCATGGCCATGAGCCGCTGGGAGAGCGCCAGGCCCAGGCCGGTGCCGCCGAACCGGCGGGTGATGCTGCCGTCCACCTGCTGGAACGGGCGGAACAGCCGGCCCAGTTCCTCGGGGGACATGCCGATCCCCTGGTCGGCGATGCTGATCCGGAGCCGGCTGCCCACCCGGGCCACCGCCAGGGTGACCACCCCGGCCTCGGTGAACTTGATGGCGTTGCCCAGCAGGTTGGTGACCACCTGCTTGAACCGGACCGGGTCGCCCAGGACCCGCGCCGGCCAGTCCGGCGGGGTGTAGGCGAACCGGATCGGCCGCTCCAGGATGAGGCCGGCGGTGAGGGCGCCCACCTCCTCCAGCAGCGGGAACGGATCCAGCACGACCAGCTCCAGCTCGAACTTGCCGGCCTCGATCTTGGAGAGGTCCAGGATCGAATCGATCATGGTCAGCAGGCTGCGGCCGTTCTGGTGGATGATCTGCAGGTCGTCGCGGACGTCGTCGGGCAGGCGCCGGGAGGCCTCCAGCAGCAGCAGGCCGGAGAAGCCGATCACCGCGTTCAGCGGGGTCCGCAGCTCGTGGCTCATGTTGGCCAGGAACTCGTCCTTGATCCGGTCCAGCTCCACCAGCCGCTGCAGGCTCACGCTCAGGCTCTCGTTGACCTGGGTGAGCTCCCGGGTCTTCTCCTGGACCTTCTCCTCCAGGGTGCCGGCCCAGGCGGCCAGCTCGGCCCGGGACTGCTCCAGGCCGCGGGTGCGGTCCTGCACCAGCTGCTCCAGGTTGGCCCGGATCTCCTCCAGCTCCCAGATGGTCTCCATGAGCTGGCGGGTGCGCTCCTGGACCCTGGATTCCAGCAGCCGGTTCTGCCGCTCGATCTCGTCCCGCGACACCCGCAGCTTGTTGGTCATGACCTCGAAGCTCCGGCCCAGGTCCTCCAGCTCGTCCCGGGAGCGGACCCGCACGGCCAGCCCCTCGAAGTTGCCCTGGGAGACCCGCTGGGCGGCGGTGGTCAGCGCCACCACCGGGCGGATGTAGAGGTTGGCCAGGTAGACCGCGGCGCAGATGCCCAGCGCCAGGCCGGCCGCCCCCACCCAGATGCCCCGGTTGAGGTGGTCGCTGGCCAGCTTGCGGATCTCCTCGGTGGAAAATCCCAGGACCAGGCTTCCGCGCAGGTGGTCGGCGGCTTCGCCGGTGGTGATCGGCGTGATCACCACCATGGTGGAGCCGTGGTAGTGGAGGTAGGACTGCGGCACGCTCATCCGGCCGTGGTCCCGGGCCCAGGGCGGGGCGGAGGCGGTGGCGTCCACCACCCGGCCCTGGGGATCGGCCACCACGCTGAAGCGGAAGGTCGGGATGCGCTTGACGCCCCGGAGGATGCGGTCGATCTCGGCCGGGTGGTAGCCGTCCATGACCGGCGCCAGGGCGAAGCTGGCGGCCTCGGCCACCTGCCGGGCGCTCAGCTCGGCCTGCTCCCGGAACCGGCGCTCCTCCTGGCGGGGATAGTAGGCCACGTTGAACAGGGCGAACCCCAGCACCAGGAAGGCGATCACCGCGCTCAGCTTGGTCTTGATCGAGAACCGGAACATCCCAAGCAGTCTACCCGGAGGTCCGCCGGAAGATGTGGAATACCGCCATGCCGTAGCGGCGGGCCTCCAGCCGCTCCAGGCCCTCGGGTGCCGGCAGTTCCGAGGGGTGGCCGGCCTCCCAGACCAGGACCCCGTCCGGCTCCAGCCAGGCCTTGAGCCTGGGGGCCAGGACCCGCCAGAGCTCGGCGCTGGCCTCGTAGGGGGGATCGGCGAACACCACCGCCTGGGGCGGGAAGCTGTCCGCGGGCAGGCGGGTGGCGTCCCGGGCCAGGATGCGCAGGTCGGCGCCCCGGGCGTTGGCCCGGACGCAGGCCAGGGCCGCCGGGTCCCGCTCGACGCAGGCCACCGGGCCGTAGCCCCGGGACAGGGCCTCCAGCGCCACCGCCCCGGAACCGGCGAACAGGTCCAGGAACGGCCCCCGGGGCCAGCGCTGGAGGATGGAGAACAGCGCCTCCCGGGCCCGGTCGGCGGTGGGCCGGACGGTCAGGTCGGGGGGCGCCTGGAGGCGCCGGCCCTTGAGGGTGCCGGCGATGATCCGCATGCTGGCTCCCGGCTAGACCGCCCAGCGCATCAGGATGCCGCCCCAGGTGAAGCCGGCGCCGAAGGCGGCGAACACCGCCAGGTCGCCCTGCTTGAGCTTGCCGGCCACGACCGACTGGTGCAGGGCGGTGGGCAGGGTGGCCGAGGTGGTGTTGGCGAAATCGCCGATGTTGCTGGCCATCCGTTCGGGCGGCAGTTCCAGCCGCTTGGCCGCGGCGTCCATGATCCGGACGTTGGCCTGGTGGGGGATGAACAGGGCCAGGTCGCTGGTCTGGATGTGGTTGCGGTCCAGCATCAGCCGGCTCACCTCGGCCATGTCGCGCACGGCGCGCTTGTAGACCTCCTTGCCGTCCTGGTGGATGTAGTGCATCTTGGCCGCCACGGTCGCCGCGGTGGCCGGGTGCAGCGAGCCGCCCCCGGGCATGCAGAGGAAGGGCGCCCCGGTGCCGTCCAGGCGGTGCTCGAAGTCGAGGATGCCGTGGCCTTCGGCCACCTGCTCCAGGATCACCGCCCCGGCCCCGTCGCCGAACAGCACGGCGGTGTTGCGGTCGGTCTTGTCCATGATCGAGGTCATGACGTCGCAGCCGACCACCGCCACCCGCTTCAGCCCGGCCCCGGCGATCAGGCCGGCCCCGGTGGTGAGGGCGAACAGGAAGCTGGAGCAGGCCGCGTTCATGTCGAAGCCGTAGGCCCTCGTGGCCCCGACCTTCTGCTGGATCAGGGCGGCGGTGCAGGGGAAGAACATGTCGGGGGTGACCGTGGCGACGATGATCGCGTCCAGGTCGCCGGCGCCGATGCCCCGGCGCTCCAGGGCCTGCTTCAGGGCCCCGGCGCCCAGGTCGGAGGCGGCGGTGCCGGGCTCCACCCAGCGCCGGGTGCGGATGCCGGTGCGGGTCAGGATCCACTCCTCGTTGGTGTCCACCATGTTGGCAAGGTCGGTGTTGGTGACGATGCGCTCGGGGTAGAACTGGCCGGTGGCTGTGATCCCCACGGGAATGGCGAGCCGTTGTGTCAAATGAACCTCCGGGAAAGTTGCCGAATCCAAACCCTTGATTGTGAACGAATCGGGTCCGGTCCGCCATCCTTGTGTTCCGGCCCGGGCGGCGAGCCGGGCCCCGGCTGGCCTTTGCTATGATCAAACCGACACCAAAGGCCGACCATGCGCACCCTCGCCGTCCTCCCCTCCCGCTACCCGTCCTCCCGGTTTCCGGGCAAGCCGCTGGCGCTCATCGCCGGCCGGCCGATGATCCAGTGGGCCTGGGAGGCCGCGGCCCGGGCCGAAGGGGTGGACACGGTGCTGGTGGCCACCGACGACGACCGGATCGCCGCGGCGGTGGCCGGGTTCGGCGGCCGGGTGGCCATGACCGACCCCGCCCTGCCCTCCGGCACCGACCGGGTCGCCGCCGCCGCGGCCGCCCTGGGCGAAGCCTTCGACCTGGTCCTGAACCTCCAGGGCGACGAGCCCGCCATGCACCCCGGAACCATCGCCGCCCTGGTGGCGCTGATGCGCGACCAGCCGGAGCTGCCCATGGGCACCGCGGCCTGTCCCTTCGGCTCGGCTGATGAGCTATTCAATCCAAACAACGTCAAGGTGGTCACCGACGACGCCGGCCGGGCCCTCTACTTCAGCCGCAGCCCGATCCCCTACCTGCGCAACAGCCAGGTGTTCCAGGCCGACTTCCGGCCCTGGCTGGAGCCCGGCCAGCTGGCCCTGTACCAGCGCCACCTGGGCATCTACGGCTTCCGCCCGGAGGCCCTGCTGCGGTTCACCCGGCTGCCGCCGCACCCGCTGGAGCGGATCGAGATGCTGGAGCAGCTGCGGGCCCTGGGGGCCGGGATGGCGGTGGGGGTGGCGCGGACCCCGCACCTCAGCCTCGGGGTGGACGTGCCCGGGGACATCCCGGCGGTGGAGGCGCTGCTGGCGGCCCATGGGCGCCGCTGACCGGCCCCGGTCAGGGCCGGGAGGGGGCCGTCCAGGCTTCCTCCCGGGCGTCCGGCGCCAGGGCCAGGGCCGGCCGGCGCCCCAGCAGGTACAGGCCCAGGGTGCTGGCGAGGCCGATCAGCAGGCCGCCGTACCAGACGGAGTGCGGGCTGATCCGGTCGTTGAGCAGGCCGCCGGCCACCGGCGCCACCGCCCGCGCCAGGCCCCAGGTCATCCAGTAGATGCCCATGTAGCGGCCCCGGGCCGCGACCGGCGCCCGGTTGGCCACGTAGGCGGTGCCGGTCGGCACGACGATCAGCTCGCCGAAGGAGAAGATCACCATGCTCAGCCAGAACCCCCAGAAGCTGCTCATCAGGGCCACGCTGCCCACGCCGACGGCGTAGACCAGCATGCCCAGGGTGAGCATCGGCAGCGGCGCGCGCCGGCGGGTGCCGAGGGTGACGAAGTACTGCACGAACACGCACATCAGGGCGTTGGTGATCGGCAGCCAGCTGTACAGGTGCTCGGGGAACTGGAAGTTGCTCTTGGTGTAGACCGCCAGCAGGGTCCACATCATCAGCGGCGGGATCAGGCCCAGGGTGGTGATCCCGGCGAAGACCAGGAACCCCCGGTCGCGCAGGACCTGGCGAAAGCCGGCCCCGGGCGCCGCCCGCTCCGGCCGGTCCGCCGTCCCGGGCCGGGTCTCCCGCACGAACACCAGCAGGAACAGGGAGTAGGCGATCATGGCCACGGCGGCGGCGCGGAAGGCGGTGTGGTAGGAGCGGGAGACGATGAAGCCGCCGATGGCCGGCCCCAGGGCGATCCCGGCGTTGTTGAAGACCCGCAGGGTGGAATAGCCGGAGCTGCGCCGGCCCGGCGCCAGCATGTCCGCCATCATGGCGTCCGAGCCCACCGCGTAGACGGTCTGGGCCGCCGCCATGATGCTCATCGGCAGCAGGAAGCCCAGGTAGCTCCCGGCCCGGCTCATGAGGATCCAGGCCAGCCCGTGGCCCAGCTGGGCGGCGAACATCACCGGCTTGCGGCCCAGCCGGTCGGCGATGGAGCCGCCGGCGACCGACACCAGCAGGCCGGCGATGGAGCTGAGGGTGATCAGGGTCGCCACCGTGGAGAGGTGCAGGCCCAGGGTCCGGCTGATGTAGATGAACTGGAACGGCCAGACCAGGCTGGATCCGGCCGAGCTGACCAGGACGCCGCCGGCGATCAGCCAGAACTGCCGCGGGAAAGCGTCGATGGGGGCGTCTGGGCGTCGGGACAAGGGCATGACCGTTTCAGGTAAGGATAAATTTTAGCTACCCAGCGCGGCGAGGATGTCCCGGGCCAGGGCGGTCAGCGAGGGATCCCGCGCGCCCATCACCAGGATCAGGTCGCCCGCCCGGGCCTCGGCGGCCAGGGCGGCCACCAGGGCGGCCCGGGACGGGGCGAACCGGGCCTGGACCCCCTGCCCCGCCAGCTCGGCCACCACGTCGGCCGAGGAGAGATCGCGGGTGGCGGTGCCGCCGGCATAGAAGATCTCCAGCAGCCAGAGCCGGTCCCCGGGGTGCAGCTCGGCGCGGAAGGCGGCGACGAAGTCCGCGCGCAGGAAGCGCATCGGGCCGTAGCCGTGGGGCTGGAACACCGCCAGCACCCGGCCGGCGCGCAGGTGGGCGGTGCGGATGGAGGCGGCCACCTTGGCCGGGTTGTGGCCGAAATCGTCCACCACCTCCACGTCCCGGGCCCGGCCCAGCACCTGGAAGCGCCGGGCCACCCCCTGGAAGCCGGCCAGCGGCCCGGCCATGGCCGCCAGCGGCACCCCCACCGCCCGGCAGGCGGCGATGGCGGCCAGGGCGTTCTCCACGTTGTGGCGCCCGGGCACCCCCAGCCGGAACCGGGTGGCGCCGATCCGGAAGCTCGACTCCGCCGGGCCGGCCAGCACCTCCTCGGCCCGCACCGCGGCCCCGGGGCCGAAGCCGAACACGGTGGCGCCCGGGGCGAATTCCGCCAGGTTGGCCGCCTCCCCCAGGACCAGCGCCTCCCGCGCCTGGGCCCGGAAGGTGGTGAACATGGCCGCCACCTCGGCCTCCTCCTTGTGGTCCCGCTGCAGGTTGAGGATCACCGCCACGGCGGGATGGTAGCGCACCACCGAACCGTCGCTCTCGTCGGCCTCGATCACCAGCAGGTCGGAGGCCCCGGCCCAGGCGTTGCCCCAGAGGCCCTGGCGCTGGAGCGCCACCAGCTCGCCGCCGGTGATCACCGACGGCTCCCGGCCGGCCGCCCGCAGGATCTCGAACACCATGGCCACGGTGGTGGACTTGCCGCTGGTCCCGGTGACGGCCAGGGTCCGGCGCTCGGCCACGAAATGCGCCAGCAGTTCCGACCGGTGCACCAGCGGGATGCCCAGCTCCCGGGCCCGGGCGAAATCCGGCACCTGGTCCTCCACCGCCGTGGAGTAGACCACGCCGGCGCAGTCGCCGGCCACCCCGGAGCCGTCCTGGGGCCACAGCTCCACCCCGGCCGCGGCCAGCAGGGCCCGGCCGGCCCCGTTGCCGCCCTGGTCGAAGCTGCGGTCGCTGCCGCTGGCGCGGCCGCCCCGCTGGGCCAGGTACTGGGCCAGGGCGCTCATGCCGCTGCCGCCCACCCCGGCGAAATGCAGCCGGCCCAGGCCCGTCGGATCGGGCCAGGCCTCGGCCACCAGCAGCGGGTCGCCCTCCCGCACCAGCTCGAACAGGGCGATCAGGTCCTGGCCGTCCAGGCGCACGCAGCCGTGCGAGACCGGCCGGCCCAGCAGGGCGGTCTGGTTGGTGCCGTGCAGGTAGATGGTCCGCTCCAGGGAATCGCAGCCCGGGCCCTGGTTCACGCCCGGCTCCAGCCCGTCCAGGGTGAGGATCCGGGTGAGGATGAGGTCCTCGGTCCGGGGTTCGCCCCGCCAGAGGTCCCCGGTGGCCACCCGTTCCTCGAACACCGTGCCGGGCTCGGCCCCCGCCCCGATCCGGGCGTGGATCCGGTGCCAGCCCGGCGGGGTGCGCCAGGAGCCGTCGGTCCCGCCGATGCCGGCGGCGGCGGTGGAGACCGGGACGTCGAGTTCCAGCCGGCCGCCGGCGACCAGGCCCAGGCGCTGGCTGGCCACGTCCACCACGAGGTAGCGGGAGGGCAGTCCGGTGAAGCCGGGGCCGGGCCGGCGCAGGCCGGCCAGGGCCAGGGCACGGTAGCGGGCGGCGAGGACGGGATCGAGATCGGGCATGAAACGAGGATACTGCCCGGAACCGAAGTAGAGCTACTGAAGCGCCTCCGGGCGGGCTGGGTTGATTTCCTCCAGGTCAGGGGGTCCCCTTGCGGGTAAGTCATAAGGTCTTACAATGGGTCCGGGAGGCTCCGATGACCCGAACCCAGGTGGTCACCCTCAGCACGAAGGGGCAACTGGTGCTGCCGAGGGCCATCCGGACCTCGGCGGGCCTGCATTCGGGTGCCACGCTCGCCGTCACGCTGGAGCCCGATGGCACGATCACGATCCGCCCGGTCCGGGGCAAGCTGGATGCGTTCTTCGGTTCCCTGGACGGCGTGGCCGGCGCCGGGCCGCTTGATGTGGACGCGGCGATCCTGGAATCCGTGGAAGGCCTGGACCATGCATCGCGTCAGCGTTGACACCAACATCCTCGTCCGCGGCCCCCTGGGGGACGATCCCGGCCAGCAGCTCCAGGCGAAACACCTGATGGAGGCGGCCAGCAAGGGGCACGGCCTGGTCGTTTCCGCCTTCGCCGTGCTGGAAATGGCCTGGGTCCTGCGGGCCAGGAAGATCCCGCGCAAGGACGTGGCCCGGGTCATCCGGACCTTGATGGAAGCCGAGGGCGTGACCGTGACCCACGCGGAACTCCTCCACCAGGCCTTGGCCCGGTTCGAGGCAGGCAAGGCCGATCTTGGCGAATGCCTGGTCTGCGCGGACGGACAGGCCTTTGGCGCCCGGAGCTTTGCCACCTTCGACCAGGTGCCGCAGGATGAGGGCTGGGGCGCATCGCCCGCCAGTCTCCTGGCAGGGTCCTGACCGCGGCAGCCATCGGGCTGCCCTGCCCTCAAGCCTTGGCCCAGGCCCGCGCCAGCGCCTCGAAGCGCTCGCCGCGCCGCTCGAAGTTCTCGAACTGGTCGAAGCTGGCGCAGGCCGGGCTGAGCAGCACCTGGTCGCCCTCCCGGGCCAGCTCCAGGGCGCGCGCCACCGCCTCGTCGAAGGGCTGGACGGTGTCGTGCGGCAGGTCGCCCAGGTCGCGCTCCAGCTGCGGGATCGCCTCGCCCAGGAACACCAGCCGGCGCAGCTTGCCCGCCAGCGCATCCCGCAGGGGGCCGTAGCCGGTCCCCTTGTCCTGGCCGCCCAGCAGCAGCACCAGCGGCCCGGGCAGGGCCCGGACGGCGGTGAGGGTGGCGTCCACGTTGGTGCCCTTGGAGTCGTTGTAGACCTTGATGCCGTCCCGCTCGCCGCAGAGCGCCAGCCGGTGCGCCAGGCCGGGGTAGCTGCACAGCCCGGCCCGGATCGCGTCCAGGTCGGCCTCGCCGTGCCGGGCCAGGACCGCGGCGGCCAGGGCGTTCTCCACATTGTGGTCGCCGGGGATCAGCAGCTGCGACCGGTTGACCAGGGCGTGCTCGCCCCAGGCGTCCTTGAGCCAGAGGGTGCCGTGCTCGTCGCACCAGGCGCCGGGGCCCTCCGGGCAGTCCCAGCCGAACCGGGCGCTCCGGCCCTGGCCCGGGGCCTGGGCCTCGAAGGCCGGATCGGCCAGGGGGGTCAGGCGCAGGTCCTCGGCGGTCTGGTGCTGGAAGATCCGCAGCTTGGCGGCGCGGTAGGCCTCCATGCTGCCGTGCCGGGCCAGGTGGTCGGGGGTGAGGTTGAGGGCCGCGGCCGCCTCGGCGTGGAAGTCCTGGACCGTCTCCAGCTGGTAGCTGGAGCACTCCAGGGCGAACCGGGTGCCGGGCTCGGCCCCGTCCATGGCGGTGATCAGCGGGGTGCCCAGGTTGCCGCAGGCCACCGCCGGGAGCTCGGCCGCCTTCAGCAGGTGGGCCAGCAGGTCGGTGGTGGTGCTCTTGCCGTTGGTGCCGGTGACCGCCAGCAGCATCGCCCCGTCGGCCCGGGCCCGCAGGGCCCGGTGGGCCAGCTCCAGCTCGCCGATGACCGGGATGCCGCGGGCGGCGGCCGCCAGGACGAAGGGCGTCCGCGGGCCCACCCCGGGGCTGAGCACCAGCTCCTCGCAGCCGTCCAGCAGCGCCAGCGGATGCGGCCCCCAGACCGCCGCCACCGAGAGCCGGGCCAGCCGGGCCGCGGCCTGCGGATCGGGCTCGGACCGGCTCTCCGTGAGCACCACGTCCCGCCCGGCCTTGGCCAGGTGCTCCGCCGCCCCCAGCCCCGAACGCCCCGCTCCCACCACCACGATCCGGCCCATGTCGACTCCCAAGGCTACCAGTGTCGCAAGAGATGGGCCGCCGGCGCCAGCGCCGCGCCGGAACCGCGCCGGCACCGCGCGATGGCGCCCCCCCGGCAACCGGTGCAGAATGGCGGGGGGAGCCCGGGCATGCACGAGATCATCCTGCGCAACATCCTGGCCGGGGCCTGCCGGACCGTGACCTTCGCCCATCCCATCATCAGCCTCCGGGACGGCCACCCCGCGGCCCAGGAGATGCTCACCCGCTACCCCGACGTCCAGGGCCGGCTGCGGACCATCGGCCACCTGCTGGCGGACCCGGCGCTGCCGCCCGCGCTGCGGGCGGAGCTGGACCTGGGCTGCCTGGGGGCGGTGTTCGCCGCGCTGGCCGGGCATCCGGTCACCGACCAGCTGATCTTCGTCAACGTCAGCCCGCTGACCCTGGAGCATCCGCAGTTCTGGAACCGGATCCAGCCCTGGCTCTGGGACCTGCCGATCCCGCCCCACCGCGTCGTGGTGGAGGTCAGCGGGACCGGCGGGGCGCGCGACCTGGACCAGATGGAGCGGATCGGCCGGCGCCTGCGCGAGCTCGGGGTGCGGGTGGCGGTGGACAACCTGGGCGCGGGCAGCGCCACCCTGGCGCACATGGCCCGGCTGGCGCCGGACTTCATCAAGGCCGACCGCAGCCTGGTCAGCGACGCCCACCGCCGGCCCACCCAGGCCGCCCTGCTCGAGGCCCTGGCCCGGTTCGCCGCCCGGCTGCGGGTGGGCTTCATCGCCGAAGGGATCGAGACCGCCGAGGAGCTGCAGGCCGTCCTGGACGCCGGGGTGCCCTGGGGCCAGGGCTTCATCTTCGGCCAGCCCGAACCCCTGCGCGTGGCGCTGCCGGGGGTCCGGGCCTGAACCGCCTATTCGTGCCGGTGGAACTCCCAGCCCAGGTAGCGCTCGATCGCCTCCTGCAGCACGTTGGCGACGTTGCCCCGGACCATGGCCACGTGGTGCTCGAAGCCCTGGCGGGTGACGTGGCGCATGA
>Ga0316217_10005687_pt1 | contig 12779 bp, 10 predicted proteins | sample 1anoAmetaG_FD_203633 | JGI IMG/M metagenome (GOLD analysis project Ga0316217, IMG submission 203633) | Freshwater microbial communities from Trout Bog Lake, Wisconsin, USA - 1anoA | ecosystem: Environmental > Aquatic > Freshwater > Lake > Hypolimnion/Profundal zone | place: USA: Wisconsin...
TTTTTTTTTTTTTTTTTTTTTTTTTTTTTTTTTTTTTTTTTTTTTTTTTTTTTTTTTTTTTTTTTTTTTTTTTTGTTTTGGGGGGGGGGGGGGGGGGGGGGGGGGGGGGGGGGGGGGGGGGGGGTGGTGGTGGGGGGGGGGGGGGGGGTCGGCCAGGGCCAGCAGGGCCAGAAGCAGGATCAGGAACAGCGCCACGGGGGTCTTGACCAGCAGGCAATAGGGGAAAAACCACCAGAATCCCGTGGTACTGTAGCGGCCGGCCGCAAAGGCCGGATGAAAATCCAGCGTCACGTTAATCCGCGCCATGCCCAGGAGGTAGCGCTCCGGCAGTAGATGGGCCTCCCGGGCCAGGGCCAGCACGTGGGCGCGCGGTCCAGGTTGCCGCAAAACATCCTCCCAGAAAAGATTATACATGGATGTCTGCACGGCCGGAGCGGATCGTAGTTCCGCGGCGCTAAACGGGGCAAACCGGAAGTGATAGACGCTCCAGATCACCAGGCTGGCGGCCAGCACGTGGAGCAGAACCAATCCGGCAAAGACCGCCGCCTGACGCCCGCGCCCGAGTACCTGCCAGGTTCGCCCGAACATTACCGGCAGGGGCGCGCCGTGCGCCAGCCGCACCACCGCCAGCAGCAGGCCGATGGGCACCAGCAGCACCACGCTCAACTTGGTGATGCAATACAGCCCCACCACCAGGCAACTCAGCAGGATGCTCCACCATGTAACCCGGTGGAGCAGGTTCCACAGGGCGCCAACGGAAGCCAGGAAAAAAAGGGTCGCCATGGCATCGGATGTGACCAGGGCGCCGTGGCCCAGCAGCAGAGGGCAAAACGCGAATAATCCCACGCTGATGATGCCGCCGCGCCGGCCAAACCAGCGCCGCGACCAGGCATAGACCAGCAGGCCCGTGAGGACTGTCACGAGCCCCATCGCAGCGCGGCCCAGCAGCAACATAGGCCCGACATCATTGCCCATGCGGTAGAAGAGCTGTTCGGATAGTTCGCGCGTATTAAGGGTCAGCCAGGCGGGGCTGGTGGTGGCCGGAAAGGTATAGTGCCCCAGCGCGATCGGCAGTGTGGCCCAAACGGCCGGAAGGATGCAGTTGTCGGTGAGCAGGCGTGCATCCCCGGTGTGCCACCAGGCCAGGCCGGCGGTGATGTTTTCGCGCTCGTCAAAAGTGACGCTGTGGTGGAGACCGGCGCTGACCGCCAGGACATAATACACCACCAGCAGCAGTACCGCGGCCGGATAGCCCGTGGCCAGCCGCCCCGCGCGGCCCATGGGCGGCGCGGGAGCAGGATGTTGTGGATGGCTGGTATCAATTGCCAAAAGGACACCCAACAAAATCGGGAACTACCAAGGAAGTGTAGCACACAAGGGCGAAGAGTTTGAGCGGTAAGGATGAATGATCAATGACGAATGACGAATCCACTGCCCATGGACCAATGATTCCGAAAAACCGCCCCCCGAGCCTGTAGTTCCCGGCTTTCGCAAAATCAGTTTTCCAGCCAGTTCAGCGGGCACACTTGGTTACCGTGACGCTCTGGATGAAATATTTGTTGTATTGCTTGCCGTCGGAGTCCAAGGCGAAGTTGTAGCCCCAGTAGTTGATGAATTGGGCATCGTCGATACGCCAGGTCTTCGTGTACCATTGCTTGTTGTCGGGCACCGTATACCAGCCGCAGTTCTTGAAGCCGTTGGTGGATTCGTACACGAGCTTAAAGCCCGCGTTGTCGTTGGCGGCGTTGCGGCGAACCACCACAGTAATCTCCAGGGGCGTGGTGGTGTAGGACAGAAATTCCGGATCCACCATGAACATGTTGCCGCCGGGCACACTGCCGGCCCGGGCCGAGCCGCCGTAGGCCAGGACGGCCGCGGCCACCGCATCGCCGGCCAGGGTATGCAGACCTTTTTCGGTGTTGCGCTCGCCCATGGTGATCGAGACGGATTGGGCCGCGCGGTAGTCCCCACCCCACGGGAGCGGTTGATCCTTGTTGGCGCGGGCTTGCGCGACGAGGTTTTCGGCCACGCCCAGCACCAGGATCGGCGCTGCGGTCAGGTCATAGGTACGGGCGCTGGCACTTTGGCCGGTCAGCGGATCAACGATCTGCACCGGGGCGCCAAAATCGACCTGGTCGGCAATTCCTTTATAGGCCCAGGTGGCCAGCACGGTGGTCTGGGCACCCTGGAATACAAAGGCGTAGTGTTTGTCGTGGAGCAGCAGCCAGCCCAGGTACGTGGGATGCTGGCCGAGGTGCTGGATCATTTGGGCCATGGCGGTATAGGCGGGGCGCGGGGTGGCGTTGCGTTCCAGGAGTCCCATTGGCCCGCTGTCACCATCCATGCCTTCGAACCATTGGATGCACCCGACACCCTGGGCAATGCCCATGGCGTAGGCCTTGACCAGAGCGTGCGCCTGGTGGGCAGTGCCTTTGCGGGCGTCGGTGCCGAGCTCCGTAAAAATAATCGGCACGTTGGCGCGGGCCGGGTCCTGGGCCGCAAGCATGGCGCGAACGGTTGGCACAATGTGCATGTAAATGGCTTCAGTGCCGACGTTGTCGGCGATGCCATTAAGCACTTCATACGGGTGGAGCACGATGTAGTCGAAATGATCCTTGGCGCCGGCCTGGATGACTTTTTCCAGGTAGTTGACGTGTACGGACTTGGCAGCCAGACCGATGGAGCAGGCCGGATCGGCCGCCTTGGCGGCGGTGTAGGTGGCGACCATAAGCTTGGCGTAATCCGCAGGCGTCTGGTCGCGGCCAGTGCCGTTGGGCGGTTCGTTCCAAACTTCCCAGTACTTCACCTTGTCTTTAGCATGCTCCACGACGTGGGAAACATAGTTGGACCAGCCGGTAATATTATTCACCGGCAGTGTGCCGGGACGGTCTTGCGTGTTCCAGCGGGGACTGCTGTAAAGCAGGCCGCCGAAGGTGAAGTGTTGGTCGGTCAGGTAATTCATCTGGGCGTCGAGTTGGGTCCAGTTCCATTGGCCCTCCTGGGGTTCGACACTGCCCCAGCCCAGGCGGGCGGTCCGCATGACGTGCAGATCGATGGCGGCCATCTGCGGAACCCACCGGGGCAATTCCTGCGAGGTTTGATTGCACGCCCCGATGCCAAAGGGCTGCAGGATAGCGCCGGCGGTTGGAGCCGTGGTTAGCGTGTCGGCCGGCGCCATGGTGGCGGCTAAGGCGCCGAGAACTAAGAATATTGCCGCCGTAGAGTTCCACATAAAGCCGCGTGCGATTGATCCCCGACGTAAATGAGCCACCAATGAACACCAATAAACACGAATAGGAACCCCTGGCGGGCGGTGCGGACATACGGCGCCAACGTGTTTATTACATCTTCTGAATTGGTGTTCATTCGTGTTCATTTGTAGCTCATTTATTTTCTTGCGATCGTTGCGCCGGGCGTTTGGCGGGGTACGGATCGTAATGGCAGAACTCTGTCAGGGTTCGCGAACCTCCGCCTTGTTTTAGCGAGGGGTGCGGCGCAATGCAAGAATCCCGTGCTATAATCAGCCATTCTTTTTGAAAGGTAATCATGCCCAGTCTGGAACATTTGCGTGCGCTGCTCACGGCCGATCCCAACGATTCGTTCGTGCGCTACGGCGTGGCGATGGAGCACGCCAAGCTGGGGCAGAATGCCCAGGCGCTGGCGGAATTTACTGAGCTGCTCCGGCGCGATCCGAAATATGTGCCGGCGTACTTCATGGGCGGACGAACTTGTGCGCAAAGTGGCGATGTGCCAGCGGCCAAAGAGCTTTATCGTCGCGGCATTGCCATGGCCAACCAGGTGGGGGACACGCATGCCGCCGGCGAGATTTCAGAAGCCTTGGAAATGCTGGAAGGATGATTGTCGCCACTGACGAACGAACCATTGACCCGGCCACGGACCAGGGACCACGGGCCACGGACCGTCAATACACCACCGCCACCGCATCCTCCACGCTCTGGATCACCTGCGTGATGTTGAACGGTTTTTTCAGGTAGCCATCGAAGCCCTGCTGGCGGAGTACCGCGGCATCCTGGTCGGTCAGCAGGCCGGACATGGCAATGACCTTTGTGAACTGGAGCTCGGGGTTGGTGCGCACGGCCTTGCACACATCGCGCCCATTGATCTCCCCCAGGTGGATATCCAGCAGGATCACGTGGGGCTTGAGGCGCTCGGCCAGAATGCCGGCCTCAAAACCGTTGCGCGACGTCTGCACGTCGTAATTGGTTTCCTTGCTGAGAATCTGCTGGAGCATGTCCACGATTTCGGCTTCATCATCCACGACCAGCACGCGGGTCTTGGTGAAGCTGACCATGCCGTCGAGCGGCATGTGGTTGAGTTTCATGAACCGCGCCAACTGGGAAACGGGAATGCGGCGGTCCTTGGAACCGGGAATGCGATAGCCGTGCAATTGACCCGAATCAAACCATTTGGTGACGGTGCGCGGCGCGACCTTGCAGATTTTGGCGACTTCGCCGGTGGTCAGGACATCTTTTGAGCGCGCCATGCGGCCTCCGGGTAAGAACTTACGAGTGTTTCATCGGCTTAATACCCCGCCAGGTTAAATGGCACGCGCGATAATCCGCCCGCGGAACACCTTGAAACACCCGGATGCGACAGGGGCGCAGCGGATGTTTGGGAAGTGCGCCCATCTGGGCTAAAATGATCTGCTGTGCCAACGTCTGATAAGTGAGGTTCCCACACGTGTCCACACAAGACCCCATCACGCAGAAAGTCCATGCCATGGCCCGGGCCGCGCGGCACGCCGCCCGCACCTTGGCGGCCCTCTCGGGCGCTGCCAAAAACGCCGCCCTCCACAAGATCGCCGATGGCTTGCTGGCCGGACAGGCGGCGATCCTGGCGGAAAATGCCAAGGATCTGGCCCAGGCCCAGCACGACGGGATCAGCGGCCCCCTGCTCTCCCGCCTGACGCTAAGCGAAAAAAAGATCGCCGCCATGGCGCAAAGCGTGCGCGAAATTGCCGCGCAGGTCGATCCGGTGGGCCAAACCATTGAAGCCTATGACCGGCCCAACGGCCTGCGCATCGAAAAACGGCGCGTGCCGCTGGGCGTGATCGCGATTATTTTTGAAAGCCGCCCCAATGTCACCAGCGATGCGGCGGCCTTGTGTCTTAAAAGCGGTAACGCCTGCATCTTGCGCGGCGGCAAGGAGGCGATGCATTCGAACCTGGCCATTGCGCGGGTGATCGCCTCGGCGCTGGCGGCGGCGCAAATTGATCCGGCGGCGGTGCAGGTCATTGATATTGCCGATCGAGCCACCGTTGGCGCTTTGGTGACGGCCGAGGGGCTGGTGGATCTGGCGATTCCCCGCGGTGGCGAATCCTTGATTCGCGCGGTGGTCGAGCAGGCCACCATTCCGGTTATTAAGCATTACAAGGGCGTCTGCCACGTGTATCTGGACCGGGCGGCCGATCTGGAGATGGCGCTGAAGGTCGCCGTCTCGGCCAAGGTCGATGGCGTGGCCCTGTGCAATACGGAAGAATGCCTGCTGATCCATAAGGATATTGCCAAAGATATTCTGCCGCGGCTGGTCGAAGCCTTTGGTCAAAAACACGTGGAATTGCGCGCCGACACGGCCACACGCATCCTGCTGGGCGAGCCCTTGCCGGCAAATGTAAAACCCGCCACCGCTGACGATTATGGCCGGGAGTTTCTGGATTACGTACTGGCGCTTAAGGTGGTGCCATCGATGGACGCCGCGATCGACCATATTGCGCAGTATGGCAGCGGGCATACGGAAGCGATTATCTCACAAGATATTACGGCAGCCCGGCGCTTTACCACCGAGGTGGATGCCAGCAGTGTGATGGTCAATGCCTCCACGCGCTGGGCCGATGGCTTTGAATACGGTCTGGGCGCTGAAATCGGGATCAGCACCGATAAACTCCACGCACGCGGCCCCATGGGCGCAGCGGACCTGTGCACCTACAAGTTCATCGTCACGGGAGAGGGGCATATCCGCAATTAGCGATAACACGCCGTGTCAGTTGCATCGGAATCCCATACCCTCTAATCTGGTCGATGTAGTAGACAAAGGATCTTATTCGTAATGCCGTATTCATTAACCCATCTCAAACAGCTCGAAGCCGAGAGCATTCACATCATCCGTGAAGTGGCCGCGGAATTTCAGAATCCGGTCATGCTCTATTCAATTGGCAAGGACTCCGCCGTGATGGTGCGGCTGGCACTCAAAGCCTTTGCCCCGGCGCGCCTGCCGTTTCCCCTGCTGCATATCGATACCACCTGGAAGTTCCGCGCGATGACGGCCTTCCGCGACCGTTTCTGCCGCGAGAACAACCTGGACCTGAAGGTGTACACCAACCAGGAAGGTATTGCGCAGGGCATTAATCCTTTCGACCACGGCAGCAACAAATACACCGGAATCATGAAGACCCAGGCGCTTAAAGATGCCCTGAACCTGGGCGGGTATGATGCCGCCTTTGGGGGCGCCCGGCGCGACGAGGAAAAGAGCCGGGCCAAGGAGCGCGTCTATTCCTTCCGCGACAAACTCCACCAGTGGGACCCCAAGAACCAGCGCCCGGAGTTGTGGAACCTTTACAACGGCAAGGTGAACAAGGGCGAAAGCATTCGCGTGTTCCCGCTGAGCAACTGGACGGAACTGGATGTGTGGCAGTACATCCACCTGGAAAACATTCCCATCGTGCCGCTGTACTTTGCCGCCGTCCGCCCGGTGGTCCAACGCGACGGCAACCTGATCATGGTCGATGACGAGCGCATGCGCCTGCACCCGGGAGAAAAGCCGCAAATGAAGTTGGTGCGTTTCCGCACGCTGGGCTGTTACCCGCTGACCGGCGCGGTGGAAAGCAGCGCCACGACGCTGCCGCAGATTATTGAAGAAATGTTCCTGGCGCGCAACAGCGAACGCCAGGGGCGCATGATCGATTACGATGAAGCCGGCAGCATGGAACAAAAAAAGCGGGAGGGGTACTTCTAATGGGCCGATCAACGGAACAGTTCGACCAAGGCTTTGGCTACGGCTGTGCCCGTGGTCCCATCGAGGTGGCCGACCAGTTTCAGCAGCCGCGATCGGTCCACGGCGCGCATTTGGTCGAGTGCCACTTCGCCGGGCCGTCCGGCAAAAATGGACGGAACGCGTGCCGGATACTCCGTGGCGCCGCTGGTGAGGGGGGCGATGATTACAGTGCGAACAAAATGATGCATGACCTCCGGCGAGATGACCACACACGGACGGAGTTTGCGCATCTCCACCCCAATTGCGGGGTCAAGCCGGACGAGATAAACACTGAAGCGCCGCACCGGTTGTTCGCTCACCACGTCCATTCCTTTTCATCAAATTCGTTCGGCATCAATTCCCAATCCGGATCTATTGGTTCCGGTGGACCATGCTTGGCGATCGCACGTTTGAACGCCTCTTCCCAGCCCGCACGCGGATTGGCATCCGCAGGTGATTGGATGACAACCGTTCCATCGCGCACCGCAATTTCGACATCATCCGTCAGGCCCGCCTGCTCGATCACCGCCTTGGGCAACCGCACGCCGCGGGAATTGCCGATGCGAATGAGTTTCCCTTTTATGCCCGCGGGCCGTGGCGCCGCCCGCTTCGTCCACTTAGCCGCTGTTTTAGCTTTCGTTTTCATGATTACATTGTAATTACCCGCAGCGCCGGGAACAAGTGAGTCTGTTATGCCCAGTGCCGCCGAGACAAAAATCGAAGACATCAACAGTTACCTGGACCGCAACCAGCGGAAGGAAATGCTCCGTTTCCTGACCTGCGGGTCGGTGGATGATGGCAAGTCCACGCTCATCGGGCGGCTGCTGCACGACACCAAGGGGGTCTACGAAGACCAGTTGGCGGCGGTGAAGCGCGACAGCGTCAAGCACGGCACCACCGGGGCGGGCGAAGTGGACTTGGCGCTGCTCACCGACGGGCTTAAGGCGGAGCGCGAACAGGGCATCACCATCGATGTCGCCTATCGTTATTTTTCCACCGACAAGCGCAAGTTCATCATCGCCGATACGCCCGGCCACGAGCAGTACACGCGCAACATGGCCACCGGCGCGAGCACCTGCCAACTGGCGATCATCCTGATTGATGCGCGCCACGGCGTGATGAGCCAGACGCGGCGGCACAGCTTCATCGTTTCGCTGCTGGGCATCCAGCACGTGGTGGTCGCCATCAACAAGATGGACCTGGTCGGTTTTTCCCAGGAACGCTACGAGGAAATCAAAAAGCAGTACACCGAATTTGCCGCCAAGCTCGAAATCCACGATATCCACTTTATCCCACTTAGCGCGCTGCGGGGGGACAACGTGGTCGACCGCAGCGGCAGTATGCCCTGGTACCAGGGTTCCACGCTGCTCAACTACCTGGAAACGGTGCACATCGCCTCGGACCGCAACCTGGCCGATCTGCGCTTCCCCGTGCAGTACGTGCTACGACCCAATCTTAATTTCCGCGGCTTTGCCGGCACCCTGGCCGGCGGCATCATCAAGCGCGGCGACGAGGTGGTGGTGCTGCCCTCCGGCAAACGCAGCCGGGTCAAAACCATTTCCACCTACGATGGCGAATTGGAAGAGGCCTTTGCCCCGATGGCCATCACCCTGACGCTGGCGGATGAAGTGGATGTCAGCCGTGGGGATATGATCGTGGCGCCCGGCAACCTGCCGCAGGTGCGTCACGAATTCGCCGCCATGGTGGTCTGGATGCACGAAAAGCCGCTGGCCCCGGGCCGGTCCTATGTCATCAAACACACCACGCGCATGCTCTCGGGGGAGCTGGTGGTGCGCCACGCGGTGGATGTCAACACGATGGAGCGTCGCGCCGCGACGGCTTTAGCGCTCAACGAAGTGGGGCGGTGCACGCTGAGCCTCAACCAGCCCATTGCCTTCGATCCGTATCGGCGCAACGCCACCACGGGCAGTTTCATCATCATTGACCGGCTGACCAACAACACCCTGGGAGCCGGGATGATTGTCGACCAGGATGATCCGGCACACGGCGACCACTGGAACGTGGCCCCCACCGCCAGCCTCGTGGCCAAAGCCAGCACCATTACGCCCGAACAGCGGCACGCCCGGCTGGGCCAGAAACCGTTGACCATTCTCATTACGGGCTTAAGCGGTGCCGGCAAGGCGGATATCGCCTATGCCCTGGAGCAGCGGCTATTTGACAACCAGCGCCTGGCCCACGTGCTGTACGGGCCGAACCTGCGCCGCGGCATGAGCAAGGACCTGGGGTTTTCGGCGGATGACCGGTCGGAGAATCTGCGCCGCGCCGCGGAAGTGGCGCGCATTTTGAACGAGGCGGGCCTGATTTGCATTTGCGCGTTTGTGGCGCCGCATGCCGCGGTGCGCCAGAAGGTCCGCGAGTTGATTGGGGCGGAGCGCTTCTTTGAAGTGTATTTGAGTGCGCCGGTGGACTATTGCCAGCTACACGACTCGACCGGGCTGTACGCCAAGGCCCAGCGCGGCGAAATTGCCAACTTCCCCGGTATCAGTGCGCCCTACGAGGATCCCACCGCGGCAGACCTGACGCTGCCGTCCCATCAACTGTCGGTGGCGGCCTGTGTGGATCAGATTATGGCGGCCTTGCAGGTCCGGCTGGCCTGACGCCGGGCGGGGCACCCGTGAGCATGCAAAGACAGGGGCATTGCGATGCCGGCAGGTTTGTGCAACCATAGTATGGTGGCAGTCGGGGCTCCAACGGCCACTGCCCGGAGGACGTTATGACCGGCAAATTTCGCATCATGGTGTGGGCGCTTTGCGGAACACTGGCCGCTGCCGGGTGGGCCAGCGCGGAAGTCGGAGATTTATTCCCCGAAACGTCTTACGCCGACAAAGTTGCGCCGTCTCCGGTAACCCATCCCGAGGGCAGCTTAAAGAAACCGCCGCCGGAGCTCACCCCGATAACCCCGGCGCCGCCACCGGTCCCGCTGCCCCCGGAACCGCTGCCTGCGACACCCGAAAACCCGCCCGCCACAGCGCCGCAGGTGGGCCACGCGCCCGCGGCACCAATCCAACCGGCGCCACCGGCCGCGGTCGCCGAACCGATCTGGACGCCGTATGGCCAGACGATTTTCGCCCCCTTCCTAAGCGCGGAAGATCGCGCCGTATTTGACCGGGATTACGCCCCGTTTATCCAGGCCGCCATGCAGGGTACGACGGCCGACCGCCGGACGACCTCGGATCAGATCTTTGCCGCTGCCGGTAAACTCGACGCCGCGCCGACCCTCCAACGCTATCTGTATCTCCATGCACTGGGCCTGGCGATACGCGGCGCCGCCCCGATCGAGGATCGGACAAAAAAAGCGCAGGCCGCACTCCCCTTGCTCAATGAGCGAACCCTGGCGGTGGCCCAGACCCGGGCCGATTGCCTGGACAATCTCACCCAGTCGGCCCTCAACAGCGCTACCGACGGGTTGATGCGCATGACCGCCCACGCGTATGCCACGTTGGCCGAGTTGCAGGCCGAGGCGGGCTACCCGCGCGAAGCGGTGGAAAGCCTCCGAACCGCACGCCATTGGGTGCTGATCATGCGCGAGCGCAACGCCCTGCTGGCCAATCAGATCGCCGGTACCGCCGACCTGGTCGGGCGCTCCAGCCAGGCCTCGGGCATGGCGGCAACCTTCAAGAAAAAACTCGCCGATGATCCCAAGGATCCGCTGGCCAACACGCAACTGGCCTTGATTGCCCTGGGCATCCATGGGGATCTGGCGGCGGCCCTGCCTTATGCCGCGCATGCGGATAAACCGGCACTACAACAGCTTTACACCCTGGGCCGGTCCCTTGATCTGCGCCACATGAAAACCGACGAACCCGCCGATGTCACCAAGGCCCTGCGGATGATCGAGGCGCTGGCGGAGATCGCCCGGGCGCTGCCCACAGGACCCGACCGGTTTCTGGTGGCCAACTTCGCCAGTCGCAAGCTCTCCACGCTCGCCGATCGGGCATCCCCCATCGAGGTGTCCCGCCTGCGCCTGGCGCTCAAAAAGATCTCCGATAAGATCATGGACCAGGCGGATCCCTATGACGTGTTGGCGGAAATACCCCGGTCCGACACCGCCGACCTCGGAGGTGGAAACGGCAAGGTATTCCGCTCGGTGCCGGCTCTATTTACCGGGTGCCCGGCGCTGCCGCGGCAATTTGCCGGCAATAACAGCCTGCTGGCCGCAACCACCAATGGCTGGCTGCGCCAAAATGCGGTCGGTGCAAACCTGATCTGCCCCGCACAGTTTGCGGCGGCCGAGTCCGGCGCCTGGGGGAACAAGGGACGCATCCCGCTGCACTTTGTGCAACAAAATCTGGTGTTGGCGGATGTGCGTTACACGGTGAATTTCAACGTGCAGGTGCCCGAAGCGCTGGCGGCCACGTTGACCCAACTCCAGCCAGGACAAGTAGCCACCATCGGCGGCACGATCAACGATGTCACGGTCCAGGCCTATTATGGCGCCTGTACGATTCGCATCGACATGACCTACCAAGCGCCCAATGAAGACTCCAAAGCGGCACCCGCCCCGTCCCTGCCGCGCCGCCCCGCCGGCGCGGGTGGGGGCACGGAAAGCCCGTGATTTCGCAGGCCTGATATCGCCATTTCGCCACCAGGGCGGGGGCGGCGGGTGGCGCGCCGATCAGGGCCGCCGTGGGCCGGAGAACCGCGGCAAAAAACCTGCGAGCCCAGCGGCGTGGAACCGATGCGCGGAAAGCCAGTATTCCGCGGATCTGCTGCAGACGCCGTTGGGACTCGGCTGATAGCTCTTCAGGCCGTTGCTGGGACCACTGATCGGGCGCTTGCCGAACCGGCGAAAACGTCGCCGTTGCGGCGCCGGCTATAGCCGGGGCGCACGGATCAAAGGTAAATCACATTAATGCCGGGCGGCACCAACGGGAGCCGGGGCCGGCGGTTGTGCGGGAATCTTAAAGAGCGTGGCGCAGTTGCTGCACTTGACGTTCTTGCCGCGCGCCGTCTCAGGTACCACCAGAATGCTGCGGCACTTGAGATTCGGACACATGATACGGATGGTTTTCGGGGCCATAGGTTGCCTCCCTCAGGTCCGGTGTAGCGGCCCTGAAAATTGCGACCCGCGGGTCGCATGAGAATTCTTATCGGCGGACGATCCGCCACCATGGTCCTATCGGCGCGACCGGGGGGTGGGTTTAGAAGAGGTTACGGGGGCAAGGCGTTACGGGGGAACGGGAGCGGAAAAAATCTTTGGGCCACTGTTGCTTTCGCAATCGGGCGGGTATATTAATCCGTGGTTAGTTCGTCCGATGAGCCTGCTAGGCGACGCCACAGTGTTACGTGCCTTTGTTCGTGCCTCTGTTCCGCCCTGTCTGCAAGCCCTTCGCCCGTCCTGCCTTTTTGGGCCAAAATGCTCGGCCTCTTTCTGACGTGACCCCGAAAGTAATGGTGGGTCATATCGCCCAATTCAAGGAGATAGTTATGGGCAACAAACTGTATGTGGGAAACCTCGCCTTCTCAGTGGATGATGCCGCGTTGCAGGCGATCTTTGCGCCCCACGGCACCGTCACCAGCGCTCAGGTAATCATCGATCGCATGAGCGGCCGCAGCAAAGGCTTCGGCTTTGTCGAGATGAGCACGCCCGAAGAGGCCCAGACCGCGATCGCGGCGCTCGATGGCAAGGAAAACGGCGGGCGCACGCTCACCGTCAACGAAGCCAAGCCGCGCGAAGACCGTGGTCCCGGCGGCCGGGGCGGCGGCGGCGGTGGTGGTCGGGGCGGCTACGGCGGTGGTGGTGGTGGCGGCGGCGGTGGCCGCGGTCG
>Ga0316217_10005688_pt1 | contig 12778 bp, 8 predicted proteins | sample 1anoAmetaG_FD_203633 | JGI IMG/M metagenome (GOLD analysis project Ga0316217, IMG submission 203633) | Freshwater microbial communities from Trout Bog Lake, Wisconsin, USA - 1anoA | ecosystem: Environmental > Aquatic > Freshwater > Lake > Hypolimnion/Profundal zone | place: USA: Wisconsin...
AGGGCGTGACCACGGGGCCCGCCTCGTCGATGGGCTCGCCCACCACGTTCAGGATGCGGCCAAGGGTCGCAGGTCCCACCGGCACCGTGATCGGGCCGCCGGTGTCCGCCACAGCTGCGCCGCGAACGAGGCCCTCGGTCGTGTCCATGGCGATACAGCGCACGGCGTTGTCGCCGAGGTGCTGCGCCACTTCGAGCACCAGACGGAAGGGCTTTCCCGTCTTCTGGTCGGTGTTCGTCGTCTCGAGCGCGTTGAGGATCGCCGGCAGATGCCCCTCGAATTGAACATCGACGACGGCGCCGATGATCTGGGCGATGCGGCCCTTGGATGTCGCCTCAGCGGCGGTGGTTTTTTTTGCGGCGGCCATGTGGACCTCGGATCTCTGTCGTTCTGATGCGTTGAAAAGGGCGGAGCGGTCGGACCTTAGAGGGCCTCGGCGCCGGAGATGATTTCGATAAGTTCCTTGGTGATCTGCGCCTGACGCGAGCGGTTGTACTGCTTGGTCAGGTCGGAAATCAGATCGCCGGCGTTGCGCGTGGCGTTGTCCATCGCGGTCATCTGGCTGGCGTAGAAGCCCGCCTTGTTTTCGAGTAGGGCGGAGAGGATCTGAACGCGCAGGTTCTGCGGCAAAAGCGCCTCAAGAATAGCGGTCTCCTCCGGTTCATAGGTATAGACGCCGCCCTTTAAGTTCGGCGCGGGGCCGGAACTGTCGGTGGCGATCACCACCGCCGGGATCAGTTGGCGCGCGGTCGGAACCTGCGAGACCACGTTCTTGAAGCGCGAATAGAAGAGCGTGACCACGTCGGCCTCGCCGGTCTCGAAGGCGTCTAAGATACGGTCGGCGATGGGCTTTGCGGCGCCAAGGGTCAGCACCTTTTCCTTGGAGAGGTCGAAGGTGGCGACCACCTTGTCCCCGAACAGGCGGCGCAGCGGCGCGACGGTCTTGCGACCGACGCAAATGATGCGCACGTCCTTGCCGGCGGCCTGAAGCTCATACACCCGCTCCCGCGCCGCGCGGACGACGGAGGAGGAAATCGCGCCGGCAAGGCCTGAATCCGCCGCCGCCACGACCAGCAACTGCTTGTGGTCCTTGCCCGTTCCGGCCAGCAGCACCGGCGCGCCCGGCCCTGTCACGCTCTTGGCGAGGTTCGCGATGACGCTGCCCATTCGCTCGGCATAGGGACGCGCGGCCATCGCGGCCTCCTGCGCGCGGCGGAATTTCGCCGCCGCGACCATCTGCAGCGCCTTCGTGATCTTCTGCGTGGACTTCACGCTTCCGATCCGATTGCGCATTTCCTTTAGGCTGGCCATCGTAAGGTCAGGGTCCTTTCAAGAGAAGCGGGTCGGCTGACGATCAAGCGAACGTCTTGCCGAACGCCTCAAGCGCGGCCTTCAACTTGCCTTCGGTGTCTGCGGACAGGGCCTTGGTCGTGCGGATATCGGTCAGGATGTCGGCGTGCGCGCTCTTCATGCTCGCGAGCAGCTCGTCCTGATAGCGGGCGATCTTGCTGACCTCAACCGTGTCGAGATAGCCGCGCGTGCCGGCATAGATCACCACCACCTGCTCCTCGACCGCGAGCGGCGAGTACTGGGGCTGCTTCAAGAGTTCCGTCAGACGCTCGCCCCGGGCCAGAAGGCGCTGGGTGGAGGCGTCGAGGTCCGAGCCGAACTTCGCAAAGGCGGCCATTTCGCGATACTGGGCAAGCTCGCCCTTCACCGGACCCGCCACCTGCTTCATCGCCTTGATCTGTGCCGACGATCCCACCCGACTCACCGACAGACCGACGTTCACCGCCGGGCGGATGCCCTGATAGAAGAGGTCGGTTTCCAGGAAGATCTGGCCGTCGGTGATCGAGATCACATTGGTCGGGATGTAGGCCGACACGTCGTTGGCCTGGGTCTCGATCAGCGGCAGGGCGGTCAGCGAACCGGAGCCATTGTCCTCGTTCAGCTTCGCGGCGCGCTCCAGCAGGCGGCTATGCAGATAGAACACGTCGCCCGGATAGGCTTCGCGGCCCGGCGGACGGCGCAGCAGCAGCGACATCTGACGATAGGCGACCGCCTGCTTGGACAGGTCGTCATAGATGATGAGGGCGTGCATGCCGTTGTCACGGAACCACTCGCCCATGGCGCAGCCCGAGAAGGGCGCAAGGAACTGCAGCGGCGCCGGCTCCGAGGCCGTGGCGGACACGACGATGGTGTAGTCGAGGGCGCCGTTCTCTTCGAGGGTGCGCACGATCTGCGCCACGGTCGAGCGCTTCTGGCCGATGGCGACATAGACGCAGTAGAGCTTGGCGCTCTCGTCCGTCCCGGCGTTCACCGACTTCTGGTTCAGGATCGTGTCGATGGCGACAGCGGTCTTGCCCGTCTGACGGTCGCCGATGATGAGCTCGCGCTGGCCGCGGCCGACGGGGATCAGGGTGTCGATGGCCTTGAGGCCCGTCTGCACCGGCTCGTGCACGGACTTGCGCGGGATGATGCCCGGCGCCTTCACGTCCACGCGGCGACGCTCCGCCACGTTGGTGATCGGCCCCTTGCCGTCGATCGGCTCGCCCAGCGGGTTGACGACGCGGCCGAGGAGACCCTTGCCCACCGGCACGTCCACGATTTCGCTGAGACGGCGGACTTCGTCGCCTTCGCTGATCGCCCGGTCTTCGCCGAAGATCACGACGCCGACATTGTCCCGCTCGAGGTTCAGGGCCATGCCCTTCACATTGGCGGAGGGGAAGAACACCATCTCACCGGCCTGAACCTTGTCGAGGCCGTGAACGCGGGCGATGCCGTCGCCGACGGACAGAACCTGGCCAACGTCGGAGACGTCCGCCTCGGCGCCGAAATCAGCGATCTGGGACTTGAGGATGGCCGAAATCTCGGCGGCGCGGATGTCCATGGTCGGTTGCTCTTGTGTTTCAGGCGAAAACGGGACGGCGCAAACCTAATCTGTAGAGATCAGGCCCGCTTGAGGGCGAATTTCAGGGAATCAAGTTTGGACTTCAACGAGGCGTCGAACAGGCGCGAGGCGACGCGCACCTTGATGCCGCCGAGAATTCTGGGATCGACACGGGTGGTCAGTTCGGGATCCTTGCCCAGCGCCGCACGAAGACTGGCGGTGAGACCCTTCTTCTGAGCCGCCGAAAGGGCCACCGCCGTGGTCACGTCCGCCGCCACGGCGCCGCGATGCTCGGCCGACAGTTGGCGAAACGCGGCCGCCACCGCCGGCAAGGCGCTGGCGCGGTTGTTGCGGCACAGGACGCCGATGAATTTCAGCGTGATTTCATTGACCCCGGCGGCCGAGGCGACCGCCGACAGACCCGCAGCCTTCTGCGCCGCGTTGAAGGTCGGCGAACGCAGCACGCGATCAAAGTCGGCGCTTTCGGCGCGCAGGGCGTCGAGGCCGTTCAGATCGGCTTCGACCTCGGCGAGCACGCCTGCGTCCCGCGCAAGTTCAAACAGGGCCTGGGCGTAGCGCGAGCCTACGTCAGCGTTTCTGGAGTCGTCCGACACGAAGTGACACCATCCGGTTCTGGTTCGCGTCCGCTTTCCTTCCGAGAAAGGAATCAGCAGGACCGCTAAATTCTTGAATGCGAAGATAAATCTCCGCAGGAACAGGGTGTCGCAAAGCGCTCCCCGGCCCGAAGACGGCGCGGTCTTAGCATGGGGTTTTCAGCCCCGCAACCGCATGAACATGAAGGTGTCGGCGAATTCGCCTCCAGCCCGCCCAAGCGGCCCAGAACCCCGCGCCGATCACGCGGCGTTAATCCTTGAGCCTCCACGTGGCCGCGCCGCCCGCCGCGTCCAGCACCTCGACCCCCATGGCGGTGAGCTCCGCGCGGATCTCGTCGGCCCGCGCCCAGTCCTTGGCGAGCCGCGCGGCGGAACGCTCGCCCAGCAAGCCTTCGATGCGGCTGCGCGTGACGGCGTCCACCCGTCCCTCGAACCAGGCGGCGGGGTCGAGATAGAGAACGCCCATCAGGCGCCCGGCCGCGACCAGCGCCCGACCGGCGGCCCGGCGCGCCGCCCCGCTGGTCGCCGTCTCCGCCGCCTTGGCCAGCGCGAACAGCTCCGCCATGGCGCGGGGGGTGGCCAGATCATCGCACAGCGCCTCCAGCACCGCGTCGGGCACATCGGCGGGGGAGAGATCGTCCGGAACGCCCACCCGCTGCACGACGCCGTAAAGCCGGTCGAGGGACTTGCGCGCCCTCGCGATCAGGTCCGCATTCCAGTCCAGCGGCGCGCGGTAGTGCGCCGACAACAGCGCCCAGCGCAGCGCCTCCCCCGGCGTGTCTTCCAAAAGCTCGTGCACCAGCCGCACATTGCCAAGGCTCTTGGACATCTTCTCGGCGTCCATGGTCAGGAAGCCGTTGTGCATCCAGTAGCGCGCGAACTCGCCCTCGCCGGCGCAGACCCCTTGGGCGATCTCGTTCTCGTGGTGCGGGAAGATCAGGTCGTGCCCGCCGCCGTGCAGATCCACCGGCAGCCCGAGCACGGTCTCGATCATGGCCGAGCATTCGATGTGCCAGCCGGGGCGCCCGGCGCCGAACGGGCTGTCCCACGACGGCTCTCCAGGCTTGGAAGGCTTCCAGAGCACAAAATCCGCCGGATGGCGCTTGTGATCGACCACATCCACCCGCGCGCCCGCCAGGAGGTCGTCCAGGGATCGCCCGGACAGCTGTCCGTAAGCGGCGAAGGCCTTCGTGTCGAACAGCACCTCGCCCTCGACCTGATAGGCAAAGCCCTTGTCGATCAGGCGTGCGATCATGTCGAGCATCTGCGGGATATGCGCCGTAGCTCTGGGCTGCAGCGTCGGTTCAAGGCAGCCGAGCGCGGCCATGTCCGCCTGATAGATCTCAGCGAATCGGTTGGTGATGACCGAGATGTCCACGCCCTGATCGGCGGCCGCCGCATTGATCTTGTCGTCGACGTCCGTGAGGTTGCGCGCATAGACCACCGACGCCTCGCCGTACAGCCGACGCAAAAGGCGGAACATCAGGTCGAACACCACCGCGGGGCGGGCGTTGCCGATATGGGCGAAGTTCCACACCGTCGGACCGCAGACATACATGGTCACCCGGGACGGGTCTTTGGGAATAAAGTCGCGCTTTTCGCGCGCCAGCGTGTCGTACAGGATAAGGCTCATGCGTCCCGCTCTACACCGGATCGGTCTCGAGGTGTAAGGGCTGTGAGCGGCGCGGCGGACGAACGACGCCCGGATGGGAGACGGAACGGCTTTGACCGAGACCTTCGATGACAAGGACAAAGCCCTGTCTTTGGCCGCCCGTCTGGAGAGCGAGGGCCGGATCGAGGACGCCCTGGCCGTCGTGCAGGCGGTCGCAAAGGCGTCGCCCCCCACCGCCGCCGGGCAAAATCACCTTGGCAACCTCCAGCGCGCGGCGGGCCGATTTGCCGACGCGGTGGCGAGTTATCGCCTCGGCCTCGTGCTCGCGCCTCGAGAAGCGGTGCTGCACTACAACCTCGCCGCCGCCTTCCAGGGGACTGGAGACCTCCTTCGCGCCCTCGACAGCTATCAGCGCGCGCTCCAGTACAATCCAGGACTGGTGGACGCCTATCGCAGCCTGGGCGGCGTGCTTCAGGCGCTGGACCGGCACGAAGAGGCGCTGGCCGCCTATCGCAAAGGCGTCGAGATCGGGCCTGAGGACGGCATGATCCGCGCGGACCTCGCCCTGTGCCTCCTGCGTCTGGGCCAGTTTGAAGAGGGCTGGCGGGCGCACGAGCACCGCTTCGCCGTTGAACCGGCGCGGCCCCTCGACCGGCCCTTGTGGCTGGCGGACAGCCCCCTCGCCGGCCGCTCGATCCTGCTGCATTCGGAGCAGGGCCTTGGCGACACCATCCAGTTCGCGCGGTATATTCCCATGGTGGCCAGAGCGGGCGGTCGGGTGATCCTGGGCGCGCCTCAGCTTCTGGGCCCCTTGTTGCAGCAGATCGAGGGCGTGGCGGCGCTGGCGCCCCGGCTGGACGCCCTGCCTCCATACGACGTGCACTGCCCCTTGATGAGTCTGCCGCTGGCTTTCAACACAAGACTGGGCGACATCCCGTGGAGCGGGCCCTATCTGGCCGCGCCGAACGACCGGGTGGAGACGTGGCGCGACCGTATCGCCGCCCGCGCCCCGACCTTCGCCAGTGCGCCGCGAATCGGGATCGCCTGGCGCGGCAGCCCGCTGCACAAGAACGACGCCAATCGCAGCATCCCCCTCCCCCGCTTTGTCGACAGCCTGCCGACGGGGCCGCTCTATCTCGTGCTGATGAACAGGATCACGGACGAGGAGCGCGCGGAGCTGGCCCAACGTCCCGACATCCTGTTCGTGGGGGATGAGATGGTCGACTTTGGCGACACCGCCGCGCTTTGCGCCCTGTCAGAGACCGTCGCCACCGTCGACACCTCAAGCGCTCATCTGGCCGGAGCCATGGGCAAGCGCACGTTCATCCTTTTGCCCAAGCCCTGCGACTGGCGCTGGATGCTGGAGCGGGAGGACACCCCCTGGTACCCCACCGCCACCCTTTTGCGTCAAGAGGTCAATGGCGACTGGAGCGCGCCCCTGGCGCGGCTCAAGTCAAAACTGGCAGCTTACAGGCAGGCATAGGCGGCGTTGATGAGGCGAACCGCGCGGGCGTCGCCCATCAGCTGCGTCGACTGGCGGTTCATCACATAGGCGCCTCCGATGCGTCGCTGCGGATCGCAGAAGGCGCAGCTGCCCCCCCAGCCGGAATGGCCGAAGGTCATCCGCCCAGGCCCAAAGGCGCCGGAGACGCCGTTGCGCATCACGCCTGCGCCCCAGCTCATCACATAGGGCAGAACAAGGTCCTGGCCCGCGATACGCTCCCGCGCCATCTCGTCGCGCGCGGCAGGGGACAGGACGCCCGCGCCGTCGGTCGCGAGACGCCCCATCAGCATCGCCAGCGACAGCGCCGTGGCGTGCCCGTTGGCGGAGGGGATCTCCGCCCGTCGCCAGTCGTCGCCCGACCGGCCGCCAGGAGAGGACCATGGGGTGAGGAAGGCGGCGCGGGTCGCCGCATTGATCTCGCCAAAATCCGGCAGGGACTTGGGTCGCTCCAGCTCCGCGACGCGGGCGAACTCCGAATCCGGCAGGCCGATCCAAAGATCAAGGCCAAGCGGCTCGGCCAGATCCTCCCGCAAGGCGCGCCCCATGGTGCGACCGTCCACCCGGCGGAAGATCTCGCCGGCAATATAGCCGAAGGTGATGGGGTGATATCCGCTCGCGGTTCCCGGGGGCCAGATGGGGGTCAGGGCCGCCAGCTGGGCGCACAGTCCCTTCCAGTCGAACCACAGATCCTGCGGGATTTTCTCGATGAAGCCGGACAGCCCCCCCTGATGCGACAGGGCCTGAGCGACCGTGATCCCGCCCTTTCCCGCCTGACCAAAAGCGGGCCAGACGGATGCGACCGACTGATCGTAGCTGAGCTTGCCCTGCGCCGCCAGCCGGGCGACCAGGACTGCCGCCAGCGCCTTGGTGGTGGAGAAGATCGGCGTGAGGGTCCGGTCATCAAACGCGCGGGCCCGATCGCGGGAGGCGAAGCCGCCCCACCGGTCGAACACGACCTCGCCGTCGACCACGAAACTGAACCGCGCGCCCAGCTCCAGCCCCTCAGCGAACAGGGCGTCGAACTCACGTCTCAAAGGTTCAAATCTTGGCGTGACGATCATGGCGCGTTCCGTGGGCGAGTTCCGAAGGCGGGGATCGCCTGCTTATGCGTTGCAGGTCTGCAAGGCGCAACCGCGCTCGCCCAACGGGGCAGGTTCAGGGGGAAACGATCCGCACGTCCGAGCGAGGCGACCGCCAGTGCGGCGCCAACGCCGTCAATGGCAGCTCGCCGACGGCCGCCTGCACGGCGTCCGCCACTCCGCCGGCCGCCCGCCGGACCGCATCGAAGAAGGCATGACCGTCCAGCATTCCGCAGGCGAGCAGGGCGGTGAAGAGATCCCCCGTTCCATTGGGGGCGGCGGGCGCAGCGGCGTGGCTGTAAAGCGTCGCCTCGTCGTCCACCGCCAGGATCCCGATGTGACCTGGCCCCACCGGCGCGGACGTCATCGCCACCGCGCCCGTGAACCGGCGCGCCGCGTCTTTCGCCGCCGAAATGTCATCGATGTCCGTCCCGGCAAGGAAGCCGAGCTCCCAAAGGTTCGGGGTCAGAATATCGGCCCTGTGCGCCAGGTCGCGCCGGATCACCTCGGCGACCTCCGGGCGGACATAAAGCCCCTTCCCCGCATCGCCCATGACTGGATCGACCACCACCCGCACGCCCGTCTGCTCGCGCGCCGCGTCGATCACGCGCACCGCCGCCGCCGCCTGGACGGGGTCCGCAAAATAGCCGGTGATGACGAGATCGAACCGGCCAAAGCCGCCTTGCCGCTCAACGCCGTCCAGCACGCCTTCGAACAGCTCGCCAGACACCGCCGCGCCGCCGGGCGGGCCCAGCCCGGGATGACGCCCAAACAGCACCGTCGGGGCGAGCACCGGCTCGTGCCCCAGCGCGCTCAGCACCAGCGACTGCGCAAACCCGCCCACGCCGCTGGTGGCGACGAAGCTCGACAGGATCAGGACACGGCCCACGCTCGCTCCTTCCGCGCCATGTGTGCAGACGCCATTTTGACCAGACTGATTCGCATGCCACACGCGCTGAAGGGCGGCGCGCTCGAACGGTTAAGCTCGATTAACCAATTGCTAACCAACATGGCAGATTCTGGAGCGTCAGCTCAGATTCGTCCACAGCCAATTCCGGCGCCCCCAAGATGTAGTAGCGATCCCGCGTTTACACGCAAGCTGTGGGTCGCTAGCCTCTCATGTGAACGTGATGTGGCGACTCTTCTCGGTCGCCAGGATCGGGCGATTGTGAAGTCGCTAAACAAGGTTTGGGAACTGGGATGACGTCGTCGGGGCCATGGAGTGTCAAAGGGATCGACCCTAAGGCGCGCGAAATCGCCAAGGACCTCGCGCGTCGGGCGGGCATGACGCTCGGCGAGTGGCTCAACCAGATGATTACGGACGGCGGCGCAGACGGGACGGACAGCGGCTTTCTGCGCGGCGCCGCGGGATTTTCGGACCACGAGACCGGCCGAGACGCAGGCGGCGACATCTGGCGCGGCCGTTTCGAGCCGTCGGCTGACCCCTATCCGGCAAGAGATCCCTACGATCAGGATCGTCGCGCGAACGAGCGGCGGCGGCGGGACCCAAGGGCGGCGGAGCCTCTTGTGTCCGCGCACGAGTCCCAGCGCATCTCTGCGGCCCTGGACGAGCTGACCACGCGGCTGGAAACGGCGGAGAATCGGTCCGGCGCGGCCATCCATCACGTCGACGCGGCGGTCCGGTCGGCGCTCGCCCGTCTTGACGCCGGAGAGCGTGACGCCGACGCCCTCATGCACAAGGTCGAGGGCGCGCTGCATCTGTTGCGCGCCGAACAGCGTCGCACCGACGACCGGGTCGCGCGGATCGAGCTGGACAGCGCCGGCCGGGTGGACGCCCTGCGCGCCCTGGAAGCGGCCGTCTACAGGATCGAGCCGGTCGATGAGGACAAGGTGGCTGACGCGGCGGTTGCGCGCATGTCCAGTCGCCTGGCCGAAGCTGAAACCCGCACGCGGGAGGCCATCTTGCAGCTCGAGACGTCCCTGTCCGGCCTCGACCGGCGTCTTTCGGAATCGGAGGACCGCAGCGCGCAGACGGCGGATCGCACCGCAGCGGCCCTCGACACGGCCGAGCGTCAGCTCGAACGCCTGGCTGAATCCCTGGGCGACCAGGTGGCGCAGGCGCGGCGCGACATGGCTGAAAAGCTTCGCGCCATCGCGCAGACGGATCGGATCGAAATTCTGGAGGATGCGATCAATCAGCTCGCCGGACAGGTCGACCGCACGGAAAAGTCGTCCGGTCAGGCGATCGATCGTCTTGGCCAGGAAGTGATGAAGATCGCCGAGGCCATCAACCAGCGCGTCTCTGTGGTGGAGCGGCGCAGCGATCGCCTCGCCGACAGCCTGACCGGCGAAATCGGCAAGATCGCCGGGGCGCTGGAGCAGCGGCTGCTGAAGTCCGACTACGCGCACACCGAGGCCTTGCAGAAGCTTTCGGGGGAAATCCGCGAGGTGGCGGAGCGTCTGACCGAGCGGGTGGCCCGCACGGAAGGCCGGACGACCGAAGCGCTGGCGGAATTCGCCGGCCGCGAGCCGAACCTTGGCGGCGCCGCGGCGGCCATCAAGGCCGACGTCGCTTCAGAAATCGCCGATCGCATCCGCAAGAGCGAAGAGCGCACCGCCAAGCTCCTTGAAGACTCCCAGGCCAGGATTGAGGCGCGACTGGCCCAGCAGGCGCAAAAGATCGCTGTGGCTCAGGCCGCCTCCACGGCGTCGGCTCGCGCGGCCTTTGTGTCCGGCCCCGATCCCTTCGCCGATGAGACGCACCTGCCGCCGCCGCTCGCCGCCCCCAATGGCGGGGTCGCGGGCTTTGTCGCGCCGCCTCCGGTGCAGCCGCTCGCCAAGGCCCAGGCTGAGGACTGGCCGTCGACGCCGGATCTGCCTGAGGATGAGGATGAGTTCGCGACGCAGGGTGCGCAAACCTCGCCTCCGGCCCCTTCCGCCCCGGCGCCGGCCTTCAAGGCCCACGAGAGCTTCATCGATCCGTTCGATGATCCCGTGTTTGCCGAGGATGCAGACTTCAGCTTCGCGGCCGGGGACGATCCCTTCGCCAAGATCCGCGGGACTGAAAGTCCGGAGCGACGGAGCCTGGTCCGCCGCGAAGCTCTGGAAGCCTTGCGCGCCGAGGAGGCGCATTCTGACTTCGTGCCCGAGCCGCCCCCGGGCGGGTCGTCTGCGCCCGCTGAACCTGTCACGCACGATTGGCCTTCAGAGCCGGAAACGGCGATGCGCGACACCCCTCAGGTCGCCTTTGGGCCGGAACATGAGAAGGTGCTCGCCGCCTTCGACGATGTCGATTTCGGCGACGAAAGCTTTGGGTCCGTTGGCGACGGACCGCACGACACGCACGGCTTCGCCTCGGACGAGCCGACCTTTTCCCATGTTCCCCCGCAACCGGAGCCCGAGCGCGTCTCCACCCGTGACCTGATCGCGCGGGCGCGATCTGCCGCGCGGGAGAACAACCCGCCAGAACGGTCGCAGAAGGACAAGAATGAGGGCAAGAGCGGACCCTTCGGGCTCAATCTCGGCCTTCCAAAGCGCAAATCCCGGGGACCGGGCGGTGGAACTGTCACCCTGTTGTTGGCGAGCGCGGTGTCCGTCACCGTGACGGCGACGGTCCTGGGATATTTGATCGTCAACGACTCCAATGCAGACGCAGGCCGCAGCGAATCCTTGGTCGCGCATCGGGACGCCTTTCCAAAATCGCTGGTTCCACGATCTGCAGATCCTTCGGCCATGGGCCCTGCGCAGTTGGCGGTGGCGACGTCGCCAGAGCCGGCCGCGGCGGCGGCAAAGCCGAATGGCGAGTCGACCGACGCAAGGGATGTCTACCAGACCGCCGCCCGCCAGCTGGACGTCGGCGACCCCAAAGGCGTCGTCACCCTGACCAAGGCGGCGACGCTGGGCTACGCGCCGGCGGAGTTTCACCTGTCGACGCTGTACGACAAGGGCGCGGCTGGAGCGCCGAAGGACCCGGCCAAGGCGCGGCTCTGGGCGGAGCGGGCGGCTCAGGCGGGCGTGCCCAAGGCCATGTATAATCTCGGCCTGTTCCTCTACGACGGCAAAGGCGGCCCGTCCGACCTTCCCGCAGCGGCCGCCTGGTTCCGCAAGGCGGCGGACCTTGGTCTTGGCGATGCGCAGTACAATCTCGCGCGCCTTTACGAGAACGGCTACGGCGTGCAGCAGAACGCCGCCCAGGCCTACACCTGGTACCTTATCGCGGCGAACGGCGGCGACCAGGACGCCCGCGCCGACGCCGCGCGGCTCAGGGCGTCGCTGGACAAGTCCGCGCGCGCCGCGGCTGAGCGCACGGCCAACGCCTTCCGGCCAGCGTCCTCCGCCACCGAGGACGTGGCCAGCGGTCGCTGACACCTGACATCAGCCGCTCCACGCGCCAAGGGCGATGGCGGCGAACAGGATCAGTCCCGCATCCCGGTTCGACCGGAACAGACGAAGCGCGCCCCTGGGATCCTCAGCGTGCACATCGCGCACCTGACGGGCGAGATGGGCCCCATAGGCGACCACGACGATCAGGAACAGGTTGGAGAGCCCTGAAAGGGCGCCCGCCGCCGTCGCCAGGGCGAAAGCCAGGGCGTAGAACACCCCGACCCCGGTCCGCACCGCGCCGCCCAGGCGCCGGGCGGACGACTTCACGCCCACCAGCGCATCATCCTCCAGATCCTGAAGGGCGTAGATGGTGTCATAGCCAAGGGTCCAGAACACGCCGCCCGCATAGAGCACGATGGCCGGGGTCGCCAGCCCGCCCGATTGCGCTGCAAAGCCCAGAAGCGCGCCGACGTTGAAGGTCAGGCCCAGCCAGGCCTGCGGCCACCAGGTGATCCGTTTCATGAACGGATAGGCGCCGACGAGGCCGAGGGAGGCGACCCCAACGGCGATGGCGGTGAGCGACAGGGTCAACAGAATGCAAAGCCCGGCGAGGGCGCAGGCGGCGATGAACAGCCAGGCGCCTTTCAAGGTGACCTGCCCGGACGGGATCGGTCGTCCCGCCGTCCGCGCGACCTTGGCGTCGATGTGCCGGTCGACAATGTCGTTATAGGCGCAGCCCGCCGCGCGCATGATGAAGGCGCCCAGGGCGATCTTGGCCAGCAGCACGATGTCCGG
>Ga0316217_10005691_pt1 | contig 12769 bp, 14 predicted proteins | sample 1anoAmetaG_FD_203633 | JGI IMG/M metagenome (GOLD analysis project Ga0316217, IMG submission 203633) | Freshwater microbial communities from Trout Bog Lake, Wisconsin, USA - 1anoA | ecosystem: Environmental > Aquatic > Freshwater > Lake > Hypolimnion/Profundal zone | place: USA: Wisconsin...
GGCGGAGATGTGGCGGGTACTGCGGCCAGGAGGGCGTTTAATCATCCTGGAGTTTTCCACTCCGCGCTCGCAACTGTTCAAACAGATCTACTACTTCTACTTCCGCCGCCTTTTGCCGGTCATCGGCGGGCTCATTTCCAGATACAATGCCTACAAATACCTGCCGGACTCGGTTCTGGAGTTTCCCTCCCACGAGGAATTTTCCCAAATGGTCGGCGACGCCGGTTTCCGCAACATCCACATCCACCCTTTGACCTTCGGCATTGCCACCATCTACGCCGGCGAGAAGGAATAATCGCCAGGGACTGGTAGAAATCAAAATGGCCGATTTCTCAAAAGAAATCGGCCATGCTTTTGTGACTCCCATTGCGGAACATTCACTACGCCTTGAATTTATTCTCCGTCCCGTCCACTAGCCGCTTGATGTTTGCATGATGCCGGAAAATCACGATCACGGCGACAAGCGCCGTCACCATCAGCATCGCCCGGCTTCCGTGAAGCACACACACGGCAAGAGGCATGACCGCCGCCGCAGCTACCGAGCCCAGGGAAACGTAGCGCCATTTCCACACAAGAACCATAAAGACCGCCAGGGCGATTGCCACCGCCAACGGCGACAGGGCCAGGAAGACACCCAGGGCGGTCGCGACCCCCTTGCCCCCCTTGAACTTCAGGAAGATCGAAAACACGTGACCAATGAAGGCAGCCAGCCCAACCCAGGCCGCCAGATCCGTTGACGGGGCAAGGTAACGGGCTGCCAGCACAGGTGCGAGTCCTTTGAGGCAATCGCCGATAAGGGTCAGCACGCCGACCCTGCGCCCCAGGGTACGATACAGATTGGTGGCGCCGATATTGCCGCTTCCCTCCCGGCGCACATCAATGCCGTAGGCCTTGCCCAGCAGGAGCCCGGTGGGGATCGATCCCACCAGGTACGCCGCCACACAGGCGGCAGCCAGAATGATGTCAGGTGGTGTTGTCATGGTCACAATCCCAGATTACTTGCCCGCTGTTTTCAGGACTTTTGCCGCATAGCCGCTGTCGGGGAACTCGCGCAGGAGCTTGTCAAACATCTCGCGACTCTTCTCTTGCTGCCCCGCCTCTCGATAGGCCATCCCCATGTAGAACAACAACTCATCCATGTGCCCAAAGCCGGGAAAATTCCTCTTCGCTTCCTCAAAACGGGCGATTGCGGCCGGATACTTGTCGGTCTTCAGGTAAAAACGGCCGACGTAGATCTCATACTCCAGCTGTTTATCCTTGCAGACGCGGATTTTTTCCTGGGCTTCCTTGGCATACGCGCCGCCGGGATATAATTTCACGTACGATTCCAAGATGGTAACGGCATTTTTCACCGGCGTCTGATCCGTATCTATGCCGCTTATCTGCCTGAAATAACTCAGGCCCTGCCGGAAAAGGGCGTATTCGGCCAGTTCATGCCGGGGGTGAAGCTTGCGAAAATCCTCGTAGGCTGCAGCAGCCTCGATATTGTCCCCATTGAGGAAATGGGCATCGGCTATCCCGATCTCCGCCCTGGCGGAAAGTTCCGGAGACTTGTAACTCTCCTTGACCTTTTTCCAGTTTGCCACGGCATCTTCGTACCTGCCCTTTTGAAAGGACTGTTCGCCATCACGGTACAGTTCATCGGGCAGCTTGTTCACCGTCGGCGTCGAACATCCCTGTATCAGAAAAGCGGACAGGGTGCAAATCACGATAATGCTATGGAAATTCTTCATGGTTTTCCTCGCAACGCCAAGGCGTTGGCGTCTATTCAACAATTATTCGCATCCATGCCGTGCATGCGGCCCGGCATCAGAGGATCCCGGCCCCGAGTTCATCTGCCAGTAGCCGTGCAATGATGTCGTGGTTCAGCCAGAGGGCGGCAGCCCCGGGTTTCCAGGAGGCATGGACCATCAACCGGCCGGTGGACAGGAAAACGATGCGGGAGAGTTCCGCGCAGACCAGTTGTTTCTGGTCGGCATGCATGGCCATCAACTCAGCGGAACTGGCCAGCATCAGCTCGGCCTGCTCGCGGGTGCTGTGTTGAGGCCAGGTGGCGAAATCCAGGATTCCGGCCAAAAGCGGCGACGCCAGGTAGGCGTCGGCACGCTCCAGGAGATGTTCAACCGTCTCCCCTTCTTTTAGCATCGCCTGGCATCGTTCAAAGAGCGGCGCGGCGGCCCGCTCGCCAACAGCATGCCGAATGGCGGTCAAAAGAGGATACAGCGATATCTCGACCCCCAGAAAAAGAGCGCTGGAGTTGGTCTGTATCTCGGGACAGTTGAACACCGTGGCAACAACGCCGTTCCCGGCAGCCTCGGCTGCGATTGCCTCAAGGCGCATCTTGGCCCATCCCTGCACATAGGGGGTGTAGGACTGCCAGCGGTAATCGCCGCCCACCAGAACGGCAGTACCGTGGTAGCCGTAGGCTGCGTAGCGCACCTGCCCTCCTGCTGCGGTGAGATGCGCGCGCAAGGCCGCCGACTCATCGATCAGGTAGCTGAAGGTGTCGCCTGTCACCTCGTTGAAACTGGCGTCGCACAGGCGGCCCAGATCGCTGTTCCAAAACCCTTCCGAAGCAAGGTACTTGTCGCCTGTTCCCTTGAATACCCGGTTTAAAAGCGGCATGAAAACCCGCGCCCGCGGTATGCCGCCAGCCATGGAATGGGCGAAAAGCACATTGGCTCCGGCCTGGATGCGTGGCGCGAGCTGTTGCATCACCTGCGCCAGCGCGGCGCGGAAACGGGCCGTACCGGCATCTCTGGCCTTCTCGATAAAATCCGGGCTGAAACTGATCGAAGCCCACTCGTCGGGTTTTGCCTTCTTGAGCTGTTCGGCAACCGACGGCTGTCCCCCCACCTGCTCCATATCAAAACCGGCCTCCAGCGGGACATTGATGACGCTCCCGCCCAGCAGCGCTTCGGCCCCGGCCAACTCGTCCGCGCTCAAGGGCCGCAGAGAGCCGTCGCTGTCGCGGCGGCCCACGGTGGTACCTATCACCTCCATACCGATGCGCCGGGCCTCCTCTACCAAACCGTTGGCATAGCCGCGGCCAAAAAGCTCCCCAATCAACACCAGCACATCGCCCTGCTTGTATCCTGCCGTATCCGGCAGTTTTCCCAGTGGTCTGTAATCAGTCATCCGTCCTCCGCCTGTTCTCTTGCTTCTCGTCGGAATTTTTCAAAACTGGGTACTCTTATCATGAACCGCCCGGCAAAGTGAACAGAAAAAGCTGCCGTGACAAAGTAGGCCTTTCGTGCTATCGTGAGTAAAAATTCAGCAGGAGACTCCTCTCACCGTGAACAACGAACTCATCCTTCTCGGCCATGGCAGTGGCGGCCGGCTTTCCCATCAACTTTTGGATGAACTGATCATTCCCGCCCTGAGCTCAATCGCCCCTTCCGGGCAGAATGATGCGGCCATTCTAGCCCCCATTGCCGGCAAGCTGGCCTACACTACCGATTCCTTTGTGGTAGATCCGATCTTTTTCCCCGGCGGAACCATCGGCAGCCTGGCTGTCCACGGCACGGTCAACGACTTGGCCATGATGGGTGCGCGGCCTCTCTATCTGAGCGTCGGCCTGATCATCGAAGAGGGTTTCAGCCGGGCAGACCTGAAAACAGTGCTGGACGACATGCGCCAAGCCGCCGACAAGGCCGAAGTTCGGATCGTGACCGGCGACACCAAGGTCGTCCCCCGTGGCAAGGCGGACAAGATCTTCATCACAACCGCCGGGATCGGCGCCATTGAGCATGACATCGCCATTCACGGCGCAAATGCGCGACCGGGCGACAAGATCATCATCAACGGCACCGTGGGCGACCACGGCATTGCCGTCATGGCCGGTCGCGAGGGGCTGAACGTCGGGACCGATATCCGCAGCGACTCGGCCGCCCTTAACAGCCTGGTTGCCGCCGTCATTACCGAGGCAGGAGACCTGCTGCACGTGCTCCGCGACCCGACCCGCGGCGGCATCGCCACCACCATCAAGGAGATCGCCATGCAGTCGCACGCGGCAATCACCCTGCACGAGGAACATATTCCGGTCAATCCGGCGGTACGCGGCGTCTGTTCGATCCTGGGCCTTGACCCGCTCTTCGTCGCCAACGAGGGAAAACTGCTGGCTTTTGTCGCCCCCCAGGCCGCGGAACGGATCGTGGCGGCCATGAAACGGCATCCCTTGGGCGCCCATGCCGCCATCATAGGCGAGGTTACCGACGGTGAGGCGGGCCGGGTCAGCATGGAAACCAGCGTGGGCGGCACGCGGGCGGTAGAGATGCTTGCCGGGGAGCAACTGCCGCGAATCTGTTAAACGCATTTTTTCCCATTTTTGCGGCATCAACGAGGCTGATTCAAGGTTTTAAAAAATGGCAAAGGAAAAAACGCCTGTAACCCCAGCCATCCGCCAATTGCGGGCTGAAAAAATCGAATTCACGGACCACGTCTACGCCTACGAGGAAAAAGGGGGCACTGCGGTCTCCGCCCGCGAACTGGGGGTTGACGAACACTGTGTGATCAAGACCCTGATCATGGAGGACGAGACGAGGAGACCGCTCATCATCCTGATGCACGGCGATTTGCAGGTTTCAACAAAGGAGTTTGCCAGGACAATCGGCGTCAAGCAAGTCACCCCCTGCACCACGGAAACAGCCCAAAAGCACAGCGGCTACCAGGTGGGAGGCACCTCGCCCTTCGGCACGCGCAGGTCGATGCCGGTATATCTGGAGGAAACCATTGCCGGGATGGAGAAGATCTACATCAACGGCGGGAAGCGTGGCTATCTGGTGGGGATGGCGCCGTCCGACCTGGTCAGGTCGCTGAAACCGGTGATGGTACACGTTGGGATACGCTAGTGTGCCGTGGTTAATCGCGGGAAAAACGAACCAATCGCACGGTACACCAGGTACATGGAGAACAAAATGATCCGCAAGGCCCAGATAAGCGACGTTAAGGAAATCCAGAAGCTGTTGATGAAATTCGCCGGCCAGGGAGACATGCTTTCCCGTTCCCTGTCGGAACTATATGAATCACTTCGTGATTTTTATGTCTGCGAGGACAACGGGACACTCCTTGGGACCGCTGCCCTGCACATCGTCTGGGATGACCTGGCAGAGGTACGATCTGTCGCGGTAGCCGAGGAGGCCGGCCGCAAAGGCATCGGCAGTCAGCTGGTGCAGGCCTGCATCAGCGAAGCACTGCAGATCGGCCTCAAACGCATCTTCTGCCTCACCTACAAACCGGATTTCTTCGCCAAGTTCGGTTTCCGGCTGGTGGACAAATCAGAGCTGCCCCACAAGGTATGGGGCGACTGCATCAAATGCGTCAAGTTCCCGGACTGTGACGAAAATGCCATGATCCTTGATCTGGATTGAGACCTTACAGGCTGTCTGAAGTTGCAGGGGAGGGGGGGTGCCAGGGCCAAAAATGGAGCATCCGGGGCAAAGTATAGTTATAGTTCCGAGTAACGCCGCAGACTACGATGTTTCCAACAGCCTGTTAATGAAGTTAAGAGTAAAGGACTTCCGTCAATCGAATACGTCCATGGAAAGATACCTCTCCCCAGTATCCGGCAGCACCACAACAACGTTCTTGCCGACCCCCAGCTTTTGAGCCACCCGCACCGCACCGACCAGCGCCGCGCCGCTCGATATGCCGCACAAAAGCCCCTGTTTGGCTGCCAGGGTACGGGTAGCGCTGAAGGCGTCCGAATCCGACACGGCAATCACCTCATCGTAAACCGAGGTATTCAGGACTTCAGGCATGAAACCGGCCCCGATCCCCTGAATCTTATGGGGTCCGGCCATGCCGCCGGACAACACTGGAGATCCTGCCGGCTCGACGGCGACGATATGTACAGCCGAATTGTGACGCCTGAGCACCTCGCCGGCACCGGTGATGGTCCCCCCTGTGCCGACCCCGGCCACAAAGCCGTCAATGCTCATACCCTTCATCGCGGCGATGATCTCAGGGCCTGTCGTACGGCGATGGGCCTCCGGGTTGGCGGGGTTGCTGAACTGCTGCGGTAGCAGCCAGCCATTTTCGGCAGCCAGTTCCTCGGCCTTCTGCACCGCCCCTTTCATGCCTTGCGAAGCGGGTGTCAGCACCAGTTCGGCCTTGTAAGCCGTTAACAGGCGCCGCCGCTCCAGGCTCATGGACTCAGGCATGGTCAGCACCAGCCGGTAACCCTTCACCGCGCAGACCAGAGCCAAGCCAATACCGGTATTGCCGCTGGTAGGCTCGACAACCGTTGCACCCGGCCTGATGCAGCCATCTTTCTCAGCCCGCTCGATCATCGCAAGGGCGATGCGGTCCTTGATGCTGCCGCCAGGGTTGAAGGATTCAACCTTGGCATAGATAGCAGCCGCGCCTTTCTCCATTATTCCGGAAAGTTTCACCAACGGTGTGGCGCCGATCTGTTCCATGATACTGTCGCTTATAACAATGGGCATGATTGTGTCCCGAAGATCAAGTAATTCCCTAGATGTAGTACATGAAGCGGTGGTCCTGCTCCTTCTTGACCCCCATCTCCTGGCCGCGCTGGCACAGCGTCTGGATAGTAATGCCGGAAAACAACGTATTTAGCAGGGATGATGCCTCTTCCCATACCGTTTGGGTCACGCACTGCCCCTCAAAGGGACATTCGTTCTTGCGCTTGCGTTTTTTCGGCGTCAGCCCGGCGCAATCCACCAAGAGCACATCCTGTTCCGTGGCGCAAAGAACTTCCAACACCGTAATTTCCTCTGGCTTTTTGGCCAGACAGTACCCCCCCTGAGGGCCACGTTTGCTTTTCAATATTCCAGCCCGCTTGAGATTCTGAAAAATCTGTTCCAGATACCGGGGCGATATCTGCTGGCGGCGGGAGATATCCTGGATCTGTGCCGGCGTATTGCCGCAGTTGTAGGCGATGTCGAAAAGAGCCCGCAAACCGTACCGACTTTTTGTTGACAGACGCATAGTTCCTCCCGGGGGCTCACATCATTGCCCAGCGTAATCTATAGCAAACATACACTGTATCCGTCAACAAAACTAACCGCGGCGGTTCTGGAATTCAGCACAAAACATTGTAGTTTTTCCTGTCGCCCATGCAGGTCGCCGCTCAACTACCTGATAGCCCTCTCTCACGGGGCGCGAGCCACGGTCACAACCGCCACCTCCAGGGCTCCGGCCGCCTTGAGAGCCACGGCGCACTCCCTCACGGTGCTGCCTGTGGTATAGACGTCGTCCACGAGCAGCACGCGCCGCCCCTTTACGGCACCGGCATCCCTGACGTCAAAAGCTCCCTTGACGTTGTCGCGCCGTTGTGCGGCCGTCAGATTGATCTGCGGCTCGGTCCACCGTATGCGCCGCATGGCACAGCGATCCAGGGTGAGGTTCCACTCGCGCGCCCAGATCTCGCCCAGAAGCACCGCTTGGTTGAAACCACGTTCCCTGAGCCGCCGGACATGCAGCGGCACCGGTACCATCAGTTCCGGGGCGCAACTGGCCACGAAATCCTGCAAAGCATCGGCCGCCAATAACGCCAAGGGGCGGCGCAGGTAGGTTTTATGGCCGTATTTGTAAGCATGGATGAGGTCGCGGCAGCGCCCTTCGTAGATCATGGCCGCGCGAGCCGCCCTGAAAACCGGTCGCGTCTCTTGGCAATCGCCGCAGACATGGTCATCACCCGCTCCAGGGAAGGGAATGCCGCACACCGTGCAAAGCGGCGGCCCCACGATGGGCATGCTTTCCTGGCACGCAGGGCAGATGTGCAATGTGCCGGCCTCGGGGATGAACGCCCGGCAGATATGGCAGAGCGGCGGGAAAACGACATTAAGGAATGCGTTGAGGAATTTATTCACTGCCGGCTTGATACCGCATGGCGGCACACACATGAAGCGTAGTTCGCCGCCGGCGTCCGGCACCTGATGGGACATCGCCTAAACCAGCCGCCGCAGCGATCATCGTGAGAATCGCACGAATCGTCATGACCCCTCCAACCCTTTGGCCTAGAACTCCCAAATCACCGGTCTGTTGAAAACGCCGTAATGAAGGCCGGCTGCCAGGCGCCCGTTACCCGCAGCGCCGCAGTCAGCTCTCAGTAGCTTCTCAACAGCCTGCTATTTCAACAACTTCACGGACTTGATCACCACCTGCTGCTCCGGCACATCCCTCATGCCGTGGGAGAAGCCGGTCTGGACCGCCTTGATCTTGTTCACCACTTCCATTCCCTCCACGACCTTGCCGAATACGGCATAGCCTACGCCGTCAGGATTGGGGCGGTTCAGCATGTCGTTGTTCGCCACATTGATGAAGAACTGCGACGTGGCACTGTCCGGCATGCCTGTGCGAGCCATGGCGATGGTGCCGATGTCGTTTTTCAGGCCATTTGCCGCCTCGTTCTTGATGGGCGCACCGGTCGGCTTCTGGGTCAAATCAGCGGTAAAACCGCCCCCCTGGATCATGAAACCGTTTATGACGCGGTGGAAGATCGTACCGTTATAGAACCCCTTGCTGACATAGCCGAGGAAATTCTTGACGCTGATGGGCGCATCTTTTTCGAACAGCTCAATCTTGATGTTTCCCTGGCTGGTTTCCATCAGTACGACCGGGTTCTTTGCCTTGCCTTCGGCACAGGCGATACCTGCGGTCATGAACACAGCCATAAGTGCGACTACCAATTTTCTCAACATTACGGTTCTCCTTTAAATGATAGATTAATTGGTCAGGCTACCCCAGCGAATGAACCAGATTGGCCAGACAAGCTATAAAAGCGGGCGAACTATTGAGTGACTCGCTGCGCCGGAAGTTTGTAATACCCAATCTCCGTGCCTCCTCCATGTACTGGATGTCGATCTCGTAGAGAGTCTCGATGTGGTCGGAGACGAACGAAAGCGGCACCATCAGCAGATCCTTGCACCCGGCCGCCGCCAGTTCGACGATCTTCCCTTCGGTGGATGGCTCCAGCCACTTGACCGGGCCGGCCCGCGACTGGAAGGCCAGATGGTGCGAAATATCGCCGAAATGCTCCATTACCAGCCGCACCGTTGCCTGGATATGGTCGAGGTAGGGATCGCCGGAATCTATGAACGACTGGGGCAGGCCGTGGGCGGAGAAAACCAGTTGGACCGCTTTTCTGTCGGCAAATTCGGCCAACCCCTGTTCGACCTTCTCCACCAGGGATGCGATATAGGCGGGATGGTCGTAGAACTGGCGGATATACGACAGGTCGAAACGCACCTTTGACTGGGCCAGCACCCGCTCAAGCTCATTGAAGCTGGAACCGCCGGTGGCGCGTGAATAGTGGGGATAAAGCGACAATGCCACGATCCTGCTGATGCCTTCACGCTTGATGGCAGCCAGGGCTTCGATCGTGTCCGGCTTCCAATAGCGCATGGCCACGAAACAGCGGTACCCATCGCCCAGGACCTTTTCCAGCTCCGCGCCCTGTTGCTCGGTCAGCTCGCGCAGGGGCGACTTGCCCCCCATCCGGCGATAATATTCGACCACGGTGCGGGCACGCCGGCGGGAGATGAAGCGTGCGATCACCGGCTGCAGGATGGCAGGTCCGATACGGATGATGTCCCGGTCGGAAAAGAGGTTACAAAGAAACGGTTCAACGGCGTCCAGGGAATCCGGCCCCCCCATCTGGAGCAACAATACAGCGGTTTTTTCAGACATTTTGAAACTCCCTCCTTCACCACAGCGGCACAGATAACGCCGTAAAAAAAATTAATCATATGGCAGGGGCGGCGCTTGCCGCCCAATCCGGGCGCGGCGAGCAGTGCTCCCATATCATGGGTTATGGATTTTCTATGCGCGGATCATAACCAGCAGCATCTTGAACGGCTTGACCGCCTTGAGCGCGTGAGGTTTGTTGGCAGGCATGATGATCATCTGGCCGGCCGCAACCGTCTGGGCGCTCCCCTCGATGGTCACCTCTGCTTCGCCGTCCACGACCTGCACAATGGCATCATAAGGGGCTGCATGTTCGGAAAGCCCCTGCCCGGCATCGAAGGAAAACATCGTCAAGGTCCCGACCTTCTTGTCGATCAACGTCTTACTGACCACGGAACCGTCCTGGTACGCCACCAGGTCGCTCATGGTCAGGGCTTTTCCGATCAGCTCCATAACCCCCTCCTCTTTCAACGGGATGTAACCTGCCAACCGCGCCATAATATGATCGAAACGGCCTCCAGGCAACAATTTTAACAGGTTGTTGAAAAACAGCCATCTCGCCGCCGTCCTCGAATGCCCTTTCGTGCGGCGTAGCGCTGCTACTCCTCCTCGGGGCACTCTGCGGGTGCGACGATCTGACTATTTTTGAACAACCTGAGTTTTCAACAGCATGTTAAACGAAGAAGACCGGAGACATTGTGTCTCCGGTCTTCTTCCAGTCAATAAAGACGGGAACGTCGATTTTTCGTCACATCAAGGCGCCGAGGAAGATCGAGGAGGCGTAGCAGCGCTACGCCGCACAAGCAGACCCGCCGATTGACGCAGCCAGGGCGGAAAAGAGACGTTTTCCCGGTTAGTACATACCGCCCATACCGCCCATTCCACCCATCCCGCCGCCACCCGGCATCGACGGCATGGCAGATTCATCCTTCGGCTTCTCGGCAATCAGGGCCTCGGTGGTCAGCATCAGGCCGGCGATGGAGGATGCGTTCTGCAGGGCGCTGCGGGACACCTTGGTCGGATCGATGATGCCGGCCTTGATCATGTCCACGTACTCGTCGGAGGCGGCGTCATAACCGAATGCGTCCGTGCCGTTCTTGACCTTGTCCACCACGATGGAGGCATCGATGCCGGCGTTTTCGGCGATCTGGCGGATCGGGGCTTCCAGGGAGGCCTTGATCACGTTGACGCCGAACTGCTGCTCAGTTGCCAGCGAGAGTCCGTCCAGCGCCTTGAGGGCGCGGATGTAGGCAACACCGCCGCCAGGGACAATGCCCTCGTCAACGGCAGCGCGGGTGGCGTGCAGGGCATCTTCCACGCGGGCTTTTTTCTCTTTCATCTCGACCTCGGTAGCGGCACCGACCTTGATGACGGCAACGCCGCCAACCAGCTTGGCCAGGCGTTCCTGGAGCTTTTCACGGTCGTAATCGCTGGAGGTTTCTTCGATCTGGGCGCGGATCATCTTGACGCGGCCCTGGATGGCCTCTTCCTTGCCGTCGCCGTCGATGATGGTGGTGTTGTCCTTGTCGATGGTGATGCGCTTGGCGCGGCCCAGCATCTCCAGGGTGGTCTGGTCGAGCTTGAAGCCGACCTCTTCGGAGATGACCTGGCCGCCGGTCAGGATGGCAAGATCTTCCAGCATGGCCTTGCGGCGATCGCCGAAACCGGGGGCCTTGACGGCAGCCACGTTCAGCACGCCGCGCAGCTTGTTGACAACCAGGGTAGCCAGTGCTTCGCCTTCGATGTCTTCGGCGATGATCAGCAGCGGGCGGCCGGTCTTGGCGGTCTGCTCAAGGATCGGGAGCAGGTCCTTCATGTTGGAGATCTTCTTGTCGTGGATCAGGATCACGGCGTTTTCGAGGGTTGCTTCCATGCGCTCCGGATCGGTCACAAAGTAGGGGGAGAGGTAGCCGCGGTCGAACTGCATCCCTTCGACGGTTTCCAGGGTGGTTTCCATGGCCTTGGCTTCCTCGACGGTGATCACGCCTTCCTTGCCGACCTTTTCCATGGCCTCGGCAATGATGTCGCCGATGGTCTTGTCGTTATTGGCGGAGATGGTGCCGACCTGGGCGATCTCCTTGTGGTCCTTGATCGGCTTGGAGATGCTCTGCAGCTCGCTTACAATGGCCTCCACGGCCTTGTCGATGCCGCGCTTGATCTCCATCGGGTTGTGGCCGGCAGCCACCAGCTTGGAACCCTGACGGTAGATGGCCTGGGCCAGAACGGTCGCCGTGGTGGTGCCGTCACCGGCAACGTCGGAGGTCTTGGAAGCGACTTCCTTCACCAGTTGGGCGCCCATGTTCTCGAACTTGTCTTCCAGTTCCACTTCCTTGGCAACGGTCACGCCGTCCTTGGTGATCAGCGGAGCGCCGAAGGATTTGTCGATAACGACATTACGTCCCTTGGGGCCGAGGGTTACCTTGACAGCGTCAGCCAGGGTATTGACACCTTTCAGGATGGCGTTGCGACCGTCCTGGTCGAATTTGATGATCTTTGCAGCCATGCGTTGTTCCTCCGTATATTTTTAGTTTTTCAATTTAGTATAGAAACGAGTTTTCGGCACAGCAAAAGGCTCCAGATGCAAGGCGCGCGAGGAACGGGGCGCGAGGCGTACCAACGGTACGTTGAGCGTTCCGTGACGAACGCAACGCCGCAGATGGACCTTTGGCGAAGCCGCTCTATTCTACGACGGCCAGGATGTCGTCTTCCCGCATGATCAGATACTCTTCACCGTCCACCTTGATCTCGGTGCCCGAATACTTACCGAACAGCACCTTGTCGCCCACCTTCACGTCCAGAGGCAAAACCTTGCCTTCGTCGGTCTTCTTGCCGTTGCCTGCGGCCACGATTTCGCCGCGCTGCGGTTTTTCCTTGGCGGTTTCGGGAATGAATAGTCCCCCTGCCGTCTTGGTTTCCTCTTCGACCCTCTTGACGAGGATACGGTCCTGAAGTGGTCTCAAACTCATGTTGTCCTTCTCCTTTCTATTACCGGTTGGTGGTGTAAAGTCACAGACGAGATTAGCACTCACAGTCATTGAGTGCTAACGAAGGGAAATATAATCAACAGGGGGGTAAAAATCAAGGGGGGGAGGAATTTTTTTTCCAAACTGCCTGTCAC
>Ga0316217_10005692_pt1 | contig 12767 bp, 8 predicted proteins | sample 1anoAmetaG_FD_203633 | JGI IMG/M metagenome (GOLD analysis project Ga0316217, IMG submission 203633) | Freshwater microbial communities from Trout Bog Lake, Wisconsin, USA - 1anoA | ecosystem: Environmental > Aquatic > Freshwater > Lake > Hypolimnion/Profundal zone | place: USA: Wisconsin...
GCAAATACAGGGTTGACAATATTCCATTCGTTGAACTTACACTGGATAATTTACATCAGGCAGCACGATTACACTTGATATTTGATAGCATATCGGAGATATTGCCTGCCTCTCGTTTAATAGCCGCATCAATGCGGAATCAAAGGGGTGATAAGGAACTAACGTAGGCCATGCATTCCAAACCAAAAGACGTGGTTGTTCCGATAGCACTGCCACTTCATCTACAGCCAATCAACAAGAGGAAATCAGAAACATGATGTGTTTTTATGGGATTTCTAGGCAATACGATACGATACGAATATACCTATCACAGGTAGCGACCTTCGAACCTACTTCTGTCGGTTCGACGGGGGGCTGAACCCCAACTTGTCTATCACTGGCCATAGTGGTTGTCTTTGGTGCGGGTTTTCCGGCCTTTTCTAGGCAATATTAACAAACTAGGGAATGCAAGAGATGCCTGGTGCTTGGAGCGCTCCAAATTAGGAAAGGGCGAGCATATTTGGATTTGGAAAATATGGATGGGCAGGCTTAACAAGTTGATTATGATAGAACAGAGGATATGCTTTGAAGTTAGAGGGTGGTAGTTGAGATGATGGCTATAGTGCCCTAATAAGTTATATTATTGCCTCTATAACCAGTAATCTAGCCATAAATCATCATAAAATGCACCCAATAATATATTTATTCATGAAAAAACAGCATTACATCACCATTTTGGCGCTGCTCCTCTGCCTTTGGCAAGTCCACCCTCAGTTCTGCTCACTGGCAGCTGCGTCCTCCCCCTCCGACCTGCTCCAATCCGGAAGCACCCTCATCTACAATGGCTACATCAACACGCCAGCCCGAAGAGAACACTCCTATACCTTCACAGTCAACTTCAACGCTCCCTCGGGCATCAAAGTTGCCGCATGTACCTGTCCGATAACGCAGCGGCTTCGACTTTGCAAGTGAGCACAGCGAATGGCGTGGACTTCTCGATCTGGGGAGGACAAGGCCCAGCCCTTGCGTCTGGGCTGATAGTGTTGCTGATCAACTAAGACAGCAGCTGGAGTAGCATAAAAGTGCAGTACCTGGCCTCGGGCCGTTCGGACTTCCTGCTGGGAAGTTTTTCAGCGGGTAGCTTGTAGACTATATAGGCATCTACTTGGTGCAGAAGCAGACTCAGACTAACTCTATAACTTGGAACCAGGCGGTTGCTGGGTGGACGTCTTCGCAGAAAGGATACAACATCATAGTGGAGCTCGCTGGGGTCAAGGTGGGCTCGGCTTCCTTTGTGGTGGCTTTAACTGGGGTCAACTTTAACGCGGTGACGGGCACTATCACCACGCTCATCAGCCTCAGCTCTACTCCTTTCGTTGAACAGATAGTGATCACCTACATCATTTTCTAAAAGCTATCCCCGATAACCTACAGTCCTTTCGCAGTTAGCACCGGATCAACTGCAGCCTACCAATTCATCGGCATCGACCAGTTTCTCAGCGGAAGCAGCACACTAGCCGGCTACGCCTTCTACCCACCCGCTGTGACTGCTACTGGCGTCACCTGCGTGGGTGCCGGCTGCCCTGCCAACTGTATCACTTCTCAAACCTGCCAAAGCTCCTCAGGAACTCTTAATGGCGGCATCTGCCTGATCTGCGCCTCAGGACAAGTTGCCCTAAACGGACAATGCATCACACCGACTAATTGCGGGGCCAACCAATACTACAACGGAACAGCCTGTGTGTGCTATAACGGGTATGTGATGATCAGCAACTTTTGTTACATCTCTTGCGGTCGCATTCGTCAACAACTCGCAATGCGCCTGCGTGCCCGGCTACACCTATTCCGCAGCTGCCAACCAATGCACTGCTCAACCTACCCTAATCTGTGCAGTTAACTTCGTGGCCGTGAATAACAAATGTGTCTGTCCCACAGGGTTCGGCATTCTGAACAGCCAATGCGTGTTGTGCCCACTGAATAGCTACACCGACCAAAGTGGCAACTGCGTCTGCTCTCCAGGTTACTCCTTGAATTCTAACACCTACACATGCGAACTCGCTTGCTTTACCAATGCCTACCGCAATTCCTTGGGGCAGTGTGTCTGTATCAATGGTTACTACAACCAAGGGAACCAATGCATCCCTCAGGGGAACTGCCAAAACGGGACGATCTGGAACGGCAACAACTGCTCCTGTCCGACCGGCATGTTCCCTGACTCCATCACCAGCAACTGCACATACTGCAACACTCCGGATAGGTCAGTATCCAATGGCAACTGCGTCTGCGCATCGGCCTACTACCCGACCAGCTCGGGTTGCAGCCCCTGTATTGCTAACAGTGCATACAACACATCAGCCCAGACCTGCATCTGCGTGGCGAACTATGTGTTTATTAGTGGCGCATGTGTGCCGTCTGTGAATTGTCCTGCCAATTCCTACTGGAGCCCATCGCTGAATCTATGCACTTGCAGCAATGCGGGTCAGTACCTCATCAACGGGAGTTGCCAAAGCTGCCAGCAAAACGCAGTCTGGAACGGCTCCACTTGCATCTGCAACCCAGGCTACGTGACAAGCGGTGCGTTGTGTGTGCAGAACTGCTCCAACAATTCTTTCTGGAATGGCAACACCTGTCAGTGCAATGCTGGGTATTACATTATCGCGGGGGTCTGCCAACTCTGCGATGTGAATAGCTACTACTCTAACGCTCAATTCACCTGCATATGCAAGAATGGCTACTTTGGCACCTGGAACCAGTGCTCGAGTTGTGATTCTTCATGCGCGACTTGCAGTGGGCCAGGCACTAACCAATGTCTCACCTGTCCTAATAGCTCAAATCTTGTGAATGGGTACTGTAAGGTTACCTGTAGTGCGGGGACTTATGTCAATAATTTGAACCAATGCACGCCTTGTGATTCGTCTTGTGCTGCTTGTTCTGGCCCGGGGAGCAATCTTTGCACCTCTTGTGGAACTGGATTCACATTGAATAATGGCTACTGTAAAGTCAACATCCCTACCCCCACTCCTACTCCCACACCTACTCCCACACCTACTCCCACACCTACTCCCACACCTACTCCAACTCCTACTCCCAGCATCAGCTCGACTATATCTCTTCGAGGCTACGTCCTAGGAACCAACCAAATTTACCAAGGCATAGCTATCAACCTGATGCCAACAGCAATCCTTTCAGGAGGATGTGCAGTTTGCAACAACCTCTTTACGATTAGCGTAAATAGCCAGTTCGCCACCATAACGATATCTCAGCAGTACATCGCCAATACCCAATATTGGTTCATTGTCACCTTCGATTTTACAGGAACCGCTACTGTCCCTACCTTCCAGTACACAATCACTCTCAATCCGGCTCAAGCGACCTACTTTACATCTGCTGATATGGCTCAAAGTCTGAGTGGTACCTTCAGCCAGAGTCTATTCAATTCAGCTACTGCCACTCCAGCCGTATCCGCTACCCCTACTGTTTCAGCTCCACCAGCTCTATCTACAACCTCAGCTTTATCAACTTCAACTGCATCTGTTAATCCCAATTTGCTTTCTGTGAGCACATCGACAAGCAATGCTTCATCCTCAAGTTCCATTACTTCCTAAATCATCAAGTCCATTTTCGGTTAGAGCAGCACTGCAGGGACCACCAACGTGGCGATCAACTTCGGCGGCAGCTTTGGGAATAATTCTGGGAATTCGGGTGGCAAAAAAAATAATAAAAAGAATTGAAAGTGATCTTAATTACTCATTTGCTAGACTATATATCTTATTACACCCAACCAGTATCTAATCTTCCGACCAAATGGCCGACTGATACGATACACAAAAGCAGGTTTAGAGCATATTTGCAGAAAGGATTTGCTAATCAACCTAGATTACTTTTGAACAATAATTGATATAATCACAACAGCAAATCATAAATTTTCCTATTAGCTTGAGCAGCATTCGCTTCTCTCCCTGCAGCCTTGATTTAGCTTCCTCCTTTTACGCACGCTCTGCGAACCAATTAGGCTCTCCTTCGCACAAATTACTCATCAAGCGTAACCTATTTGTTGAAATAGCAGAGATTGTTTGTCGATTAGTTATTGACTTTATCGCTGTAAAATTGTATGTAATGATCGATATCATACACGGATGCCTCTGACCATTTCTACTTCAAGAACATAGAATCTTTTCTATTGTAGTTTTAGCTAAACAGTCCAGATCTGACTGCCTATTATCTCATCAATTATTAGATCTCACTTTTGGCATAGGTTTTTCCGTAGTACTATTTGAATCTTCCAAATGGAAAGGCCGACGTCTAAGCTCGGCTGTAGCTGATTTTGGGCAAAAAAGAGTAGCTTTTAAAGATCTAGTTAATATTGGTTGCCAATTATACGCACAAAGGGTCTACAGAATCCAGTTTGATTGGTACAATATGCAGGAGTTATTCTAGGTCGATGGTATTCTGAAGCTCAGAGCCCAGCTGCTGGCAAACGGACCATAGAGTCATCACTAGGCATTCTTGAAGATAGAGCTGCTTCATGTCTAGAGGAAGAGACTCTATTTTTTGTTATGTTGGCAGCAAAAATACACCTTACTCTTTGTAGTTCTTTATTTGAGCGTGATATCTCTAGTGGAACTGTTGAAAGACATATTTGGTCAGTAATTTGGAACGGTGGCCTAACAAAGTTAGCTTAAAGAGGCTTTTGCCTAACGTCTATAAACTATATTAGCTTCCCTTCTTGACTATTTGGGTCGATAGCATCTCAATTAAGGAAAGGTCTTTCAACTCATTTTAGTAGTAGGTATCTAAAAGCTTAGCAAGCTAATTGGCCTTCATCTTTTCCAAATTTTTAGTGATAACCTCGCTCAGCTTTTGAAATATCTAAAAGGCTTTGATTTTGAGCAGCTTTGGCTAAAGCCCTTTAGAAATATAGACTCTGAAGACAAACTATCGCCCATTTATCCTGTTTAGCAGATCTAATATATGATAGTAGTTGAGGCAGAATTAGGCCTTTCTGAAAAGGTCGAATTTGATAATTTCCACAAACTAAAGATTGGGGTTCTGGTTTAAAGAGCAATAGATGCAGAAAAATATTTAGACGTCTTCAAAGGAAAGCACATTCAAGAACTTTTAGACTATGTTTTAGATTGAGGGAAATTGGTTTTGACTCAAAACACTTATTCTTTTCTTGCGATTGCTGATGATTCTGAAAATGTTGGTAAGATCTGAGATTTTGTATTTTTAAGGCTTCTAAATCACTTCAGCTACCATCTTTCTTGCCAATACAACATGACTATACTCTTTGTTAAGTTCTTAATCATGGGTGGGAATCTGGATGTTAGCATTAAAACGAATTTTGTTTCTGTACTTTAGCAAAGCTAAAAGCTGGCTGATATTTTAGGGTTTTAGTTCTTCGAAAGGATGGACAGAGTTGCGGTTCAAAGCTAGTTGATACAGCTCAGATGGAATGTGCTGAAAAGTCCTTTGAATAACCAGCAGGACCACAAGATAATCATTAAACCCTTAAGTCGTTTTTTAGTTCTCCATTTTGAGTTTAATTTGTTCTATCAGATTGAACCAATACTCATGCCGAGGGATTTAGTCTCTTTACAGAAAAAGATAAGGACATTTTGCTTGCTGCTTGACTTTTTGATCTTTCACCTTCATCTTTTGGAGCAATCTTTGCCAGTTTTATAATCTTTGTTTTTGGATTCTGTCGCGATTGGTGCAGTAGTAATGCAGCCTGTCTAACAATAGCTTATAATGGGTGGGTTTAAAGTATGCTTTCTTCTATTAATGGAGCTGAAGCAGCTACATGGGAAGTGAATTCTGCCTGAGTTCTTGCTCGAGATCGTCCATTTTGAGAAGTTCCTCCCATTGTTCCTCCCTCAAAGCTGAGTCATTAGATATCTGCTTAGTCCTCAGATCCACTTCCTCAAGGTTTTACAGCTAAAGCTACGGGTAGAAGAGGTCCTAAATAATCTAATTGAGATGGTGATTTTGACTTTTTCTACGGTTCATCTGCTTTCTTATTTCAACTAGCTTTGTTTCGTATGAGATGTTCATAACGCTTCTTTCTTACTTTAGTTGCTTCTTGGACACTGATCTGTTTCTTAGCCTTATTTTTCTACGTTTGACCAGCAGCTTTTGTCGACTGCGGAAAAACTGAGGGATTGTTGTCGCAAGTTTAAGCATAGTTATAAATTAATTAGGATCATTAATACATTTCTACCTTTAATCTAACCTGTAAAAGATGCTGATAACTAATTGATGTATCTTATCTAAAAGCTTTATCAGACTTAGCTTCTTTATATTCAAATGAACTCATAGTTATATATTCAGCTGGAAATTTTCTAGCCAAGATACTGCAACCCTCTTTCATTAAGATAAGCAATCTCATGTATTACAAACATTTGCCGAGGTTTGTCTCAGTGTGGATTTTGAGTGAGATGAATACTTAAGATGATTGTAGGTCAAATTGATCAGAACTTGGGGATACGATCGTAGACATAGAGTGATTCATACCTAGTAGGGATGACTGTATCCGATTAGTTGCCAATATAGCTGTATCTGTGGGGGACCAGCACTCTTATCAGATCATCGAAGTTGAACAACATCATGAAGGCAGGTACAACGAACAAGAACCAGGCCACTCGCATGTACAGATTTACTATGGGCGTGGGTGTTTTGTATTGCTGGTTCATCTCATCTTCGTAGTTGACGTGGTCGGTGGCCATCTTCAATACCAATGTGTCGTAGGCTCCCTTTCTGCCTAAGGAGTGGAACCTTTCAGATTGATAGTTGCGGAGAGTTTCGGGTGTGAAGCGGTTGAGATAGCCGTAGTAGGCGTAGTTTGAAGCACATCTTTGAAACCTGTTCATCTGAGTGATATGATATTAATGAATATAATCAACCATCTGTCGTAAGCAGAGTTAGGCGAACAAAATAAAGTTCATAGACTACTCTTGAAGGCACCTGTGAGTCTTTTGAAGGCCATGTGGAACAAACCAGATCTATATCGCTGATAAATGCTGAGATGAGTCCAGCAGAGGTTATGAAAAGAAAGATATTTAAAAGATATCAAGTAAGCCAAAATAGCACCTCTAAATATCACATTTTGTGCTTTCGAAAGGGGAATGTGATAATGAGCTTTGCCCTTAAACTAGCCGTCTAGAAAAACCATAAATTTCAAAGAAAGGCAGGCATTCGCTTTATCTTATATTATATAAGTGTAAAATAATGAGTGGAACCAAATAGGAAATCAGAGTCAAGCTGCTCATCATCGGGGAAAGCTATGTCGGAAAGAGTTCTTTGCTCATACAATATGTTGACTAGGAGTTTAGTGTCAATCACACTGCCACTATTGGAGTTTAGTACAAACAGAAAACCATCAAACTTGGGGATGGCACTTCCATCAGGGTGCAGATTTGGGACACAGCAGGAACCATAAGGTACAACACTATCACTCCCAACTACTATCGTAACGTCGATGGTATACTTCTGGTCTTCGATATCTCAAACAAAAAATCTTTCGAAATGATAAATTACTGGATCAAGGAGGTAAACGAAAAGACCGATGTGTCCAAAATCGATTTGTTGCTGGTCGGAAACAAGATTGATTTGTAGGAAAACCGATAGGTTTTGAAATAGACGGCTGAGAAGGTCTCAAAAGAGGTGGGAATAGTTTACATAGAAACAAGTGCTAAGACTTTTGAAACGACTAAGGTCGCATTCGATCAGCTCGTGGCCAAAATCCTCAAACGCAAAAACAAGTTTTAGACGACGGGTCAAGGCTTTAGTTTACAGCAGATTGGAACAAACAAGAAGAAGTAAGAATGCTGTTGATTTGAATCACTTTTAATAACCACATTATAAATATTTGAACATTCAGAGCAATCATTCTGGCTTTGTTTGCAGCTTAGTCTCTAAGTTTTGTTCAAATCTTTTGGCTTAATCAATGGATTGGAATTGAATCTTTACTATTTATTTCTGGGGGATGAATGTTTGGTCTTTCTTTTTAGAGCGTATTGTCCAGAGTTTCATGCTTTACTCTCTATTCGAAAAATGCTATGGTTTTGTATTCTGGAGCAGAAATGATTGATATAGTGTAATCTTTGTTGCTTAGTTTCTTAAAATAAGGTAAATTATGTTATATTTTCCTTATTTCTACTTTTCTAAGCTAAGCAGCATATTTCCTTCTTTGGCGGCTAACTCTGTTGCACTTCTAAACTTGACTACTCTGAAATCAGCTATCTTTTCCATTTTTTCTTAGTAGGCATACTTCATGACTTTTTATTCAGGCTATTTCAAGTCTTGCTAGTGGTGATTGTCTTCAGGACCTTAGCTGCTTATAGAGAGTAAGTCATCTTCTCGTTAGCTCTTGGCAAGTGGCTGAGAATTGGAGGCAAGGCTAAAAATATTGATAGGTTTCTAATTTGGCTGATTGGAATTCAAGTTGAACAAATTGACTGATTTTCTGTTTGCGAAAATGTTTCCCATCTTTGGCCTTTCTTCATTTGCTGCGAAAATGCTTGCCTTCTTCGAGAATATTTTTGCTTCGTTTATAACAACTTTAGGCTAGGCTTCATTTGGTTAGGTAGATGCTTCTTATTTTCTGAGCTCTTCATTCGAAGATTTGACTCCTTTAGGTGACGATTATTTTCCTACTTACGTCTCTTTCTAAGTAGTTTTTAGCTTACTGATAGGCTTTCTCTTGGGTGTTTGTTTGCCGATGTCTCCTATTCGCTCATGAAAATGATTATAAATAGTATGCTAAAAATAGTGTAATTTGGCGGCCAATAATAAAGATATATGAGCGTCAATCAAAAGAGGCAAAATCTTTGAATAAAGATAAAGTGAGACATTTACAGAAAAACATTTACTCATGAAGACAGTTGTAATAATAACTTTATTTAAAGCGTATGAATTGGTTTTATGATTGAGATAGCTTTAGAGATGAAATCTAGCATGATTTTGTCGATGATTTCCATTAAAAGTTCAGGTTGATTATTGTTTTAAAAGTCAAATCAAACGAAGTTTTATTGTTTTTGTTCTACAAAGTTTCAAATTTAATTTGTTTGAATACACATAATCCAGCTTAGTTCGTATGGCAGACAAACTTTCGATTTCTTTTGACGAGGAGAATAACATTAGAGTACTAGACCCTGAAAGATTTAGATAATCTGACCACTTGAAAAGCCTGTCGATGGAGTTCATTACCAAAGTCATCGCAATGGATTAAAACATGTCTTCACTCACTGAGTGTTTGGATGATTTCGCTGTCAGGATATAAAAGTAAAAGCTGAGAGCTTTGGGAGAAAGGAACAAGTGGGAGAGCTAGACTGAAAATAGAAAGAGGAAAATGATGGAGCTAAACAACTACCTTAATGAAAAGAAGGCAGAGCTTGAGAGATTCACAGTGGAGTTGTAAAGTTTGGCGAAGGTTGAAGCGGAACAAAAGGTTTTAATAAATAAACTTTCGAGTAGCGAATGAATTGATTGAAAGTTTCTCAATACCAATAGCTATTAACTAAATGACTGTAACAAAGACATAATTTCTTGCTTAGCTTGACATTTACTGAACCTTTTATTCTTAAACAATTAGCTATAATTCGATTAGGATCTTTAATTTTGATTGGAGTTAATTAATATTTAAAAGGAGCTACTTTTTTACTAACAATAAGTTGAGGTAACAAGAAGGTGTAATGCAGGGTTGGAGTGGTTTAAAGGTCGCAGAATTTTGTTATAAATGAATATTGAGCTATATGTAAAAAAAGGCTCCTGCTGAGCTTCCTCACCGTAAAACAACCGAGAACGAATCTTCCTAGCTGCAGCAAACCGAGGAGCTGATAAATTTCATTTCGCTTTCGCACTACGAAATGCACAAACTGGTGCATGACAGCGGTAGGTTTGGACCCATCTAGAGAATTTCCGAAAAAAGGTCAAAAGCATAATAAACCAATCCAAGAAGCAGATCGAGCTTGGAGGGTACCGGTAGGCACTTGGTTTGCTGTCGGAGGGAGAAAAGATTTTGGAGTATGCAGCGGGCAGCGGCAAAACCATCTAACGAGAACTAATAGTCTGTGTCCTTCATAACATTGCTTCCGCTTACCATAAACTTTGGATGCTTGAAAAGTGTGTTAGGTATATCTAAGGCCTAATCTTCAATTTGGAAAACCATCTCAACTCGCTACAAAATTCAGTAATGTCTTCTAACCAGAAGCAAGAAATTATGATAGCTATGCAGGGTTTAGAAATGAAGCATATGCTAGCAGCCTACTACATACGCTTTTGCGCCTTGAATTCTCAGCAGAGCTGCCATAAGTAGGCGTTAGTATCTGCTAAGAAGGCTATTGGTTGTGTGAGAAGCATCATTTTATTCGACTAGTAACATATCCGTGGGTTTTTTAGGCAGTAAAACGAGAAAGATGCATTGATTGACATTAAGTATCGACTTTTGCTTTAAATTCTGGAGTTTTAGAACAACATTAACTTCAGAAAACAAAAATAGATTCTCAAAGCTGTACATTTTAGTCTACAAATATGGAATAAAACAAAATAGAAGAACCCCCAAAGCAGCTATCTAGCTCTAAAAACTTACTCAATTGGAGATTTCATGGACTTAAAGCCGAAGGAGTATAGTTCTAAATCGTAGATGATCAACTCTGTGATTAAAAAAGGTAAAGACTTCGAATAGACGATATTTTATAAACTCCTACTACTTTCAATAAGTTTTTTCAGTACTTCAACTGAGTTGAGGCTCAGCCAAACCTAAGCTAACTTCTATAGCCAATTAGAGAAATAAAGTACAGTGGAATTGATCGAGGCTGAAATTTATAATTTGCTTGCCATCATTCTTATTAGTGCCTTTATGCCTTTTGAGATTCTGTATCTCAAACATTTGCTCAATAGCTATTCCAACTATTTCAATACATAGCTATCAGACTATAAGACTGTTTAGCACTAAAGCTACTAAAAAATTATTTCCCTGATTTCAGACAATAAGTACAAATCTCCAATGCCTGGGAGTACAGAAATCATTTCTTCTTAAGAGTTTTTACCATAGCTATAAAGCAATGAGTATAAGCTCAAGGATAAATTTATGGATAAGAATAAACTAAACAGGAAAAATTTCCACAAATCAAAGAGGTAAGGCTAGAAAAATGAAAACAAAAAAAGCAACTCAAGGCTACTGTCGAATTTATAAACGAAAAGTGTCATAAAATCTGAGAAGACAAACAGTAAAACGAAACAATCGAACAAGATGGAGAGCAAGTTGAAAAGCAAAAGCAAGCCGAAATCAAAAAGCAAGACTTTATAGAAAAAGTCAAAGGATAAAGATAAGCTATACTTTGTTAAGGTTACATCTAGTAAGTCTAAAAAGAAATATCTTGAGGAGGAACTAGTGGGAAATCTTTTAAAAAGGATTTCTCCCAAAAGGAACAAGGAAACCACCGTGCAAAAGTAGACAATAGGCTCTGATATCATCGGAAAACCTAGGAAAAAGAGTTTACTCAACCACCGGATATCTTCTAAAAAGACATTACTAGCAGAAAACAGAAGTCCAAAGCGTAGAACCAACGTTTATGGACTAAATTACTGATTTATTTAATTCTATGCTTCATCTCTACGAACCTCGACGAGTAAATTGGTTCATTAAATCATTAAACAAGCATTTTTAAGGTTTTCTAAGAATATTCATACCTTTCTAGTGATTTGACAAAAGCTAGATTAATTTATTGGATGTAATCCAGGTCGGGATAGTCTGCTTCCAACAGTGCATTCGAAGACCCTTTCCTTATCCTCCATAACTACCGAAAGACAGGCAGCTAACATCCCCATTCCAAACGTGTATCTCACAACTATACTCTTGATAGGAAGTCAATAATTCTTACCAGAAAAATGAAGTGGGAATTGGAAGATACCGCAAACAAACTCAAAAAGGAATAGCCTTAGTAAATCTCTAAAGTGTAATAATAGTAGCTGCTGTCAAATCTGTAAGGAAACAGCTCATTCTTTAACCAAAATTAGCTGGAGAAAGGTATCCCGCTGTCATCGGAAGATAGAGACATCCTTTGCAATAGAATCGAGATCACCTGGACTTCAAACTACTCCAAGTTGGAGAAGGCTTTATTTGGAATGAGCTTTCCTTCGTTCCAAAACGAACCGCCTGAAGGATAACTCTGATTTTTTTTGATAGATTTAAAAATAGTCACTAGAATTAGATTTAAACAAAGATTTAGTAAACAACCGCTAGGCTTTTTGAGAGTAAGGTAGACTATCTTTACCATAAATAAGACATCATTCAACATTATCACCAATAAAAAACATCAATCCAATGACCTCACTTTGAATTTACTAATCTTTCTAATACTTTGCCCTACTTTGACCTGCCTAGCATACTCCTAGAGAAGTAAAACAGAGCCCTATTCAAACAATTTGCCTCTCACTTGCTTATACCAGCCCTTGGCTTGTTGATTATTGTTCAGAAACTCGAAAAACAGTTTCATGTACAGCATTTAATCAGCTTCCTACTGAAAAGGCGTGATTAGTTTGGCAATAACTGTTTTGACTTATTAGTTTATTTTCTAGATGTTGAAGAGCTAAAAGTCCTCATTTTTTACTTATTTCCGGGCTTTGTAGTCCTTCTTTAGCCTTATGAACAGATCAATCATGGCAGCTAATGAAACGGCTGCGAATCTACTTTGGTTTCGATCTTGGCAGTGCTAAATAAAGATGTGAGACTGCATAATGATAAACAAACGTACGTCATAGAGGGGTTGATACTTTGAGCAATAGAA
>Ga0316217_10005693_pt1 | contig 12767 bp, 12 predicted proteins | sample 1anoAmetaG_FD_203633 | JGI IMG/M metagenome (GOLD analysis project Ga0316217, IMG submission 203633) | Freshwater microbial communities from Trout Bog Lake, Wisconsin, USA - 1anoA | ecosystem: Environmental > Aquatic > Freshwater > Lake > Hypolimnion/Profundal zone | place: USA: Wisconsin...
TACCGGTAACTTTGTTAAAGTAACCCAGCGCATACCGGTTAAGATTGAAATTGAAGATGCTGCTAAGTATAAAGATAAATTACATGCAGGTATGAGCCTGGATGTGTCGGTGGCATATTAAAAGAGCTGTTCGTTCCTTTATTAAAGGACCGGCCTTGCGTTTGGCAAAGGCTTTAGAACCAAAAAGAAACACATGAAGAGTTTCATAAAAGTAATCATAATCTTTACCACCATCTCGGCGGCCATCATGGAGTTGATAGACACCTCCATCGTTAACGTGGCGCTGAACAACATGGCAGGTAATCTCGGCTGCACCATCGAGGATATCAGTTGGGTGATAACCGCCTACGCTATTGCAAACGTTATCATTATCCCAATGACCAGCTTCCTGGCAGCCTATTTCGGAAGAAAGAATTATTACCTCTATTCCATTATCATATTTACGATAGCCTCTTTTATGTGTGGCAACTCCACCAGTTTGGGAGAGATAATTTTATGGAGGTTCATTCAGGGTATTGGAGGGGGTGCCTTACTATCAACCAGCCAGGCCATTCTGTTCGATACCTTTACCGTTGAGCAAAGAGGTACGGCCTCGGCAATTTTTGGTATGGGTATAGTTGTTGGGCCTACATTAGGGCCTACATTAGGGGGTGTGCTGATTGATAATTACAGCTGGCCTTTGATATTCAACATCAACATACCATTCGGTATTCTTGCTGCAATACTTACTTTCTTTTTTGTTGAAGATAGTAAGCATGTGGTTGCAAAACCTAAGATAGACTGGCTGGGTATCTTCCTGTTAATGGTAGGTATCGGCTCTCTGCAATACGTACTTGAAAGAGGTCAAACCAACGATTGGCTGGACAGCGAACCTATTAGAATATTTGCAGTGGCAGCAATTGTAGGTATTATAAGTTTCGTGGCCTGGGAATTGCACGAGAAGGAGCCTGTAGTGAATTTGCGGCTACTAAAAGATTCAAATCTCACCTTTACCACTATACTTACATTTATCTCCGGGGTTTCGTTATTTACTTCAGTATTCATTTATCCTTTGCTGTTACAACGGGTGCTGGGGTATACGCCAACCATGGTGGGTATGTCGCTGATACCCGGAGCTGTAGGCTCCTTAATTGTAATGCCATTGGTGGGTAGCCGGCTACAAAAGGGCGATTCGCCTAAAATATATATCGGTTTTGGTTTTGCCATCCTGATGTTTTATGGATGGCTGCTATACAGCGCCAGCAATATTAACAGCAGCATTGGCGATTACACCATACCCTTGATGGTGCGGAGCGTGGGTATATCCATGGCCATGGTAACACTTACCAATCAGGCTGTATCGGGCCTTAAACCCAAAGATATACCGCAGGGTATTGCACTGAATAATATGATGCGGCAGTTAGGCGGTGCCTTTGGTATTGCATTTATGAATATTTATGTTGATCAGCGCTACGCGGTGCACAGGAACGAACTTATTTCATATATCACTCCGGGCTCGGCAAATTACGAAACACGGATGAAAGCTTTGCTGGGTGTAGGTTCAAAGCTGGCGGTTTCTGCCAACGCGCAGCAAACAGCGTATAAATTACTTGATTACACAGTCGATAAACAGGCATACCTGCTTACTTACCTGGATGGCTTCTTATTCTCCATCCTGTTTATTGTAGCGGTATTTCCTATCATTCCGTTTTTGAAGAGCAAAAAACTGGATGTTGCAACCCAAAAGGCGGTAGCAGAGTCGGCACATTAATAAACGGTTACTGAAAGGATAGAAATAAAAAAAATCAAAGATGAAGACAAGAAAAATTCTGATGGCGATGAGCCTGGTATTCTTTTTATCAGGTATTTTGAATGCACAAGGCAACTCGTATAATATACCCGATCAGCTGAGCGAATTGATTAAAAAGGCATTTGACAATTATCCGAAACTAAAGGCCGGCGACGCTTACATTAAAATGGGGCAAACGCAACGCGACCTGGCCAAAGCCGGTTATATGCCAACCATCGACGCCGATGCGAATTACAGATATGGTAAGCCTACCCCTTCAATTACTTTTCCGGGGTTTGGTAGTTTTGCTTTTTTTCCGGCTAATAATTACGATTTCCATGTGGGGGCAGCAATGCCAATCTGGGATTTTGGCCGCACTGCAGCTAATGTAAAGAAAACACTGGCTGAAATTCAGACCTCGAAAGATAACCTTGAAAGTGCAAAGCAGGACCTTGCCTACCAGGTGGCTGAATTGTACTGCGCTATTATTTTTTATAATAAAAGTATTGAAGTTGAGAACGAGCAAATAAAAGTTTTGCAGGATAATGTGGATATCATATCCAAACGCGTACAGGATGGCGATGCATTGAAATTTGACCTGCTATCTACCCAGGTTAAATTGAATAATACCCGTAACCAGTTAATTGACCTGCAGAATAACCTGACTAAAGATTATGAGTTTCTGGATCTGCTGACAGGCCAACAAGGTGATGGATATATTACCCGAATGGATATAGCTTTTAATACCTCAGGCCACGAGGATGCCACCAGCGACAAAAACTACGACCTCATTATTATGAATGACCAGATGAATTCGTCGCAGATAGATATCAAATCTGCCCGTAATAACTGGTTGCCAAAAATAATTGCACGCGGACAGATCGGCTACCAGAACGGTTATGTAGGAACCGAAGCAGGCGGTGGTTTTATCAGCTTGAATAAATTGTTACTTACGGGCTCGGTAGGTGTGGGACTGAGCATACCTATTTACGGAGCCGACAGGCCTAACTACCGCATTAAAATAGCACAGATAAACGTTGAAGCAGCGAAGTATAATATTCAAACCGAGAAGATAAATCTGGATAATCAGATACTGCAGGCCAAAAGCGATTTGAAAGCAACACGCGACAAACTTACCAACTATACTATACAGATAGATCAGGCAAAAGAAGCGCTGAACCTTGCTGAGATACGTTATAAAGCCGGTGTTATTACAAACCTTGAATTACTTACCGCGCAGGATGAGGTGCAGAATGCAGAACTGGGTGCAATACAGTTGCAGTTTCAGGTGCTTCTTTCAACCTTAACAATCAATAAACTGGGCGGAACAAAATTCTGGTAGTATTGTTATTACTTTCTTTTGGGTTGGGTTTCAGCAGGGTCGTTTACGGCCCTGCTATGTTTAGGGCTGGTAATAAGGTTTGAATGGCGCAATCCTGGCCGTATTTTGTGTTAGTGTTTAAAAGCACTAATTTTAATTAAAATTCCCCTCGCTATGAGAAGCTACGAAACATTAACCGAGGCAATTGCCGATTTAAAGTCCAGAGGTTTTAATCTCGATTTTAACCTGCGCGAAACACAGATTGAGTGCACCACTACCGGCAGAAAACTTTCGCCCAACGAGTTTGAAATAACCGAAGTATATCGTTTTGAAGGCGAAACCGACCCCGGCGATGAATTGGTACTTTATGCTATCGAGTCGAAAGACGGACTGCGCGGCACCTTAATGAATGCCTATGGTACCTATGCTAATACTGTTTCGAATGAGCTGATCGGTAAGTTAACGGTGCAGCATCCCTCCTGATGTCCCTTAATTCTCAGTGCCTTTTTCCAAATAATATTATGTTTGGAGTTCAAACAGGCAATGATACCTCCATTTAAGAATTTTCCTTTAGGCGCCCGTCTGTTCCTGATGTTCGCCTTTTTAGTATTTAACTACCTGCTTTTTCCGTCGGTTGCATCGCTTGTGGTCATTCAGTTTTATGGTGCCGATAAGCTTACCAGCATGATGATGGGCAGCCTCAATACGGATGGAGAAAAGTATGCTTTTCTTTTTGTGCAGGGCTTTGGATCCCTAGGGGCATTTGCATTTACAGCAATGCTTGTAGGGCAGATGGAAACCGGATTTGCCTTCAAGCGTCTGGGGCTTGGCATAAAGCCTGCATTGAAGTTTGTTGCCGTTGCCGTTTTTGCTGTTTTGGCTGCACAGGTGTTCATCCAGTTTCTGGTGCAATTAAACCAGCAGATTACTTTGCCCGCGGGACTTAAATTTTTAGAAGAACAAGAGGCTGAAGCCGAAAAGATAACCAACGCCGTATTGGGTGGTCAGTCGTTCCTGATGTTTATTGCTACTGCGGTGGTGATGGCAGTAGTGCCTGCTATTGGAGAGGAGTTCTTTTTCAGGGGCCTGATATTAGGCGACCTGCTTAAATCAAAGGTTAATCCTGCAATAGCTATCATCAGCACCGGCTTGGCTTTTTCAATTGTACACCTGGAGTTCGGTAATCTGCTGGCTATTTGGGTGTTGGGGTCTTTTCTGGGCTATCTGTATTATGCTTCCGGCAGCCTTTGGTTGCCCATGGCGGCCCATTTTACCAATAACTTTCTGGTGGTGCTTTTTAAATACCTGTATAATACCGGGGCTATAAAAACAGATATAGCTGAGGCAAACTATCCCGTTTACGCTGCTATTATTTCTGTGGCACTTTTTCTGTGCTGCTTATTTTTAATAAATAAATGGCGCAGATCTATTGATTTCAATATTCAGCTTAGCGGGCCCGATGAGGCTGGTGAAGAGCATTTTGATGTGGAAAATGAACAGAGATTTTAGATAACGTGTAAAATTTAATCGTAACTTTTCCGACCTTAACAAAACAAACAACTCGCATGAAAACATTACTGACACGTACCGCCTCGGGCATTGTTTTTCTGGTGATAATGGTTGGCGCCATACTTTACAGCCAGTATTCGTTTGCCGTTTTGTTCAGTTTTATACTGGTGGGCACTTTAAACGAGTATTTTAATATCACCGAAGGGAAAAGAGAAAAGGGCTCGGCAAAAATTCCGGTAAAAACGTTTGTTATTGTTTTAAGCCTTATAGTATACTTCAAATCGTTTGTATTGTCGTCTTTACCTGCCAGTGGATTACCTAATCTGGATAATAAACTGCAGGCATTTTTCCAGGTATTGTTGCGCCTGCGCGATACCAACCTGCCTATGAATGCCATAGTGCCGGGCCTGGTGTTCATCATTTTTGCTTATGAGTTGTTCACTAAAACTGAAAATCCTTTTGTCAATATAGGCTGGAACGTTACCGCTATCTTCTGGATTTTGGTGCCCATTATACTTACCAACCAGTTGTATTTTCAACATGGTGGGGCATTTTTGCTTGCAGTGTTTGCTTTGATCTGGATCTATGATTCGGCCAGTTATGCCAGCGGCTCGTTATTCGGCAAACATCCTTTGTTTCCGCGGGTATCGCCTAAAAAGACGATAGAGGGTATTATAGGTGGCATATTCTTTACACTGTTATTTGCTTTCTTTTTTAACCGCTGCCCCGACCTTGGCTCATATTCGGGCGTGGAATGGATGATCATTGCAATAGTTATAATCATAGCCGCCACATTTGGCGATCTTGTGGAGTCCTTACTAAAGAGAAGCCTCGGAATAAAAGACTCGGGAAGTATTATGCCGGGCCATGGCGGATTTTTAGACCGCTTTGATGCTTATTTTTTCGCAGTTCCTTTTGTAGTAGCTATACTTTGGATGATTGCCCAGGTGCACAACATGCTGCTCATTTTCGACTTCTTGAACAAGTAGCCGTTGGCTTTACAGCCCTACGGTAAGGCGTATTTTGGCACTATTGAGAAAAATTCGCTACATTTGCTGCCCTAAAAGCTAAAAAGCTATCAATTATCTAATGAAGAGAAAACTAAAGATTCATAAAGAAGGGCATAAAATCCTTTTGGTTTCAGGAATCGTTCTCCTCCTTCTTAATCTAAGTCTTGCATATTTATTCAGAAGCATGCTGGTGTATTACATCGCAGGCGGAGTATCTATACTCATTATACTTGCTTTTGCCTCTTTCTTCCGGATACCTTACCGAATATTCAATACCAGTGATAACCAGATAATTGCACCTGCCGATGGCCGCGTTGTAGTTATTGAAGAGGTGCAGGAGCAGGAATATTTTGGCGATAAACGTATACAGGTATCTATTTTTATGTCGCCTGCAAATGTCCATGTAAACCGTAATCCGATAAGTGGTTTAGTGAAATATCAAAAATACCATCCGGGCACTTACCTGGTGGCGTGGCATCCAAAATCATCTGAAAAGAACGAGCGTAATACCGTTGTAATTGAACAGGAAGATACCGGTGTTGAAATCCTGGTTCGGCAAATTGCCGGCAAGCTGGCGCGTAAAATACGTTGGTATCTGAATGAAGGTGATGAGGTTACACAAAATGCCGAAATGGGTTTTATAAAATTTGGTAGCCGCGTAGACCTTTTTTTGCCACTGGGAACCAAAATTGAAGTTGGATTGAAACAGAAAGTAAAAGGCGGGCAGACTGTAATTGGTACCCTGCCTGATAGTGAAGAGGAAGCTTAATAAATAATAAACATCTATAAGATCTGAACCCTGCCTTTGCGCAGGGTTTTTTGTTTGTATATGGCTCAGCGAAATTAATTTTAATCATTTGATTAAAAAAGTTGTTTAAATCAATAAAATAAATTTAGCTTTGCATCGTCAATAGACAATAACATGGCTAAAAAGAAGAAAATAGATGATGGTTCCGCTGAGCAAAAGATCAAAGAGGCGGCCCGCAAGCTATTTACAGAAAGAGGCTTTGATGCGGTAAAAACCAGGGATATAGCCGCAGAAGCGGACATTAACCTGGCCCTGCTCAATTACTATTTCAGGAGTAAAGAAAACCTGTTTGATATTGTAATGTTTGAAAATTTTGAACAATTCATGCAACAGCTTATCCCGGTTTTTGGTGATGAAAGGTTATCGTTGGAAGAAAGGCTTGAGGTTATAATCGGCAGATATATTGATATGTTAACTGCTAACCCCGACCTGCCGTTTTTTATTATGAACCAGATGAAAAGCGATTCCTCGAAATTACTGGGAGTAAAAGATAAAATGGCCAAGGTAAGAGATGCATTTATAAAAAGTCTTGGAAAAGGTATGAAAGGGGGCAAAGCCACGCAAGTGAACATAACCCACTTTATGATGAACTATATGGGCCTGGTTATCTTTCCTTTTATTGCCCGGCCTATGCTGATGAGAGTAAACAACCTGACCGATAAGGATTTTAACGTCTTGATGGAGGAACGGAAAGAGATGGTACCTGTATGGTTGAATGCTATTTTGAATGCGAAATAAATATTGATAGACCCAATAAATTTTAAGTAATGAAGAAGATTTTCACCTTTTTGTTTTTGCTTCCGGCGCTTGGTTCTTTTGGTCAGGCGGGAAAAACGGTTAACATAGATTCATGTTACGTTTGGGCAAAGCAAAATTATCCGTTGCTGAAGCAATACGATGTAATTGAGCAAACTAAGAATTTTACAATTGAAAATGCGTGGAGGGGATACATCCCGCAGTTAAACGTAAGCGGTCAGGCAACTTATCAATCGGAAACAACGAATTTTGCCGATGTATTCGGCAACCTGCCACCGCAGTTTGCCGGACTTATAAAATTCCCTAACTACAGTAAAGACCAATATCGTTTAACCGGCGAGGTTTATCAAACAGTTTTTGACGGATTACAAAGCAAATACAAGAAAGAGACAGCCATTAACCAAGCCGAAATTCAGCATCAGAACCTGGAAGTTAATTTGTACGGTCTGCGCGACCGTGTTAACCAGGTGTATTTTGGTGTGTTGTTAATTGATGAGCAACTAAAACAGAACACCCTGCAGCAACAGGACGTTCAGAATGGTATCGACCGCACCCAGGCATTGGTAAATAACGGAACAGCTTTTAAAAGCAGCGTTGATGAATTGAAAGCGCAATTGTTACAGGTGCAACAAACCCGGGTTGAAATGAACAACTCGCGCAAAGCATATCTGCTGGTGCTGGGCGTGCTTATCAATCAACCTTTAGACGATAGCACTAAATTGATTACACCAACAACCCCGGTATTGAGCGCGGATATTAAAAGGCCGGAGTTACAGTTGTACGACCTGCAGAAAAAGAGCTACGACATACAAAACAAGCAGCTGAATACCGGGCTTATGCCGCAGATAAATGCCTACTTCGACGGTTCATACGGCCGCCCTACGTTAAATACTGTGAGCAACGATTTTGGTGCCTTCTGGATAACCGGCATACGCTTTAACTGGAGTTTAACCGCACTGTACACCCGCAAAAACAACAAGCGCATTTACGCTCTGGGCCAAAACGATCTGGATATACAAAAGGAAACTTTTCTGTTTAATACCAGGCTTACATTAACCCAACAAGACCAGGATATTAAAAAATATGCCGAACTGCTGGAGAAGGATAAGCAAATAGTTGATCTGCGGGTATCGGTAAAAGAAGCAAGCAACGCACAGTTACAAAACGGGGTTATAACCGGGCACGACTACCTGACCCAGGTAGATGCCGAAGCACAGGCAAGACAGTCATTAATACTGCACCAGGTGCAGTTATTACAGGCAGAATATAGTCATCAGAATACAGCAGGCAATTAATCCATTAAAATTAAAACACAGGTAATGAACAAAATTTCATTCGTAACACTTGCGGCCCTTTTGTGGCTCAGTTCATGCACAACAAAATCGCAGTTTGATGCATCAGGAACTTTCGAAACTGAAGAAACTATTATTTCGGCTGAAGCGAACGGCAGAATAAAGGAATTCAACATAGAAGAAGGGCAAACACTTAAAGCGGGCCAATACATCGGGTTTATTGATACTGCCCAGCTTTATTTCAATAAAATGAACCTGCAGGCACAAATACAGGCAGGATTGAGCAAACGTCCGGATATAGCCACCCAGGTAGCCGCTTTACAGGTGCAGTTGCAAAATGCACAACACGAGCAAACCCGTATCAGCAACCTGGTTAAAGCTGATGCCGCAACACAAAAACAATTAGACGATCAAACCTTTATGGTTGCCCAGATACAAAAGCAGATTGATGCACAGTTGTCAACGCTGGATATTTCTACCACCAGTATTAATAAAGAAACTGTGCCACTGCATGCTTTGATACAGCAGATGAATGACCAGCTGAATAAATGTTACCTGGTTAACCCCATCAATGGCACTGTACTTGCCAAGTATGCCCGGTTAGATGAAGAGGCTACACCAGGTAAGCCGTTGTATAAAATTGCTGATGTATCAAGCCTGTTACTGCGTGCCTACGTTACCAACGATCAATTTGCGCAAATAAAACTGGGCCAGAAGGTGAAAGTATTTATTGACAGCACTGACAGTAAATATAAAGAATACGAAGGCGTTGTAACCTGGATAAGCGATAAAGCCGAGTTTACACCTAAAACAATCGAAACCAAAGATGAACGTGCAAACCTGGTGTGGGCTACAAAAATTACCGTAAAGAACGACGGCTATTTGAAAATAGGCATGTATGCCGATATTAAATTTAAGTAAGAAAATGAGCGCCATTACGCTGGATAACATTACCAAAACCTATAACAAGGGCACTGTACTGGCCGTTGATAAGGCCACGTTTGAAGTAGCCGAAGGAGAAACCTTTGGGCTGATAGGGCCGGATGGTGCAGGGAAGACCAGCATTTTCAGGGTTCTTACTACGTTATTACTGGCAGAAGGAGGTAATGCCACGGTAGCCGGTTTTGATGTAGTGAAGGATTACGAAAAGATACGCAACTGCATTGGTTACATGCCCGGAAGGTTCTCTTTATATCAGGACCTTACGGTAGAAGAAAACCTGAATTTTTTCGCTACCATATTTAATACTACGGTTAAAGAGAACTACGAGCTTATCAGGGATATTTATGTGCAGATAGAGCCTTTTAAAGACCGCCGTGCCGGCAAGCTATCGGGCGGTATGAAACAGAAGTTGGCTTTATGCTGTGCGCTGATACATAAACCGGTTGTATTGTTTTTAGATGAACCTACTACGGGCGTAGATGCGGTTTCGAGGGTAGAGTTCTGGGATATGCTGAAGAGATTGAAACATCAGGGCATCAGCATCCTGGTATCAACACCGTATATGGACGAGGCTGCACTTTGCGACAGGATAGCATTGATTGAAGGCGGCAAGATTTTAAGTATTGCCTCACCGGCTGAAACGGTGAAGAAATATCCCGGAAAGTTATTTGCAGTTAAAGCAGCCAATATGCACCTGTTGTTGCAGGATCTGAGAAGTTATGAAGGAACGCACAGCTGTTTCACCTTTGGCGATGCAATGCATTTAAGTTTTAAGCAGAATGCTGATGCAGGTGTAAGTAAGCTTACCAATTACCTTACTGCCAAAGGCCATAAGCAAATTGAGATAACCGAAATACCGGCAGGCATTGAAGATTATTTTATCAGGATAACGGAAAAAGCAAATGGATAATATAGCTATAAAGGCTGTTAACCTTACCAAACGTTTCGACGACTTTGTGGCGGTTGATGCCATTACGTTTGATGTTAAGCAAGGCGAAATATTTGGTTTTGTTGGTGCCAATGGCGCCGGTAAAACCACCGCTATGCGTATTCTTTGCGGGCTTTCAACACCCACATCAGGCGAAGCCATGGTAGCAGGCTTTGATGTTTACAAACAGGCGGAAGAAATAAAAAAGAACATCGGCTACATGAGCCAGAAGTTTTCGCTGTACGAAGACCTGACCGTTATGGAGAATATTACCTTTTATGCCGGCATTTACGGTTTAAAAGACAAAGAGATTAAGGACAGAGGTGCTGAACTATTAGAGAGGTTAGGGATAACCGCTGAGGCGAAAACCTTTGTAGGCTCGTTACCACTTGGATGGAAACAAAAGCTGGCATTTTCTGTGGCAGTTATCCATCGCCCGAAAATTGTATTCCTTGATGAGCCAACCGGCGGGGTTGACCCGGTAACACGCCGGCAGTTCTGGGACTTGATATATGAAGCTTCAGATAGGGGAATAACAGTTTTCGTTACCACCCACTACATGGATGAGGCAGAGTATTGCGGCCGTGTTTCGGTAATGGTGGATGGAAGGATAGATGCATTTGACACACCGGCAAATCTGAAAAAGAAGTTTGGGGTTGACTCGATGAATAAAGTATTTTATGAACTGGCCCGTGGGGCCAAACGTAAAGCCGATTAATATGAACAGCGCCGTATTAAAACAATTGTTTGCTTTTATCCGCAAAGAATTTTACCACGTGTTCCGCGACCGTAAAACGCTGTTGATGCTTTTTGGTGTACCAATAGCGCAGGTATTGTTATTCGGTTTTGTATTAAGCAACGAGATCAAAGGCTCGCGGATAGTAGTTTGCGATTATGCCAAAGACTACGGATCGCAGGAAATCATCAGAAAAATTGAAGCCAGTAAATATTTCAAAGTACAGCAAGCCAATCTTTCGCACAACCAGATTGAAGCGGCACTGAGGTCGGGCGAAATTAAAATGGCTGTAATATTTCCTGACCACTTCTACAACGATCTCTCGCACCTTAATAAAGCGCAGATACAGGTAATTGCCGATGCCAGCGACCCCAACACGGCCACCACGCTTACAAGCTACCTTTCCAATATTATTAATGATTACCAGGCAGAGGCACTGGCACAAAACAACATGTCGTACACCATTGTGCCGCAAATAAAAATGCTGTATAACCCCGAGCTTTTGGGCGCCCCGAATTTTGTGCCCGGTGTAATGGCGCTTGTGCTGATGCTTATCTGTGCCATGATGACTGCAGTTGGTATTGTAAAAGAAAAAGAAATGGGCACCATGGAAATCCTGTTGGTTTCGCCCCTTAAACCCTATCTGGTCATCATATCCAAAACAATTCCTTATCTCCTGATCTCATTATTGAACCTTACCGCTATTTTATTGATGAGCGTTTACTTGCTCGACCTGGCTATAAAAGGAAGTGTTTTGTTATTGTTTGCCGAAAGCACGCTATTTATTATTTCGTGCCTTGCACTGGGGTTGCTGATATCGGTTGGCGCAACGTCTCAGATGGCTGCTATGATGACTTCGCAGATGAGTCTTATGCTGCCAACCATGATGTTAACGGGTTTTATGTTTCCGATAGAGAATATGCCGTTCTGGATGCAGGGGCTTTCATATATCGTTCCTTCGCGCTATTACTATACCATTGTGAAGGCAATTATGCTTCAGGGGTTGGGCTTTAGTGCCATATGGCGTGAGACCCTGGTTTTAGCTGCCATAACCGCGGTATTGGTTTTCATTAATGTAAGAAAGTTTAAAATCAGGTTGGCATGAGGACTTTAAGATTTTTACTGCAAAAAGAATTCAGGCAGATATTGCGCAGCAAATCTTTGCTGTTTTCTATTATCCTGGGCCCTATTATACAATTAACTTTGCTGCCATTGGCTGCCAATTTTGAAGTGAAGAAAATTGCAGTTGCAGTGGTAGACCATGATCACTCTACTTATTCAAAAAAGCTGATCGATAAGATCTATGCTTCTAAATATTTTAGTGGTGGCCGATACCGGGCATCGTACGATCAGGCTGCTACATTGATTGAGAAAAATGATGCCGATATCATACTTGAAATTCCCCAGGGCTTTGAAGATAACCTGGTGCGCGACGGACACGAAGAAATTTTTATAGCAGTGAATGCCATTAACGGCACCAAAGCCGGTGTGGGCAGCGGCTATCTGGGTTCCATTATTGCAGACTTTAACCAGAATATAAGAATGCAATGGAATCAGCCGGGCCATTTCTCGGAAGCCGCAAGCATAGACCTTGTGAACGAGAACTGGTATAACCCTTTTATGAATTACTTTCTTTTTATGGTACCGGGGCTTATGGTTTCGCTGCTTACAGGCATCGGAGCTTTTTCGGCCTCATT
>Ga0316217_10005695_pt1 | contig 12763 bp, 7 predicted proteins | sample 1anoAmetaG_FD_203633 | JGI IMG/M metagenome (GOLD analysis project Ga0316217, IMG submission 203633) | Freshwater microbial communities from Trout Bog Lake, Wisconsin, USA - 1anoA | ecosystem: Environmental > Aquatic > Freshwater > Lake > Hypolimnion/Profundal zone | place: USA: Wisconsin...
ATCCCCAATCCATGCTCAACACTGTCCCAAAGCCTTTATCCGCTACGGCGCCCTATCAAATGTCTGGTTATTTTGGACAGCAGTGGTGTTTGTTAGCCCCGCGCTTCAGCGTGGGGTGGGGTTGGCGAATACAACAACACACACAGTCCCGTAGGGACGGCGTTCATGCTCCTCTAACCTTTCTACGAGGAGAGGGAATCACACAAACCCGGTGCGACTCCCGCAAATGTCAAACTGCTCATGCCACCCCGGCAAAGCCAAGGGATCTCCTCTTTCTTTAGACGCGCAACCCGCCGGAACGCTCGTGCGGCGTCCGCTCAATCCTGCCCAGCAGAAAAATATACGCGGCAATGCCAATCGCCAGATAAATCGCCGCGATGCCGAACGCCCACGCGTAGGAGTGAAACGCCGACACCGCGTACCCGGTGACAATAGGCGCGGCAATGCCGGAGATTTGATTGGAAAAGTTGACGATGCCGCCCACTTTCCCCACGTCGTTGCGGCCCACGATCAGCGAAGGAATCGACCAGCCCACCGGCGCCGCCGCGGCCAGTCCGCCAATCGAAATGCTGATCCAGATCAGCGCCCGCGTGGCCGTGTGCGCATGAGCCGCGCCCAGAATGCCCAGCCCGCAGGCCGTGCCGCCGATGAGAATCGCCTTGCGGACCAGGTTCGCATTCCAGCCGCGCTGCACCAGAAAATCCACCAGCCAGCCGCCGGCCACGATGTCGGTAAACGTCGCAACCAGCCACGGCACGCTCGTATACAAAAACGAGTGCAGCAGATCGATGTGCAGCGCAAACGACAGGTAGCTCGGCAGCCAGGTCAGCAACAAATAAAACACGTAGTTGTACGAGCCGAAGCCGATCGCCAACCCCAGCACTTTGCGCTGCGTCAACAAGTGGCCCAGCGTGGACGCTTGTTCTTCTGGGTGCGGCTCCGCGCCCTGCGTCTCAACCACTTCGTCAATGTAGCTTCGCTCGCTCGCGCTTAGTTCCGGGTCGTCGTCCGGGTCTTTGTACACCCGCCAGAAAAACACAAAATAGACCAGGCTGATGACCCCGGTGATCGCAAAGCTCCAGCGCCATCCAGCGCTGATCAGAATAATGCCGATAATGGGAACGCCGATGGCCGAAGCGAACTTTGCCGCCGCGTCGAACATCGCCGTGGCCAGGCTGCGCTCCCCGGACGGAAACCACTGCCCGATGGCCTTTGCGTTCGCCGGAAACGTGGGCGCTTCTCCCACGCCCAGCACCAGCCTGGCCGCAAACAATCCTCCCAGGTTCGGAGTCGCCGCCGCGCCGAACGAAGCAATGCTCCACAGGAACGTGCCGATCCGCCCGATGCGCCGCACGCCCATCTTGTCCAGCAGCACGCCGATCGGCAACTGGCACAGCGCGTACGTCCAGTTGTACGCGCCCGACAGATAGCCGAACGCAATATCGGAGATTCCGAACGCCGCAAACAGCGAGGCGTGCGAAACCGAAAGGTTGACGCGGTCGAAGTAGTTGACCAGCACGCCGAAACCCAGCAGCCACGCAATACGCCAGCGGCGCCGGGGCAGGCGCACCCGCCTGTGTAACTCCTCAGTTGCCAACCGTTCCCTCGTTTCAGCTTGCCTGCACCACGTCGTTTTCCAGCGTTCCAATCGGGTCAATCGTCACCCGCACCCGGTCGCCGGTCGTCAGCGCCAGCTCGTCCGGCAAAGCAATCCCCATACCCGTCATCAGGAACGTCCCGCTCGGAAAGCTGTTGTCGCGGAACAGGTATTCCACCAGTTGCTCCGGGTTCCGCTTGAACTTTTCCAGCGTTGTCGCCCCGGAAAATGTAACCTTCCCGTTCCGCTCAATCTCGATCCGGATCGGCGTCGCCGCCGGCGGCATCTCTCCGCGGATCAGCACGCACGGTCCCAGCGCGCAACTGCCGTCGTAGATCTTCGCCTGCGATTGATACAGCGGGTTTTCGCCCTCGATGTCGCGCGATCCCATGTCGTTGCCCGCTGTAAACCCGATTATCTTTCCCCGCGGATTCACCAGGATGGTCAGCTCCGACTCGGGAATCGACGACTGCGCGTCTATCCGGATTCTCACTGCCCCGCCCGGTCCCGCCACCCGGTGCGGCGTCGATTTGAAAAACAGTTGCGGCCGCTCCGCCACGTACACGCGGTCATACACATTTCCGCTGCCGGCCAGCTTCGCCTCTTCTGTCGGCGTCATGCGGTTGCGGTAGTAGGTCCCGCCCGCGGCCCACACCTCCTGGCTGCCAATCGGCGCCAGAATCTTCGCTGATGCAAAATCTCCCGCCACCGCGCCCATCGCAATAACCGAAAGCAAATACTCCTGCAGGTTTTCATGCGTAACCAGCGCGTCCCAGTTCGTTTCCGGAACGCGGTAGTACTTGCCGTCCTGTTCTACATAAGGTCCGTTGCTGGTGCGATAGAGTTTCATCCGTGCTTCTCCAGTTTTGAAATAATCCTGTCGGCGTCGTACACGCATCCGCCCCACACGCCACCGCTGGCCTCAACCAACGCCGCCCACAAGCGCGTGTCCTCGGGCAGATCGGGATGCGGCCGTAAATCCGCGCGCGGCTTGCGTGCGGCCAGCCGCCGCGCGCCTTCTTCCGCGCCAAATGTTTCTCCGGCGTCTCCCACCAGGTGCAGTGAGCCCGTCAGCCTCGCGCGATCGATCACAATTTCAATCCGGTCGCCCTCCAGCACTTTGCCAATCGGCCCTCCCGCCAGCGCCTCCGGCGAGATGTGCCCAATGCACGCCCCGGTCGAAACGCCGCTGAAGCGCGCATCCGTCAGCACCGCAACGTGCTTGCAGTGCGGCAGTTGCTTCAGCGCCGCGGTGATCTGGTAAATCTCCTGCATGCCCGCGCCCTTCGGCCCGCCGCAGACCAGCACAATCACGTCGCCCTGCGTCACGGTCCCGCTCTTGATGGCCGCAATCGCCGCCGCTTCTGAAACAAAAACCCGCGCCGGGCCCGTGTGCCGGTAGACGTTTTCCCCGTCCACCAGCGAGGGATCGATCGCCGTGCTCTTGATCACCGCGCACTCCGGCGCAAGATTGCCCACCGGGAAGCAGATCGTCGAAGTCAGCCCTTTTGCGCGGGCGCGCTCCGGTCCCATGATCACATCGCCGGGATCAATGCCGTCCTGCTCGTGCAAGCTGCGCCGCAACGCCTGCCGCCGCTCGCTCTGCTGCCACCAATCCAGGCACGCGCCCAGAGTCTCTCCTGAAACCGTCTTCACGCTTGTGTCCAGCAGTCCCGCCGCCCGCAGGTGTAGCATCACTTCCGGCACGCCCCCGGCAAGAAACACCTGCACCGTCGCAAAATTCCGCGGTCCGTTGGGCAGCGCGTCCACCAGCCGCGGCGTTTGCCGGTTGACCTCCGCCCAGTCCTCCACCGTTGGCCGCTGCAACTTCGCCGCATGGGCAATCGCCGGAAGATGCAGCAGCAAATTTGTCGAACCGCCAAAGGCCGCATGTACCACCATCGCGTTGCGCACCGCCGCCTGCGTCAGAATCTCTTCGACGCCCATCCCCAACTCATGCAGCCGTACCAGAGCCCGTGCCGAACGACGTGCGCCATCCAGCCAAACCGGCTGCCCCGAGGGCGCAAGCGCGGTGTGCGGCAGCGCCAATCCCAGCGCCTCGCCCACCACCTGCGCCGTTGCCGCCGTGCCCAGAAACTGGCAGCCGCCGCCCGGAGAAGCGCAGGCCCTGCAGCCCACTTCCGCCGCGTACTCCCGCGTAATCTGTCCCTGCGCAAACCGCGCGCCAATCGTCTGCACTTTCCCCGCGTCCTCGCCCTGCTCCGGCAGCAGCGTCACGCCTCCCGGCACCAGCACCGCAGGCCGCTTTCCTGACGAAGCCAGCGCCATCATCATCGCCGGCAATCCCTTGTCGCAGGTGGCAATGCCCAAAACCCCTTTGCCCGTGGGCAGCGAGCGCATCAGCCGCCGTAGCACGATGGCCGCATCGTTGCGAAACGCCAGCGAGTCCAGCATTCCCGCCGTTCCCTGCGTCCGCCCGTCGCACGGGTCGGTGCAGGCTCCTGCAAACGGAACCGCGTGCAGCGCTTTCAGCTCGCGCGCTGCTTCGGCCACCAGCAGGCCCACTTCCCAATGCCCGGTATGAAAGCCCAGCGCAATCGGCTCCCCATTCTCCGCGCGCAGGCCGCCGTGCGTGCTCAGAATCAGGAACTCCGGATCGAGCAACCGCTCCGGCACCCAGCCCATGCCCGCGTTCTGCGTCAGCCCGAACAGATTCCCCGATGGCTCGGTCAGCAGCATCTCCGCGGTCAGCGGCAGCCGCCCCGCGGGCCCTGCGGCATGAGTGGCCACGCGCAGCAAACCGGGGTCCGCCGTCTCCAGCACCGCGCTCAGTGGGATGTTTGTGATGGCGTGTCCTTTCCACACAGTATAGTGAGCCGCGCCGCCTCTGAGCTTGCCCTCAGAGATGCTATAACCCTTGTGTGCCCGATGAACAGGTCCACGATGCGGTGAAGCAGCGGCGCGGATTGCGGCTCCGCTGGTTTTTCCTCATGCCCGCGGTCTTCGTTACCTACAGCCTTGCCTATCTCGATCGCGCCAACTACGGATTCGGCGCGGCCGCCGGCATGGCGCAGACGCTGCACATCAGCAACTCCCGCTCGGCTTTTTTAGGCTCGCTCTTTTTCCTCGGCTATTTTCTCTTTCAAGTTCCCGGCGCGGCCTACGCGCGGCGCAAGAGCGCGACCCGCCTGGTGTTTTTTGCGCTTCTGAGCTGGGGCGCGCTCGCGGCCTTGACCGGAGTCATCCGCGCCTTCTGGCTGCTGGCCATTGACCGCATGTTGCTCGGCGTCGCGGAGAGCCTGATTCTTCCCGCCATGCTCATCCTGCTCTCCGACTGGTTCACGCGCGCCGAGCGCTCGCGCGCCAACGCCATTCTCATCCTCGGCAATCCCGTCACCGTCATGTGGATGTCCGCCGTCACCGGCTATCTCATCAAGGCCCTCGGCTGGCAGATGGCCTTCATCCTGGAAGGCATTCCCTCCATCGTGTGGGCCTTTGTCTGGATGCTCGTGGTGCGCGACCGGCCCCAGGACGCGTCCTGGCTCAGCCCCGATTGCTGCGCCCATCTCAACGCCGAACTGGAGCACGAGCAAACCACACTGCCGCGCATCGCCAACTTCGCGGCCACTCTGCGCGTGCCCGGCGTCGTCCTGCTCTGCGTTCAATTTTTCTGCTGGAGCATCGGCGTCTACGGCCTGGTTCTCTGGCTTCCCACCATGATCCGCGCCGGCTCGGCGCGAGGCATTGAAACCGTCGGCCTGCTCAACGCCGCCCCGTTTCTGCTGGCCGTCGTGCTCATGATGACGGTCGCGCACTTCTCTGACCGCACGCTCAAACGGCAGCGCTTTATCTGGCCGTTTCTGGTGCTCTCCGGAGTGGCGCTGCTCGTCTCTTTCATAACGGCAGCCCACAGCTTCTGGGTGGCGTATGCCTTTCTCATCGTCGCCGGCGGCGCCATGTATGCGCCCTACGGCCCGTTCTTCTCCATCATGCCGGAGATGCTGCCCAAAAATGTCTCCGGAGAAGTCATCGCCCTGGTCAACAGTTGCGGCGCGCTCGGCGGCTTTGTCGGCACCTGGCTGGTCGGTTTGCTGCAAGCCCTCACCGGCAACTCCCGCGCCGGCTACTTCGCCATGTCGATGTCTCTCATGCTCGCCGGCGTCATCATCCTCCGCCTGCGTCCCGCACATATTGAGCCTGTTCATCGCCGGCCCTGATGCAATCTTTGAGTGGCCTTACGCCATCGCAAAAGCGAATGGAGCGACCCATGTTCTCGATTGCAAAAAGCCATGCGTGTTGACATTCGCTCCCTGCCTTATATATTTCAAACTGTCATTCACGCATGCCGGAGGCTGTACCCAATGCGCAAAACGCTCGCAACCCTGTGTTTCTTTTTCGCTGCTTTCAACTGTTGCGCGCAATCCCCGGTCGCCGTGCATGTGGATTTGAAGCAGGACCTCGGCCCGTTCACTCCCGTCTATCGCTGGTTCGGCTACGACGAGTCCAACTACACCACCACGAAAAACGGCCAGGCGCTGCTCGGCCAGTTGCACGACCTCAGCCCCGTTCCCGTCTACATCCGCGCGCATTTTCTGCTCGCCAGCGGCAACGGCAAGCCGGAGCTGAAGTGGAGTTCGTCCAACATCTACACAGAAGACGCCAACGGCAAGCCCGTCTATGACTGGACCGTTCTCGACGGCATCTTCGACGCCTACGCCGCCGCGCACGTGCGTCCCATGGTCGAGCTGGGCTTCATGCCCAAAGCGCTCTCCTCGCATCCCGATCCCTATCACATTCCCTGGCCCACCAAGCCCGGCGAGGTCGAAGGCTGGACGTTCCCCCCAAAGGATTTCGCGCTCTGGGGCGAGATGGTGCGCCACGTCGCGCAGCACATGGTCGCGCGCTACGGAATGCAGCAGGTCTCCACCTGGTATTGGGAGGTCTGGAACGAGCCCGACGCCAACTACTGGAGTGGAACCGAGGAGCAGTACAACCAGCTTTACGACTACGCTGCGGCCGGCGTGCGGCGGGCCATTCCCGGCGCGCGCGTAGGCGGCCCGGCAACCACGGGCCCGGTTCCCGGCGAACACAACGCAGCTTTTCTTGAGGCATTTCTCAAGCACTGCGCAAGCCAGAAGAGCAGCGCCACCGGCGGCGCCGTTCCTCTCGACTTCATCTCTTTCCACGTCAAAGGAAGGCCGCGTGTCATCGAAGGCCACGTGCGCATGGGCCTTGACCGCGAACTACTGAATGCGGATACCGGCTTTGCCGTCGTCCGCAAGTTTCCCTCGCTCGCGCATCTGCCCATCATTCTCAGCGAGGCCGACCCGGAAGGCTGCGCCGCCTGCTCCGCGCAGCACTTTTCTGAAAATGCCTATCGCAACGGCCCGCTCTATCCCAGCTACACCGCCGCGTCCATGAAGGCTTTGCTCGACCTGGCCGCGCGCCGGCGCGTCAACCTCATCGGCTTTCTCACCTGGGCCTTCGAGTTTGAAGATCAGCCTTACTTCGCGGGCTTTCGCACCCTGGCCACCAACGGCGTCGCCAAGCCGGAGTTGAATTTCTTCCGCATGGCCGGCTTGATGGGCGGCCAGCGCGTGGCCGCCGCCAGCAGCGGCGCGGTGCCCTTGGACGACATTCTGTCAGCAGGCGTGCGCGCGCAGCCCGACATCGACGCGCTCGCAACCCGCTCTCCTGACAACGCCGCCGTCATGCTCTGGAACTACGCGGACGATGACGTTCCCGGCCCCAGCGCTCCGGTCCAGGTCACGATTGCGGGAATCGCCGCGCCGATCCATCGCGTTCTCCTGCAGCAGTACCGCATCGACGCCGGTCACAGCAACGCGTATACCGTCTGGAAGCAGATGGACTCTCCGCAGCAGCCCTCGCCCGAGCTGTATGAAAAGCTGCAAGCCGCGGGCGATTTGCAGTTGCTGGGTTCCCCGCAGTGGATCGCCGTCGACAAGGGCCAGGTGCAAACCCAAATCGATCTACCCCGCCAGGGCATTGCCCTCCTGCGCCTCACCTGGCCGAATCCATAACGCTCGTCTCCAGCCAATGATGCTCGCAGCCCTCGCTTAGAGCTTTATCCTTCGGCTTGGTGGCCCCTCAAAGGGGCCGTGACCGAGCGCTCCATGCTGGCAGAAACCAGCCGCCCCGCGCCGGAGGCGCAGCGTTTGTTAGCCCCGCGCTTCAGCGTGGGGTGGGGTTGACGTAACCAAACAAGGCATGAGGAGTCCCGTAGGGACGGCGCTTCTGGAACGCACCGCTCCAGCCCATGATGGGCGCAGCCCTTGCTTAGTCCTTCGGCTTGGTCAGCTTGCCCGCGCTCTTCTCCATCTGCTTGCGGATCCGGTCGGAGTTGTCCACGTCGTGCAACTCCTCGGCCTCGGCCTTGGTCTTGGGCCGCGCAAAACGCGCCTTCGCCGGATCGAACGTCTTCAAGTCCGAAGGCCGCACCGTGTACGGCTCCATGTGCTCGGTCGTGTCGAAGATATCCGTCATGTCCCCGGCCAGCGCGTCCTCCAGGTTCAGCGCTCCCAGCCCCAGCAGCTCGTCGATCGTCCGCGTAATCGATCCCATGCTGGTGTGCTGGTGTGAAACCGCTCCCGGCTTCACCCAGGGGCTGGCCACCATCAGAATGCTGCGGTGCGCGTCCACATGGTCCACGCCGCTCTGCGCGTCGTCCTCGGTCACAAACATCGCCGAGTCCTTCCAGATCGCAGTCTTCGACAAATACGCCACAATCTTTCCCAGCGCCAGGTCGTTGTCCGCCACATACGACGCGCGGTAGGGATACCCATCGCCGGGCCTCGGCTTGGTGGTGTGGTCGTTGGGCAGCCGGATCACGATCAGCGCCGGAATCTTCCCCTCCGCCAATCGCCGGCTGAAGTCCCGCTCAAACTCCACCACTCTGAACTGGTCTGGAATCCCCAGGTTGAACGTCGGATACTTCCGGTCCGTCCACTCGAAGATCGGCTCCAGCGCCGGCGCGTTCAAAAACAGTCTCTGGCCCTCCGGCTGCGCGCCGTCAATCTCGTCGTCTCCTTCAATCTCCAGTCCCTCGCCGTAGTTCAGCAGCCCCTTGCCGCTGGCCGCCACGTGCTCCCACAGCGACCCGAACTGCGGCTCGTCCTCCGGCATCGGCGCGTCCGCGTCGCCAAACGGAGCCCGCCGCCCCGGCTGCTCCGCAGTGAATTCGTGCTTCCTCCGCCCGCCGTAGCTCGAGCTCCACGCCGTATTGAAAAACGGCGTCGGATTCATGCCCACCACCCAGCGGTGCCCGTCGTTTGACACATCGCCGTCCACGTAAAAGTTATCGCTCATCGCGTACTGCGCCGCCAGTGCGTGCAGGTTCGGCGTCACCTTCAAATGCAGCGCCGGCTTGTACCAGCTCGGATGCCCCTTCGGCTGATCCTGGTCGTCCCATCCGTCCAGCCCGTACCGCGCCAGCGCCGGATCGCCGTTCGCCCCGGCCACATCGCCCAGCACCTCGTCGTAGGTCCGGTTCTCGCGGATCACCAGGAAGCAATGCTTCAGTTGGGGCAGCGCCGGATGATTCGCGATGTCTGCCATATTGCTGTCAATCACCGTCTGCGTCAACACTGCGGCGGCGCGCAAATCGGCCAGCGTAATCACGCTCAGGCTGCCCAACTCCAATGACCCGATGTACGACGGCGTATTCGGATTGTGCTCCTTGCCGCCGTTCGGTCCCGTGCCCTTGCCCTTGGTGTTGATCACGTAGAGCGTCTTCCCATCCGGAGAAAAATCCACCGCCGATGGATTCCAGCCCACGGGAATTTGTTCCACCACATCGAGCGTCTCCGCATCCAGAACGCCCACCGCATTAATGCCCGACTCGGCCACGTACACGCGGCCCTCGCGCACCGCCAGCCCGCTCGGCATCACGCCCCTCAGCGCCTGTCCCTGCGCATCCACAAAGCGCTTCCCCAGATCGGCCCCGGTAAACGGCGACAGCCCGGCCTGCGCCAGCACTCTGCTTCCGTCCGCGCTCACCCTGGCCACCGCGTCGTCGTGCGCCAGCGCCACAAACACCGCGTCGTTCGTAGCCGCGACGCCGCTCGGCGCGGCTCCGCCCACCGTCTGCCCGCGCGCTTCGGTAATCTTCGCGCCCAGCCGCAGCCTGGCCGTAATCTTCGGATGCGCGCTGTCGCGCACGTCGTAGGTCCACAGCGAACTGCCCTTCACCGAATTCTCGTCGCCCAGCCCGGCAATCCGCTTGCCCTCCGCAACCACGCCCTCGCGTGCCGCCTTTGACGGATACCCGAACGGCGGAAAATGCAATCCCGTGCCCAGCTCATCGTCCTTGCTGGCCCCGGGAATCGTCGCGTACGCAAACAACCCCGTGTTGGTCACGTAGAGCCTGCTCCCATCCGGAGACAGCGTTAGCCCGTACGGATAATTTCCCGTGTCCACAGTAGCCACGCGCTTCAAACTCGCCGCATCCACAATCACGATGCGGAAGTTCGCCTGGTCCAGCGCGTAGAGTGACTTGCCGTCGGTTGAAGCCGCCAGCGCCGCCGCAAAGCTGCCGCTGTAATTCTTCCCGCCCAGCGGCCCGTCCAGCGCAACCTCGCCCACCGCCTTCCAGTCGTTGGTCCGGTAGGCGCGAATCTTGCCTGAGTCGCCCGTAGCCACGTACAGCAAAGCTCCGTCCGGCGAGTAGGCCAGACCCGCGTGCACCTCCATCGCCGGATCTTTCTCCGCTCCGGCCGGCATCCGCCACACTGTGGCGCTGTCGCTCACCGGCTCGTCGATCACGTTCAGCGCGAAAGGAAATCCGATCGACGGCGCGGCCACCTGCGCTCCATCCGGCCGCACCGCCAGCGCAAACGGATAGGGCGCCAGCTGGATCCACTTGCCCTCAGGATGAATCGCGCGGCCGTTGGGCAGCACGGCAGTCAATCCGCTCTGTGCATCCAGCGTTGACGCGGCAAAAAGAACAACGGCGCAGACAATCAAGCCCAATTTCCCAACGTGCTTCATCGAACCCTCCAAAGCATTACCGCAAAAAATAATCAAAATGCATCTGTGACAAAACCACGCGGGTGCCCCCGGTCTCGATTTTGAGACCGGGGATTCCATCACCAACTCTCGCGCAGGAAACCCTCTAACTCACGAACCTCACAGCGGGTGCCCCCGGTCTCGATTTTGAGACCGGGGATACCATCACCAACTCTCGCGCACGCAACCCTCTAACTCACACCCCTCTTGCGGGTGCCCCGGTCTCGATTTTGAGACCGGGGATTCCATCAACAACTTCCGCGCAGGAAACCCTCTAACTCACACCCCTCACAGCCCCTCCTGCTTGGCCCTTGCCCCGCGCCAATACAAAATCAGCCCCAGCAGCACTGACGCCGCCGTCCCCGCAACCAGCTTCAGCTCAAAGCCCAGCTTGTTCATCGAGTCCCCCGGCGGAATCAGCGAAACCGCAATGCCAATCAGCACCACGACAAATCCCAGGCTTCCGCAAATCCACACCCCCGCCTTCCCGCCCGGAACCAGCACCGCGTGTTCGTTCTCGCTGCGGTCCCTGCGCCCGGCCAGCTTGATCACCGCCGCAAACATATACAGAAACGGAATGAAGTAGAGAATAATCGCCGCGTCGATTAAAAACTGATACGCCCCGCGCGTCGACTCGTTGATCTGGCTGCCCAGCAGAATCGCCCCGGAGATCGACGCCTGCACAAGAATCGAAACATACGGCGTCTTCCACCGCGGATGAATCTTCCCGAACGCGGCGGGCAGATAGCGGTCCACGCCCACCACAAACGGCACGCGTGCAATGCCGGCCACCGTGCTGCCCACTCCGCCCGCGTTGCCCACCGTCACCAGGATCGCCGCCAGCATGCCCAGCAACCCCAGCTTCAGCGCCATCGACCCAATCGTAATCGCGTGAAACACGCCGCTCTGCGGATCGATGTCCGCGGCCGGCGCCAGCGACAAAATCGCGAACGTGCCCACAATGTACATCAGCGCAATCAGCGCCCCGGCGCCAAACACCGCCCGTGGCAGCGTACGCCGCGGATTGCGCACCTCTTCGCTCATCGTCGCAACCAGTTCCAGCCCCGTAAACGCAAACGCAATCTGCGACCAGAAGTTCACCGTGTCCCAGTTCCACGTTGGCAGCATGTTGGCCACCGTAAACTGCGTCGCCGAGCCGTGCCGCCAGCACACCACCGCGGCAATGCCGGTCAGCATCAGCAGCGGCACATACGTCCCCACGCCGCCCGCGTTCTGCAGCCACTTGCCCACGTTCAGCCCGACGATGTTCAGCACCACGGCCACCAGCAGCATGCCCAGCGAAACCGACAGCAGAAACGTCCGGTTCTGCGCCAGGGCAGCGCCGCGTCCGCCCACAATGTAGGCGCTCATCGACGCGCTGGCCAGCAGCAGGCCGGGAAAATAAAAAACGGTATAAATCCAGTAGGTCCACCCGGCCACAAACCCGTGAAAGGGCCCAAAGGCCTCCTTTGACCACGCGTACAGCCCGCCCTCTTCCGGAAAGCGCGAAGCCAGCTCGTTGATTACCAGCGCTCCGGGCACAAAAAAGAACACCGCGGCCAGAATCCACAGGCTGATCGACGACGTGCCGTTGTGTCCCGCGGCCGCAATCCAGCGCGGCCCCAGCACCGTGGCAATGTTGAACAAAAGCACGTCCCAGAAGCCCATCGTCTTGCGCAACTGGGGTTTAACGTCGAGTGTGCCCGCCGCTGAGTTCGTCATCGCGTCTCCCGGCGCCGCAGAAAAGACTCACCTTGCATCCGAAAATCATAAAGGACGCGGCTCATGGCGTCCTCCATAACTGTTGACCCTTGCAACCCTATCCGCCTGTTTCGCGTCCATGTAGAGGGCCCGGCCCTCCGCCAGGCACTATACTCATCCCCGGAGACAGTACGGCAAGCCGGCCCTCAAGAGCGGCGTTTCTCCGGCAAGGAGCAGCACCCATGGTAACCACCACACCCGTTCAGGATGCGGATCTGGATTTTGATAACGGCTCGTTCGACTCAGCCGCCTTCGCGGCAAGCACCCTTTCCAGTTGGCAGGCATTGGCCTCCGTCATTGACCACACCCTGCTCAAGCCTGAGGCCACCCGCAGCCAGGTTGAAACCCTCTGCGACGAGGCCATCCGCTACCGCTTTGCCTGCGCCATGGTCAACCCCGTCTGGGCCTCCACGGCGGTCG
>Ga0316217_10005696_pt1 | contig 12763 bp, 10 predicted proteins | sample 1anoAmetaG_FD_203633 | JGI IMG/M metagenome (GOLD analysis project Ga0316217, IMG submission 203633) | Freshwater microbial communities from Trout Bog Lake, Wisconsin, USA - 1anoA | ecosystem: Environmental > Aquatic > Freshwater > Lake > Hypolimnion/Profundal zone | place: USA: Wisconsin...
TGGTGCCGGGGTTGGTCAAGTTGAGCGTACCGGCCGTGACACCCAAGGTTGAGTTGGAGCCAACCGAGATCAAACCGGTATAGGTATTATTGCCGCTCAGGTTGACGAGATAACCCACCCCGGTAGCGCCGAATTGCAGCGGAACGGGGTTGATAGTGGATATGTTGCCCTGAAGGTCAAGGGTGCCATTGGTCATGGTCACGGCGGAACTATTGCCCAAGGCGCCACTGTTGGTAATGATCAAAGTGTTGCCGCCACCGATGGCGGTAACGCCGGTATAGGTGTTATTACCGGAGAGGGTTGCGGTGGGATGGCCACCGGTGCCATTAAACGTCACGCCGCCGGTCCCAAGGTTGAGATTCGCCGTGACAATGTGGCTGGCGCCACCAGTCGGTGTATAGGATGAGCCGTTCAGGGTGCCGTTGCCGATGGTGATAGTGCCCGAAGCGCCAGTGGTGACGATCGCGCCGACGGTTTGGGTGGTGCCGCCCAGATCAAGCGACGTGTTGCCGTCGAGTGTCAGGGGCGCGGTGCCGTTGCCCAGCGTGCCGGGTGAATTCACGAACAGGGTGCCGGCCGTGACCGTGGTCGTGCCGCTATACGCATTGACGCCGGTCAGAGTCAGGGTGTTGGCGCCCAACTTGGTAAGGCCCAGGACGTTGCTGCCACCATTGGGATTGGCGATGACCGCGCTGCAGGTGAAGTTGCCGGCAGTGGTGTCCAGCCCAATGACTGAGTTATTCCCAAAGCCATTGGCTGCGCCGCCCAGGGCGGCCAGGGTGGCGACGTCGGAATTAGTAAATTGGCCTGCGCCACCGACGTTCAAGGCCAAGGTGGCCGTGTTGCCCACGACGATGTTCGCTGCGGTCCATTTGGCGGTGTTGTTGCCGTACAAGGACACTTCATTGGTGAATTCCAATGTACCGGCGCTGACCGCGGTGATGCCGGTATAGCTGTTATTGCCGGCCAAGATGAGCGTTCCACCACCGGCTTTGGTCAGATTGATGGTCGGGGTGGTGCCGGCGGTGCCGTTGGAGATCGTGCCGCCGACGGTAAGCGCGTTGGCGGAGACGGTAATAGTACGTGTCGCCCCGGATTGATTGCCCAGCGAGACGGTATTGTTGCCGAGATTCAACGGGTGGGATCCGACAAAGGCGAAGTCGGCATTCCAAATCTCCTTGTTGTTGGTCGCTAAAGTGGTGTTGACCGAGTCGGTATTATCAATCGACAACGCGCCGCCGCCGCTGGTGCCGATCATGAACGTGCCGGTGCCCACGGCCGACGCGCTGGCGGAGTTGCCGAGATTGCCCAAGTCCAGTGTATACCAGCAAGTATTCGCTTTGAAAGTCAGCCCACCATCGAAGGTGTTGGCGGCATTGAGGGCGGTGGTCGATCCCGAGTACGTCACATTAGTGCCATCGTTGATGAGGGTCAAAGCATCGTTGCTGCCGGGTATGCTATCGGCAATGATACCGTTGACATTAAAGGTTCCCCCTTGCTGATGTAGTCCAAGGCTGCCGCTCATCGTTACATTGCCAGTAGCCGTGAGCGTGTTGGTTGATTTGAAGCTGTAATTGACGTAGAAACTGCCATTCCAATTTTGGTTATTGGCAAAGGTGATGGGAGCAGCGGCGCCGGAGATTCCTCCCCAGGCGGTGGTCGCGGTACCACCGCTCAGGGTCAGGTTGCCGCTGCTCAGCGCGGTATTGGCGTTGATGGTTAAGCAGGCGCCGGTAACGACGGTCCCGCCGGTATAGCTGTTACTGCCGGAGAGAGTGATCTGGTCGCCATTATCATTAAGCGTTCCGCCAATGGCCTGCACACTGCTGATCGTCAGGGTATGATTGCCGGTAATCGTACCACCGATCGTGGCAGCGGCTTTGCCATTGTTGTCAGGTATGCTGACGGTGATATTGCCGCCAAGGGTGACGGTGCCCGTGCCCAAGCTGAGGTTGGTGTTGCCCGCCGTGGCAAGGGTGAAATTACCGTTCCAGATCTGAGCATTGTTGTAGGCCAGGGCAATGCTGCCGGCGCTGGTGTTGTTGATTCCACCGCCATTAATAATCAGCGTGCCTTTGCCGACGGTGTAATTGCCGCTAATCCCCAGCGTTCCGGAGTTGAGCGTCAGATTACCGGTCAAGCCGGAGTTATTGCCCGACAAATAGACCGCGCCATTGCCGCCATAGACGTTCATGCCGGTAGTGCCGCTGATATTGCCGGCAAGGCTTACCCAACTCGTGGCCGTGCCATTGCTGGAGCCGACATCCAAAACCGTATTGGCAAGGGTGATGTTGGGGTTAACCGACAGGGTCGTCGCCACATTGCCGACGATGCCAATAAACGCGTTGGGACTGCTCCATGGATCGGTGTTGCCACCGGTGTTGTCCAAGGTGAGGGCATTGCTGCCGCTGGCGAGGATCGTCCAGTTGCCGGTCTTGAGATTCTGCAAATTGCCCAGGGTGACGTTTTCATCCAGGGTAACATTGCCGGCGCTGTTGCCGTTGTACTGGGCGATATTGCCCGCGCCGCTGACAAACGTGGTCGTCCAATCGGTGCTGGTGCTGGTGCTGCTCCAATTGCCGGTAATATCGCCCGTGGCCCAGGTGTAGGTGGTAGGCGTGGCGTGGGCTGGCGGGATGGTGGCCAACACACCGGATGCCGCCGCCAGCCCCAAGAGAACCTTGCGGCGCCGATCATTCCGCCCGAACTTGGACTTATTGATTTGGTTACGCATATGCCAGTCTCCATTCCGCGGCTAAGCCGCATGAGAATGTCCAAAACCACTAGATATAGGTACACACCGCCGCAGTTCATTGTGGCGGTCAAATTTATTGCTGATCTGCTTCCGTACGGTCCACGGAATTCCGCGGACGGGTAGTCGCGCCTAAGATCAATTTCGCGGGCAAGCGCACACTGGGACAGGCGACCAGGGATCGGGACAACACGTCCAACATCATCGCCGCCGCCTTCAAGCCCATTTCGTAGCGGTCAAAGCTCACGCGCGTCAGACCCGGCCAAAGCCGGTCCATCTGATGGGCGTCGTCACAGCAGATCAAACCGAAATCGCGCCCGGCAATTTTACCGGCTTCCTCGCCGATCGAGCGTACCGCCTGCGCCTGATAAATGCTGTTGCAGATGATCACCAGATCGTCGTGCAGACATGCGGCCAAGCTACCGCGCTCGGCGGCATTGCCCACGGCCGGTTCCATCACCACCTCCAGCGATCGTCCCGCCGGTTCCACCTTGGAGCGCACGCCTTCAAACCGCTCGGTCGCCGAAAAATGAACCCGGTACGGCGGCGGGTAGGTCATCATCACCACCTGCCCATACCCCAACGTCACCGCCGCGGCGCCGGCCAATTGTCCGGCCAAATGCTCATCGCGACGGATGCAGCCATAATCATGCCAAACGTTGGAATCGCACCAAACGCAGTGCGGCATGATGCCTTCGACCTGCTGTTCGACATCAGCCGGCATGGAATCTAGGATGATCATGCCATCCAGCAAATGCTCACGGAACACTCGGCTCTGGTCGGCCAACTCCCGGCGGATGTCACCAATGCGGACCATCACCAGCAAATGACTGGTTGGCTGCAAGCCTTCGTTGATGCCAAGGATGGTTTCGTAGGCCAGTGGATGGGTGAAGGGATTGCCCGGATTATTGGGCACGAGCACGCCGATTTGCCGGGTTCGACCCTGACGGATAGCGCGGGCCATGCCGTTGGGACGGAAGTTGAGCTTGGTGGCGATTTCCCTGACGGCGGCGGCACGTTGGGGGCTGATGCGCGCGGTCACTGCCTCGTCCGAGAGGACTTTGGAGACGGTATAAACCGAAACACCAGCTTGCCGGGCTATTTCGCGAAGTGTGGTCATGAATAACCGTTTAGCCTAACCGTTTAGGCAATATAATCAGTCGTCCCAGTGAGTCAAGAAGAAAATTCCAAAAAAATAATTTTCCCATTTTTACTCAGGAAGTGGATGAGAACCCATGGATCCAACCCGCCCAATACCATGGCCCGTCTATCTATACCGTCCGCCCCCGGAACTGATACTACTGCAGCTCCAGCGATTGATGTAAATGCCGCCTTGTATCCCATGAAAGAAAGGGGACGGCACCGCCATGAAGGCGGCGCTGGACTCTTGGCCCCTCGGGCAAGGATGCATGAATGCGACACTTTGAATTTCCGCCGGATGTTTTGACCGCCATCGAGCACGACCGTTTCCACCATGCCGATCCGCATGTGCAGCGCCGCATGGAAGCGCTGTGGCTCACCGTGGATGAAAACTTGCGGGAAATGCACGCTGCCATCAAACTTCATTTGGACGGGTTGCTTGGCGATCATCTGCCGATTCCCAAACCTTCGTCCATCGCCCGGCAAATTGACGTGGAATTGCCGGCGGCTTGAAATTCACATCCTTCTGGCGATTGGCGTAATTGCCAGCGGTTATTACTCGTTCTAGCCGCATGACAACCGCAAGCTTATTGCGATGAAATCTTGGTAGTGGTATACTTTGCCGACTTGCAAAACCACCCGGAATTGGCGGCATGATGGTATAATGCTGGCATGACACAAAACCGACAACGTACCGACGTGAACGTGATGGCCGCGCGAGCGGTCAAGCAAACCATCGCCAAGCATGAAACCGCCCTGACCGCTGATTTGGAAGCGGCATGGGCCGAATGGAGTGCGGGCGTTAGCAAAGTGGATGCCAGAACTATGACCCTGCTACGGGCCGCGTTTGACGCCGGGGCCGAAGCGGCATCGCGGAACTGATCCGCAATTTGGTATGGCACTAGACGCCATATTCCCCACGAAGTGAAATCCAACTGTATTTTCTAAATCTTGGAAGCAATTTGCCCATGCATTTTCGTAGTCGGGAAAAGTGTGCCTTGCCATCGGAGCTATATATCGGGTCGATATCCTCGGATTTAAGCTTGGGGCCACCAATAGCATGGATGGAGTCGTTCAAATCCACAAATGCTTTATCGGCAATGTTCTTGAAGTTCTTCATTATGGGGTCGTTGCGATCCTCTAAAAACGACTGGACAGTGCCGATTGCTGCAAAATACCGCATTGCGGGCGGCGGATAATCTTGTTTGCGAATGTAGCGAATGTCGCCTAAATAGGTTTTTAGTCCCCATAATTGGAAAAGAGCGCCAATGGAAAAGCACCACGCATAAAGTCGCTGTTCGGGCGTAGAGAAAAAGTTGTTCCACTCTGGCCAATCACGCCAATCATGCCCAAGATGATTATTACAGTCTATGACAATCGGAAAGCCTTGGCCGATAGCAAAGTTGTCGGCTGCAAGTTCTATGGCTTGATGGACTGTATGGCATCTAAAAATGGATGCCCCGCCCGACATCGCTTCATAAATTGTATTGATGCCGGCGGCATCCTCAAGGAATGCTAGATGTCCGGTGACGATATGGCCAATCTCGTGAAAGACTAAGAAGTCATAGGCGATATGTCGTGCTGCGACAGAGAACTCGCGCCGAACTGGATCATTCGGGTGTTTTGCCTGAACGGGACGACCCTTGAGCTTGCGAGATTCGTGCATCAGGTCGATATCGCGGCCTAAACCTTCATTCCATTGTCCCTTAAGGTTTTCTAGTTTCACATTTCCAACAGACTTCAAAATATTGGGGTGCGAAAGCATACGCTGAAACAGGTCTGCCGGGACAAGTACCGCTCCCTTATTGATGCGAAATACTCCGCGCTGGTTACGAATACCGGCAGCGGCGTTAAGGTCTGCCCGACTGCTGAAACCGAAATGTATATCTGTTCTAATTCCGGGCAAGAAATGTCGCCGAACCGCGTCTATTTGAGCCTGCGTTAGCTTGGCATGGCTGTCGAAAACGCTCTGCAACTCACTTGGGGGGAAATAGGGCTTTTGGCCGTCCTCCTCACAAAAGTCAGCAAATTCATTTTTATAGAGGTTTGTTATGTGTGCCATTTATAGTCTTTCTGATGTTGAATTGGCAATGGCGATAGCCAGAGAGGCGCTTGGTTGGGGCAACGTCTTCGTGGATGGCAACGGAAATGTGCGCGGGCAATCACCGCGTACACTTTCTGAACTACCACTAACGCTCGACATTCCTATCACTCCGCAATTAGTGGCGATCCTTGAGAGCAGAACAAGCTTTGCTGACAAGCGGAAAGCGTATGTCCGCAAGATTCGCCAGCTTACCGGCAAAGGGCCGTCGTTTGCAAGCCCACGGCTGCGATGTGAAGTCATGCTCCAAGTTTATCGGGATGCCGCTGCTTCCGCCGAATAGCTGGCTTGGCCAGCTTGGCTTGGGCAGCGCCCAGCAGGATGGGCCGTATCCATGCCGTCATATCGGACTTGTCGGCGGCAGCCGCTTGGGCGATGAGCCGTTTTTGTTCGGCGGTGACGGGTATGCGCAAGTCTTGATCCATCCGCAACGCCGGGTCTTTAGGTGGTCTAGCCATACAGGTATTGTAGTAATAATAATCCGAGTTGTCAACGGATTGCCTGTTGACAACCGGATTACTATTGCTACAATAACACCCATGAGAAAACTCGATACCGAAAGCCGCGCGAACATCCTTACCGCCCTGGTGGAAGGATGCAGCATCGCGTCAACGTGCCGGATGTTCGGCGTGAACAAGATCACCGTGCTGCGGTTGCTGGCGGATGCCGGCACGCTGGCGGCGCAGTACCACGACTTGACCGTTTGCAACATTGACGCCAAGCGGGTGGAAGTGGATGAAATATGGGCGTTTGTCGGCGCGAAGCAAAAGAACGCTTCCACCGAGAAAAAGGCAAAACTGGCGTGGGGCGACGCTTGGACTTGGACGGCGATTGACGCGGATTCCAAGTTGCTCATTACCTACATCGTCGGCACGCGCGATGCCAGTTATGCCCTTGATTTCGTCCGCGATCTAAAGTCACGGCTTAGCAATCGAATCCAGCTAACCAGCGACGGGTATGGCTCGTACATGGACGCCGTAAAGAAGGTCTTCGGCGATCTGATCGACTATGCGCAGCTTATCAAAGACTACGGCAAAGAGCCGGGCGTTCCTGCCGGACGTTATAGCCCGCCTGTCTGTTTGTCGGCACAAGCGAAACCGATCACCGGCAACCCCGATCCCGACTTCATTTCGACCAGTTATGTTGAACGCCAGAATCTAACCATGCGAATGCGTATGCGGCGGTTTACCCGGTTGACCAACGCTTTTAGCAAGAAAATCGAGAACCACCAGCACGCGGTCGCCTTGCACTACTTCCATTACAACTTCATCCGCAAGCATATGACCATTAAGACAACCCCGGCAGTCATGGCGGGTATCGCCGATAAGGTTTGGACGATGACTGACTTTGTAAAGATGCTGGAACGGGAAGAAGAACTGCTTGGCGGGCGGTTGACCGATTACAAGCCCGCCGCGTCAAAATTACGACAATGAATCAAAGTATACCACTACCGAAATCTTGGGGCACTTTGGGCGGGCCTTGGGGCGTTTTGGAGGCACCTTGGGGCGGTTTGGTGGCCTCTTGGGGCGGTCGAGAGGGGGTCGAGAGGCCTCCAGATGAACTTAAGACCGGTAAACTGCCCCAAACCTACCCCAAACCTCCGGCGAACCTCGCGGAACCTCCCATGAAAGTCGCTGAAAGTACCCTAAAACTTGGGCCAATCTCGGGGTGTTTAAGCGTACTCAACAAGTATTATTGGCGATCTAATGGTGTTTTAGCGAATAATTTTAGCAACATGTCCCGATCCAAAAAATTCACCCGAAAATGCATTTCCGCTGGTAAGTACCGCTGAAATAAGGACTTACGGCAAAAAAACATGCGCGCACATGAGTGTTAGTGCGCGCATGATTGCTTCACACCGCATTTCTTGGATTTCGGCGAGCTTAATCAAGCCGTGCCTTGGCGACTTGGTCACACCTTCACCTCCGCGCCGCTGGCGGCGCTGCGGTATAGGCCATCCAGGATGCGAATCACTTTCAGGCTTTGCTCGGTCGGCACCGGCGACGGCTTGCCGGTCTGGATCGCATCGGCAAAGGCGGCGATCTCGTTTTGGTGCCCGCCGACGTTGTTGTCGGAGAATTGGAGCTTGGTGTCGGTGGTGGAACCGGCACGCTCGGAGAAGATCGACAGGTCGGGCCATTCGGCACCGGCCTCGGTGCCGAGCAGCGTGATCTTGGTGACTTCCGGCTCGCGGATGTTGGCCAGCCAGGAGACTTCCAGGCTCAGCGCGGCGCCGTTGGCGAAGCGCACGAAACCGGCGGCGAAATCTTCCACGTTGATGGCCTCGCGGTCCCATTCGCCCCACCAGCCGCGGATGTCATTCCGCTTGGCCAGCTTCTGCGGGGCGATGGCGGTGACGCTGACCGGCTCGGGGAAGCCCATCAGATTCAACGTCAGGTCCAGGATGTGCACGCCGATATCGATCACTGGGCCGCCGCCGGAGATTTTCTTGTCGATGAACCCGGGGCGTGGCGGGAGAAAGCGGCGGCGCAGAAAATGGGCGCGGGCGTAATACACTTCGCCGAGCAGGCCATCTTGAATGAATGCCTTGAGCCGGACGCTGTTGTTTTGGAACCGCATCGATTGGGCGGTCATGAGGATTTTGTTCTTGGCCCGGTCGCGGGCGGCGATCATGGCGCGAACCTGATCGGGATTCATCGCCAGTGGTTTTTCACAGATCACATGCAGGCCGGCATCCAGGGCTTCAATGGCCTCCGGGGCGTGGGCGGCGTTGTTGGTGCAGATGTCCACCGCGTCCAGTTGGATGCCGGCTTTGAGCATGTCCGACAAATAGGGGAAGCGGGCGTTGGCCGGCACCTTGGCTTCATCGCCGCGTGCCTGGCGGCGTTCTTCGATGGGGTCGGCACAGGCGACAATCTGGCAATCGGGATTCAACCGCTTCCAGCCGTCGATATGGACGCCGGAAATCCCGCCGCAGCCGATCAGGCCGACGCGCAGCTTGGGCTGCGTACCGCCGTCGGTTTTTTTGCCGTCCGCACCCCACAAATTCGCCGTACCGCTCATGGTCATCGTATTGCTCCTAAAGTTACCGGGATTGTCGGGATTGCCGGCCCATATTCAAGCCCGCTTTGCAGGCAATCGCGGTCGGCATATCATTCAGACGCAGGTGCTACGTGTATGCAAGATGAAACGCCGCCGATGAAGCCCGCAGGGCTGACCAGTTTTGCCGATGCCCCCGGCCAATGGTGGGTCGGCCATACCAAATCGCGCTTTGAAAAGGCTTTCGCCTGGGATTTGCACCAGCGCGGCATCAATTATTTCCTGCCGTTGATTCACCGGGTGGTTTATTCCGGCGGGCGGAAACGCAAGTGGATGGTGCCGCTGTTTCCCTCCTACGTCTTTTTCGCCGGCGACGAGCAAACCCATTACAACGCCCTGCGGACCAACCGCCTGTGCCAAGCCATTCCCGTTGGCGACCGGCGGAAGTTCGTCGCTGAACTGGATCAGGTGCAACGGGCGTTGGATCAGCAGGTGGCGATGGATTTTTATCCCCACGCCGCTTTAGGCAAGCGTTGCCGGGTAGCTTCCGGCCCATTGCAAGGCATCGAAGGCATCGTCATCCAGCGTGACGACAAAACCCGGCTGGTGTTACAGGTCAGCATGTTAGGTCGCGGTGCCTCGCTGGAGATCGCCCCGGAACTATTGGAACCGGCCGAATGAGCGATGATGCGTGCGCAGCGGCTATTCAGTAACATGGTGGCGATTGCTTAGGCTGGTTTAACCAATGGAGTGTTGCCGTGAATTGTAATCAGAGCTTGCCAAGGTCAGGTTGGCGGCGGTCGCTGGCGCTTTGCGTGGTGCTGGGCGTGGTCACTGTCGCTCTGGCCCAGCCGGCCAACAGCGACGACATCCTGAATTTCTGCCAGGATACCTTGCGCTGGTATAGCCGGATTCAAGAATTCGATCAGACTACGGTGAGTTCGGCGCAGGCGGTGGCGCAGGCGGCGGCGCGCGAGGGTTCGCGGCAGGCGACTACCCAGGCGTTTGCTTATGCCAGCGCCGTGGCGGCCATCAGCACCACGCAGCCGGAGGCGGCAACCGCGGCGCCGGCCAAATCTGCCGGCCCAGCAACCACCAACTGGGCGCAGGCCGTCGTTACCGCCAACCAACGGGTCCGTAACTTCCAGTCGCAACTGGATGTGCTCAACCAGCAATTGCTCAAGCGGCGCGGGGAAAATGCCCCGGCCGATGAACTGGATTTGCTTACCGCCCAACGCGACAAAATGGACAGCGAACTGACCCTGGCCCGCCAGCGTTTGGCCGTGGTGCAAGGCATGGCCGAATTCTCCACCAACACCGAAAGCAGCAGTTCCGGCTTGCTGGCTAACTTGGATCGCTTGCGGCGGACCGCGCCCAATCTGGACGCGCCTAGCAGCCAAAGCGGCGGCGAAGGCAGCGGCGAAAGTTTTCGCCCCAGCGATGCCGGCCTGATTGGCTTGGTCTGGCGCATGGTGTCGCTGACGCAGGATATGCACGATTTGGACCAGGTTCTGGCCCTGACCGACCGGCTTACCAGCGAAAACAACAAGCTGCGTGACCCATTGCGTGCCACGTTGCGGCCGCTGCTTAGCCGTGCCGAAACCCTGGCGCAAACCCGGCCCAACGAAACCGTCCAATTGCTTACCAGTGAGCGCGATGAATTGCACGCCTTGGACGAGCATTTCCGGCAGCTTTTGCAAGCCGCCGTGCCGCTGGGCGAACAATCCATCCTGCTGGATGCCGCCAAACAAAACTTGCAGCACTGGCGCGATGCCTTATGGAAGTCCTATACCGCCTGTCTGCATTATTTGCTGGTGCGTCTGGGGGCGATGACGGCAGTGATTGTGTTGGCCTTAATCGTGGCCAAGATCTGGCGTCATGCCACCTTCAAGTACGTCACCGACATGCGCCGCCGGCGGCAATTTTTGCTGCTGCGCCGCCTGGTGCTGACGGCGGTGATCGTGGTGGTGATGATCGCCGGCGTGGTCCGCGAATTCAGTTCACTGGCCACCTATGCCGGCCTGGTTACCGCCGGTATTGCCGTGGCCTTGCAGTCGGTGATCCTGTCCGGCTGCGCCTACTTTTTCTTCATCGGCCGCTATGGGGTGCGCATCGGCGATCGCGTGACCATCAACGGCATTACCGGCGATGTGGTGGACATCGGCCTGTTCCGCCTTTACCTGATGGAACTGGCCGGCGAAGCCAGCGGCCTGCATCCCACCGGCCGCATTGTCGTCTTCAGTAATTCCGTGCTCTTCCAGGCCTCCGCCTTCTACAAGCAACTGCCCGGCGTGGAATACGCCTGGCATGAAGTCAGCCTGAATTTGTCCCCCGACAGCGACGTGCTCCTGGCCGAAAAACGCTTCATGGACGCGGTAGCTTCGGTGTACGCGCAGTACCAATCCGCCATCCAGCAGCAACACGACTTGATGAACGCCAACTTGCATTATCAAACGCCCAAGCCCGAACCGACCAGCCGTGTGCGGCTGCTGGAAAGCGGCGTGGAAATTTTGATTCGCTACCCGGTGGAACTGCACGACGCGATTGCCACCGATGACAAGATGGCCCGCGCCCTGCTGGCGGCAATCGCCCAGGAACCCAAACTGAAGTTGGTTCCCGCCAGCGCCCCGGCGATTCATCCGGTGAAATGAGCTTGGCCGACTATGCCGCGCTCGGCGCGTTGGGTGAGCATTTAGCGTCCGGTCATTTTCTCCAGTTTTTCGGGATATCGCGCGCCCTGCACGGTAATCTTGGAAGCAGCGCTATCAATCTCACAGAGATCGTCGGCGGTCAGTTCAATAGCCACCGCGGCGCTATTTTCCTCCAAACGATGCAACTTGGTGGTGCCGGGGATCGGCACGATCCACGGCTTCTGCGCCAGCAGCCAGGCAAGCGCGATCTGTGCCGGCGTCGCCTGCTTTCGCTTGGCGACGCTGGCCAGCAGGTCGATTAGCGCCTGATTCGCCTTCATTGCCTCCGGCGTAAAACGCGGCAATGTGCTGCGGAAGTCGGTGCTTTCGAGCTTGGTATTCTCGTTCATTGCGCCAGTGAGGAAACCCTTGCCAAGCGGACTATATGGCACAAAGCCAATGCCGAGTTCTTCAAGGGTTGGGATCACTTCCTTTTCCGGCGTTCGCGTCCATAGCGAGTATTCGCTTTGCAGGGCCGTGAGCGGCTGGACCGCGTGGGCGCGGCGGATGGTTTGCACACCGGCTTCGGAAAGGCCGAAGTGTTTGACCTTGCCTTGGGCGATCAGATCCTTGACCGCGCCGGCCACGTCTTCGATGGGCACGTTCGGGTCAACCCGGTGTTGGTATAGCAGATCGATCGTGGAAACCTTGAGCCGCTTGAGCGAACCTTCGACGGCCAGCTTGATATGCTCCGGCTGGCTGTTCAGCCCTGCCACCCCCGGCCGATGATCGGGGTCGCTCAGGTCGAACCCGAACTTGGTGGCGATCACCACCTGCCGGCGGAACGGGGCCAGCGCCTGGCCCACAAGCTCTTCATTGATGAACGGGCCGTAGATTTCGGCGGTGTCGAAGAACGTGATGCCGCGATCCACGGCGGCGTGGAGAAGCGATGTCATCTCCTGCTTGTCCTTGGGCGGGCCATAGGAAAAGCTCATGCCCATACAGCCCAAGCCGAGGGCCGAGACTTCCAAGCCACTTTTTCCGAGGTTGCGTTTTTGCATAATGAGACCTTTGAAAAACCTCCTATTGCAATCACAATAATTATATGATACACTGGTTACGCGCAACCAGGAGACTTTT
>Ga0316217_10005697_pt1 | contig 12761 bp, 11 predicted proteins | sample 1anoAmetaG_FD_203633 | JGI IMG/M metagenome (GOLD analysis project Ga0316217, IMG submission 203633) | Freshwater microbial communities from Trout Bog Lake, Wisconsin, USA - 1anoA | ecosystem: Environmental > Aquatic > Freshwater > Lake > Hypolimnion/Profundal zone | place: USA: Wisconsin...
ATGCGGGATGAACGTACGATCCCGCCCGGCGAGCCGCAGATCGTCTCCGCTCTCCAGCCGCGCGTCCAACTGCCGGTCAAAGCGGATCAGCGCAACCCACATTCCCTGGTCCTCGCGCTTCCAGACCATCGTGCCGTGGAGTTCGGCGGCAATGGCTTCCGGCGGCAGGTCGCGGTGCAGTCCGAAGTAGCGCTCATCCATGGCTTTGCTGGCAGGCCCCAGGGTAAAAAGCGGCGATTGCGGATCGTACTTGGTTGAGAAAACCAGCGCGGCGGAGTACTTTTCCGGCTCGGCCTCGGCGCGGGCAATCTGTGCCTCGGTAAAGTCCTCCAGCCGGTACACGTCGTAAGGCTGCTTGAGATAGCCAAGTTCAGGCCGGGTCAACTCGTCGCTCATGGGCCAGGCGGTCAGCACGGTGGCGCCGGGATAGCGATGTTCGAGCTGGACAATGCCGGCCAGTTGCATGCGGATGACGTGGGCGTAGGCCAGGTTGTCTTCCGGGGCAAAGCCGTAAGGGGGATTGATGAACAGCCCGGCAAGAAAGGCCGCCGCGGAGAACAGGGCAAGGCAGTGCCAGAAAGGAACGCGGCGGTAAAAGGTGGAGACGGCCACCAGCAGCACCAGCGGGTACATGGGCAGCAGGTAGCGGGTGAGCAGCGCGCCGCCCAGAACGCTGAAAAACAGGGCGTTGACCAGAAGCAGAATAAAAATGGCGCGCAGTGCGGGCAGGCCGATCGACTCCCGCTCGTGGCCTTCGGCGTCCTTGCGCGGGTCCAGCAGCAGGGCCGCCCCGGTCATCAGCACCGGCACAAAAAGGTTCATGTGCGCGGCGAGGTGCAGGACGCGGTGGGCGAAGGCGGCCAGGATGCGCAGCGGTTCCAGGTTGGCCTGCGCGTTGTAGCGGAGAAACTCGGGATTGCCAAAGAGGAAGCCGGTCTTTGCGTAGTGCCAGGCGTACCAGCCGGCCAGCGGCAGCACGCAAGCGGAGAGCCAGGCCGCCTGGCGCCAGAGGCGGAAGCGCGCGGGCGGACGGACGCGCAGGCCTTCTATGAAATTGATAGTGGCCAGCGTGAGCGGGATGATAATCGAGGTTTCCTTGCACAGCGCGGCGGCGGCAAACCACACGGCGGCGGCCCAGGGCTTGCGGCCGCGCGCCGGCAGCGCATAGACCAGCCCCCACAGCGTGCAGGCGGCGGCAAAGATGTCCGCGTGAGCCAGCGAACTCTGCGCAAACCAGATGGGGTAGAGGCCGGTGAGCAGCACGGTCCAGAAGGCCACGAAGGGCACTTCAATCAGGCGCATGGACAAACGCCACACCGCCAGCAGGCCCAGCGCAGCCACCATCAGTACCGCCTCGCGCGTGACTTCGGGATAAAAGCCGGAGGCCTTCCACCACAGCGCCAGATAAATACTGGGCAGCGGCGGATGGGCGTTGGTGAGCGTGGTGATGGGAATCAGCGAGCCGGTTCGGAAAAAGTCCCACGCCGCGGGAATGTAGTAGCCGGCCTCGTCCCAGTAGTAAGGCAGGCGGAGCAGAGTGAAGTGGCTGATGTAAAGCGCCGCAAAGATCACCGGATAGATCATCCAGAGGGGAAACGGCGCGTCCAGCCGCGGCTGGATGAATTGTTTCAAGCGCAAGCGATCGCTCCTGCGGCCGGGCTTCGATCTCCGGGCCTAGTTGATGGGTCCTTGCGGAAAGGTGTGGCTTTGCGGTTCCAGGTTCAGCGTGCCAAAGGCCTGCTCGTACTGGGCGAGATTCTGCGCCAGCACATTGCACAGGGCCTTGGCCTGCTGCGGGCTGAGGAAGACGGCCTGGTGGTTGCGGATGGTGACCTGCTCGGGGCTTTCGCTGGAGGCCAGTCCGAAGACCAGCTGGAAATCCCACACGCTGACGCGCACCTGCACGCTGTTGGCATAGGACTCGCGGTAGTCGGGAGTCTGGACAAGATTCATTTGGGGCTGCTGCGCGGTTGGACTCATGGTTTCACCAGATTACTCCGGGAGGGGTGGACCTGCCGAGAGCGCGGGCGTTTCCATGCCGGTTATTCCTGCTTGCCCGCGAGTGGAAGGTCGCCTGCCAGCGGACAGCCCTCGCAGCGCGCGGTCCGGCCGCAATGCGCCTTGCCCACGGCCACGGTGAGGGCGTGAAACTCGTTGAAGAGGCGCGCCTGGCTGGCCGGGGGATCGGAGGCGAAGGCCTGGCGGGTGATCTCGACGAGCGCGTCATAGCCCTTGCGGCCGGGCAGGGGCGCAAGAAGCCGATGACGCCCGGCGATGCGGCGCAGATATTCGTCGGCCACGGGAACGGGATGATCGAGGGCGTAGAGCAGGATGGCGTCCGCAGTCTCGGGACCGACGCCGGGCAAAGCCAGAAGCCGCCGCCGCAGGGCGGGAGTGGGCGTGGCTGCAAGCACGTCAAGAGAACCGGAAAACTCCTCGTCCAGCATGGCCACAAAAGCGAGCAGCGCCGGCGCTTTGCGGGAATGAAACCCTGAAGGGCGAATCAACTCTTGCAGCTCTTCAAGCGGGAGCGCGCGCAGGCCGTTGAGCGTCAGTGCACCGGCCTCGCGCAGATTGGCGAGGGAACGCTCGACGGCCTTCCATGCGGTGTTCTGGGTAAGATAGGCGCCGAGGACGACTTCAAAGGGCGTTTCGGCCGGCCACCAGTGCTGCGGGCCGTAGGCTGCCGCCAGCCGGACGTGTATGCGGCGCAGCCGCTCCGCCGGGCCGGGCTTGCGGTCCTGCTTCACGGCCGCTGGTCCTCGCCGGGCGGGGATTGGAGCTGAATCTTCCACTCCAGAATGCGCGCGCGCGCCGCGGCGGCTTCAGCCTCGGGAACGTGTCCGGCGGCTTGCAGGCAGATGGAGAGCGCGGTGTGCGCCAGCGGATCGGCAGGGGTGAGCGCGGTGAGCGCCAGGGCTGCGGCCACAGCTTGTTCCAGCCGGCCGGCATCGCGCAGGGCGCGCACCAGCCCGTGGTGCGCCTCGATGTGCGCTTCCGACTGCGCTCCGGCCTGGATGGGGCTTTGGGCGACCGCCGCGCGAAAGGCCTGCGCCGCTTCATCGGGCTTGCCGGCGGCGAGCAGGTCGAGGCCACGCTGGCAAAGAGCTTCGGCTCCGTCTGCGGCATTCGATTGGGGAGGGTTGGGTTCCATCGCGGTTCTCTTTAGGATAAAGGCTGAGCGCAGCGCTGTTGTTTTCCTGACAGGCGCGCGCCCGGGAGCCTGCCATGAAGAGCTACACGGAGTACATGGTTTTTGAAACGAAGAAGCGGCGCGAGATGGTGCACATTACCGACGAAGTGGAACAGATTGTGCGCCGCAGCGGCGTGCAGGACGGCCTGTGTTTTGTGTCGCCGATGCACATAACCGCCGCGGTCTATGTGAACGACCTGGAGGGCGGGTTGATTGAGGACATCGGCAAGTGGCTGGAGGAACTGGCTCCGGCGCGGCCCGACTACAAACATCACCGCACGGGCGAGGACAACGGCGACGCGCATTTGAAATCGTTGTTGCTGCACCACGAAACCACTTTGCCGGTGACCAACGGCAAGCTGGACCTGGGCACATGGCAGCGTGTCTTCTATGCCGAGTTCGACGGGCAGCGGCGCAAGCGCGTGATCGTAAAAGTCCTGGGCGTGGACTAACCACCTGCGGCCACCTGCGGTGGGGCAGACGGCGCTTGCGCGCCATTGAGGTTCGTGGATTCCCACCCATTTCACGATGAAACTGTGAAATGGATGGGGTACCTCAGTTCTTTGGACGATGAGCAGGGGTGGAACTTGGATTCGTGGATTCCCTGGTCTCAGAATCGAGACCAGGGGCACCCGCCACCTGCGGTGGGGCAGACGGCGCTTGCGCGCCATTGGGTTCGTGGATTCCCTGGTCTGGGGAAGGCGGTCTGCACGACGGGATCGGGCAGGCCAGGGCTTCAGTCCATCGGCTCCAGATGCGCGGTGAAGTGGCGCAGGAAGGGAGCCTCGTAGGTGAGGCGCATCCCCTTGATTTGCGCGCGCCGCTGCCAGACCCTCAGGATGATCTCGACCACGTAATCGATATGGCTCTGCGTGTAGACGCGCCGCGGAATGGCCAGCCGCACCAGTTCCATCTTTGCGGCCGCGGCAAACATCAGGCTGCCGATTTCAACCGAACGGATGCCGCCTTCGAGATACAGTTCGGTGGCCAGCGCAACGCCGGGAAACCGGTCCGCCGGAATGTGCGGCAGAAACGCCTTGGCGTCGATGTAGATGGCGTGGCCGCCCGGCGGCTGCACAATGGGCACGCCGTGCTCGGCAATATGGTCGCCCAGGTAAGCCGTCGAGGCAATCCGGTAGCGCAGGTAGTCTTCATCCAGCGATTCCTGCAGGCCCACGGCCACCGCCTCCAGATCGCGCCCGGCGAGTCCGCCGTAGGTGGGATAGCCCTCGGTCAGAATCAGCAGATTTTCTTCCTGGCGCGCAAGCATGTCGTCGTTGGTGCAGAGGAAGCCGCCGATGTTGGACATGCCGTCTTTTTTTGCCGACATGGTGCAGCCGTCGCCCAGCGCGAACATCTCCTGCGCAATCTGCTTGGGCGTCCTGGTGTCGTAGCCCGGCTCGCGCAGCTCGATGAAGTAGGCGTTTTCGGCAAAGCGGCAGGCATCGAAGTAAAGCGGAATTCCATGCTTGTGGCAGACCGCCGCGACTGCCCGGGCATTTTCCATGGAGACAGGCTGTCCGCCGCCGGAATTATTCGTCACCGTCAGCATGGCCAGCGGAATGCGTTCGCGCCCGACCCGCGCAATCAACTCTTCCAGCGCAGCCACATCCATGTTGCCTTTGAACGGAAGGCGCGTTCCGGGCTGCCGCGCCTCTGGCAGCGACAGATCGACCGCTTCGGCGCCGACAAACTCGACGTTGGCGCGCGTGGTGTCGAAATGCGTGTTGTTCGGCACCACGTCGCCTTTCTTGCACATCACGTTGAACAGGATGCGCTCCGCCGCCCGTCCCTGGTGGGTGGGGATGACGTGGGCATAGCCGAAGATGTCCTGAACCGATTGCTTGAAGTGGACGAAGCTGCGGCTGCCCGCGTAGCTCTCATCGCCCTCCATCACGGCTGCCCACTGGTGCGTGGACATGGCGCCGGTGCCGGAATCGGTGAGCAGATCGATCAGCACATCGTCGGCGGGCAGCAGGAAGAGGTTGTAGTAGGCGGCGCGCAAAAGCTCTTCCCGCTGTGCGCGCGTGGTCCAGCGGATGGGTTCAATGCTCTTGATGCGAAAGGGTTCGATGATCGTTTTGGTAGGCATAGGAAGAAGTACCTGCAGAGAGGCCGGTCCTTTATTTGATACGCACGTTGCGGCTGCTGTGCGTTGGACTGGCTCTGAAATTAAGCCCTGCAACATCCCGCAGGCCGCAATTTTTTTTGAAGCCACGCTGCCGCGATCGCCAGGACCAGCCAATCGTACGACTGGAAACGGCTGCCGCGCAACCATCTGGATTTGCCGGGGTCCGTGCATCGAACTGGCCCTGGACAACGCAGAACCGACGGCGCGCTGTTGTCCCGGCAATCTCTGCGCGCCCTGGTCAGTCGCCATCCGTGATCTTGCGCCAGGCGCCGGCAGACTGCGGGGTTGCCGGCGTGGACAAGTCGATTTTGGAGCGGGGCAGAACGACCAGATCGACGCGGCGGTTCTGGGCCCGGCCATCGGCGCTGTCATTGCCGGCAACGGGGTGAAACTCGGCATAACCGGCGGCGGAGAGCCGGTCAGCAGGCATGGCCTTCAGGTCGAGAAAGATGCGCGCGATGTGCGTGGCGCGGGCCGAGGAGAGTTCCCAGTTGGAGTCGTATGCGGCGGTGTGGATGGGGACGTTGTCGGTGTGGCCCTCGATGCGCAGGTCGTAGGGAGTGCGGCCGAGCCTTTCGGCGATCTGGCGCAGCGTGGCGAGGGTGCCGGGCTTGGGCGTGGCCGAACCGGAGTCAAAGAAGCCGGCTTCGCGCAGGCTGATGACCAGCCCGTCGCGGCCCATCTTGATGGAGACCGTGTGGGTGGCGACCTGGTTGGAGAGTGTCTGCTCCAGATCGCGGCGGATTTGGTTGAGGTCGTCTTTGACTTTGGCCGGCGCAAGCACGTCTTCTCCCATGACGATATTCATGGGCATGGCCGGTTTGTCGGTGGCGTTGGAGCCGGCGTTGGCGCTGCCGGGCCGCCGCGCGCTTTCAGAAAAAATGCCGAGGGAGCGGAAGGCGGTGTCGATGGACTCGGTCACTTCCACCTGCTTTTTCTGATCGGCTTTGGCAAAGGCGTAGAGAACGACGAAGAAGCCGAAGAGCAGGGTAATGAAGTCGGCATAGGAAACCAGCCAGCGGTCCTGGCTGACGTGGCTCTTGCGGGGGCGCGGGCTCATGCAGCTTGTTCTTTCTTTTCCCGGCTGGCGTTATCGAGGAAGCCGGCCAGCTTGACCTCGAGCATGCGCGGGTTCATGCCTTCGAGAATGGAGATCACGCCTTCCAGCATCATCTCGCGGCGCTGGTGTTCGTCGTGGATGCGGATGCGCATTTTGCCGGCGAAGGGAAGGAAGAAGAGATTGGCGATGCCCACTCCGTAAATGGTGGCGACAAAGGCGACGGCAATGCCGCGGCCCACTTCCTGAATATTGTCAAGATGCTGCATGACCTGAATCAGGCCGAGGACGGCGCCGAGGATGCCGATGGTGGGCGAGAATCCGCCGGCCGATTCAAAGACCGCCGGAAGCCGCTCCTCGCTTTCGGTGGTGGAGTCCAGACTGACGCGCATGATCTTGCGCAGATCGTTGGGCTCGGTGCCATCGACGGCGAGCATGAGGGACTGCTTGAGGAAGGGGTCCTGAATGGTCTGCAGGTCGGCGTCCAGGCTGACGACGCCGTTGCGGCGGGCCTTGTTGGCGAAGGCGACCAGCAGGCGGATGAGGTCGATATTGTGCTTGCGCGGCGCGGTAAAGACGTGCGCCATGCTGCGGAACGCGGCTACCACGGTGGTCAGGGGGAACTGCAGCAGCACCGCGCCCATGGTGCCGCCAAAGACGATCAGGGCCGCCGTCGGCTGCAGAATCTGGCCCAGGTTTCCGCCCTCGATGAGCAACCCGGCCACAATGCCGGCGATGGCCAGAAAGACTCCGCCGATACTCGCTTTATCCATGAACTGCTCCTCCAGGAATCAGGCGGAAAAACATGGGCATTCCTCCCTGTCGACGATGGCCCGTTATCTCCACCCGGGAAGCAGGATCCGCTTTCCGGGGGCCCGCGTTGTTTAACTCAAAACATCTGGAATCACTAACCGGCAGCAATCGCTGGTTAGTGATCCCATGTTGCCGGGACCACGGGATCATCGATCTGTTTCATCTCTCCGGGGTGGCGCCGGCGCGGCGGGCTGGCCCGCAACGTCGAGGCTGGCCAGAGCGACGACACGCTGCAGATCGCCGTAGGTGGGCAGCCGCCGCGCTACGGCGGCCAGCAGCCGCGCGCGGTAGGCGAGCACCCGCTCCGTGACCTCCGCGCAATCCTCGCGAACAATCAGCTTTTCTCCGTTGATGAGAGTCAGCATGGTGTCTGGAGAGGCCTCGGCGGTCTTGATCAAATCGCTGTTCAGCACCATGGGGTTTCCGTTGAGCCGGGTTAGTTGGATCATGGCTGTGAACTCCTATGGATGTGTTATCGGCAGGCGGCGGGAAAGGTTAAAAAATTAAAACGGACGCGGCGGAAGTGTCCCCGGCGGGACAAAAAATGCCGGCGATAAAGTCCCCGGGGCGCAGGCCGAAGAAGGGGCCAGATGCGACGGTTCCCAAACCGGAAACAGCAACCCAGGGTAGCAAAAAATGGGAGCGCTTTCGGGGAAAGTCCGTAAATCCACGCATCCACAAGGAGTACCCCATGTCCCTGGGTGTCTTGAACAACATCAACGCAGTCTATGCGGAGAACAACCTTAACAACACCAGCAACAGCCTGTCCAAGGTTCTGAACCAGTTGTCTTCCGGATCGAAGATCAACTCTGGCGCAGACGATGCGGCCGGTCTTTCGCTGGTCAATGGCCTGCAGGCCAACTCACAGGCCCTGGCACAGTCGCAAACCAACGCAAGTGAAGGCGTGGGCCTGTTGCAAGTGGCCGACGGCGCACTCTCGCAAGTGACAAGCCTGCTCAACCGGGCCGTGACGCTGGCTACCGAAGCCTCGAACGGCACCCTCAACGGAACTCAGGATGCGGCTGCGAACCAGGAGTACCAGTCGATCCTTTCAGAAATCAACAACATCGGCTCGACCACCACGTACAACGATACGGCGGTTTTCGGACAGTCAAACCCCGTCAACATCTACACGGGCGACTCTTCCGCGCAGAGCGCTTCGGTCAACCAACTCAGCATCGGCAATCTGTCATCCGCCTCAGTGGGCCAAACCTCCGGAACCATGAGCTACAACAACGCTCAGGCAGTGAGCATCGACCTGGGCAGCGCAACGGCTGACTCAACCACCAAGGTCACGGGCACGACCGCGGATTCGCTGACGTTTACGAATGCTGCGGGTACCGCGACATCCCTGACAACGACCACAACCGAGACTGCGGCTCAGTTGGTGGCAGCCATCAACGGGAAAAATCTCGGCGTCACAGCGTCGTTCGTCCAAGGATCGGGATCTACCAACTCCAAAATCGTGATCTCCGGAAATGTGACGACCGGCGCCGAGACGGGATCGGAATTAAAAGTCGCTGAGACAACGACCGGAAGCTGGGCTGGCGCGGCGGCGACCACTGGGAACGGGATGGCTGTGATCAGCTACTCCTCAAGCGCGGGCGCGAACCTTTCGACGACCGACCTTACGAACCAGGCGAATGCCGAAAGCGCGTTGACCAGCCTGAACACGGCGATCAGCGACGTGGCTGCGCAGGACGGCTACATCGGCGCGCAGATCAACACGCTGAACTCGGTCAGTTCCGTGCTCAGCACCCAGCAGGAGAACGTAACTTCGGCGCAGAACGCGGTGCAGGCCACCGACTATGCATCGGCAACCTCCAACATGTCCAAGTACGAGATTCTGAGCCAGACCGGCATCTCTGCCCTGGCGCAGGCCAACAGCATGCAGCAGGAAGTGACCAAGCTGCTGCAGTAACGTAGAAGCCCCGGCGGCAGGCTTTCGTCGCAGGGGTGGAGTTAACCGGGGTCCCCGGCAACAGGTCTTCGTTGCAGGGGTGGAGTTAACCGGGGTCCCCGGCAACAGGTCTTCGTTGCGGGGGTGGAGATAACCGGCAGAATGCCGATAACCAGGGAGGGCGTCCGCGAGGGCGCCCTTCTCTGCGTAAAGGGCCCAGCCATGAGTTTTTTCCAATCCGTTCTTGAGCCGGGTGGTTCTCCGGCTGCTTGAGTTTTTCGAGGGAGGAAGCGATGGGCACAGTGGGACTGAGTTTCGGGTCGCCTACCAGCGGTACGGGATTCGACGTGAGCACGACGGTGTCTTCGATCGTGGCGAATCTGCAAAATGTGGAGACGCCGTGGAAGACGCAGTTGACTTCACTGGAGAGCCAGGACACGGCCATCTCCAGTCTGGGTACGCTGTTTTCCAATCTCTCCAACGATCTCAGCTCCCTTACCGATTTTCAGGGCATCATGTCGGAAAAGACAGGCTCCAGCTCCGACACCAATGTACTGACTTTGACCTCGGCCGACACGACGGCGATTGCCGGAACGCACACCGTGGAGGTGGCCAATCTGGCGCAGACTTCCAGCGGCTACCTGGCGCCGGTCAGCAGCGCCTCCGCCACTTTGACCGGTTCCGTTACGCTGCAGGTGGGCAGCGGCAAGGCGCAGACCATCAGCGTGCCGACGACGTCGGGGAAGAACAATCTCGCCGGCCTGGCCGCGGCCATCAACTCGTCCGGGGTGGGCATCAACGCGAGCGTGCTGACCGATTCGTCCGGTTCGCGGCTGAGCCTGGTTTCGGGCACCTCGGGGGCGAATGGCAACATTACGGTCAGTTCGAACATAGCGGCCACCAACACAACCCTGGGCTACACGGGGTCGGCGGGCAGCAGCAAAACGGCTTCGACCGGCACTCTGACTCCGATTACCAACGCCGGCGATACGCTGTCCGGCGCCATCTCCATCCAGGTGGGCAGCGGCACGGCGCAGACCATCACCGTGGGAACCTCCAGCAACACGCTGGCCACCCTGGCCACGGCCATCAGCAATGCCGGCATCGGGGTTTCGGCTTCGGTGGTGACCAACAGCGACGGTTCGTCGAGCTTGTCGCTGCTGTCGGGAACCACGGGGAGCGCCGGAACGCTGACTGTGAGCTCCAGCATTGTCGACACCAGCAATGCTTTGGGCTTTACCTCCACAACGACCGGTTCAGATGCCAATTTGACGGTGGACGGCGTCAATCTGACCAGCGCCTCGAACACGGTGGCCAATCTCATTCCCGGCATAACTTTTCAGTTGCTGGCTCCCAGTTCGACGGGCGAGCAGGTGCAGGTAGTGATCGGCAACGACAATACCGCGGTCAAGAGCACCGTCAACTCCATGGTGAGCGATTACAACTCGCTGATCAGCGCCATCAACACGCAGGAGGGCAAGGACAGCTCCGGCAATAACGAGCCGCTGTTCGGCTCTCCCACGCTGTCGCTGCTGCAGCAGCAGCTTCTGGGCGGCCTGAATATGCAGAGCCCGAATGGCTACCTGGACTCGATCAAGAACGCCTCCGATACGCTTTCCGGCTCGCTGTCGGTTGCCGTGGGCAGCGGGACAACGAAGACGGTCGTCATCGGCTCCGCGCCCAGCGCGGCGGACGGCGGCGCGGCCGCGAATACGATTTATACCGGTTCGGCGAGCGGTTACAACACGCTCGCCGGCGTAGCCGCCGCCATCAACGCCGCAAATTCCGAACTGAGCTACTCCGACACGGGGTACACCAGCTCAAACATGGACAGCGGCGCCGTCGGCCCGGTGCCCAACAGCGGCGATACGCTGACCGGCTCCATTTCCATTACGGTAGGCAGCGGCACGGCGCAGACCATTACGCTCGATTCGTCCGACAACACGCTTCAGGGCCTGGCCGATACCATCAACGGCACCAGCGGCATGGGAGTTACAGCCTCGGTGGTGACCAACAGCGATGGAACCTCGAGCCTGTCGCTGGTGTCGCAGACCGCGGGCACGGATGGAGCGCTGACGGTGAGCTCCAGCATCTCTGACGGGATTGGGATCACGTCCAAGGTGGCGACAACCAGCACCGGGTCGCAACTGGTGCTGGTCTCGAATACGGCCGGCTCCAGCGGGGCGCTCACGGTGAGCTCTTCGGTTACCGACGCCACGACAAGCACGGCGCTCAGCTATAACAACGGCGGGTCTGACATCAACAACCTGACCAGCCTGGGCATCAGCGTGAACAACGATGGAACGCTGACCTTCAGCGCCACCAGCCTGGATTCCGTACTGAACTCGGACTACAGCAGCGTGGTGGGTTTTTTCCAGAACGTGGACAGTTGGGGACAGTCCTTTTCCACCATGCTGACCAATTCCGGCACCAGTTCGACGAAGGGCATTCTGTCGTTGGCCTCAAGCTCCAACAGCAGCATCGAGTCCACGCTGAACGCGGATATTTCCAAGGAGCAGCGCCTGATCTCAGCGCAGCAGGTAAGCCTGACGGCGGAGCTGAACAGCGCCAACGAGATCATGCAGGAGATACCCTCGAAGTTGAACAGTGTCAACGAACTTTATTCGGCGATCACCGGTTATAACTCGAGCAGCAGTTAAGGAGCAGGACAGAGATGGGAAGTTATCAGGAACATGCGCTGGAAGGCGCTTCGGCTGTGGATCTGGTGGTAGCGCTCTACGACGGAATCATCCGGTTTCTTTATGCGGCAATAGCCGCCGTGGAGCGCGGCCAGGCGGACGAACGCCGGGTTGCCGTCAAGCGGGCGCTGGATATCATCATTCACCTGCAGGCGCGGCTGCGCATGGATGTGGGCGGCCGGCCGGCGCAGGCGCTGAGCGAGTTCTACGCATCAGTTTTCGCGCAGATCCTGCAGGCGTCGCAGTCGGCCTCGGCGGCCAAGTTTGAACACGCGATCGAGTGTGTGCGCAATGTGCGCGATGCCTGGCGGGAGGTGACCAAGGACCCGAAGATCAATCCGGCGCCGCCGCAGATCTCAGCCATGGCCTCCGGGCACATGCACTCCGGCTTCGAGAGCGAAGATTTCGGCGCGGGGGTTGCCGGTTCCCGATGGAATGCCTAAAGACAGGGACTAAGGGACTAAGGGACTGAGGGACTGAGGCGGGGGGCGAAATGTTGACCTGGATGGTTGCATTCCGGGGGCGAATGCTCGCTTAAGTGGTTGCGATTCGGGGCTAATGTTCGCTTAAAGGGTTGCACTTCTTTGAGGGGTTGACCTTTCAGGGTGCGGTATTTTGCGCATTGGCTGCTGGAAAGGTTGCGCATGGGAAGCAAGGGTTGCTTGCAACTACCCGGCGGCGCCTTAAATAGGGGCTAAAACAGGGCAAATCAGGGTCAAATCGGCACATAAATGCGTTGTTTTTTGCGATTTTGTTTGCTGTTCCCTGTTCTCTCTTTCTTAGTCCTTAGTCCTTAGTCCTTAGTCCTTAGTCCGTATCGACATATAGGGACGGCGGAACTGCCCAAAAGGAATTGAAGGCAATTGCAGGAGAAAACAACCGCAGTCATACATGGCGCATGGCGTCATCCAAGGCCATGAAAATAGAGTAAGCGATCCGCGTTGGCGAAGGACGAGGATCTGTGGAGC
>Ga0316217_10005698_pt1 | contig 12761 bp, 9 predicted proteins | sample 1anoAmetaG_FD_203633 | JGI IMG/M metagenome (GOLD analysis project Ga0316217, IMG submission 203633) | Freshwater microbial communities from Trout Bog Lake, Wisconsin, USA - 1anoA | ecosystem: Environmental > Aquatic > Freshwater > Lake > Hypolimnion/Profundal zone | place: USA: Wisconsin...
TCTGGGGAGGACACGAAGTGGACGCAGCTCAACCGCATCCTCGACGACGATCTCATGCTCGACACCCACGGCAATCGGCGCAAACTCATCATATTCACGGAGCCCAAGGACACGTTGCACTACCTCCTCGACAAGGTGCGGTCGCGTCTTGGAAATCCAGAGGCGGTCGACGTCATCCATGGCGGGGTGACGCGCGAGGAGCGTCGAAAGGTCATTGAGCGCTTCATGCAGGACCGCGACATGCTGGTTCTCATCGCGAATGACGCCGCCGGCGAAGGTGTAAACCTCCAGCGCGGGCACCTCATGGTCAATTATGACCTGCCCTGGAATCCGAACAAGATCGAACAGCGATTTGGCCGCATCCACCGCATCGGGCAGACCGAGGTATGCCACCTCTGGAACATTGTCGCCGCGGACACGCGTGAAGGCGAGGTCTATGCGCGCCTGCTCGAAAAGCTGGAAGCCGCGCGTGAGGCGCTCGGCGGTCGGGTTTACGACGTCCTGGGTGAGCTTTTCGATGGGATCGCGCTGAAGGACCTGCTTTTCCAGGCCATTCAGTATGGCGAGCAGGAGGACGTTCGGGCGAGACTATTCCGGCAGGTGGATGGCGCCGTGGATCAGCAGCATCTGCTGGATCTACTGAAGCGCCGGGCCTTGACGAACGACACTATGCCCGAGGCCAAAGTGCAAGAATTGCGGCTCGATATGGAGCGCGCGGAAGCTCAGCGCCTACAACCTCACCATATTCAGAGCTTCTTCATCGAGGCCTTCCAGCGCCTCGGCGGGCGCGTGAAGAAGCGCGAGGAAGGCCGCTGGGAAATTACGCACGTACCCGTTCGGGTTCGCGAGAGGGACCGACAGGTGGGAAGCGGCGCGCCGATTCAGAAGAAATATGAGCGGATCTGCTTCGACAAGAGCGGGATTAACCAGCAGCCTGTCGCAACCTTCGTATGCCCGGGTCATCCCCTTCTGGAGTCGGTGATCAGCCTCATCCGTGAGGACTTTGACCAGCTCATGAAGCAGGGCGCCATCCTGGTGGATGACACGGATACGGGGTCCGATCTCTCCGCGATTTTCCTGCTGGAGCACAGCGTTCAGGATGGGCGCCTGACGAGCATGGGCAAGCCGCATATCATCTCGGAGAAGTTGCAATTCGCGGCTGTCGACAAGCATGGGCGGACGACAAACGCCGGTATCGCGCCCCATCTCAACCTCCGTCCGGCAACGCCGGAAGAAATTGAACTTGTGAGGGATTGCCTGGAGGAGCCCTGGCTAACGACGGACCTGGAGCGGACCGCCGTCCAATTTGCGACCGTCGAGCTTGCGCAGCGACATTTGGCCGAGGTCAGGTCCCGGCGAATCCCCGAGATCGACAAGGTCGAGCGGGAGGTGAAGGCGCGGCTGAAGAAAGAAATCAACTATTGGGACAGCCGTTCGTTCGAGCTGAAAGAGGAAGAGAAGGCCGGCAAGAAGACTCGGCTGAATTGGCAGAACGCGCAGCGCCGCGCCGAAGACCTGGCGGAGCGGCTTAACAGCCGGCAGATACAGCTTGAGCAAGAGAGATTCATCTCCTCCCAGCCGCCCCGCGTTCGAGGCGGCATCGTAGCCATTCCGCATGGATTGCTCGCCGCGCGAAGCGCTCCGGCGCGGCAAGGGGCGGCTATGTTGACAGGCTTTTCGGAAGATCCGGTCGCCCGGAAAGAAATCGAGATTCTGGCCATGAACGCCGTGATGGCCGCGGAACGCGCTCTGGGGAACTCGCCGAGCGACGTCTCGGCACAGAAGATCGGCTATGACATCGCCTCTCTCTCGGCGAATGGTGAGCACCTTCGCTTTATTGAGGTGAAGGGTCGAATCGACGGAGCGGATAGCATCATGGTCACACGGCAAGAGGTGATCACCTCACTGCATGAGCCAGACAAATTTATTTTGGCGATCGTGCAAATTGAGAACGGATTTGCACGAGAGCCTCGGTATATTCGTAAGCCCTTTTCCCAGGAGCCTGAGTTCGGGATAACGGCGCTTCAGGTCCGCCTAAGCGGACTTTTGGATCGGGCGGAGGGACCGGCATGAAAATAATTGCCCAGACTATATCGCCCGAAGACGCAGAGCGCCGGATTTTTGTACAGATTGTATCCCAGGTGTCGCTGGTGGTGCGGGGTGAGAACGTCTTTCGTTCGCTACAGGAGCGAGTTCTCAAATGGGGTTTCGATCCCGGTCGAAACTTAAAGGGTATCCCACCGGGAGCTTGGGAAGGGGATTCATTTGAGATCGACGCCGACAATTCTGAGCAAGCGGCTGCCGTAAAGCTGGTCGAGCCAAGATACTGGGCTTTCAGGTTACGAGAGAGACTGAAGGACACGTCTCGCGTCTGGACGACTGAAGTCGCGCTCGCGGAGCGTGGCTCCGCTGAGGCGATTTTTGGTTGTCGGCTAATCTGCTCCCAGCGGGGCAATGTTGAACCTATTCCACGATCGATCCCTAATTTCGTTCGAGGAATCGCTTTCACGCAAAATGCGTTCTTGGACGGGCGACGGACTTCCGCCGAGCCTTGGTTCGTAGACACAGAAGAAGACGTAAGCCAACTTGTTGCCTTCATAAAGTCGCCCGGTCGCAACCATCCTGTCGTTGTCTTTGCGCTTCCTGAGGGAAGTCAGAATCCTGACGAAACGGCAATTTCCGTCAGACCATTTTTAAGGCGAACTGTGGGCTGTGTTCACACGGTCATACTTTCATCGGACGCCGCCTTTGGCATGACCAACCGCGTTGGGCGAGAGTTCTCGGTCTATCGACAAGCCGTGCGCACATACAATCCAGGCTTCGACATCGACCGTGATCTCCCGACCGATCACCCGCTGGCTACAGCCGCCCGTATTGCTAGCTGGAGTGAAACGTCGGCCGCAGGTTTTACAGAGTTTCTGATCGACCAATCGCTTCGAATTCTGAGACCGCGAGATGTGCTGGAACGAGAGCAGCCCTCGTTCCAGCACGTAAAGCGAATTGCGTTGGAACAGGCCCGCAGTAGCGCGTCCGATGCCGGTGAGGGGGACACCGAGCTTCTTCGCTTAGCTGATGAGGAACTGAAGGCCGCAAAGCAGGAAGCTGAGACGAGTCTTGAAATGGCGGTCAATGCTGATGTTGAGCGCCAGCAGGCGCTCTCCGAACTTCGGCAGATCAAATCGAGCTACGTAGCTTTGCAAGCGAGACTTGAAAGCATTCTGTCGCAGCAGCCGGCGCGCGCGGCTCCGCTCAAACCCGAGTCCCTTGAAAACATCGAAGATTGGGCTCGAACTCATCTGAGCGGTCAAGTTGAACTCCACCCAAAGGCGGTCAAAGCGGCACGCGATTCGGACTTTAAGGATGTAGCCCTTATCTACGACGCACTTTTAATGATGCGGGACCTCTACGTACCGATGAAACGGGAGGGCGGCATCGAGAGAAAGAGGGCCTTCGATCATCGGCTCGCGGAGCTGGGGTTAGAGAACACACCATGCTTTGTTCAAGAAAATAAAGCTAAGAGCTTCGGTGGAACATATTTCGTTCGCTACCAGGACTCGATACGTGAACTCGATATGCATTTGAAGGGAAGTAACAGCCGCGACGGGCGACTAGGTTTCCGATTGTATTATTTCTGGGACTCCGAAACCTCGCGCGTAGTGGTTGGATACTTGCCCGGACATCTGAAGAACGACGTTACATAGAGGTATCATGCCCTACAAGAAAAAGCTCATTGAGGTTGCGATCCCATTGGAGGCAATCAACGTGGCCTCGGCGCGGGAGAAGTCGATTCGGCATGGTCACCCAAGCACACTTCATTTGTGGTGGGCTAGGCGCCCGCTGGCCGCTTGTCGCGCTGTATTGTTCGCCCAGTTGGTTGATGATCCGTCCGGTCATCCTCATCTATTCCCTACTCATGATGCGCAAGATATGGAGCGTAAACGGCTATTCGCCATCATCGAGGATCTCGTTAAATGGGAAAACTCTAACAATGAAGTGGTGCTCGAACGCGCGCGAGCAGAAATACGTAAGTCATGCGGAGGCGTTCCACCTTCAATTTATGACCCCTTCTCAGGTGGGGCGTCCATACCCCTTGAGGCGCAGCGGCTGGGGCTAGACGCGTGTGGGTCCGATCTCAACCCGGTCGCTGTGATGATCGGCAAGGCAATGATCGAAATTCCGCCGAGGTATAAAGATCGGCAGCCAATTCACCCAGGCATAAAGGACCGGAATCACTATCGCCATTGTGAGGGATTGGCGGAAGACGTGAAATACTACGGCGACTGGATGCGCGAGAGGGCTTGGGAGCGCATTGGACACTTATATCCGCAAGTTGGCCTTCCAAGCGCATACGGTGGCGGCAGCGGTACTGTGGTCGCCTGGATTTGGGCACGCACGGTTCCAAGCCCTGATCCAGCCTTCGCGAATGTCATGGTACCGTTAGTGCGATCGTTCCAACTCAGCGATAACGCGTGGGTTGAGCCAGTAGTCACCGGTAAGGAATATGAGTTCAAAGTTCGAACGGGCGACATCGCCAATTCAAGCGGCTTAGACGGCACCGTTGGTAGGCAAGGTGGTCGGTGTATCGTTTCGAATAGCGCGATGCCACTTCCTTATATTCGCGACATGGGAAGGAAGGGACAACTTGGACAAAGGCTGATGGCCGTTGCTGTTGAAGGGTCTCGCGGGCGCATATTTATTTCCCCTACCAAGGAAATGGAGGACCTCGCGTTTTCGTCTAAGCCGAGCTGGCTGCCGGAAGAGCTTGTAACAACTCCGTCTCATGAGGTCGATCGGCTTCCCATGTACGGCATGACAACGTGGGGAGCTGCATTTACTGACCGTCAGGCCGTTGCGCTCACAACGTTCGTGGATATCGCGCGTGAGTTAAAGAAAAAAATCGCAGAAGATCTGTCGAAAAGCAACCAGGAATTGGATTTTGATTACCTATCATACTCAAATGCGATTAGAATATATCTGTCATGCGCAATAGACCGATGTGCCGACGCTTGGAGCACTATCGCAACTTGGGCGACTGGCGGGTTCATTCGCTTCACCTTTGCTAGGCAAGCGATAGCAATGACGTGGGATTTCGCTGAATGCAATGTGTTCAGCTCATCGACCGGGAATTTTTCGGGGGCCGTCGACTGGGTTGTCAAGGCGCTCTCGGAGCTACCAGCGACTGGAAGCGGTTCGGTGACGCAGGCTGATGCACGCTTCGTATCGCTTCCAAATGGAGCCTGTCTCTCCACGGATCCACCTTACTACGATAACATTGGCTACGCTGATCTCTCTGACTATTTTTACGTGTGGCTAAAGCGATCCGTTGGGGACATATACCCCGAGGTCTTTTCGACTATCGTTGTTCCAAAAACCGATGAATTAGTTGCTATGCCGCATCGGCACAAAAACAGACGCGATGCCGAGAATTATTTTCTTGAGGGAATGTCAAAGTCATTTCTGAATATTACTTCGCAGCTCGACAGCAATTATCCGGCGACTATATACTATGCATTTAAACAAAGGGCTGGTGTCTACGGGCTGGGCGACGTTTCTTGAAGCTATTATTTCTTCCGGACTTTCGGTCGTTGGCACGTGGCCGGTTCGCACGGAGCGCGCCGGTCGGACCATTAGTGTTGGAACCAATGCCCTCGCAACATCAGTTGTCCTCGTATGTCGCAAAAAAGACCAAACGGCGGAAATCATTACTCGCGCTGAGTTTATTCGTGCTCTCAAGCGCGAGTTGCCGCCCGCCATCGGGGAGCTTCAAGCTGCGAACATCACCCCGGCCGATATGCCGCAATCCGCTATAGGACCTGGTATGGGTGTCTATTCTCGGTACAGGTCGGTAATTGAGTCCGACGACAGGCCGATGAACGTAAGAGCCGCGCTACAATTAATCAACCAAGAGCTGGACGAATATCTAGGGGGCATTCAAGGTGAGTTTGATCCAAACACACGCTTTGCAATCACTTGGTTTGAGCAGAACGGGCTGAAAGCAGGGGAATATGGGATCGCAAATAACATTGCCACAGCTCGTGGAATTTCGGTCGATAGCGTGAAACATGCCGGTATTGTTGAAAGCCAGGCGGGTAAGGTCCGCATTTTGCGTCGAGATGAGCTTGAGGCCAATTGGGAGCCGTCAACTGACACTCAATTGACTGTCTGGGAATGCCTTCAGCATTTGGTCCAACGGCACGAAAAAAACGGCATTTCGCAGGACACGGCAATCCTTCTCCAAAAAATTGGAGGGAAGGCTGAGGCAGTTAAGGACCTCGCCTACTGTCTCTACGATATCTGCGCGAATAAACGACAGGATGCCAAAGAAGCCACAGCATACAATGCCTTGATAGCCGATTGGGCAGAACTTACCCGGGAGTCGGCTTCGATTCATGACGGGGACGGCGACCGCCAGACGCGGCTGGACTTTTAAGGGGACAGGCGAATGGCTAAGAGTACACGTCAGCATGTATTTGAAAGCATGGAGTTGCTGCCGGAAGGGCTTATCCCTTTCGTCGAAAAGCGACTGGAATCTTCCCTGACGGGGCATTGGCAAGTCGAGGTCGCCCAGCGCGTTCAAGGACTGAAGCCAAATAGCAGCGGAGCCGTTGCCTGGGACCAACAAGGGCTCCTCAAAGCGATGATAGTGTTCTGGAAGGAGGCCTTCGCAACAGTGTTGGGACATCCGGAACGCTCCTACGTTTCGGAGCTATTGGATGTGCGCAACAAGCTTTCGCACAATGAGAACTTTACATACGACGACGCCGAGCGGGCGCTGGACACTATGCGGCGCCTGCTGGAGTCGGTTAGCGCAGGGGCCATAGCGGAGAAGATCAGCGCGTCTCGGGACACGATCCTCCGCACCAAATACACAGAGCTTCAACGCAACGAGGAACGGCGGAAAACGCAACGGACAGATATATCGGTTGAAGTCGTTGCTGGCCTTATGCCGTGGCGCGAGGTCGTTGAACCGCATCAGGACGTGGCGACAGGTGAGTTTCAGCAGGCCGAGTTCGCTGCCGACCTCGCCAAGGTTTACAACGGGAGCGCGCCCTCCGAGTATCGCAATCCTCATGACTTCTTCGCGCGCACCTACCTGACGGAAGGCCTGAGCAACCTGCTGATCGGCGCCGCCAAGCGGCTTTCGAAGATCGGCGGCGATCCCGTCGTCGAGTTGCAGACCAATTTTGGCGGCGGCAAAACCCACTCGATGCTGGCGCTCTACCACATGGTCAGCGGCACGCCCGTGGGCGATTTGCCTGGCCTGGACCAGCTCCTGTCGAGCAATGGCCTCACGGTGCCCGCCAGAATCAATCGGGCGGTTCTCGTCGGCACCTCTCGGGGTCCGCAGGATATTATCAGCCTTGAGGGTGGAATGAAGATCCGCACCACCTGGGGTGAGCTTGCGTGGCAGCTTGGCGGCGCCGAAGTCTTCGACATGGTCGCGGAGAACGATGCTCGCGGCATCGCGCCGGGCTCGAACTTGCTCGAAGCGATCTTCAAGAAGTGCGCACCGTGCCTGATCCTGATCGACGAATGGGTCGCTTATCTCCGGCAGATTTACCGGGTGGAAGGCCTGCCGTCCGGCACGTTCGACGCCAACTTGTCCTTCGTCCAGGCGCTGACCGAGGCCGTCAAGGCGAGCCCGGGCACGCTTCTGGTCGCCTCACTGCCGGCCTCGCAGATCGAGGTCGGCGGCGAAGGCGGGCAAGAAGCGCTGGCGCGCCTGAAGCAGACCTTCAGCCGCGTGGAATCGTCCTGGCGACCGGCCTCGCAAGAGGAGAGCTACGAAATCGTCCGGCGCCGTCTCTTCAAGGAGATTCCCGGCGACAAATTTCATCATCGCGACAACACACTCAAGCAGTTCGCCAAGCTCTATCGCGAAAACACCAATGACTTCCCGCAAGGCAGCGCGGACGAGGATTATCGCCGCAAGCTGGAGAAGGCCTATCCGATCCATCCGGAGCTGTTCGATCAGCTCTACACGAGCTGGGGCTCCCTGGAGAAGTTCCAGCGAACCCGCGGCGTCCTCCGCTTGATGGCGCAAGTGATCCACGAACTCTGGATGGGCAGCGATCCCTCCGTGATGATCATGCCGGGAAGCGTGGCGATCAGTTCCGCTCGCGTCGAGCCGGAATTGCTCCACTATCTCGATACGAACTGGCAATCGATCATCGCCGGCGATGTCGATGGCATTACGTCGACGCCCTACAAGGTCGACCAATCGGCGCCGAACCTGAACCGCTACTCGGCCACCCGCAGGGTGGCGCGGGCGATCTTCATGGGCACGGCGCCGACGCACGGGCAGCAGAACAAGGGCCTGGACGACAAGCAGATCAACCTCGGCGTCGTCCAGCCCGGCGAGCGACCGGCGATCTTCGGTGACGCGCTGCGACGGCTGACGAACCAGGCCAAGTTCATGCACAGCGACCTTGGCCGCTACTGGTACTCGATGTCCGCGAGCCTCAATCGAATTGCCGCCGATCGCGCGGGCCAGTTCGAGGAAGCGCTTGTCTTGATGGATATCGACAAGGCTCTCGTGAATTACGTCAATGGTCTGGGCGATCGAGGGTTCTTCGACGCCGTCCAGATTGCCCCGGGCACCTCCGCGGACGTTCCCGACGAACGCGGCGGCGTCCGTGCCGTGGTCCTCGGCATTGCTCACCCACATACTGGGCGCGATGGGTCGGCGGCGCACAAGGAGGCCAAAGACATTCTCATGCAGCGCGGCAGCACGCCGCGCGTTTACCGGAACATGCTCGTTTTCCTGGCGGCGGAAGATCGCCAGCTTGAGAACCTGAAATCGGCGATGCGGTCGGCCTTGGCTTGGGCCGAGATTGTCAAGGAAATCGACCGATTGAACCTGACGCAGAGCGACAGCGCGCTTGCTAAGTCGAAATTGACCGAGGCGAACGAGACGCTCAAGACGCGGATGAAGGAGGCCTGGTGCTATCTCCTTTACCCGGTTCAGGAGAGCGCGCAGTCCGATCTCACCTGGAGCTCGGCCAAAATTCCCGCGCAGGATGGCTTGCTGGCCCGCGCGAGCAAGAAGCTGGCTAGCGACGAGGGTCTGCTACCGGAGCTTGGCCCCGCGCGCCTCGATCGAGAGCTTCAGAAATACATATGGAACGGCAAGCCTCATCTCCTGCTGAAGGATCTCTGGGAGTACCTGAACCGGTACACCTATCTCCCCCGCCTGAAGAATCAGACGGTGCTGGTGAAGGCGGTACAGGCGGCGGTCGCCGGGATGATTCCGGGGCCATTCGCGTATGCCGAGCGCTGGGAAGAAGCCACGCAGACCTACCACGGCCTGCTGATCGACAAGTCGACTGGCGCGTCCGTCGTCATCGATAGCGACAGCGTCATCATCAAACCCGATGTCGCCCTGGCGCATTTGCCCGCGCCGAAAGTCGTGAGCCCCGTTAGCGGCGCCAGCGAAGCGCCCGCGAACCCGCCGAGCGGCGATCCGCCGCGAGCCGGGCCAAGCGTCGGCGCGACCACCGGCGCCGGTTCGGGCACCACGGTCAGCGAAAGGCTTCCTACCCGGTTTATCGGGACCGTTATGATTTCGTCGGAACGCCCAGCCCGCGACATTCACCAGATCGTTGAAGCCATCGTTGAGCAATTGACGACATTGCCCGGCAGCGAGGTTTCGTTGAAGCTGGAGATCGACGCCGAGGTTCCTGGGGGCCTGGACAGGGCGAAAGTCCGCACCCTGATGGAAAACGCAACAACGCTGGGCTTCATAGACAAGGTTGTTAAGTAGGCGGCGCGAGGGGCACATGAGCAATCCATGGTCTCGGTATCGGCAGGTCGTTGTAGAGACCTATGAGGAAGTGAAAGCGGGAAAGAGTTCCCGCATTCACGTCCGTCCGATCGACGGGCAACCTTATCCGGTGACCATGGACGTGGAGTGCTCGCGCTCGATGCGCAAACTGTATCCCGTCGGAACGAAATTCCGGATTTACGCCAAGGAAACTAACAGGGACGGCGGAAAACCGTTCTTGTATTCCCATTTTGACTGGCCGTTTGAGGTCGTGATTTGAATTAGGGGCTCTGGCCTGCGACATTGCTGCAACGATCCCGCGCACTTTGTCTTCAGGCAGCAACAAGCGAGGGCAGATGAGAACTAGTGAGACACATCCACTTTGGATCGACGCCGTCGACACTGGCGCCGGACGCGGTCGGATCGGCATCACTTTTGCTCCCGGAAAGCATGACGGAAACGCAATGACCGGAGGGTGGTCGCGGGATCTTGCGACAGACATCGACGCAATCAAGGCTTGGAATGCCCAAGCCGTCGTCACGTTGATCGAGCCGCACGAGTTCGACCTGCTCGCGATACCCAACCTAGGCGCCGAGATCCAACGTCGCAATATCGAATGGCTGCATCTGCCGATTCGCGACGTCAGCACGCCAAGCGCCGAGTTCGAGGCGGAATGGCCGGTGCATAGCCGGCGGCTGAGGGATATGCTCGACGAGGGGAGAAACATTCTCGTTCACTGCCGCGGAGGCCTTGGTCGGGCCGGAATGATTTCGGCACGGCTGCTGGTGGACTCGGGTGTATCTCCCGAGGAGGCGATTAGTCGGGTTCGGGCCGCACGTCCGGGAGCCATCGAAACGCGGCGTCAGGAAGAATGGGTCGGCCACGCAATTTGACAGGATGCGATGATGGACTGGTTCGAAAGGCTGACTGGTTTTCGTGAGGAATCCTACGGCGCGACTAAAGCGAAATTAGCAATTGAGGGGCGGCATCTGCGATCGGTCGTGAATGGGAAGAGCTTCGGTATCGGCGACTTCGAGATGACGACACTTCAGTCGCTGCGCGACCGGGCGAACGCCGCCGCAGGTCCTGCTGGGCGGCTAAATGTCAGCATCGTGCGGGGGGACGTCCGTCAGATGCACCGGCTACCTGAGAACGCAGGAGCTTTGTTCCAGGTCGCCTCGCAGTTCAACGCCCTTGAGATGACGGGGCCGAACGTCAGGCCGGAAGATGGAGTGACCCGTTACGAAACGGATCGCACTCAGGGGCCAGCCTGCGCGATCGCGGCCGGCGCGGCGACAATCTACCGAAACTATTTCGCGCCGGTGGGCGGGGCCGTCGGTCAGACCGAACATAGACAACTCGATGGATTGTCATTGATTGGCCAAGCGCTGAGTGCGACCTTGGGCAAACCGGTTGAGCTCCTCTGGAGCATGCGCAATGGATACGCCCTGTGTGAACGTGAAGCGCTGGAAGCGATCTCGGGGCTCCTGGCGACGCTGGATGCGCAGGCCTTCGATGCGGTGCGCGGCAAGCTAGCCATCGCGGTGCAAAGCGACGTTGAGGTGACAGACGCTGCGAACGGACCCGGCCCCCTCGTCTCTCAGGCATTCTGTTCGGCGCTGCCGGTCGCCTACACAAGGGTCCCCTCACGTTACTGGCAAGGTTTCGCAACGTTGGTCCTGGAAGCGGCGTACGAGGCGACGATGTGGGCGGCTGTCCTAAACTCCCGGCGAGGGGCGAGCAAGACCGTCCTGCTAACGTCTGTTGGTGGCGGCGCCTTCGGGAATGATGAGGATTGGATTGTTGGCGCCATGAGGCGTGCGCTGGAAATCTTCAAAGATTTCGATATCGACGCAAAGATTGTGAGTTATGGTGCACCTTCCACAGCAATCCTCGGCTTGGCATCCTAGTCGCCCGGGAGGCCAATCATGATTCCTGAAGGACTCGAAGCACATCAAGCGACCTCCATGGTCGCCTACGTTTGGGCGCTTCACCAGACATGTATGCGTCGTTTTCGAGGCGCCGCGATTTTAGTTGGTGCCGATTTGCGGCAATGGCCGGCAATCGAGAATTTCATGTCAACGGAAGTAGATCTGGCCCCATTCTCACTATTCTGGGGACGTGTGTGCGAAAAATACAATCACGACGTCTACGACCGCCAGTGCGATTTATTACGCCGAACTGCTCCGGCGGAGGAGTCATTCTCCCGGTTCATCCATTGGCGTCTCTGGCCGATGCTCGCCTCCGAGAATGAATGTGTGCGTAACATGCTGCGGGCTGCCAAGGCTCTCCCTTGCGGACGCGAGTTTGACGCCGTTCGCGCATTGATCGTATTTATCGACGGACTGACCTTTGAAGTTGATATGAAGCCCCCGGATCCAGGCTATTTTGAATAATTGGCAAGCCTCGCGAAGTGTTTAAGTCTTCTGATTGCCTGTTCTATTATGGTCTGCTTTGAGCCCAATTTTCCGAGAAATAGGCAGTCAAGGGATCCAATGCAGCAGGACGCTCACCGTCAAAAGTAACACCGACGTAGTTCGCCGCGCGCGTGGCGCCGACGTAGAGATACTTGGAAAAGAGGTCCGGTAGTCGGTTTACTGTCTCGTCGAGCCCGACAAAGAAGGCGGCCTCGAACTCAAGTCCTTTGATGTGCTTGACGTCGAAAACTCGAACAGCCCGATCGTTTCCCAGAATCTGGCCGCCACGACAGGCCTGGGCGGTGAGGTTGATATCTTCCAGGCGGCGGTTCAGCGCTTTCGTCAGCCGCTCGACACGGTCTTCCGAGTCAACCATCACGGCAATCGTCGGGGTTCCGCCGATCATCCTCTCGATTTCGCCGATCCGCTCTGTCAACCAGGCCGCGATGTCCTCGTCCTCGGCGAGGCGCTGCCGCCAAACTGCCGATTACGACGAAGCCGCCCGGGTAAAACGGAATGATGCCGCCCGGAATTCCGGAATGATGCCGCCCACCGTAACGAGATGATGTCGCCCGGGCAGC
>Ga0316217_10005699_pt1 | contig 12760 bp, 14 predicted proteins | sample 1anoAmetaG_FD_203633 | JGI IMG/M metagenome (GOLD analysis project Ga0316217, IMG submission 203633) | Freshwater microbial communities from Trout Bog Lake, Wisconsin, USA - 1anoA | ecosystem: Environmental > Aquatic > Freshwater > Lake > Hypolimnion/Profundal zone | place: USA: Wisconsin...
CTATGAAAAATTATTAATGGACCCACAAAAAGACCCAACAGATTTACAAAAAAGAAAATACATCCAAATAAATGATTAACCAGTCTCCTGTTCCAGTCTTCTGACTCCATCCTCTTGTATTAATCTAAGTACTCCAATCTAAGTACTAAGTACTGTATTTGTATTCTCCTGACTCCTTCCTCCTGACTCCATCCTCTTGTATTAATCTAAGTACTCCAATCTAAGTACTAAGTACTGTATTTGTATTCTCCTGATTCCTGTCTCCTGACTCCTACCTCCTGTATTAGTCTAAGTACTCCAATCTAAGTACTAAGTACTGTATTTGTATTCTCCTGATTCCTGTCTCCTGACTCCTGACTCCTGACTCCTACCTCCTGTATTAGTCTAAGTACTCCAATCTAAGTACTAAGTACTGTATTTGTATTCTCCTGACTCCTATCTCCTGATTCCATCCTCTTGTATTAATCTAAGTACTCTTATCTAAGTACTAAGTACTGTATTTGTATTCTCCTGATTCCTGTCTCCTGACTCCTGTCTCCTACCTCCTGTATTAGTCTAAGTACTCCAATCTAAGTACTATGTACTGTATTTGTATTCTCCTGATTCCTATCTCCTGACTCCTTCCTCCTGTATTAATCTAAGTACTCCAATCTAAGTACTAAGTACTGTATTTGTATTCAATTCATAATTCATAATTTTTAATTCTTAATTATTCTTGTATTTCTCTCTAACTTCGGTCTCTTAACGCTTGTCTTATGAATACGCAATTGCTAAACTCATCAATGGATTTTGAAAACAAAATCAGTTTTCTTAAAACCATCTATGGTTTCTTTCCCCATCTGTTCAACGTAAATGATTTCCCAGCTTTCATCGAAACTATTAAATCTCGCTACAGTCGTTGTGAATCTTGTCGTCTATGCCCCGAAACCAATACATTATACAACAAAATAAACTTTGCATTACTACCACCTTTTCAGATTTCCATACATACAAAGGATGGATACATTTTGGAGGAATTAAGCAATATTATTTACCTCGAAGCCTCCGATAATAATACAATATTCCATTTAAAAGATGGTAGCAAACCAATGGCTACCAATACCCTTCTGTATTATGAACATACACTCCCTTTTCCTCTTTTTGTTAGGGTACATCGTTCATCTATTATCAATATACACCAGCTATCACAATATCTCCATTCTACCACTGCAATTATGAAAGATAAAACTATTATAAAAGTGTCTGCTCCATACCACGATATATTACGGGATATACTCTGTAATGTGAGTTGATCAGGTAATAAATAATTATTTCCCTCGCTCAAAAGGCCTGTTCACCCTTCCAGATACCCCCTTTACTAAATATCAACCCATTTGCTGTATACTTTGGACCGTACATGATAATTTTGGTCTTCTAAAATTTATAAACATGTCAAAGATTAGAAAGGTTGCAAAAGCAAAAAAAACTACACCAACAGTTAAAGTAAAAAAAGTTGTTGAATCTGGTCATGGTAAAAATGTCGACAATTTTGGTAAACTAATCAGTTTAGTCGAAAGTGTAGGTACCGATTATAACCCCGCAAATACTATTTTGAAAAAAACTGCATTAGATACCATGTATACCAATATTAAATCCGATAAACAATTGGTCATCGATTCCATCACGCCCTACAAAACCGATATAGGAGACAGGGTGGTCGATTTTTCAGGGGTAGGACCATTAAGTACCCGTATTCTTGGAGCAACAAAATCTTTACAGCTTTCCGACGAAACAATTGCAGAAGTAAAGGCTTTTGTACGTAAAATCCGTGGGGAAAGAGCAGTTCCTCTTCCAAAACCAGCTACAGATCCTGCCAATACTACTACACCTTCCGAAGAAGGTACCGACCTCAATACCCATTCAGTTTCTCAAAGGTCATATACCAATATTGTCGACCACATGAGTGGTATCAATAGTACACTCACTGCCGATGCTAAATATATACCAAACGAAACCGATCTTACTAATACATATGTAGCTACCTTCATTGCCAAACTCCAGCAGGACAACAAGAATTGCGATACTTCATTTTATACCTTATACAATGCCCGTTCAAAACGTAATAAAGGATTATATACTCCAGATACAGGAATGCTTGACGTTGCAGCTGCCGTAAAGGAATATTTCAAATCTGCATTCGGGGCATCATCTTCTTTGTATCGGCAAATAACCAAAATTCAATTCAGAGATTACTCATCTGAACTATAGGCATCTTTCTTTTTTGTCATGTAAGCATCGGGATTCATTTTCCGGTGCTTTTTTATGGCTTCTTTTGAATAATCAGATATGGTACGGTATAAGTCATCTTTTGTATAGGGGAAATATTCACAGGCACCGCAATAGTTTTCTTTAGTACCGCTAAAGTTTTCAGAGGTTCCGTAAAAGTTTTCAGCCACACCGTGGAAGTTTTCTTTAGCATCGCAAAAATTATCTTTAGTACCGCTAAAGCTTTCAGAGGTTCCGTAAAAGTTTTCAGCCACACCGCAGAAGTTTTCTTTAGCATCGCAAAAATTATCTTTAGTACCGTGGATTTAAACTTTAGTACCGCTAAAGCTTTCAGAGGTTCCGTAAAAGTTTTCAGCCACACCGCAGAAGTTTTCTTTAGCACCGCGGATATAAAATCAGGGCCGGCAACAATCAGAATTAGCCTGGTTATTGCAAGACATCACCCTCTGTTTTTATTAAGCTAAAAAATAATCAACATTAAGCGAACTACATTGTCAATTGTCTTTTAGCAACAACCTAAATAAAATCGTTGTATTGGCTAAAGGCTAAAAGCCAAAAGCTTGTATTTAAGCTGCATTGGTTCTGTACTTTGCTTTGCGGAAGAAAAGCAGTTCGGTAGTAAATATCAATAAGATACTTAACAAAGTGGTGGCTACTACTTTTCCGAAGAAGAAACGTAGATTGCCAAACTGTAACCATTCTATAAATACCAGATAAGTATGATGCATGAAGGTGAAGAGGATGATATAGAATGCATAAGCACCTAACCCCATACTCTGTATAGATGGCTCTACATAACTTTGTTCGGTGGTTTCCTGCGGTATCAGCAGGTTAAGTACAAAAGGTCTCAGATAAGCTATCAGCACACAAGGCGCGGCGTGTAAGCCAGGTGTACCGCTGAAATAATCGACAGCAAGTCCTGTAATAAAGGCTACTATCATTAATCCAAATCTATTGATAGAAAAAGGAAGCCAGAGAATGAACAGAAAATATAAATATGGCACTACATACTGGTGTATAGGTGGTACTTTATCGAGGATGAATTCCTGTACAAGTATAAACAATATAAAGCGGAATATATATTTAACGATATTAGTCATTCAGTTTTAGTTTTAAATCTTCCAGTGAATGTTGTTCGTTGTATCGCAGGTTCTTAGTAGCGTATACATATTCCAGATTAAAGAAATTGGTAGAGGTTTTTATCTTCAAAGTAAAGAAGTTGGATGAGTTGTCCTTGCGGATAGATTCAATTGTTCCTATCAGCACATTGGGTGGGTAATTGGAATAGTAGCTGGTAACTACTGAATCGCCTTTATATATTTTAGCACTCTTAGGAATGTTTTTCAATATTACATAGGAAGGACTGGTACCATCCCATTCAATGGTGCCGGAGTTCTTGTCGCGTTTCAGCATGGCACTTACACTGGTCTTGCGATGCAGCAGACTCTTTACCCTGCAATAATTATCACTTACTTCTACTACTTCCCCCACAATCCCTTGAGGACCTACTACGCCCATGCCGTTGTAGATACCTTGCAGGCGTCCACGTTCAAGGGTTAATAAGTTTACCTGAGAAGATACATTGTTGCCCACTACGCGGCAGTACAGATAGGCATACTTGCGTTGAGGCAGGGAAGAAGAATCACCTTTTAACAGTGCAATAGAATCTGTTTTTCCGGAAACATATATTTTACTGTCTTTAAGACTGTCACGAAGTCTGGCGTTTTCTTCGGCCAGTTGTCTGTTGATAGTCTGCAGATTCAGATAGGAATAAACATTATCGTATTTTTTGTTGATTTTGCCCACCACTTCGTTGGTGATGCCTGCAAAATATACTTCATGCGTTTTGCTATATTTATTCAATATCAGCACACAACAGATTTGTAAAGCTACAAAGCTGATGAAGTTGAAATAAATGCGAATAAAGATAAATATGTTCTTCACAAATAGAAATAAGCAAATATTAAAATTCCAAATCTCCAGCGAATTTTATGGGATTTGGAATTATATTATTTCAGTAAAAGAATATTATTTCATAATGAAAGGATACTTGAGATAATTCTTCAATGCAAGTCCTGTACCTCTTACAACACTCTTTAGAGGATCTTCGGCTACATGCACCGGCAACTTGATCTTCTGACTCAGACGCTTGTCCAGGCCACGCAGTAATGCACCTCCACCTGTAAGGTAAAGACCACGTTTGTAAATATCGGAAGCCAGTTCAGGAGGAGTAGTTTCCAGTGCTTTCAGTATAGCTTCTTCTATTTTGAAGATACTTTTATCTAATGCTTCGGCAATTTCCTGATAGCTGATGATGATTTGTTTTGGAATACCGGTTACCAGATCTCTTCCGTTTACAGGAATATCATCAGGAGGATTGTCCAGGTCTTTCATAGCAGCGCCAACATTTATTTTTATCTGTTCGGCAGTACGCTCACCAATCAATAAACTATGATAACGACGTAATGCTTCCATGATATCGGCAGTAAACTCATCGCCTGCAATACGGATACTCTGATCACAAACAATACCTGCAAGGGCAATAACGGTAATCCCGGTAGTACCACCACCTATATCGATAATCATGTTTCCAACAGGTTCTTCTACATCAATACCTATACCTAAAGCCGCAGCCATCGGTTCGTGTATCATGTAAACTTCTTTGGCACCAGCCTGCTCGGCACTATCCCTAACGGCACGTTTCTCCACTTCTGTAATGGAAGATGGGATACAAATAACCATTCTCCAGCTAGGTGGAAACAATGGCTTCTTTGGATAAACAAGTTTTATTAATTCACGGATCATGAGTTCAGCAGCATTGAAATCGGCAATTACACCGTCTTTCAATGGACGAACCGTTCTGATGCTTTCATGCGTTTTTTCGTGCATTAATAAAGCTTTTTTACCGACCGCCAATACCTCTTTGGGGTTGTTTCGGTTTAAAGCAACAATACTAGGCTCGTTTACTACTATCTCATCATTATGAATAATAAGGGTATTAGCAGTGCCCAGATCCATTGCTATTTCCTGTGTAAAAAAACTGAATAGTCCCATTTACTTTTAATATATATAAGTTAGTTATTTAAAATTAGTGTTGGCAAAGGTGTGAGAATTCCTTGGAATAAGCAAGGTTTATAAATAATGGGGATATTTTATGTATAATTTAACTTGATTATGACAATGCTTTGAGCATACCGATGGCTTTCAGGAGGCATTCTTCGTATTCTTTTGCAGCATCACTGTAAAAAGTGATGCCACTTCCTACCTGAAAAGAAATTTCCTGATTGCTTTCGTTGTATAAAATACTGCGGATAATTACGTTGAAATCGAAATCTCCATCAGGAGTAATATAGCCCACAGAACCAGAGTATAAACCTCTTTGTGAAGGTTCAAACTGGTCAATCAATTCCAGTACTTTCTTTTTAGGAGCACCCGTCATGGAGCCCATTGGGAAAGTGACCTGTAGAATATCGGCAAAACCAACATTGTCAGAAACAAGTCCGGTAATGGTAGAAATCATCTGATGAACCTGAGGGAAAGTATAGATACCAAAGAGTTCTTCCACCTGCACAGATCCTTCGATAGCTATCCTGCTAAGATCGTTGCGCATTAAATCGACAATCATCACATTCTCCGAACGTTCTTTTTCGCTTAGATATAATTCCTCTTTTAGCAAATCATCCTGCAATTTATTGTCATGATTTCGGGCAATAGTTCCTTTTATGGGTTGCGATATTATTTTATTGCCTGATTTTTTGAGGAATCTTTCGGGGCTTGAACACAATAAATATTTATCATCTACTTTGTAAAAACAGGAGAAAGGAGTGGGAGAAATGTCCACTAATTTCTGATAAACAAGGTATGGTGATACTACTGCAGACTGACTAAAATATTCCTGACAGAAATTGATTTCATAACAATCGCCACGAAGAATATGATCCTGTAATTGTTTAACGATTGCAAGGTATTCTTCCTTGCTTAATACCGGTGTAAGCTTGCAGGAAGACAGAATATTTACTTCAGGTAACCCTGAAATAATTTCATTGAAAATTATTTCAGGGTTAGTATGATGTGAATAAATAGTAACATCTTCAGCTACTATCTGAATTAAAATTTCAGGTTCAGATAACTGCAATAATGGGAAACCTATTCTATCTTTTTTCAGTGGAGACTGAACAGCAACATCATGATACCCGAAGGCAACATGACCAAATAGCCATCTTTTTTTATGAGAGATAAAATGTGACAGTGCAGTGTAGTCAATAGTATTTAAAACAAGACTATCTACGCACCCAACTGCCATCATACAATCTACTGTATGATAAGATTCTTTGTACTGCTGTGAATCAAACAGAGAACAGATGCTATAAGGCTTTGACCAGTATAGCATCTGTTCTTTGAATGAATTGCAATCCTGTATTCTGAAGGATGATTTTTTTGTCACATTAACTGTGCATTAAAAATCATCATCGTCGTCATTGAAGTCGTCGTTGTCATCAAAAAGATCAAACTCTTTGAAGTCTTCATCGATTTTGAAGTCTTCTTCTTCAGCAGGTTTTTTAGCACCGCCTGTAGATTTCTTTTCCTTCGATTTAGGAATGTCGAACTCGTCGAAGTCAGGATCCCATTCTTCGTCATCGGCTTTGTCCCAGTCATCTTCTTTTTCTTCCAGATCACTGTCGTCATCATCGTCTTCTTCTACTTTACTTTTTTTCGATGCGCCTTTCTTAGAAGGTTTTACTTCTTCAATGTCATCATCATCATCATCGATGTCTTCTTTTTTAATCTTCTTAGACTTCAATGCTACAATCTCCAGACCATCTTTGCTTACTATCATTTTAGATGATCTTTTTTGTTGCTTATCAGTAATTACTGCCATAAATACAATAAGTTTATTCGGTGTAAAAATTCACTTCAAAATTATATCTTCCAAATATTTTTTCCTTTTTTTTTATCTGAAGAAAAAAAATAAGAGATCGATAATTTTTCCACAAGTGATTTTAGTGTAATAACTATAATTTTGTCTGCAAATATTAGGGATAAAAAAATGATTTACAGAAAAATTGGTGATACAAATATTGAAGCATCGGCAATTACGTTTGGCGCATGGGCAATAGGAGGCTGGATGTGGGGTGGTGCAGACAGGAAAGAAGCAGTAAATGCAATAGTTGCAGCCATTAATGAAGGAATAACTTCGATAGATACTGCACCGGTATACGGACAGGGGTTGAGCGAAGAAATCATTGCAGAAGCTACAAAAGATATTCCAAGGGAAAAGATTCAGATTTTTACCAAATATGGATTAAGATGGGATATTGATAAAGGAGATTTTTATTTTAACAGCTTTGATAATAATAATACACCCATTTCTGTATACCGGTATGCTTCAAAAGAAAGTGTTATAAAAGAATGTGAGGATTGCCTGAGAAGATTAAATACAGATTATATAGATCTTTTTCAGATACACTGGCACAATACTGTTACACCACAAAGCGAAACAATGGAAGCCATTATCCGATTGAAGGAACAGGGGAAGATCAGGGCCGGCGGAGTTTGTAATTATACTGCTGAATGGATAGCTGAAGCCGATGAAACATATAACCTGGCTGCATTGCAGAATCCCTATAGCATGGTGTTGAGAGATATTGAAAAAAATATTGTTCCATATGCCTTGAAACATAATAAAGCCATCCTGGCATATAGTCCTTTGCAAAGAGGATTATTAACCGGAAAAATAAAGCCGGATCATCAGTTCAAGGATGATGATACCCGCAAAGGCAGTAAGTTTTATACTCCTGATAATATCAGCCGAATCAATCAGATGCTATCGGAGATTAAACCCATTGCTGACAGTAAGAATGCTACTATTGGACAACTGGTGATTCAATGGACGATACAGCAACCTGGAATTACTATTGCCCTGGTGGGAGCAAGGAATGCACAACAGGCTGTAGAAAATGCCAAAGCAATTGACGTGGTGATATTGGCAGATGAAATGAATTTTATCAACAAAAAGATTCAGGAACTACAACTGATATTTCCTTAATCTGTCTGAAAAGACTATAAAATATTACCTCAGACATTATTGAAATAGTTCATTCAACACTAAATATGGGTATTAAAATGCCATTCATATCATAACCATACTATTTTTGTCGCATGAAATACTTTTTTTCTATAGCAATTATTGTTCTGGCATTTAGTGCCTGTCAGAGTATTGATCTGTATGAACATTTTACATCTTTTAAAGATCATAGCTGGAAAAGCACCGAAAAACCTTCCTTTACTTTTGATATTAAGGATACTAATTCGATGTATAATTTCTATTTTGTATTGAGGAACGAAGATGCCTATAGTTATAAAAACATATGGCTGGATATTCAGATAAAAGAACCTGATACCACTGTAAATATCAGAAGAGAATTTGTGCTGGCTGACAATAAGAAATGGTTTGGGGCTGCCATGGATGATATTATTGAACATAGAATTCCTTTCAATAGTGCGCCTACTAAAATGAAGAAAGGTAAATACGAATTTACCATCAGTCAGGTAATGCGTGAAGATCCATTGCCACATATACTGGCAGCAGGTATCAGGGTACAAAAAATACATTAGTATTATGCTGCGTAATGTATTACAAAATAAAAAAATTGCTTTTGTTATAGCTGTCTACTGGCTATTATTATTATACATATTAGCAGCTTTGTTCTGGTGGTTTATAGCGTTGAACAGACAGAATGCCAGAATGGCAGAACTTAGTTTTTCCACTATTCAGAAAGGCAGTAAAGTCTATGACAGTCAGGTTCAGACGGTATATTATACTCAGCAACGAAAGAAGGCACAGTATGCAGGAGAGGGGGTTATATTCTTTGCCGTTATTATCATTGCTGCTTATTTTCTTTTCCGTGCAACTATCAGACATCTGAGGTTTACACAGCAACAACAGAATTTCATGATGGCAGTAACACACGAACTTAAAACCCCCATTGCTATTGTAAAACTGAATATCGAAACACTGCAAAGGCGGCAGCTAAAAGAGGAACATAAACAAAAGCTTTTAGAAGATATGGTATCGGAAACGGACCGGTTGAATAATTTGTGCAACAATATACTGGTGACCTCGCAACTGGAAACCGGCAGATACAATTGTTTGAAGGAGCTTTTTGATGTGAATAATCTTTTAGAGCAAACCACTCAGGAATTTGCCGACCGGTTTACCGATAGAAAAATTATTTATCATTGTCCTGAGGAAGAAACCGTGATGCTGAATGGAGAACTGCTGTTGATTCAGTTGCTGATGAATAATCTGATAGAAAATGCTATTAAATATTCTTTCAAAGATTCGCAGATTATTGTTGGATTAAAGACAGATCTTCATAAAATAATAATCACCGTAGCAGACAACGGGCAGGGTATAACGGAGGAAGAAAAGAAAAAAGTATTCGAGAAGTTTTATCGCAGCGGGGATGAAAATAAACGTAAAACAAAGGGTACAGGTCTGGGATTATACTTATGTAAAAAAATAGTACACTCACATCGCGGGAGTATTTCTATATCCGATAATCTACCCAATGGGACTATATTTACAATTATATTTACAAAATCATGATTAGTGAAAAAGGGAATATATTGATTGTAGAAGACGAAGAGAATTTACATAAAACACTTCGTTATAATCTGGAAATGGAAGAGTATTCCATTACATCGGCCTATACAGGAACCGAAGCTATCAAAGCGATAGATAATGAGTTTTTTGACTTGATTATCCTCGATTTAATGCTGCCCGAGCTGGATGGTATCAGTATCATTGAAAATGTGCGGGTAAAGAATATAGAATCTCCTATTCTGATATTAAGTGCTAAAAGCAGTAGTGCCGACAGAATACTGGGCCTGAAAAAAGGTGCCGATGATTATCTGACCAAACCATTCAATTTACAGGAATTATTGCTGAGGGTGGAGAAGCTGATTGTGAAAACAAAAAGAATCAGAAATACTGCCGCATCTACCGAATTAAATACCTATAGTTTTGGCGGAAATGTGGTAGATTTCAATGCACAGACTGCTGTGACTTTTAAAGGGAATACCATTGAATTGAGCAAAAAAGAGTCTCTTTTGTTAAAACTTTTGATAGAAAACAAAGGAAATGTGGTTACCCGGGAAAAAATATTACAGGTAGTATGGGGTTACAACGTTTATCCAACAACCAGAACAATAGACAACTTTATTCTCAATTTCAGGAAAAATTTCGAACTGGATGGGCGTAATCCTAAATATTTTCAATCAATAAGGGGTGCTGGATACAAGTTTGTTCTCTAATAACCCTTTTATTCCATTGCCATTATTTTCATTTTTAGCCGAATAATTCCGCGGCATGATGAGAATCATTTTTTATGTCGTTCCTGTCTGATAGCTTTGTTTATTAGTAGGGGGAAATAAGCATGGGATTTATTATTAACGATAGCATTTTTATTGGAGATATTCAAGAAGCATTTACCAGGATGTTTCCTTATTTGAAACTCGAGTTTTACAAAAAAGGAATACATTCAGGCACTAATACTTTTGATATGAAACATCCGGTGCTGGCTAAAGATAAAACTTTAGCGGACCTAAGTTCTATTGCCAGAAATAATGCAGTTGAAGTTTCTCCACAATTAACTGTCAGTGAACTGGAAAAGACTATTAAAGAAAAATTCGGCCTTTCTATACAGGTATTCCGTAAATCGGGTAATGTATGGCTATTGACCTCTTATACCGATAGCTGGACCCTGGAAGAACAAAATCATCAGGGGGAAATTATTACACAACAGGTAAACGACAGGAAGAGCAGAGCATCGTAAATACAGGAGAGAGGAGTAAGGAGACAGGAGTCAGGAGAATACAAATACAGTACTTAGTACTCAGATAAAAGATTTCAGACAATACAATACAGCAGATAATTTAGTTTTTCTTTTTTAGTCTTTAGTTTTTTGTATTAATGCTAAAGGCTATAAGCCAACAGCTAACAGCTTGAATTCATTATCATATTATCACATTAGCAAATCATCACATTAGCTTAGTCTTCCCATACTTTCAGTCCATCGCTGCAATTGGAACAGATATCTATATTACCGCGACTTTTTATCAGCTCTCTTCTGAACTGACGATAATTATCATTGTTCCAGATTTCTTTAAACGACTGGTTTTTCAGGTTGCCTAACTGGTGCATGGCATCTTTATCGAAACAGCAGGGAACCACCAGTCCATCCCAGGTAATTACATTGGCATGCCAGAGTTTCCAGCAATAATTGCCCATGCCACTCTTCACTTCCATTTCGCCCGTCTTTTTATTCTTTCTGTAGCGGCTGTATTTATCTATAGTAGGTATCAGTTGATTGGGATCGTTGGCATAATCGTATATCTGAGCCGTTTTAAACCGCACCTGATCCACGCCTATTTCTTTACCCAGTTGTTTTATTTCTTCTATCTGATGTTCATTGGGTTTTACTACCAGAAACTGAAAGAAAACGAATGGTGTATTGCTCTTCAGTTCTTTTTTCCATTTTACAATATTCTTTGCACCTTCTATTACTTTATCCAGATTGCCACCCACTCTATACGAAGTATATACGTCCTGTGTAGTGCCGTCTATTGATATAATCAACCTGTCCAGACCGCTTTCTACAGTCTTGCGGGCATTCTCGTCAGTCAGATAATGTGCGTTGGTAGAGGTAGCAGTATAAATGCCTTTCTGGTGGGCATATCCTACCATTTCCAGAAACTTAGGATTCAGATAAGGCTCGCCCTGAAAATAAAATATAAGGTATAAAAGATCCTTGTAAATATCGTCGATGGTTTGTGTAAAGAAGTCTTTTTCCAGCATGCCGGTAGGTCGGGTAAACTCTCTTAAACCACTCGGACATTCGGGGCAACGAAGGTTACAGGAGGTAGTAGGTTCAAACGATACCGACATCGGCTGTCCCCATTGAACAGGCTTGTTCAGCCATTTACTCAACTGAAAACTGCTCACCACCTTAAAGGCATTGAAAGCCCTGCGGATGGTAAACTTTGTCATTAAATTAATACTGTCGTTCCAGTTAAAATAGCTCATATAAGGGTTCAAAAATAAGGGTGTTTGGCGCTGTACAGGAATCTAAATATAAATCAGGGGTGTAAAGGCATTAAATTTCCAATAAACATAAACTGAAGAATACTTAGTACTTAGATAAGAGATATCTGACAATTTCACTATCGTTGCGTTTAGAAATATAAAATTTCTTTGAAAGTATTGTCAGTATTGAGTTTGCGAAGACTTTACTGCTTAGTTGATTTCGATTTTTGAAAATCATGAATTTTGTAATTCATTGATTATCAATTATTATGTATCAAGGGAAATAAGTTTTTTCACAAATAATGGGGCTTGTATCTACAACATCCTTTCAAACCATTGTAAACAAACACTTTGGCGATTATAAAGTAAGAGAATTTAGTTGCTGGAAGCAATTTTTATGCATGGCGT
>Ga0316217_10005700_pt1 | contig 12760 bp, 17 predicted proteins | sample 1anoAmetaG_FD_203633 | JGI IMG/M metagenome (GOLD analysis project Ga0316217, IMG submission 203633) | Freshwater microbial communities from Trout Bog Lake, Wisconsin, USA - 1anoA | ecosystem: Environmental > Aquatic > Freshwater > Lake > Hypolimnion/Profundal zone | place: USA: Wisconsin...
GAGATGGGCCGGGTCGACGTCATAGAAGGTATACTCGGCGGTCGCGGTGTCGATGCCGGTGACCATGTCGAACTTGGGCCCGTTATTGGGGTCGAAGGTAACCTTGCTCGGCTTGATCTTCAGGTCGAGACCGGAGTTGTCCAGGTTGGCCCAGGGCTTGATGCCAGCGGACAGGACCTTCTTGGCGGCGGCGGCGGTGCCGGTCGCGCCGAAGAACAGCTTGTACATGTCTTCTTCGGTGGTGATCCCGGTGGTCGGGGCAGGCACGATGTAGAGCTGGCCAGGGCCAACCCGCTTGTAGATCGCTGCGGCGGAAGTGAGTGCCATGTCTATTTCTCCTCAGGGAGGGCGGATTCAGGATTGGGGGTGACGTCCTCGGAGAGGAGCACACCGGGGATGGCGGCGAGACGCGGGACGATCTGGGGGTCGACCGGAGTGGGGATCCCAGCAACCAGACGAAGGTCGAGGTCCGGGTATACGGCGGTGCAGAGGGTGCTGACGGCGGTCACCATTCGGGGCTCCAGTTGTAACGGGCGGTGAAGAACAGCTTTGTGAAGACCGTACCGGTCCCTGCGCTGTTCCCATCCCATTCCTGACCGGCCCAGTAGGTGTCGAGAACCAGGCACCCGAGGCTGGGATCGGAGAGGACAGCCTTGCGGCAGAGAATGGCCATGGCGTCGGTGTCGTTGATGGTCTGACCTACTACCGCGATATCCACAGTGAAGGTCAGAGCCCGGATCTGACCCCCGGCGCTGTCCGTCTCCGGATCCCCGAAGGGAAGGTCAGAGGCAGGCTGGACCAAGATGTCCGGGAGATCGTTGGTGTCCGTCCGGGTGAGGGACGGGGTGTGCACCTGATCGGTGCTCAGGCAGGTGACCGTCAGCAACTGGGCCACGACGTAGTCAAGGATTCGGGAGGAGACGGGGGTCATGACCGCACCTGGATGAATGCCTTGAGGGCAAGCCCGTTGACCTTGAGCTGGGGGTAGATCACAACATAGTTCTGGCCGTTCCAGGTCAGGGTCGAATTGGCCTTGAGCCCGGGGACATCAGCGGCGACGAAGAGTAGGGTGCGCTCGTGTCCACTGAGGGTCTGGCCGCCGAGGGCAACATCCTCTTGGGTAGAGACCCCAGGCACAGCCTGGACCACTTCCCCCGACTTCAGGACGACATCCGTCGGCAGTCCACAGAACTTGGACGCCTGGGTGATGACGGACCTGATGTCGCTCTGGATGCTCACTTGGCGGCCTTGTCTTCGACGAGGGCCGGGGCGACGTAGACCTCGGCCTTGTCCAGCAAGATGAGGAACTTGGCATCATCGTCAGGGAGGTCCACAATCTCGCCGGGTTCGACAATCTCGCCACAGGCGGTGGTGCACGAGGTGATCAAAATTTTCACGGGTGACTCCTGGTAGGGTCAGGAAGGTCGCGGGGGCCAGACAGGGCCAGCCCCCGCACTAGTTCAGGTCTAGGCGATGGCGTCGAGGATCGCGGCGAAGCTCTGGATGTGCCGGTAGTTGACGTCGACGAGCTGGGTGGAGACGACCCGGATCAGACCGCTGTCAGCCAGGGTGTATGGGTCAGCCAGGATGTCCAGGGCACCCCATTCCGCGATGATCAGCTCGGGGAAGACCCCGTAGAGGATGGCGGAGAGGTTGGTGCCGGAGGCTTTGGTGAGGTTGTAGGGCACCATGTTTGAGACGTAGGCGTCATAGCCGTTGACTGAGCCCGAGCCCTGCGCACCGGTCTCCCAGATCATCTTCGAGCCAGCGGAAGAGGCAACCAGGGTCTGCTTGAGGGCACCTCGGACCTTGGTATTGCTGACGTAGCAGGCGGCGGTCGTGTCGACGTTGCCCAGGGCGACAGCGGATTCCAGGGCGACGATATTTGCGAAGATCGGAGCCGCGCCGTTGGGGCCACAGGGGACGATCGACAGGCCGGTGGCGATGTTCGCGACGCCAGTCGGCTGGTTGCTGGCACCGGTCCCAAACATGCTAGCGAGATCGATGGCGATGGCGTGGTCCTTGGCCAGATCATTCATGACGTAGCTGTCAGAGAACCCAGCGGTCTGCATGAGCAGGGCCTTGGAATACTGCCGCTTGGCCATGAGCTGCTTGGGGCTCATGGTGAACATGGCCAGGGCGGGATCGCCATTACCCACAGGAGAGCCCGGGTTGTCACCGGTCCAGGTCGCACCGGGGGTGGTGATCTGACGGGCGAAGGGGATGTTGCCGACGCAGCCTGGGAGGAAGGTCGCACCGGCCTTGCGCAGGACCAGCTTCTGGTAGAGGTATTCGATGAAGGTCACGGGGGCCGAGCTGATGAGGCCCTGGGCGGTGGCCGCGACGGTGGCGTCGAGGGACCGGGCCATCTGGATGTTGGTGGGCACGTAGATGCCCTTGGACTCGCGGTTGAGCTTCTTGGCGATCTCCTGGGAGACCTCGCGCTCGAAGCACATGGTGTTGCTGGCCTGGGCCAGGATGGCGCGAGCGATGGAGTAGCCCTTGGTCTCCTTGTCGGTCAGGGTGACGGCGGCCTGGGGGGGCTGGGAGAAGGCGTTGCCGGACTGGGCACGGGCGACCATCTTGTCGGTCAGCATCTTGCGGACGGCGTCGCCAGACAGGCCACGACCCAGGGCTTCCCGGACCTCGGTCTCGAGGCCCAGGCGGGCTCCGACGGACTGCAGTTCGAGGGCCTCGACCATAGCGTTGGCGCGGATCTCTTCGGTGTTCACGGCCTGGACGACAGGCGCGGCGGTGGTATCCATGATGGATGCCCTTTCAGAATTGGCCTGTTGGCCGTTGACGATGTCCCTGGTCCCGGACGTTTCCGGGGTAGGGATGGTGGATTCGGGTTCGGGTTCGGGGAGGGATCGGCCAACACCAACTCGGTCGTCGGCAGGGATGGCCACCAGACTCGACTCCATGGGGAGCCAACTGGTGACACGGACCTGATCGGGGGCATCACCTATGCCCTTGGTGACCCGGTAGTCGTCGATCCGATAGCCGACGCTGATTTTGGTTTTGATGCCGTCCTTGACTTCCTGGAACAGCTCCTCACCCCGGGCACTCCTGGAGAACCGGATATCCCCGCGCATGACGCGGTCAGCGTCGAGGGTGACGTTCTCCATCACCCCAAACTGCTTGGAGGTGTCGTGACCTTCGAGGGCCGGAGCGCCATTCTGCATGCGGGAGAGGTCAACCTCTCCGGGGGTGTGGCCCAGGGTCTCAGCGCCAAACCAGCGATCAACGGGGGTCTCGCTTGAGATCGCGACGCGAACGGTCCGGGCCTCTTCGTTGATGGCGGAGCGGTCCAGGGTGATGGTTCGTTCCTGAATGCCCTTGATGCTTCTATTTTCCATTGGGCTGCTCCTGCTCGGTGGGTTCATCGGTGGCCACGTCCTCACCGTCCTTGTTCACGGGAGGGATGCCCTCGGTCTCGCCTTCACTCTTGCCAGCAGGCATCGGGGCAGCGATTAGGGGGCCGATCCGCAGCCCCAGCGAGTCAATGAGGTCCTGCTCCGCCTTGAGCGTGTAGGCCACCGCCTCGAAGTCGAGGCCCTTCGAGGCCAGGACCTTGGTCCGCGTGTTGATGCCGAAGGCGATGGACTCGATCTCACTTGCCGAATCAGCCCGTGGGTCCACCCAACCCCAGCCACGCGGATGGAACTCATGGGCCGAGAACTGGTCAAAGGTGACTCCGGATGGGAGCTTGATCGCCCCGGTCAGCCACGCGCTCTGGATGAACTCCATGAACATCCGGTCGCACAGCGTCTCGATCATCAGCGACTGCTGTTCCTGGAAGGACTCACGCTGGCTCAGGGTGCCCTGGCGGATGGACGAGAAGGACACGGAGGTCAGGTCACCTGACAACTCGTGATAGCTGACACCCAAGCCACTCGCGATGCCCTTGAGGGCAGCTTTTGAGAATGCCTCGAAGGCGGTGGACGGGTGCTTGACGTCAGGGAACTCGACGTCGACTCCGGCAGGCAGGCCCATGTAGGCGATGCCATTGTTGGCTGGCATGTCACGGGCGGCGAGGATTGGGTCGACATAGGGTGAAAGGGTCTGCCGGTCATCATCCTGACCGTGGTCGTCAAGCGATCCGAGGGGTGACTTCAGGATTCCAGGGCGCTCGGCCTCATGACGGGCAGCTGCTACCTCGGCTTCCCAGTAGCCGCCGAGCATCGAAAGGATATACATGACCGACGCGCATGCTGGGACGCCACGGGTCTGGATGGCGCGGTCGGGGTCCAGGCCGTGGATAATCTGGTCGGCGGGGATGATGATCTTCTCGGCGTGTGCCCAACCACCTACCATGCCGTTACGCATGGCCTTCGGGTCGGTGAAGTGGTAGGCGATGGGACGGCCATAGACGTCCATCTCGATGCCCATGACGATCGCGTTGAGCCCGGGTGACGCGCTCCGGCAGTAGGTGTGGTCGAGCAGGTCGGCGTCAAGGAATGACATGGCGATCCCAAACTTGTTGGGTGCCCCTCGGATGATCCGGATGAAGACCTCGCCATCGAGGGCCAGGGTCCGGACGAAGAGGCGCTGGATGGCCAGGAACGAATATCGGCCAGACATGTCGCAGGTTCCGGCCTTGCCCCATTCGGCCCAGGCCGCTTCAATCTTGGTGGTGTAGGGGTCGCGGACCTTGTTGGTCACCCGTGACTTAAACAGGGACTGCAGGGTGCAGCCCGAGGGTCCGACGACGTTGTTGCCGAGGATCCGCAGCCAGGACCGGACGAATAGGTTGTTGTTGGCCAGACGGCGGCTGTTCGCTCGGAGGGCCAGGGCGTCCCGGCGGATCTCCTCATCCTTCGACCGCAGGGCCTGGATCCATCCGCCGCCATAGAGCCCGGCACCTGTGTAGAAGGTGCCGATGCCACTGCCTACGGCACGCTTGGCCTGCCTGTGGGGCAAGGTGAGGGCAGACCACGCGCTCTGGATCCGGGTAGCGATGCTCATAGGACACCGAACCGGACGGGGACGTGGGTGAAGAAGGGGGCACCACGCTGACGTCGGACGACCCCGGCATACCAAGCCCGGAGCTTGATGAGTTCGGCATGGTCCATGTGCTTGGCTTCAAGACCCGCGTCGAGCTTGTATTCGGTGATTGACTCGGAGAGACGACCCTCGAGGACAGCCGTGATCGCAGCCAAGCACTTCTCGGCATGGGTGCGGACATCCCGGTTGGCTGCGGGGAACGCAGGGTTGAAGTCAACCGCGATCTGACCACGAGCCACTGTCTTGCGCTGGGTGCCGTCGGCAGAGGTCACGACCAGGAGCCAGTGGTATTCACCAGGAGCGAGGGGGGAAGTCTCGGTGGGAGCCATTGCCAGGACGAAGAGGTCACCACTGGCCGTCGCAGCAATCTGGGCCTTGGCGGTCCCCTGACCATCAGCCAGGAACAGGAACATGACCATGTTCCAGGCCGAAGCTGGATAGGTGGGCTGGAGGTCGATTGGGTCCGGAGTGAAGCTATCGCCAGCTTGGAGCCGAAGGGGTAGATTCAGACGCAGATGGGGTTGGTCCAACAGGTGACCTCTCAATACACCCAATCTGCTGCCTAGGCGCGGCCCTCACACCCGAAGGCCAGGCCGCAGTTGTTATGCTGGGTAAATTGAGGAGGGGCACCGTGGACACCGTCACTGGGACATCACACGTGACAATTGGAATTAAGTCCGGTCCAGCGACAGCAACAGAGTCATTCTTTGGGATTGCTCAGGGGCTGATGCCGGGGGTTCAGGCCCTCCTGACCGCTAAAAATTCAGCTATCCCCTTAGTATTCATTTCGTGCCATGTCACCGAATGCCTGCTGAAGTCTTACCTAACGACGAAGGGTGTTACTGACAAGGCACTTCGATCCCCAAGGGTTCGCCACAACCTGGAGGAGTTGTGGCGAATGTGTGTTACTCAGGGGCTCCCCGTGGACCCAACACCACCACCTTGGGTCACTGAACTGAATGGCCTCCACGATGGACCGGCCTTCCTCCTGCGCTACCCAATGGGGATCAATGGATTTTCCTTTTCGCCCCTTGCTCCAATTGTGCAAAGTATTGAGCTGCTGCTTGAGACAGTCCGCCAAGCCAATTTGGGGGCATAGTGACTACCACGCCCCGGATCCACCACCCCGACCACCAGACCCCGCTGCTCGGAGGACGCTCAGGGAGATGACTGAGACGGTCTGTGTGGTGGGGGTCAGTGCGGATGGGGACTTGGGGCGAATGACCCGGACGACGGGTGTGGGGGTGGCCTGGGCGACGATGGCGGGGGGTTCGGGGGTCACGGCCTCAGGTTCGTCGATCTCCACATCGGTGACCCGGGACGGTGGATCTACTTCAAGAGGCACAACCATCTCGGCCTCCGGGGTCACTGGATCATAGGGTTCCGCAGCAACGGCCTTGGCCTTGCGGACCATGTCGGCAAGGTCTTTGGGGTTGTAGATGTTCAGGGCAGCGACTGCCATGACATGCAGATCGAGGACCTCGTTGGGGGCGTCGGCAGGAAACTTCTCATAGATACGGCGACCTGACTTCTTCGAACGGCACGGGCGCTCGGCGAGCAATTGCTGGAAGTAGGACTCCTCCAAGTCGTTCGGAAAGTGCTGGTAGCCGAAGCCCGGGTTGGTGACCTTGATCCCGGCATAGACCTCGTCCTTAATGCCGATGGTGTCCATCAGGTAGAGCAGGTACTTGGTATTCGCCTGCCGGATGTGGCCGGACTGGGGGCGGGAGTTCCCCCTGGTTGGGTAAACGAAGGGGCGCATTCGAACCCGTCGACGGAAGGCATTGACCTGCTTTCCAAAGTTTCCGCCGAAGTCTAGGGCACAACTCTTGATCTTCATGACGCCTCCGTCCTGACGAGGCCACGAGCGCAGCAGGAGGGCCTCCAGGGCGTCCCAGGGGGCCTTCATTAGCAAATTGCCGGTGATGGTTGTGTGGCAGATCGTCCAGGCCTCCTGGCCCGCTCCGAAGCCACGGACGAGCACCTCGAGTCGCTGGGGGTCACCGGTCTGAAGGTCGACGGATGCAACCAGGAGGCCAACGTCATTCGGGACTTGGCCGGAGGTGTAGGTTGACTGACGGGCACGGGCCAGGAGAGCACTTGCCTTCTCATCCTCGCCGAGCCGTGGGTTCCACAACGCCCCCTCCTGGGTGTTGGTCCAAACCTGCAGCTCCAGTGGCCCTGATTCGCGTGCTTCCATGTAGCCCTTCGCCAGCTCTGCCATCGGTTTCACCATGACGCCGGGGACGTCGAAGCCTGCGTGGGACTTGACGTCGGGTCGGTCGGCGACCCAGTGGCCCTCGCGGACGGCCCGGCGGAGATCGGGCTCGACGATCTCGCAGCCCCCACCCTTGCAGGCATAGACGGCGTGTTCCCAGTCGCGCTCGGCCCAGGTGACCTGCCAGAAGCTCAGGGTCTGCTCATGGCCACAGTGGGGGCAGGCTACCCGCCACCGTCTCTGATCAGACCGTGCCCATGCCTCTTCGATGTTGGAGTGGCCCATGATCGTCGGGGTGGAGCACCTGTAAATCTTCTTGCGGCCACGGAAGTCGACGGTCCTGGCCTCGGCGAGCTTCTGTGGGTCGCCCTCGGTCCCGGCGCTGTCTCCGAAGCGATCGACCTCGTCCTCACAGAGCACGCGGATGGGTTGACTCGCAAGACCGGCGGGGGCGTTCGCACCGACGCCGACGAGCAGGCCCCCAGGAAAGCGTTTCTCGAGGATCGTGTTGCTGCTGTCTCGCGACTTCTGGTCGGCGACCAGGGCCGCTAGTTCAGGGCAGTCGCGAATCATGGGCTGGAAGCGGGTCTTGGACCACTTCTCGCTCATGGAGATCGTCGGGTTGACGACCATGATTGGTCCCGGATCCAGGTGGATATAGAAGCCGATGATGTTGTTCAGGCACTGGGTCTTGCCCCACTGGCTCGCACCCTTGACGCTTACCTGTTCTGTGGTCTGGTCGCAGGCGACGTCCATGATTTCGTTCTGGTAGGGGCGGGACGCCGACGACCACCGGCCCGGAGCTGCCGAGTCCTCGGATGACAGCACCCGGTAGCGGTCCGCCCACTGGCTGCCGGTGAGGTCCGGCGGGGGCATCAGGACAGCCACGACCTTCCGCAGCAGGTCCTGGGCACGGGCCAGGGTGTATCCGGGGGCGGCGGAGGTCACCGGGACTCCTGGGCGACAATGTCGCGGAGCGTGCTGTCCATCTCGCGACGGGCGATTGCCAACTTCTCCGCCAGGGTGCCTCCTTCCTCGAGCCGAGGGACAATCCGGTCAGGGAAGCCCCTGAGGTTGGACTTCAGTCGGGCGAGGAACTCCTCCCAGGTGACTGCAGCAAACTTGGCGTTGACCAGGGTCCCAGCCATGGTCATAGCCTCCATCTCCGCCATGTCGGCCTCAGCTTTCGCCTTCCGTGCTCGGTCGTCGAGGGCAATCGCCCATTTGTTGACCTTGACCCAGGGGATGGCCAGGGTCAGGTCGATGTAGACGGAGTTGCGGCTGGGCTTAGTGACGCCCGGCATGCCTTCCTTGGTCCAGACCATGATGGCGTTGCGCTTCACCCCGCAGAGTTCAGCGAACCGTTGCTGGTCCATCTCGTATGAATTTGTCATGCTCGTGTCCCTAACTAGGTAAGTTTTGCCTTGCATTCTAGGGTCTAAGTGGCAGCTAGTGAAGCCGAAGTCTGCTGGCGCGATACCCGTTCGGAGGGATTCCAGGAGGACCCATGACCTGACATGTCTGATGATTTACTCATCAAGCAGCCAGGTGGTTTGGTCATCCTCGGGCACCCAACCACCAGGTGCTCGACGCAAAGGGAGACGACGACCGTGGTCACTTCGCCGTCGCCATCGCGAGGGTCATGGACTCACGCAGTCGAGCCTCCCATTCCGCGTTGACGGTGGATGTAATGATGTTGACAAACTCGAGGCGCACCGGCATCTTGACCTTCGAGATCAGGGTGTAGAGCAGACGGGTGCCGCCGCGACGCTGGCGCTTGGTGGCCTTGCCCTTGCTGAACCGGCCAGACGCCACGTCTCGACCACTGTCCTTGGTCATGAAGCCGCTGCCGATACGTTGGCTGATGCCCTTCGCCGATCCCGACATGCGCTGAAGAACGAGCGGACCACGATTGCCGGAGCCATGAATCATGAAGGTCCTATTGGCACCGCGCCACTGTCCACCGTGTGTTGGATCGGGTGCCATCCTCAGGTTCTTTGGTGCGAGTGGGTTGTTCTTGCCAATGACCGCGTCACCAAAGACCTGGACGTTTGGCAGCCACAGCCACCTCCCATGCATGGGGGCCTTGATCTCACCACGCTCGAAGCGATCAAGGAAGTCGCGGTCACCCTTGATCTGGATGGTCACTACCCACTGGGACTTCTTGGCGCGGTCGGCAGGGCTGATGTAGACACCCTGCAGCACCCAATCCCGGCGGATCCGGAACACTGAAGAGATGTGCTTGCGCTCGGCAGCCTGGGCATCGTTGGCGATGACATTCAGCGCCTTGCTCACAGCGAACGGCAGCTGCTTCTCGTTGAAGTCCTGGAAGTATCCCAGGCATGCCCGTGAGTCGACGGTGATCCCAAACTTCATTGGGCACCACCCGCTTTGTCATCGGAGGAGTATGGGCAGGTAGGCGAGTCCAGGCAGCCCTTGGCACGGAGCGCCCCGACTGTCTCGGCGCGAAAAAGCTCGAGGTCCCGGATCTGGTCGGAGTGCTTGGAAAGGCCATTGGTTATCTGGCTAAGTTTGTCGATGACAAAGAACTTTATTACCCCGGACATGACCGTGATGACCATCAGGCTCGGGCCAAACTGCTGGAAGAGGGTGCTCGCGGTGGTTGGGTCAGCCTGCATGGTGGATGCTCCTGGTTGAAGCCAGACCACCACGACCGCGAGAGTGGTCTCGCAGGCACTGAGACGAGGGTCCCTGGTTATTGGCCGTGGTGGATAGGTTCAAGGTCATGACCTCAGAGCAAGCATGGGTCGGGGTCACGGCACGCTCACAGGGTGAGCTTGCCTCGGTAGAGATCCAGGTAGATCCGGACCAGACGACGGACCGTCCTCGGCTTATATCCAGACAGGCGCTGGATCTCGACGTTGGTCTTTCCCTGGCCTAGCAGCTGGAAGACCATGGCCTGCCGCTCGGAGAGCCTCTCGGGGCCGAGGCTGGTGACATAAACCTCGTGACCACCACAGGACATCATCAGGCTTCGAACGGCGATCGCGGCCAGCTTGACGGCAAGTGGTCGCGGGTATTTGGAGAGCACGAGGTCCTCGGCGAGCTGCAGCTCAAAGCGGGAGAGGTCGGCGTTGCGGCTCGTGGGCAATCAGTGCTCCTGTCGGAAGGGGACGGCGGCAGCGAGATGAAATGCGGCCAGGACGATGAAGAGGTAGATGAAGGCGGCGATCACTGACAGTCGCGGTCGCGTCGGGCAGCTACTCGGCGGATGATGACCTCGGCCAGCGCGTAGCCGACGGTGACGACCACTAGGAGCAGGGCGAGGGTCACGTGGTGGCTCCGAAGGCAGGTCGCAAGATAGAGGGAGGTGGGCACTTTGAGGCATCCACGGGACGCCCACCCTCGAGGTAGACGGCCTGACCACACATCGTCCAGGGGGTCGCGCTGTCGAGGATGAGGAGTGAATCATCACTGCGCACCGTCTGGTCCCCACAGGGGGTGTCCACCACCACCAGGAAGTGCACGTGCTTGCCATCCAGCTCGGGGAAGTGGTCCCTCAGAGACTGGCGGAGGGCGGCCACGTGGGTGTAAATCTCATCCTGCTCTGTCCACGACAGGATTGTGGGCAGCTGGGGATTCAGGCAGCCATCGTTTGAGAAGCCGAGGTAGTTGTCGTCCACCAGATAGGGCTCCGGGGCTTGGGTCTTGGCGAAGGGGTTCCAGCTCACTTGGAGGCCTCCGATGCACGCTTGACCTGACGACTGATCCAGTGGTGGCCGGTGCACTCCTCCTCAACCAAGCTCCACCGGAGGGTGTTGTCCGGGATCAAGGCGTTCAGGGCGTGGATCTCGACCAGGAGGCACTTGACCGCGTCCAGGTGGGTCACCCTCAGGTCGGAGACGTTGTCGCCGATGAGGACGACGTCGTTGGTGATGGTCATCCCGGGGGTGGATACCTTGGACTTGGGTTTGGGGTTGTCCCGCTCAAAAAGCAGATGCTGGTGGTGAGCAGCTTCCAGGGTGAAGTCCAGGGGGGGTGGGAATAAGCCAGTAGACTGCTCCCACGCGGCATCATCCAGGCAGCAAAGGCGGGCTGAGTAAGGGTTGTCAAGGGAGGTTTTGGGGGCGACCCACTTGGTGGCCCTCACTCCCGGCTTCTGGTTGTGGGGACGCACCATCTCGGAAAGGCTGAGTCCGACATACACATTGGGATAAGGCATGGGGGCGTATTCCCACGTGAAGGCCTGATCGTCGAGGACCTCGACCACCATCCTCTTCCCCCCCTCAACCTTGCGCCGGACCACCCAACCTCCGAGGAGTAGAGGTGTCAGCTCAATGGGGTTGATGACGCCGATGAAGTCCTGAACCTCATCACCGTTGGTTCCGGTGAAACGAATGGCCTCGACGATCTCGGGTTCCGGGGCACGGTAGATTTTGGTGAAGGTGGCCATGTGGCTCCTATGACTGCGGCCCGGCGTCAGAGCTGGGCGGGGTGGTGGGGTTCATCCGGTCAACCAATGACTTGGCAGGGCCACCGAGGCCGACGAAGGCCAGGAGCGACCGGAGGGCGTCGAGGAAGGCCGAGGTCAGGCCGTGGTGGACGACGACGTCAAAGGTCAGCCAGCTGATGGCCGCGATGACGACAACGACGAAGGTCAGGATGACGACGTCACGACCGTGGTCGGCACTGTCCAGGAATCGTCCGAGTTCAGTCTTGATCGTCTGCATGCCCAAAGGCTAAGAACCTCTTAGCATCAGGTTAAGCACTTGACGTGGCTGCGCCACCCTAAGATTGAGGGCGGAAGGGGTTAGGTGGCTGGATGACAGATGGGGACTGGGGATTGGGGAGGAAAGTTTTTTAGGGGGGTGTCAGGCACGACGGACCAGAGATCAGGCATTCGTGCTACTACCCTGTCATCATCTAAGAAAGCCCAGACAGCCTGGAGATACCCCCATGTTCAAGCAGATACTCATTGCGCTCATGGTTCCGGTCATGGTGATCAACTACTTTGGCGGTGTGGTTGGTGGAATCTGGTTGTTGTTCCTGGGTCAGTGGAAGCTAGTGGTCTTTGGACTGGTTGGGGTGGCGCTGCTTCACTTTGCTGTGAGTCTATTGCTCATGGTGTCAATGCCTCTGGGCATGCTAGGCATCTACCTCCACAAGCGGGGCAACATCCTCTACTGGCCCGTGGCTTATCTAGCGATCTGTTACACCTACCTGCTGATGACGGGGACCTGCTTGGTTGCCCTAAGCATCTGTGGCTACTATCACGGCCCGACGATTGATCTCAAGCTGGTGCCCTACCTGCTTTGGGCTTGGGGAATGGGTCTCGGCTACTGGCAGTATGAAGCTGCCAATGGCGACAATATCAATGAGTTTATCCCAATCATGAGCATTTCTATATTTCTACTAACCTACTTCATTTGTGTATTTGTTAACCCAATGCTGATGATTGTTGTGGTTCCACTTTACCTGCTCATCCAGTTCATTGTGCTCCCGGTCACCCTCATCATCCTGGACCACAAGGCATATGTGCCAGGGCAGTGATGGGTGATGGGGGACACCTTCATC
>Ga0316217_10005702_pt1 | contig 12759 bp, 13 predicted proteins | sample 1anoAmetaG_FD_203633 | JGI IMG/M metagenome (GOLD analysis project Ga0316217, IMG submission 203633) | Freshwater microbial communities from Trout Bog Lake, Wisconsin, USA - 1anoA | ecosystem: Environmental > Aquatic > Freshwater > Lake > Hypolimnion/Profundal zone | place: USA: Wisconsin...
ATGCCGGAGGCGCGTTCCTGGTCTTCCTCGGCGGCATGGTGGTGCTGCGGGCGGATGGGCATGCCCGGCAGTTCGGTCGCGACCATCGCGTCCAGGTTCCGCATGTACTTGCAGAGGCCCTCGCGCAGGGTGGCCACCTCCTCGGGACTCATCCCCTTCAGCGAGTTCTCCTGGAAGTCGGCGCCGATCTTGAGGAGCTTGTCGCAGAGGGTCAGGCCTTCCGGAGTCAGGCGGATCCGGATCCGGCGGCCGTGGGTGGGATCCGGTCCCACCGTGAGGTAGCCGCGCAGTCCCATCTGCTGGACCATGCGGGAGACGGTGGGATTGTCCATCCACATCGCCCGGGCCAGCTCGCCCAGGGACATCGGGGCGCCCTTGAAGAGGATCATCAGCATCCAGTAGTGATGGGGGGTGATGTCCAGGGGGACCACCTTGGCGGCGATCAGCTGCCGGATCGAGCGCCTGGCAGCCACGATGAGCATTCCGATGGTCGAGAGGGTCAAGCCGACTTCGGATGAGTTAGTCATTTTCAGCACCTCGGGGATGGTGAATATTCAATGTAATCAATTTCTTGCTAATTCAAATTTAGTCAATGAGAAATTTATAGCATTCTTTGCCTATAAATTATATTCATTTTATCAAGATGCGGCATTTAACCACACACCGATTTCCTTTCCCGGACCAGACCCCCTGGCAGCCGCCCTCATTTATCGCGCTTTTCACCCATTCGGGTCCGAAATCTAATTGATTTATCTTATGCAAATCCAATAAAGGAAAGGACCTTGATGGGTCTGCAAGGAGCCCGGAAGTCGCGCTGGCCATGGCATATCAGCCTTTTCTGGCCCATCTGCAAGAATTATAATGGAAAAAACAATGAAATCCGCTCCATCCCGGCAGCCCTGAATGAGCGATTCACAGGATTCCCCCACCATCCGAATTTCAGATATTTTTCAATTTAGCTATTTCAACATTAATTAAATATATTTCACGGCCGCCACAACTCCCGGTCACCGCCTCGACCCCATGGGTTTCCCGGACCGGCCGGCGCATTGCCGCCCTGCCCCGCCCCGGGCCTGGACCCCATGGGAATCCGGAGCTTCGCCGGCAACCGGCTGTTTTCAGCTATTGAAGGAATTTCCGGCCTGGCGCGCCGAAGGGCCCCCGGCCAGCTCCCGCAACCGGGCGGGCACCTCGGCGATGGGCCAGCTCTCCTGCTCCCCCGTGCCCAGGTGCTTGACCGCGAGGATCCCCTGCTCCAGTTCACCGTCCCCCAGGATCAGGGCCAGCGACGCGCCCTGCCGGTTGGCGGTGGTGAGGGCCTTCTTCAGGTTCGCGCCCCGGCTCTCCATCTGGACCTCCAGGCCCTGGCTCCACCAGTCCCGGGCCAGCGCCAGGGCCCGGAGGGTGGCCGGTTCCCCCAGGGGGATCAGCACCGCCGGCACCCCGTACGGGGCGTCCCCGTGCTTCTGCTGCATGAGCATGGCCAGCCGGTCCAGGCCGATCGACCAGCCGAACGCCGGCACCGCCGGCCCCCCCAGCTGCTTCACCAGGCCGTCGTAGCGGCCGCCCCCGAGGATGGCCGATTGCGCCCCCAGGTCGCTGGACAGCACCTCGAAGGCGGTGCGGGTGTAGTAGTCCAGCCCGCGCACCAGCCGGGGATTCTCCTCGAAGGGCAGCTCCAGGGCGTTCAGCAGGTGCTTCAGCCGCTCGTGGTGCCGGCGGGAGGCCTCGTCCAGGAAGTCCACCAGGACCGGGTGGCCCTCCAGGGCCGCCTGGCACCCGGGCACCTTGCAGTCCAGCACCCGCAGGGGGTTCTCCTCGATGCGCCGGTGGCAGTCCGCGCAGAACCGTTCCTCGCGGGTCTCGAAGAAGGCCCGGAAGGCCGCGTGGAAGGCGGGCCGGCATTCCGGGGTGCCCACCGAGTTGATGGAGAAGGTCAGCTGGACCAGCCCCAGCTCGCGCAGGAAGTCGTAGAGCATGAGCAGGGACTCGGCCTCGGATTCGGGGGTGGCCACCAGGATGCTCTCGGCGCCGATCTGCCAGAACTGCCGGTAGCGCCCGGCCTGCATGCGCTCGTAGCGGAACATGGGGCCGATGTAGTAGAGCAGCTGGGGGTCGTTGTTGACCAGGAGCTTGTGCTGGATCATGGCCCGGACCACCCCGGCGGTGTTCTCGGGCCGCATGGCCACGTGCCGGCCGCCCTTGTCCAGGAAGTCGTACATCTCCTTGTGGACGATGTCGCTGCTCTCGCCCACGCTGCGCTTGAAGACCTCAATATCCTCCAGGATCGGGGTCCGGATCTCGGCATAGCCGTGACGCTGGAACGCGCGCTTGGCGGTATCCTCGATATGCTGGAACCATCTCAGTTCATTACCGAATAGATCTCGCGTGCCTTTGACGGATTGGGCCATCTTGAAACTCCTGATCATCCTGCCGTTCCTGACTCTAAGCCTACTGGCACATGCCCAAACTCCCAAATCCCCGGGCGCGCCCCGGGATCCGGGCCGGCTCCTGGTGTTCCTGGACCCCGGCCATGGCGGCGAGGACGAGGGCGCCAAGGGCCACCAGGGGCTGCTGGAGAAGAACGTCGCCCTCGCCCTGGCCCGGGAGCTGGCCGCCCAGCTGGCCGCCGCGGGGCTGGAAGCCCGGCTCACCCGCAGCAACGACACGTTCATCCCGCTGTGGGACCGGGCCCGGCTGGCCAACGAAGCCGGCGCGGACCTGTTCATCAGCCTGCACCTCAATGCGGCCAGGGCCCGGCAGGCCAAGGGCTCGGAGGTGTTCTTCCTGTCCCTGGGCGCCGGCGACCCGCAGGGGGCGGAACTGGCCGCCCAGGAGAACGGCGGCCCGGCCAGCCCGGCCCCGGGTTCGGACGACATCGTCGCCGGCATCCTCGACGACCTCTCGCAGAAGGCCTACCTCCAGGATTCCGAGCGGCTGGCCGTGGCCATCCAGGCCCAGCTCAACCAGCTGGACGGCATCCGCCAGCGCGGGGTGAAGCAGGCGCCGTTCGTCGTGCTCCGGGGCGCCGCGATGCCCGCGGTGCTGGTGGAGACCGCCTTCATCTCCAACCCCCGGGAGGAGAGCCGGCTGAAGGATCCCCAGTTCCTCCGGCGGGTCGCCCAGGCCATCGCCCGCGGGGTCCGGCGCTTCGCCGCCTCCGGCGCCCGGCTGGCCCGGCGCCGGCCCTCCGCCGGCAGCGCCGAATGACCTACTCGTAGCGCAGCGCCTCGATGGGATCCTGGCCGGCCGCCTTGAGCGCCGGCCACAGGCCGAAGCCCAGGCCGATGGCGGTGCTGATGCCGAAGCCGAGGGCCACGCTCCAGAGCGGCGCCGCGGCCGGGAAATCGAACACGAAGCGGACCGCCATGGCCACCCCGAGCCCGCAGCCGACCCCCAGGGCGCCGCCCAGGCCGGTCAGCGCCACCGCCTCCACCAGGAACTGGGCGGCGATGTCCTTGCGGGTCGCCCCCAGGGCCTTGCGCACCCCGATCTCCCGGGTCCGTTCGGTGACGTTCACCAGCATGATGTTCATGATCCCCACCCCCCCCACCAGCAGGGCGATGGCGGCGATGAAGATCATCGCCGCGGCGATGCTGCCGGTGACCTGGCGGAAGGTCTGCAGCGTCTCCTCGGCGGTGAAGATGGCGAAATCGTTCTCCTGGTGGGCCTTGAGCCCCCGGCGCTGGCGCAGGATCGCCACCTCCTGGTCGGTCATCGCCTGCACCTGGAGCGGATCCCGGGGCACGGTGCCGATGTGCAGGGTGTCGCCGTTGCCGTTCTTCACCTGCGGGAACAGCTCATCGAACACCGACAGCGGGATCAGCAGGAAGCTGTCGCCGCTGCCGCCGAACTGGGAGCCCTTCCTGTCCAGCACCCCGACCACCCGGAAGGCGGCCCCCTGGATCAGCACCTCCTGGCCCACCGGGTCCCGGGTCGGGAACAGGGCCTGGACCAGGTCCTGGCCGATGACGCAGGTCCGGGCCGCATGGGTCAGGTCGGACTCGGTGAAGAACCGGCCGTCCTCCACGGTGCGGCTGTTGACCCGCACGTAGTCCGGCACCACCCCCAGGATGGTGGGTCCGTTCGCCTCGGCGCCCTGGCGGTTCTTCACCGGGATGGCGGTGCCGGTCGAGAGCAGGTTGCGTTCCGGGGCGACCGCCGCGGCCAGGGTGGCCAGGCGCTTGAGCGCGGCGGCGTCCTCCAGGGTGAGGTTGCGGCGCCGCTTCTGCTCCTCCGGGACCAGTTCCGGCGGCCCGCCGAACCGGGGCTCGAATTTCTGGAACTGCACCAGGTCGGTGCCGAACGAGGAGAAGGCGCCGACGATCGCCTGGTTGAAGCCGGCGACGAAGCTGACCATGGCGATGACCGTGGCCACCCCGGCCATGATCCCCAGCAGGGTGAGGAAGCTGCGCAGCTTCTGGGCCAGGATCGACTGCCCGGCGAAGCGGATGTTCTCGGTGCCCAGGGCCCGGAGCAGGGGACTTCCGTGGGATCGTCGGGCCACCGGCGCCTCCTATTCCGCCCGCAGGGCGTCGATGACCGGCAGGTTGGAGGCCCGGCGCGCCGGCAGGAACCCGGCCGCGAGCCCCACCAGGGTGGAGACCGCCAGGCTGGCGCCGACGATGCCCGGCGTGACCTCGGCCGGGAAATCCACCAGGGTCCGCACGATCCAGGCGACGCAGGCGCCTGCCAGCAGCCCGGCCAGGCCGCCGCACAGGCTGAGGATGGCGGCCTCCAGCAGGAACTGGCGGCGGATGTCCTGCTTGCGGGCGCCCAGGGCCAGGCGGATGCCGATCTCGGCGGTGCGTTCCACCACGCTCACCAGCATGATGTTCATGATCACCACCCCGCCCACCCCCAGGCTCACCGAGGACACCAGCAGCATGAGCACGAAGGCGGCCCGGCTCACCTGCTTCCAGAGGTCCTGCAGGGCGTCCTGGGTGAGGATGCCGAACGGGTCCGGGTCCCGGAAGGCGGTGTGCCGGGCGGCCCGCAGCAGCGCCCGCACCTCGTCCACCGACGCCTCCAGGCCGGCCACCCCGCCCCGGGCCTCCACCTGGATGTTGAGCGAATCGCCGGCCGCCATGAAGTTCTTGCGGTAGACCTGGATCGGCAGGCAGACCACGTTGTCCCGGCTGAAGCCCAGGGCCTTGCCCTGGCGGGTGAACAGGCCGATGACCCGGAACGGCAGCCCGCCCACGGTGATGGTCCGGCCCAGGGGATCCATCATGGGGAACAGTTCGTCCCGCAGGTCGGCGCCGATCACCGCCACGTTGGCGGCGGTCTGGTCTTCGTTCTCCGAGAAGTAGCGGCCGGCCTCGGTGTCCAGCTTGAACATGGGCCCGAAATTCGGGGTGGAGCCGACCACGATGACGTTGGCCAGGTGCCGGTCGCCGGCCTTGACCGTCATGGAGCGGAAGGCCCGGGTGCTCACCTGGCTGGTATGGGCCAGGCGGGCCTGGCGGAGCCGCTCGAAATCGTCCCAGGTGAGCAGCGGGCGCTTCAGCGCCTGCACGAAGTCCTTGTGCGACTGGATGATGCCGAACCGGTCCAGGACGTAGACGTCCGGCGCCAGGCGGATCACCTTGTCCTTCACGTAGGCGTCCAGCCCGGCGATCACCCCGACCACGCTGACCATGGTGGTGACGCCGATGATCACCCCCAGCAGCGTGAGGAAGCTCCTCAGCTTGTGGGCCCGCAGGGCGCGCAGCGCCGCGCGCAGGAGATCGGCGGCCAGCATGTCAGGGCCGGGTGTCGGCCTTGGGGTTCGGCTCCACCCGGACCGGCTCCCCGCCCTTGAGCTGGCGCAGGGCCTTGAACGGGCCGACGATGACGGTCTCCCCGCCCTGGAGGCCGGCCAGCACCTCCACCGTGAGATCGCCCATGAGCCCGGTCCGCAGCGGCCGGAACCCGGCCTTGCCCCCCGCCATGACGAAGACCCCTTCCTCCTCCCGGGACGCCCCGGGCTGCAGCGCCTCGCCCGGCGCCAGCTTGCGGTCCTTCACCACCAGGGCCTGGATCGGCACCGCCAGGACCTGGCTGCGGCTGCCGGTGAAGATGTCGGCCTGGGTGGACAGCCCGGGCTTGATGGTCGCCGGCGGCTGGCGGAGCTGGACCTTCACCTTGAACTTGATGGCCTCGTTGCTGTTGGCCTGGACGATCGGGCTGCCGCCCACCTCGGTGACCACCGCCTCGAACACCTGGTTGGGGTAGGCGTCGATCCGCACCTGGGTCGCCTGGCCCGGCTTCACCGCCGGAATGGAGGCCTCGTCCACCTCCAGCTCGGCTTCCACCCGGCTCATGTCCGAGACCGTCAGCAGGACCGTGCCCGGCTGGTTCTGCAGGCCGATCACCGCGGTCTCCCCCAGTTCGATGTGGCGGGCGGTGACGACGCCGTTCATGGGCGAGGTGATCCGGGTCTTGTTCAGGGTGTCGGCGGCCCCGGCCAGGCTGGCCCGGGCCTGGTCGGCCCGCTTCTGGGCGGACTTGGCCGCGGTGTCGGCCATGTCCAGGGCGGTCCGGGACTGTTCGAAATCGCTCTGGGAGATGATCCCGGCCTTGCGGTTGGCCTCGCTCCGGGCGAAGTCGCTGCGGGCCTGGCCCAGCTTGGCCTGGGCCGTCTGCAGGTCGTGCAGGGTGGCCTGGTAGCCCGCCTCCAGCGCCTGGGCGGCGGCCCGGGACTGGACCGGGTCGATCTCCAGGAGCAGGTCGCCGGTGCGCACCGGGTCCCCCTCCTTCACCATCATCCGGGTGACCTGGCCCATGGCATTGGCGGTGATGTCCACCTTGCTCACCGCCTGGATCTTGCCGTTGGCGCTCACCTTGGCCTGGATGTCCTCGCGGCCGGCGACCGCCACCTGGACCGGCAGCCCCTGCTCCCGCCGGCTCCAGCCGTAGCCCGCCAGCCCCAGGATCGCCAGGCAGCCAAGGATCCACACACTTTTCCGCATCATGACTGGGATCTCCGGGGCCGCGGCACGGTCGGCAGGGCTGGCCCGGCCTTCAGTTAACCACAGGTGTGCCGGCGGGATCAGGGGGAGTGCCATGCACCCGGGTTCCCCCGGCCGCAGCCGGGCCGGCCCTCAGCGGTCCAGTTCCCCGGCGATGACGTTCATCCCGCCCAGCACCGCCACCGCGTCGGCGATGATCCGTCCGCGCACCTGCTCGTCGAAGCTGTTGAAGATCGGGTAGCAGGGGGGCCGGACGTGGATCCGGTAGGGGCTCTTGGCGCCGTGCGAGACGATGTAGAAGCCCAGCTCCCCGTTGGCCGCCTCGGTGGCGCCGTAGACCTCGCCCACCGGCATCTCCATGCCGTGCATGATCAGCTTGAAGTGGTGGATGAGGCTCTCCATCCGGGTGTATACCTTCTCCTTGGGCGGCAGGGCGATCTTGTAGTCCTCGATGATCACCGGCCCGGGGCCGATCTGCCGGAGCCGGTCCAGGCACTGCCGGACGATCCGCAGGGACTGGCGCATCTCCTCGGTGCGGACCAGGTAGCGGTCGTAGATGTCGCCGGTGGTGGCCACCGGGATGTCGAACTCGTAGCTCTCGTAGCCCAGGTAGGGCTGCGCCTTGCGCAGGTCCTGGGGCACCCCGGCGGCCCGCAGGCAGGGACCGGTGTAGCCCCAGCTGATGGCGTTCTCCGGGGTGATCGCGCCCACCCCCTTGGTCCGGTCGGCCCAGATCGGGTTGTGGGTGAGCAGGCTCTCCATCTCGTCCACGGTGCGCGGGCAGCTCTCCAGGAACTGCTCGCAGAGCGGTTCGAACTCGGCCGGGATGTCCCGGAACAGGCCACCGATGCGGGTGAAGCTGGAATGCAGGCGCTGGCCGGCCATCATCTCGAACAGGTCGTAGATGGTCTCCCGCTCCTTGAACAGGTAGAGGAAGGCGGTGAAGGCGCCGATGTCCACCGCGTTGATCCCGATGCACACCAGGTGGTCGCCGATCCGGGCCAGCTCCGAGCAGAGCACCCGCAGCACCTGCGAGCGGGGCGGATCCTGGATCCCCAGGAGCTTCTCCACCGCCAGGGTGTAGCCCACGTTGTTCATGAGCGAGCTGCAGTAGTTCAGCCGGTCGGTCAACGGGATGAACTGCTGGTATGAGAGGTTCTCGCCCAGCTTCTCCACCCCCCGGTGCAGGTAGCCGATGTTGGGGGTCGCCTTGACGATGAACTCGCCCTCCAGTTCGAGGACGATGTGCAGGGTGCCGTGGGTGACCGGATGGGACGGGCCCATATTGACGATCATGCGGTCGCCGTCGGGCCGGGTGCTGGCGGGTGCGGGGGTCGTGGCCATAGTCATCTCAGGGATTCAGGGTGCGGGCTTCGGGAGCGTAGGAGGCGCCGATGTCCTGGCTGCAGAACGGGTCGCCGCCGTCCAGGGGGAAATCCTTGCGCAGCGGGTGGCCGGGGAAGTCCTCCCACATGAGCAGGCGCTTGAGGTTGGGATGCCCTTCGAAGGGGATCCCGAACAGGTCGAACACCTCCCGCTCGGCCCAGTCGGCCGACTTGAACCGGCTCACCAGGCTGGGCACCGGGGCCGCCTCGGCCACCGGCAGCTTGATCCGCAGCCGGGCCTGGCTGGCCAGGTTCAGGAAGTGGTAGACCACGTCGAAGCGCGGGTCCCGGGTCTCCAGGTCCACCGCGGTGACGTCCACCAGCAGCTGGAAGCCCTCGCCGAAGATGAAGTCCACCACCTCCAGGAAGCGCTCCCCGGCCACGACGACGGTCTCGTCGCCGCGGAAGGCGTGGCGGTCCAGGACGGCCCCTGGCAGCTGTGCGTCGATCCGTTCGGTCACCATGCTCGAATCCCCAGAAGTGCTCACCAGATTTGCTGGGCGCCGGCCGCGCCCGCTTCCAGGACCATGTCCCGCACCACCTGGTGCGAGCTGAGCCCCTGGGCCCGCTGCCGCTCCTCCTGGCGCGCCAGCGATTGGTAGAACCGCTCGATGTGCTCCTTGCGCCCCATGAGGGTCTCCCGGGTGATCTTCTTCTGCAGCTCCATGACCCCGTAGATCATGGTCTCCGGCCTGGGCGGGCAGCCGGGCACGTAGACGTCCACCGGCACCACCCGGTCGATCCCCTGGAGGGTCGCGTAGGTGCGGTACATCCCGCCCGAGGAGGCGCACACCCCCACCGCCACCACCCATTTCGGCTCGGCCATCTGGGCATAGATCTGGCGCAGCACCGGGGCCTGCTTGTTGGTGATGGTGCCCAGCACCAGGAGCATGTCGCTCTGCCGGGGGCTGAACCGCAGCGCCTCGGCGCCGAACCGGGAGAAGTCGTAGCGGGAGGCCATCATGGACATGAATTCGATCGCGCAGCAGGCGGTCCCGAACGGCAGCGGCCAGAGGCTGTTCTTGCGGGCCCAGTTCACCACCGAGTCCAGCCGGGTCGTCATCACCGAATCGTCGAGGGTGAGGTTGCCCATGGCTAGCGCTCCCAGTCCAGGGCGCCCTTGCCCCAGGCGTAGATGTATCCGACCAGCAGGGTGGCCAGGAAGCTCAGCATGGCCCAGAAGGTCCAGAGGTGGGTCTTGTACTGGACCGCCCAGGGGAGCAGGAAGGCGGCCTCCACGTCGAACAAAATGAAGAGCATGGCCACCAGGTAGAACTTCACGCTGTAGCGGTGCCGGGCGCCCTCCTGCAGCGGCGGGGCGCCGCATTCGTAGGGGGTCAGCTTGGCGGCCTGGGGATTGGCGGGCTTGAGCAGCCCGGGCAGGATCCGGCCGGAGACCACCAGGATGGCCGCCGCCACCCCCACGGCGATGAGCAGCAGCAGCAGGATGGGCAGGAACGGGGAGAGGGGCTGGGACGTCGATGGGGTCATGGGCGGGGTCCGGGCGGAGAAAGGCTCCTCGGCGATCATACCGTCCTTCTCCGGCCAAAGGATCCCCAGGTATAATCAAGCATGCCAAGCCGCGAGTCCCAGACCGTCATTCTCAGCCGACAGACCATCCTCCTGGTGACCGCGGTCGGGGTCGGGCTGCTGACCCTCTGCTACGTGCTGGGGGTCCAGGTGGGCAAGCAGAGCGCGGCCCTGCGCCATCCCGCGGCCCGGGGCGCCGGGGAGGACCTGCAGGAGCTCCCGGCCTCGGTCGCCGAACAGCTCAAGGCCCTGGAGGATCCCGCGGCGCCCGCCGCCGCGGCGCCGCCGCCGGCTCCGCCCGGTCCCGCCGCCCCGGCCCCGGGCGCACCGCCCGCGCCGGTCCCGGGCCCGGCGGCGGGCCCCCGGCCCGCCCCGGCGCCGGCCGCCAAGGTCGCCGCCCCGGTGGAAGTGCGGATGGCCCCCCCGGCCAGGCCGGACCCCGATGCCGCCGCGGAGAAGAAGGGGACGGACACCACCCGCTGGACCCTGCAGCTGATCTCCACCCCCGACCAGGCCGAGGCCCAGCGCATGGCGGCCAAGGCCAAGGCGGCCGGGTTCCCCGCGGCGGTGGTGCCCGAGAAGGGGCTGTTCAAGGTCCGGCTCACCCAGGCCGCCGCCCGGGACGCCATGGACGCCACCTCCCAGAAGCTGAAGAACCGCGGCTTCAAACCTTTCGTCCTCAAGACCGAATGACCCGGCTCCGGCTTCCCGGTGCTGGTAAGCTTGCCCACGCGTCACCCCCCCCCATCAGCACGATTTCCCCGCATCGGACGGGTTCCATGAAGAACGTGATCTCGGCCCTCCTGCCCATCCCCCGCATCCTGGAACCGCGCGAGGAGGTGCAGCTGCCCCATGCCCGCAAGGTGTTCGCCCTGCGCAACCTGCACTTCCGGGACATCAAGGCGCTGGGCTTCGACATGGACTACACCCTGAGCCATTACCGCTCGCCGGAGGTCGACGAGCTGGCCTATCGCAGCTCGGTGGTCCTCCTGGTGCGCGAGCGCGGCTACCCCGCCTGGCTGCTGGAGACCCACTTCGATCCCGCGTTCGCCATCCGCGGCCTGGTCCTGGACGGCGTCCGCGGCAACCTCCTGAAGCTGGACAGCTCCCGCCAGGTGGTGCGGGCCAGCCACGGGTCCCGGCCGATGAGCCGGGAGCGGATCGACCAGGCCTATGGCCGGCGCCGGCTGTTGGCTTCCGGCCCCGGGTTCCGGAGCGTCGACACCCTCTTCGAGATCCCCGAGTGCTACCTGTTCGCCGCCCTGGTAGACGGCCTGGATGACGGCCGGCTGCCGGGCAAGGATTGCCTGCAGGTCTTCCAGGACGTCCGCTGGGCCATCGACAGCGCCCACCGGAATGGCGAGATGAAGGCGGAAATCCTCGCCAATCCGGAATTCTTCATCCTCCGGGACCCCGAACTGGCGGCCGCCCTGGACCGCTGGAAGCGCGCGGGCAAGAAATTGTTCATCCTAAGCAACAGCGAGTGGACCTTCACCAACGGGGTGCTCAGCTTCCTCCTGGACGGCCAGGATCCGGCCCGGCCCAAGTGGATCGACTATTTCGACCTGGTGGTGGTCAGCGCCCGCAAGCCGGCCTTCTTCCAGGAGCCCCTGCCGCCGGAACCCTGTCCCGGCCAGACCCGGGCCTTCATGGGCGGCCATGCCCTCTGGCTGGAGCAGCAGCTGCAGGCCTTCGGCGACCAGGTCATGTATGTAGGTGACCATATATACGGGGATATACTGCGCTCCAAGAAAAACGTTTCCTGGCATACCCTGCTGCTGATCCCGGAATTGGCCTCCACCCTGGAACAATTGGAGGAACAAGCGGGCGAACTGCAAGATTTTGTTCGTTTCGAAACCATCCGGCGAAAATCGGAACTCCGCCTTTCCCTATTGGAGGACACCCTCCGGCGGAATCAGGAGCACCGGCGTCTGCTCGCCCCTCGGCTATCCCCCGAGGCGCTCCACGCCCTGGACCAGGAGGCCACCCTCCTCAAGGCGGCGGTGGAAGCCTCCCATATCCAGATGGAAGCTGAAAAAAAAGCCCTTGCCCAACTGGACGATCGATTAGAATCTGCTTTCAATCCCAACTGGGGTAGTATATTTCGGGACGGGTACCAACAAACCCGATTCGCGGACCAGATTCAGCAGTACGCTTGCGCATACACCGGACGGATCAGCAACCTCTACCTGGTCGATCCGACCACAGCTCTTTATGCACCGGTTCCCACGCTGCCGCACGAGCGGATCTAGTTTTTTTCAAACGTGCCCCCCGTCGGAATTGGAACACAGCCCTCCCTTCCATCATCCAAGTAAGGTGCCGTTGCATTTCGTAGGGCATGTGAGACTCTGAGACATCCAGCAATAAACTAGGAGTGATCAACTTGAAGCGATTCGATTCTAGTTCCGACGCGCCCCTGTCCATCACCTCCCTTGGTGACCGAATCAAAGCCGTGCGGCTCACCTGGCGGTGGTCCCAGGAAGAGATGGCCGAGGCCCTGAGAGTGGATCAGGCCTCCATCTCCTTCTGGGAGCGAGACAAGATCAAACCCTCCGGCTCCGCCATCGTCGCCTTGGCGTCCCTCTTCCGCACCAGCACCGACGCGCTCGAGGGCGGCATGGGGTTCAAGATCCCCGATCCCCCCTCCCATCCCGAATCCGCCAAGGTGGACCGGGAGTTCCCGCGCAGCGTCAGCCTGCCGGCCGGCAGCGAGGACGTCGTGATGGTGGTGGATCTCGGGGACGGTTCCTCCAAAGGCAAACAGCTCTCCGAGGCGATGATGAGCCTCGTGCAGGGCGTCAAGGACAGCCGGCGGGTGTGGGTCGTTCTCGAATAGGGGACTGCGGCCTTGACCTGGGACCGTCCCGAGGATAGTCCCCGGGGACGGACTG
>Ga0316217_10005703_pt1 | contig 12758 bp, 10 predicted proteins | sample 1anoAmetaG_FD_203633 | JGI IMG/M metagenome (GOLD analysis project Ga0316217, IMG submission 203633) | Freshwater microbial communities from Trout Bog Lake, Wisconsin, USA - 1anoA | ecosystem: Environmental > Aquatic > Freshwater > Lake > Hypolimnion/Profundal zone | place: USA: Wisconsin...
CATCGCGGCCAGCGCGCCGACGCGCTGGTGCAGGACGGCGCGTTGAGCATCCGCACCAAAGTGGAAATTCTCGACGACGGCGCGCCCGGTGAATTTGTCCATGCCCGCAACGCCGTCACGCGCCGCGATCTGACCGGCAAGGTGCTGAATGGAAAAACCATTTTAGTCTCGCTATGAAAACCTGTTTACCGCGAAATTTCTGGGCCGCGCTGGTGGCGGCATTGACGTGCTGGCAAATGACCGCCGCCGCGCAGTCGCTGTGGCACGACGAGAGTTCCCGCGCGATCTTCGCGGACAAGCGTGCCGCCGCGGTGGGCGACATCCTGACCATTGTCGTCCAGCAGAGTTCTTCGGCGAACAAAAACAACGAGACGAAGACGGAAAAGCAATCCAGCTGGACCGCCGCCATTTCCTCGTTCCTGTTTCCGGGTTTTTTGCAGTCCAAAGGCTCCATGCCGGCGGTCAATTACAACTCCGACCTGAAGCATGACGGCAGCGGTTCCATCAACAATTCCGAGACCATCGTGGACCAGGTGGCCGTGAAAGTCATGGACGTGCTGCCGAACCACAATCTCGTCATCGAAGGCAAACGCGAGACGTCGTTTGCCGGCGAGCACCAGACGGTGGTGTTGCATGGCATCGTCCGGGTCGAGGATGTCACCTCCGCCGACACGGTGATGAGCTACAACGTCGCCGACGCCACGATCTCGATTGTCGGCAAAGGCACCGTGACCGACGCCCAGAAAAAAGGCTGGTTCACGCGCATTTTGGACAAGGTCAACCCCTTCTGATCATGCCGCTCGTTCCCCGCCAGCTTCGTCCCCGCACGCGCGCCGCCAGCGCCGCGCGGGAACTGCCGTTGGCCATTGTCTATTCCGGGCTGGCGGAGAAATCCGCCGCCGCGCGCCGCAAAAAAAACATGCCGGCGGCCATCGCGTTTGCGCTGTTGCTCGCGCTGCTCGCGCCGCTGAATTTATTTTCCGCCGGCGTCCGGCTGCGCGATCTGGTGATGATTTCCGGCGCGCGGGACAACCAGTTGGTCGGCTACGGCCTCGTCGCCGGATTGGCGGGCGACGGCGACAAGGACCAGGTTTACACCAAGCAGACCGTGGCGAATTTGCTGATGCGCTACGGCATCAACATTCCGGCCGCGACGCTGTCCGAGAAAAACGTAGCGGTGGTGATGGTCACGGCGGACATCCCGCCGTTCCTGAAAAACGGCGCGCGGATTGACGTGACGGTGGCCTCGATGGGCGACGCGAAATCGCTCACCGGCGGCGTGCTGCTCCAGACGCCGCTGCTCGGCGCGGACGGCAAAGTTTATGCCGTGGCGCAAGGCCCGCTGGTGCTGGGCGGCTTTTCGGCGGGCGACGGCGGCGCGGGCGGCGCGACGGTGACGAAGAATCATCCGACGACGGCGCAAATCATCAACGGCGCGCTCGTGGAAAAGGAAATTCCCACGCAGTTCGTGCGCGACAATTCGGTGGAGTTGCTGCTGCGCGATCCCAGTTTTAATTCCGCGTCCGCGATGGCCGCCGCCATCAACGAGGTTTTCACCAACTCGGCGCACGCCATTGATTCCACGACCGTGCAGGTGCAGATGCCCGCCGGCGCGGCGGCCGCGCCGGTGGAATTCATCGCGCGGCTGAACACCATCGAGGTCACGCCGGACACCCCGGCGCGGATCATCATCAACGAGCGCACCGGCACGATTGTGGCGACGGCGGCGATTCACATTTCCAGCTGCGCCGTGGCGAGCGGCAACATCACCATCAACGTGGCGCAGACGCTGGACGTGTCCCAGCCCAACGCCTTTAGCGGCGGCACCACGACCGTCACGCCGCGCACCAGCACGGCGGTCACGGAAAGCAAATCGAGCCTGGTGCCGCTGCCGGAACTGCCGACGGTGGAAAAAGTCGCCGCCGCGTTGAGCGCCGTGGGCGCGACGCCGCGCGACATGATGTCCATTTTCCAAGCCATGAAACAGGCCGGCGCGTTGCAGGCCGAACTCATCACCCGCTGAAATGCAAATCGCCGCGCTCCAACCGAAAATTGACACGGCGCACATCGCGCCGGAAAATCTCGCGGGCAATTCAGCGCTGACCGAAGACCAGAAAATCGGCGAGGCGAGTAAGCAGTTCGAGGCGATTTTGCTGCGGCAGTTTCTGGCCGAGTCGCAGAAACCGGTGATCCAATCCGAGTTCACGGACAATTCCACAGCCAGCGGCATTTACCAGGATTTTGTCACGAACCAACTGGCGGACAGCCTGTCGCACGCGGGCGGCGTGGGGCTGGCCAAAACTTTTCAACAACAGCTGACCCATCATTCACACGCCGCGCCCACCGGCGCCGGGCCGAAATAAATCTCTACATGAAAGAACTTTTGTCCAATCTTATCGAAGCGCTCCGCGAGGAGCTGAAGCAATACGGCGAGATGCTCGCGTTGCTCGACCAGCAGCAGCAGCTCGTCATGCACCGGCAGGTGGCCGACCTGCCGGAAAACGTCAACTCGGTCAATGCCCAGGCGGGCGTCATTGCCGCCGCGCGGCAGGAACGGGAGCAGCGCCAGCGCCACATCGCGCGGTTGCTCGCACTGCCGGAAAGCGGCGGCATCGGCCAGATTATTCCACAACTGCCGGCGGATTACCGGCCGCTGGTCGGCGCGCTGGTGCAGGAAAACAACGAGCTGCTGGTGCGCGTGCAGCAGCGGGCGCGGCAGAATCATCTGATGTTGAGCCATTGCGTGGAGCTGATGCAGCAGTTGATCAATTCCATTTTCCCCGGCACCAGCCCGGTGACTTACGACGGCCGCGGCCAGTTGCCGGCCGTCGCGGCAACGCCGGAACCGCTTTACCAAGCGGTCGGCTGAAACCAATTTATTTTTTATGCTCGGCCTATTTGGAACCTTGGACCTGGCGAAGCGCTCGTTGCAGACGCAGATGCTGGGGGTGCAGGTGGCGGGACAAAATCTCGCCAACGTGAACACGACCGGCTATTCGCGCCAGGTGGTGCAAATTGCCGCCGGCGCCGACATCGCCTCCGGCATCGGGCCGGAAGGCACCGGCGCGAACGCGGTGGGCATCCAGCAGATCGTCAGCAATTTGTTGAACGGCCAGATTCAATCGCAGTCGAGCCAGAGCGGCTATTGGACATCGCAGCAGACGGCGCTGCAAAGCGCGCAGAACGGGCTGGACGAATTTCTCAACGGCACCGGCGCGACGAGCAGCACGAGTTCGACGAGTTCCAGCACGTCGGACTCCGGCTTGTCGGGGCAGTTGACCTCGCTGTTCAATGCGTTCAGCAGTCTTGCCGCCTCGCCGTCCGCGAGCAGCCAGCAGGCGGTCGTCGGCGCGGCGCAGCAGGTGGCGACGACGTTCAACAACATCAGCAATCAGCTTGGCAGTGTGAAATCCGCGCTGAACCAGTCGTTGAGCAGCAATGTGAGTTCGGCGAACACGCTGCTGTCGCAGATCGCCACTTTGAATTCGCAGATCGTCACCGCCCAGGCCGGCGGCGGCAATGCCAATGAGTTGTGCGACCAGCGTGAACAGGATCTGGAAAATTTGTCGCAGCTCACCAGCACTTCGACCAGCACCGCCACCAACGGTTCGGTGAACGTGACCATTGGCGGCCAGACGCTCGTCACGGGCGGCACGGTGAACGACACGTTGCAGACTTACGATCCCGGCAACGGCAACTTGCTGGTGCGGACCGCGACGGGCGGCATGAACCTGACGCTCACCGGCGGCGCGATGCAGGGCACAATTGACGCTCGTGACGGCACGCTGGCAACGATGCAGAAACAGATTGATTCGCTCGCATCAAATCTGGTTTCCGCCGTCAACACGATTCAAGACAGCGGCTACAATGCCACCGGCGGCACGGGCAACAGTTTTTTCACCGGCACCAATGCGGCGACTATTTCCGTGAGCGCGGCGATGGTGAACAATCCGGCGCTGATCCAGAGTTCGAGCAGCGCGACGAACAGCGGCGACACGTCGCTGGCATTGCAACTGGCGCAGCTGGCCACGACGGCCCAGGCGGGTTTGAACAACCAGACGTTTGGCGATTATTACGGAACGACCGTGGCCGGCCTCGGCACCGCGTTGTCCAGCGCGAACACGCAGGTGGCCGACCAGACGACGGTGACGAACATGCTGCAAACCCAGCGTGGCGCCATCAGCGGCGTCAACACGGACGAGGAGATGACGAATTTGATGTCGTTCCAACGGGCTTACGAGGCGTCCGCCCAGCTCGTGACGACCATCAACACGATGATGGGCGACACGCTGGCCATGAAGACTTCATAGAAATTTATGCGCGTAGCCACCAATGCCTATACGAATGGGATGCTGAACCAGTTCAATCTGCTGGCGGCACAGCAACAAAATCTGCAAAGCCAGGTTTCCACCGGGTTGAGCGTGTCGGCCCCGTCGGACAATCCGGCGGCGATGGAGAACACGCTGAATTACTTGTCGAACCAGGCCACGCAGACGCAATACAGCGCGAACATTGCCACCTTGCAGACGCGCGCCACCAGCGTGGACAGCGTGTTGCAATCGCTCCAGACCATTTCCAGCCGCGCCGGGGAGATCGCCACCTCGGCCGGCGGTGCCACCACGTCGCAGTCGGATTTGAACAATTACGCCGACGAGGTCAACACGCTCATCAACCAGGTGGTCAACGCCGCGAACACGAAAGATCCTTCGACTGGGAAATATCTGTTCGGCGGCACGGCTTCCGACACCGCGCCGTTCACCACCACGACGGATGCCAACGGCGACGTGACCGCCGTGACTTACAACGGCAATAACGCGGTGAACCAGGCACAGATCGGCGCGGGCATGACGGCGTCTGCGGACGTTCCGGGGGCCAACATCACTGGCACTGGCCCGCGCGGACTGATCACCGACAGCACGTCGGGCGCGGATTTTTTGAACCACTTGATTGCGTTGCGCAATGACCTGACCGCCGGCAACACGACGGCCATCACGAACACCGACAGCGCGAATTTGCAGAAGGACGAAAACAACATCGCGTATCAGGTCGCCAACAACGGCGTGTTGCAAAACCAGTTGACCGCCGCCTCGAATTTCGCCTCCAGCAGTTCCCAGAATCTGAGCTCGATGATTTCCAAGGCGTCGAGCGCTGACCTGATGAACACGATGGTGCAGTTGAACCAGGCGCAGACGGCGTATCAGGCCGCACTGGCGAGCGGATCCAAAATCATGAGCCTGTCGCTTTTGAATTACCTGCCGACTTGATGCCGTCCGCCACTGTCTATGAAAAACATTATCATCCCTCCGTCCGTTTTTGCCGGGGCAATTTTGGCCCGGGCCGCGACTTTTTTGCCGGGCGCGACGCCGCGCGGCGGTGCGGCCGCCGGTTTTTTCCGCGCCGAACCGGGGTTTTTGAAGGATTTTGCCCCGTTTTCAATTTCCCACGGCAAAATTGTCAGGGTGGCACAACCGTTGCTAAAAGGAGGTTTGCAATGAAATGCGCTGAAATGATCGAGACCGAAACGCCCGTGATCGCCCGCCGCGACGCGGTGCGGATGCCCAACGGGCTGCTGGGGTTCGAGCAGATCAAGGATTACACCCTGGTGACCAATCCGGGCGAGGCGCCCTTCGCGTGGCTACAGGTGGAGGATAATTCCGCGCTGGCGTTCGTGGTCATTGACCCGTTTGTGGCGGCGCCGGACTATCAGCCGGACATCCCGCAGGCGGACGTGGAATTTTTGAAATTGAACCATGCGGACGACGCGCTGCTGCTGGGCATTGTGACGATTTTGGACGGCCAGCCGCCGACGGTGAATCTGAAAGGCCCGATTGTCATCAACCGGCATACGCACACCGGCAAACAGGTGATCATCGCCAATGCCGCCGCGTATTCGCTCAAACATCCATTGCCTTTGGCCGGGGCCGCCGATTAAACTGCGTTATGCTCATTCTGTCACGAAAAATCGGGGAAAGCATCGTGATTGACGGCCGCATTCATGTGACCGTGATGCGCGTGGAGGGCGAAACGGTGAAGCTCGGCATCGCCGCGCCGACGGAAGTGCCGGTGCATCGCAAAGAAGTTTACGAAGAGATCCAGCGGAGCAACCAGCAGGCGCTCACGAAACAAAGCACGCCGCTGCCCCGACTGGCGGGGGCGCTGCCGAAGTTGAAGCCGGCGGGGGCCGGCGAACCGAAGCTGGTGCCGGCGTTGAAAAAATAATTTAGCCGCCGCGAACAGGCGGCGGCACCGATGTCAGTGATATTCGTCAGCCCCTAACCACGGCGGGCGGGACCACTGGCTCCTTCCCCGGGCGGGTCCGCAAGGGCCCGCCCGGTCACCAATCAAAGTCGTGTTGCCAATGAGCGCCAATTTATTTCTCCATTCCCTCGCCAATTTCCGCGAAATCATCCTGCCAGCGCTCGAAGTGGCCGGCGCGCGCCGCATCCTCGAAATCGGATCCGAATACGGGACTTTCACTCAAGAACTGTGCGCCTACGCCACTCGTGTGGACGGCCGGCTCACGAGCATTGATCCGGCCCCGCAGCTGGCGGCGCGGGAATTCATCGCGGCCAGCCGGAATAATCCGCATTTTGAATTCGTCCAGGCTACGAGCATTGAAGCTCTGCCCAAGCTTGAAGTCGCGGACGCCTACATCATTGACGGCGACCATAATTATTTCACCGTCCGCAGCGAACTGGATCTGATCGCCGAGGCGTGTGCGGGAAAACCGGTTCTGATTTTTGAACACGATGTCTGCTGGCCTTGGAGCCGGCGCGATCTGTATTACAACCCGGCGGTGATTCCGCAGCTGTTCCGCCACCCCTACACAATGAATAGCGGCGTTACGCTGGACAATTCCGAAACTGTGGAAGGCGGATTCCGCAGCGAAGGTGCTTTTGGCTTGGCACTTCACGAAGGCGGCCAAGCCAACGGCGTGCGCACCGCCATCGAAGATTTTCTTCTCGAACAGCCTGGCTTCAATTTTGAAATCGTTCCAGTTATCATGGGGCTGGGCGTCATCTATCCCGCCACCGCGTCATGGGCGGAAAAGATTTCGGCGCACCTCCGGCCTTGCACCCAGAATCCGCTGCTGCCCATGTTGGAACGCAACCGGCTGGAACTTTATCTCAAAGTCATCGAACTTCAGGATCGTCTGCTGCCACGCTTTCAGCCGCCCATCTGCGCTCCTGCCATCTTCAACCAAATGCCCGCTTGACCATGACTGCTTCAACTCCAATCCGGCCGGCTGACGGCGAAAACCATTTCCCTTGGCAGGCGGACGAATCCTTGCGGCGGGCGGGCGAACTGCTGGAAAAATTTCCCGGCCTGCGCGCCGTCACGTTTGATTTTTTTGACACGCTGGTCTGGCGGCTCGCCGCGCAACCGACCGATGTGTTTGTGGAAGCCGGCCATCGCCTGCGCCAGGGCGGTCAGTTGCCGGACCACGTGACGGATCAAGCCTACGAAGTTTTCCGCCGCCACGCAGAAATGAAGGCGCGCGAACGGCAGGCCCGGCTGGATAAATCCCGCGAGGACCTCACGCTGGCCGATATTGTCCAGCAGTTGAAATCTGTCGTGCCCGACACCGCCGAGGTCGCGCAAACCGAACTTGCCGTCGAGGCTGACTTTTGCGTGTTGAATCCGCAGATGATCGGCTTCGCCCAGCACGCCCGGCGGCGCGGGCTGAAATTGTTCATCATTTCGGACATCTATCTTTCCGCCGACCAGCTGGGTGCCATCCTCCGCGCCAATCATTTTGATCCGGCGTTTTTCAACGGCGTTTTTACATCCAGTGACGCCGGCGTCTGCAAATGGAGCGGCAAGCTGTTTTTGCACGTTCTTAAGCAAACCGGTCTGAAACCGGAGGAAGTGCTCCACGTCGGGGACAATTTCCAAGCCGATGTCGCGGGCGCGCGCAAAGCCGGCATCCGTGGCTGCCACTACGTTCAGGCCACGACGGAAACCAACACCATTCTTGAACGCGAAAAATTTCTGCTCGGTGGCCAGTCGCCTGCAGGCAGCGTCAATTCCCTGCGGCGGCTGGCCGCGCGGAATTTTCCCGGCGGCACGGACGAGGGTTTTTTTGGCCGTGCGGGGGCGCTGCTGGTAGGGCCGCTCCTCACGCGCTACGCGAGCTGGGCGTGCGAACAATTTGTTGCCGCCGGCGTTCGCAAGGTGGGCGCGTTCATGCGCGAAGGCGAGATTCTGGGCCAGTTGCTGCAGCGCGAGGCGGCGGCGATGGGCCACGTGCTGGAGATCGCGCCGCTTTACGCCAACCGCAAATCCACCGATCTGGCGGCCATCGGCGAGCTGACGGCGGAAAATCTCATTGATTGGGTGGGGCGGCGCCAGACTTTGAGTGTCAAGGCTATCTTGAACCACTTTGGTTTGCAGCCGTCGGATATGCGCCAACTGCCGTTTTCGCCCGACGAAAAAATCAGCTCGCGCGAACGCCTGCTCCAGCTTGCGAAATGTTTGTTCACGCCCGAAATCATGCGGCGCATCGAGCAGCGCAGCGCCGCTGAACGCCGCAAGATCATGGATTATCTCCGGCCCTGGCTGGATTCCGGCGGTGCGTTCGGCGTCTGCGACATCGGCTACAATGCCACCGCCCAGATGCAGCTCAAACGCATTTTTGAACTGGAAGGATGTCGCGCCAACATGATCGGCTGTTATCTCGTCACCTGCGAAGTGGCGGCCCGCCGCGTTCTCGACGGGCTGGATGTGCGGCATTTTCTTGGCGCGTTCGGGCATCCGGGCTTCAACCATTTTGCCTTCCTCCGTTCGCCGGCGTTCATCGAACAGGCGCTGGTAGCCGGCTGTGGCACCACGCTCGGTTACGAACGAGCCGACGACGGCGCGGTCCATCCCATCCTGGATGAAATGCGTTTTCCGCCGGAACTGTTGCGCCGCCAGCGGGCGTTCAAGGACGGCATCCTGCATTATCAAAAACTCTGGCTGCACTTTCGCGCGCAGAAACCCGGACGGCTCGACGGCACGACGGAATTTTCCCGCCGGCTGCTGGCCGACATTGACTGCGGCTGCGCGCCGATCCTGGCCCGCGCCACGGCTTTTCCGACGCAGAGCGAACTCGCCCATTTTGCCGCATTGCCGCTCGACGATCATTATTTTGCCGAAGGTTTCAAAACCATTTCCGGCGTGAAGGAAGGCGAGGTTGTCCGGGCCAAAGGCTATGCCGGTGCCTTGTGTGATCAGGGTGTGCTCTGGCCGCAGGCCGCCAACCTGCAGCTCAACCCCTCGGCCGCCGCCGATTTCTTTTCCTACGCCCGAGCCATGCTGCTCTGCCAGCCCAGCCACGACAATGACGGCGTCCCGCCTGACCTTACCGTCATCTTGCAGGCATCCAATCCGGAAAAACTCCGCGCCGTGCTCGGCCAGCTCACCAAATATTCCCGCGCCGGATTTTGCTGCCAGATTTTCCTGCTGCTCAAAGACGGCGATAAAAACTGCGCGGCCGTCGCCGAAAAATTCGCCGGTGAAATCCGGCAGCTTCATGTTTTCACGCGCCCGGCGTCGCAAACTTTCGCGCAACAGCTCAACCTCGCGGTCGACAACGCCAGCGCCCCGTTGCTGCTGCTGCTCGACGATTCCGTGCAGCTGGCCGTCGCGTGGGATCAGGCGGCGCTCGCGCCCTTTCACGCCGGCACAGGCGTGGTGCTGGCCACGCCGGACGCAAGCTGCCTCGTGCTCCGCCGGCAGGCGCTGGTCGAAGTCCTTGGTTTTGCCGAAGCCCTTTCACCCGTCGGTGCCAACTGGCAGGTGCTGCTCGCCTTGCGCGAACTCGGTTGGCAGATCAAGGCCGGCCGCGATATTGTCACCGCTGCCCAGACACAAATTATTTCTGCCACCGACAAAAAAAATATCACGCGGCAGTTCGCTGATTTTGAAAAGACCGCCGCCGAAATCGCCGCGATATTTTCAACGGGTAGTGCGTCGATGGTAACCGTGGACTGGATCGGATCATTCCTTGACCACGGCAGTCTTTCCCATGTGAATCGCGAAATAACCGCCGCGCTTGGTGGCGGTGACGGCATCAAAATCAATCGGGTTAGCAACGGGCACCGGCCTGCTTCCGGATTTGATAAGCTGGCGCGCGAAATTTCCGCGTCGGCCTCGCCCGAAGCGGTCGTCACGGTCCGCCACGCCTGGCCACCGGATTGGAAACGTCCGGCGACCGGCAAGCTCGTCGTCATTCAGCCGTGGGAATTTGGCGCGCTGCCGCAGGCATGGGTGCATCAGGCGCGCGACGTGGACGAATTCTGGGTGCCGTCCAATTATGTGCGGCAGGTCTATGTCGAATCCGGCGTGCCCGCGCCCAAAGTGGTTGTCGTGCCCAACGGCGTGGACCCGGAAATATTTCAGCCGGCGGCCGCGCCACTGCAACTGGCGACGGCGAAAAAATTCAAATTCCTTTTCGTCGGCGGCACCATCGGGCGCAAAGGCCCGGATTTATTGCTGCAGGCTTACCTGAAAAATTTCACGGCGGCGGACGACGTCTGCCTCGTCGTCAAAGATTTCGGCGGCAAGAGTGTCTATGCCGGCCAGACGTTTGAAGCGCAAATCCGCGCCGCGCAGGCGCTGCCGACCGCGCCGGAAATTTTGTATCTCAACACGGAGCTGCCGCCGGAGCAACTGCCCGGACTTTACACCGCGTGCGACTGCCTCGTCATGCCGTATCGCGGCGAGGGCTTTGGCCTGCCCGCGCTGGAAGCGATGGCCTGCGGCCGGCTGCTTATCATCACTGCCGGCGGCGCGACGGATGATTTTGTCCGCGACGAATTCGCCTGGCGGATTCCGGCGGTGAAAAAAGTTTTTGGCCGGCAAGTCAGCGGCATGGAACTGGCCGGCGATGGCTGGTTGCTGGAACCCGATTTGGCCGCGCTCGGCGAACTGATGCGCCGCGCATTTGCCAATCCCGCCGAAGGGCGCGAACGCGGACAACTCGCCAGCCAGCACGCACTGCAAAACTGGTCTTGGAAAAATGCCGCCGCGATTGCCGCGCTGCGCCTCCGCGAACTGGGCGCAATCCAAAACGCGCCGGGAAATGTGGCCAGCCCCTTGCCGGTGAAATTACCGCCTGTCGCCGACGTCGGGCAGCTCAACGAGGCGCGCGAACTGTTTGGCCTAAAAAACTTTTCCGAAGCCTGGGCGGCGACGCTCACGGCCATTGCCCAACGGCCATTTCATCCGGAAGCTTTTCTGCTGCTCGCGGAAATCGCGCTGGCGGCGGGCGACGGAAAAACGGCGCGGCTCTGCGCGCAACACGCCCGCGATTTAGCGCCCGGCTGGCCGGCGCCAAAACAAGTTCTGAACAAAGCGGAAAGCGGAAAGCGGAAAGCGGAAAACAACCCGCTGGCGTCAATCATCGCCGCCGACGCATCACGCATCACGCATCACGCATCACGTTTGTCCGTCTGCCTCATCGTCAAAAACGAGGAAAAATTCCTCGCGCAATGCCTGAAATCCGTGCGTGGTTTTGCGTCGCAAATCGTCGTGGTGGACACTGGCTCGACCGACCGCACCGTGGAAATCGCGCGCGAATTCGGCGCGGAGATCCACTCGTTTGCGTGGTGCGATGATTTCGCCGCCGCGCGCAACGCCGCGCTGGAGCACGCCACGGGTGACTGGATTTTGATGCTCGACGCCGACGAGGAATTACCCGCCGCACAACACGCGAAGCTGGTGGCGGACATGAAAAATTCCAACGTCATCGCCTTGCGCCTGCCGCTGGTGAACGCCGGCCAGGAAAACGAGGGCCGCAGTTTCGTGCCGCGCCTGTTCCGCAACGCGCCGGGCGTTTATTTCCACGGCCGCATCCACGAACAGGTTTTTGCCAGCCTGCTGGTGCCGGCCAAAAAGTGGGGTTTGAAAACCGCGCTCGGCGTGGCGGAATTGCGGCATCACGGCTATACGCCGGAAATGGTGCGCGACCGGAATAAAATTGAACGCAATCTGAAACTGCTCCGCGCCGCTGTCGCCGAAACTCCGGCGGATGTGAATCTGGTGATGAACCTGGGGCTGGAGTTGGTCCGCTCGGACGATCTGGCCGGCGGCATTGAAAAATATCGCGAGGCGTTTGCCCTGATGTCGGCGCAGCCGGCGGATGAAATCGTGCCAGAGCTGCGCGAAGTCTTGCTGACGCAGTTCACCAGCCAGCTTTACAAGGTGCGCGCCCATGCGGAAGCTGTGCGCATTTTGCATTCGCCGCTCGCCCAAAAAGGCGGCTTGACGGCGTCGCTGCACCTGGCTTTGGGCCTGGCGCATTATGAATTGAAGCAGTTCAGTGAGGCTGCTGATCAAATGCGCCAGTGCCTTGCCAAAAAAGACCAGCCAGCGTTGACCCCGATCAATGTGGACACGCACACCGCCGCGCCGCTGCATTGCCTGGCGTTGTGCCTGGCGCGCACCGGCGACGCGGCGGGCGCGGAAAAATTTTTCACCCGCGCCGTGGCCGCCCACGGCCGGGGCAACGAGGCGCGACTGGACTTTGCCAAATTTCTGACGGAACAGCAGCGGCCGGTCGAGGCGCTGGAGCAGTTGCACGCGGCGATCACGGCGGACGCGCGGTTCGCGCCGGCATGGAAGCTCGGCGGCCAGACAGCACTGGAGCGGAAGGAATTTCTGGAGTTCGCGCTGGACTGGACCGGCGAGGCGCTGCGACATCTGCCCGACGACCTGATGGTGCAGGCGCAACGCGCGGAGGCTTTGCTGCTCGCCGGCCGGCTGGCGGAGGCGGG
>Ga0316217_10005704_pt1 | contig 12748 bp, 12 predicted proteins | sample 1anoAmetaG_FD_203633 | JGI IMG/M metagenome (GOLD analysis project Ga0316217, IMG submission 203633) | Freshwater microbial communities from Trout Bog Lake, Wisconsin, USA - 1anoA | ecosystem: Environmental > Aquatic > Freshwater > Lake > Hypolimnion/Profundal zone | place: USA: Wisconsin...
CATCGGCATTCCTTACGGTACGTTGGCCAGCGGGAAAAAGAAGGTGAGCGGTTCGTTCGGAAAGGGGAGGAACCCATGATGAGTGTAGAAGGCCCCAGCCACCCGGTCCTTGGCGTCAACGACCAACGCCATGGAGCCGATTCCGGAGTGGGCGGCCTTGGCCATGGCGTCGGCGAGCAGAATCCCTCCGTATCCCTGACCCTGGAATCGGCTGTCGATGGCCAGCCTGCCCATCCGGACAACCGGGACGAGGGGATAGCGCGGCAACTTTTTCGCCGTTTCAGGAGGCAGTTCGGTGAGGGCGACCCCAGAGGACGCCAGGGTATAGAACCCGATGACCACTCCCTCCGGGTCAGTGGCAACGAAGCAGCTGGCCACGAGGCTCTTGAGGTCCTGGCTGAGTTGGACCTGGAAGTATGCATCCAGGGCCGGGGAATGGCTGCAGAAGGCCTTCCTTGCGGCCCCATGGATGGCCTTGCTGTAGGCCTGGATCACGAATGGGTTCAATGGGTCCCCAGGAGCTTGCGGCGGCGTTCAAAGGCCCTTGCCATGGCCGGGGCCAGGGGCGGGGGGTCGAGGATGGCGTTGGCGAAGGCTTCCTGGTCTGCCAGGGAAAGGCGGAGGATGGTGGACCGCTCGACCGTAGCATGGGCCGCCTGCTGGACAGCCTGGATGACGAAATCCGTGATGGTCCGTCCCTCCATCTCGGCGGCACGCCGGAGCAATGCGTGGAGATCCAGCGGAATACGCGCTTCAAGACGGGCGGTGGCGTTGACGGGGGTGGCCATTTGAATCCTAAATTGGTTTCCGGCAATTTGCCGTAATCCAAGTTTACGGCCGTGGGCCGTATTTGCAAGCGGCTCGATTGGCAGTGCTGGAATGATTTGATGTTATCAATAACTATGGCAAGGGTTACCAGAGGATGATGACCACTCATGGAACCAGAACCTCAGTCCCTGCCCGAGGGCTATTACCTCCAGAACTTCGAATCGGTCCTCCAGGACGTGCGGTCCCGCTACCCGGACCTGCTCCTGGAACGGGAGCGGGAGCGGCTGGAGGCCTTCCTCGCCCTCCCGCTCCCCGCCCGCCGGATCTACGTGCGCATGCTCACCCGGAAGGGGCCCTGGTTCCGCCAGGACGATCTCCGCTACTCGGAGATCCCGGACCTGGCCGGGGCCCTGGACGCCCTGGCGGGCGCCGGGTTCTGCGCCACCGCCCCCGATGACCCGGCCACCCTGGAGCCGCTGCTGCGCAAGGCGGAGATCGAGGCGCTGCTGGACCGCTGCGCCGTGCCGCGGGCCCGGGGACTGTCCCGGGCAGCGTTGGGGCAGCGGCTGCGGGAGGCTGCCCTTCCGCTCTGCGGCGAGGCCCTGGCCGCGGCGCTGCCGGTGGCCTGTCCGCTGGAGCGGGACTGGGCGCGGCTGCTGTGCTTCCTGTTCTTCGGCAACGCCGAGCAGGACCTCACCGAGTTCGTCCTGGCGGACACCGGCCGGATCCGCTTCGAGGACTATCCGCTGGACCCTGGCGGCCGCCTGTTCCAGTCCCGGGCGGACGTGGACTTCCTGCTGGACCTGGGGCGGCTGCGCGAGGCGTTCCAGGAGGCGGCGGCGCTGGGAGACCTGGCGGCGCTGGAGCGGATCACCGGGACCCTGAGGGACACCCTGCCGCACCCGGGGGTGCGCCAGCAGCGGCGGTTCCACGGGCTGCTGAACGATCTGGGCCGGGAGTGGGAGCGGCGCGGACAGCCGGAGTGGGCCCTGGGCTGCTACGCCCTGAGCCAGCGCCCGCCGGCCCGGGAACGCACCGTACGGTTGCTGGCGGCCGGCGGGCGCCGGGCCCAGGCCGCGGCCCTGGCGGCGGAACTGGCGGAGGGCCCCTGGGACGCCGGGGAGGACGTCTTCGCCGGCGCGTTCCTGCGCCGCCAGGCCCGCCACGACAACCTCGCCGCCGCCTGGGTGCTGACCCACCCGGCCCCGGAGCCGCTGCCCGGACTGCAGCTGCGCCTGCCCCGGCACCCGTCGGGGCTGGTGGAACGGGCCGCCCTGGCCGCGGCCGAGGCGCAGGGCTGGCGCGGCATGTTCACCGAGAACGGCCTCTGGCGCGGGCTGTTCGGCCTGGCCTTGTGGGAGGTGCTGTTCGCGCCGGTGCCAGGCGCCTTCCAGCACCGCTTCCAGTCGGCCCCGGCCGATATTGGCGGCCCCGGGTTCTATGGCCTGCGCCGGGAGCCCCTGGAGCGCCGCCTGGAGGAACTGGCCGGACCGGGCGCCTTCCGCCGGGCGGTCCTGGCCACCGCGGCCCGGAAGCGGGGCGTCGCCAACGCCTTCGTGGACTGGCGGGCCCTGGACGAGGGCTTCCTTGAGGCCGCCCTGGCGGCGCTGCCCGAGGCCGCCGGCCTGTCGGTGGTCCGGGCCATGGCCCACAGCCCCAGGGCCCTGGGCCACGGCTTCCCCGACCTGTTCCTGCACCGGTCCGGCCCGCCGCGCTGCGCGGTCTGGGAAGTGAAGGGACCCGGGGACAGCCTGCGCCCCGAGCAGGAGCGCTGGCTCCGCCACCTGGGCCAGTCCGGGATCGAGGCCCAGGTCGTCCGTGTAGAGTACCTCCCGACCCCCTGAAGACCTTTTCACCCCGACAGACCAAGCGACCCGGGAAGTGGGACCCGAAATCGCGAATCCCTGCCTTTCCGTTGCTGAAGGGAGGCGTGCCATGCACGCCGAATCCAGCAACGAATGAACGGCAGGAACCCGGATGACCACGCCGACGAATCCCTACCGCACCGTGTAGCCGCGCGCCTCCAGGTAGGACTTCAGGCTCTTCAGGTAGGCCTGGCGCGCCCGGGGCGTGCCGGGGTCGCTGGCATCGCTGCGGGCCGGGTCGTAGCCGGTGTGGTTCATGGCGTAGCGCTGAGCGTCCCGCCGGTCGGCCAGCGCCTTGGCCTCGTCCTGGCCGTTGTGGGGAATGACCACCAGGGCATCCAGGGCTTCAGCGTCCGGGGTGCCAGGCGCCGGCTGGCTGACCGGCACGGCCTGTTCCGGGGGGGCCTGGCTGACGATGTAGCCCGATCCACCGGGCGCGGCTGTGTAGTACACATTGTTGGCGGTGTAGTAGGTCACGCCCCCGTAGGTGAATGGCACGCAGCCGGGCGGCAGCGCCGTGACCATGATCCCCGGCGGCGGGTAGGCCACCACGAAGCCCGCGCCTGAGGGCTGGTACCAGTAGCCGCCGCCGTAGTACCAGTAGCCGCCGCCGAAGGCGATGGACACGCAGCCCAGGGGCAGCACCGGCAGGTAGAAGCCGACCCCCCAGCCCCAGCGCGGGCCGCCGTACCAGCGGGCCCGGCCGTAGTAGCCGTAGTGGGGACCATAATAGGGGCCGCCGAACCGGTAGTGGTAGCCGCCGAAGCCCCCGGTGGGGAAGCGGTAGCTGTAGCCGCCCCCGGGCATGCCGGCGAAGGCCTGGCTGGCGGCCAGGAGGCCGAGCAGGAAAAGCCGGGCAACGCGAGGCATGGAAGGGAATCTTGCGTTTTCCATGGAACACCTCCCGAACAATAGACCCCCGGACCGTCCGTCCGGTTTATTCGATGCCGCGCACCAGCTGGCCGCAGGCCCCGGCCACATCCTGGCCCCGGCTGCGGCGGACGCTCACCGTCACCCCCCGTGCGGCCAGCAGGCCGCACAGCTCGCCGATGCGCGCCTCGGCGGGGGGCTCGAACCCTGACCCTTCATGGGGGTTGAACGGGATCAGGTTCACCTTGCTGGGGAACTGGCCGGCGAAGCTGGCCAGGCGCCGGCCGTCCTCCAGGCTGTCGGTGACGCCCTTGAGCAGGACATATTCCAGGGTGATCCGTTCGCCGTGCTCCAGGGGGAAGGCCCGCAGCGCCGCGGCCAGGGCCGCCAGGTTCCAGGCCTTGTTCACCGGCATGATGCGGTCCCGGTAGGCGTCGGTGGTGGCGTTCAGGCTCAGGGCCAGCCGGGGCCGCCTGGGGTAGCCTGCCAGGCGCTGGATCCCGCTCACCAGGCCGGAGGTGGACAGGGTGATGCGCCGGGGCGACAGGCCCAGGCCCTTGGGGTCGGTGAGCAGGGCGAAGGCCGCCATGACGTTCCCAATGTTGTGCAGCGGCTCGCCCATGCCCATGAACACCAGGTTGACCGGGGCGCCGGGCGGGTGGCAGTGGGCGTTGAGCATGGTCACCACCTGGCCGGTGATCTCGCCGGCCGTGAGGTTGCGCTTGATGCCCATGAGCCCGGTGGCGCAGAAGGTGCAGCCCATGGCGCAGCCCACCTGGCTGGACAGGCACAGGGTGGTGCGGTCGCCGTAGGGCATGTGCACCCCTTCCACCAGGCTGCCGTCCTCCAGCAGGAAGGCGTGCTTGGTGGAGCCGTCCTCCGAGGCCACGCTTTCCCGCAGTTCGGGCCACAACAGCCGGGTCCGGGCCTCCAGGGCGGCACGCAAAGTCTTGGACAGGCTGGAGAACTGCGCCCAGTGGGTCCAGCGCTGCTGGTACAGCCCCTGGTGGATCTGGGCGGCCCGGAACGGGCTCTCGCCCAGGGACGCGACCAGGGCGCGCAACTGCTCCAGGTTCATGCCCGCCACGTTGGGCCGCGGTCCCGCCGCCAGTTCCGGGGCCGGTTCAGACCAGCGTTCCTTCATTCCAGCGCAATCTTGAAAGTCTTCAGGAAGGCCTTGTCCTCTTCGGACCACTCGCCGCCTTCCGGGTTCAGGGAGAGCTCGGCGTCCAGCGGCTGGCCGGGTCCGCCCTCGGCGTCCCCGTCGCCGCGCCGGTGCAGGGCCACGGTGGCCTCCAGCATCAAAGCCATGTCGAAGCCGTGCGCCTGGATCTCCAGCACCAGGGCCCGGCTGCTCTCGTCGTTGGCCAGGGCCTTCACCAGCGCCACACCGAGCCGGTCAACGATCTCTCTAAGGTTTTCAGGGATCTCCATGGCCGTCTCCGGTAGGGAAGCTCATTGTATCCGGAAGCTTCAGCTTTTGTTCCGCCCGCGGGAAGCGCGCACATGGCTCCAGATGAACCAGGCCGCGCCGAGCGCCAGCAGCAGGCACAGGGCCAGGTCGAACCGGTGGAAATACACCCCCAGCACATCCCAGCGCTCGCCCAGCAGGTAGCCGACCCAGGCCAGGCCCAGGCACCAGGGCAGACTGCCGATGAAGGTGAACAGATGGAACCGGGCGCGGTCCATCCGGGCGATGCCGGCCGGCAGGGCGATGAAGGTCCGGACCATGGGCAGCATCCGCCCCAGGACGATGGCCCAGCCGCCGAACCGCTCGAAGAACCGGTGCGCCTGGTCCAGGTGGTCCAGGTTGAGCAAGACATATCTGCCGAACCGCTCCACCGCCCTGCGTCCGCCCCAGGCGCCCAGCTCGTAGGCCGGGATGGAACCCAGGTTGCAGCCGATGGCGCCGAACAGCCCGGCGATCAGGACCTGGACTGCCGGATGGCCCGCCCCCAATCCCAGGAATGTCATCTGCCCCTTGAACGCCAGATAGCCGGCGAACGGCATGATCACCTCGCTGGGCAGGGGGATGCAGGCGCTCTCGATGGCCATCAGCCCGGTGACCCCCCAGGGCCCGATGGCAGCCAGGAGGGCGGTCATCCAGGCGATGATCGGACCGAGCAGCTTGTGCAGCACATGAACTCCATGAAGTGGACCCTTCACTCTACCGGGATAGACTGGGGTGATGAGCGAAGACCTGGTCCGGAACCGCAAAGCCCTCCACGCCTTCCACGTGCTGGACACGTGGGAGGCGGGCATCGTCCTGGTGGGGACCGAAGTGAAGTCCCTGCGCGGCGGCCACGGCCAGCTGCAGGACGCCTACGTGGATCCCGCCGGCGGCGAACTCTGGCTCAAGCAGGCCAACATCAGCCCCTACGTCTTCGGCAACATTGTCAACCACGACCCCCTGCGCCCCCGGAAACTGCTGCTGCACCAGGCCGAGATCCGCAAGATCACCCTCAAGGTCGAGCGCAAGGGCCTGACCGTCATCCCCCTGGCCATCTTCCTCACCCCCCGGGGCAAGATCAAGGTCCGCATCGCCCTGGCCGAAGGCAAGACCATGGGCGACAAGCGCGACGCCCTCAAGGAACGCGACCAGAAGCGCGAAATGGACCGCGAGCTGCGATCCCGTTGAGTCGTTGCGGTGTCGGCGCGCCTGGCGGCGCACCTCTCCCGCAACGTTACGGCGCTGGAGGTTGTGTACGTGTCCCATTGCGCCGCGCCGTGGCCGGCACGCCCGCCGCTTAAGCGCCGCGCCTCACCTTGGCTCTGGGACACCCATCGCCCACTCCCCACCGTTCCCGTTCATAGCCACCCCCTTGCCCCTGGGACACGTCCCACCAACCCCCCGCCGCAACGCTGCCGGAGAGGTGCGCCGCCAGGCGCACCGACACGGCAGCGACTGCCGGCGGAAAGTCCGGGACCCGGACCTTAATTCCTGAGTTTCATGATGTCCAGCGCGATGACGAACGCCATGAGGGAGGCGAGGAGGAGGAAGCCGCCGGTGAGGATGCGCTCCTTGGTGGCCACTCCCAGGTCCTTGCCGCGCAGCCGCTCGAAGATCAGGATCGCCCCGTGGCCGCCGTCCAGGAACGGGATGGGCAGGGCGTTGAGCACGGCCAGATTCATGGAGATCAGGGCGGTGAGGAACAGGAACTGGGCCAGGCCGGCCTTGGCCGCCCGGCTGCCAGCCCGGACGATGGCGATGGGGCCGCCCACTTCCTTGAGGCTCACCTTGTGGCTGATGAGCTTGCCGAAATTGCCCAGGATCTCCCAGGCCAGCTTGGCGCTGCCCACCACGGCGAACTTGCCGCCCTCGCCCAGGTCCCTGAGCTGGAACGGCCGGCGCTCCTCGGTCCAGCTGCCCGACTCGAAGGCGACGCCCAGCTTGCCCTTGCCGGATTCGTTGTGGAGGGACACCTGGACGGTCCTGGTGGCTCCGTCCCGCTCCAGGGTCACCGGCACCGTGGCGCCGGGGCGGGCCTGGATGTAGGCGATGGCGTCGTCGCTGCGGCTGCCGGGGAAGGCCAGCTCGCCGAAGCTGCGGATCTGGTCGCCGGGGCGCAGCCCGGCTTCGGCCGCGGCGCTGCCGGGGGTCACGTCGACCACCAGGAGCGGCGAGGGGACGGGGTGGCGGGCGGTCACCCGGGCCTGGTCGGCGCCCAGGCCGAAGAAAAGCACCAGCGTGATCATCACGTTGGCGAGGATCCCGCCGGAATAGAAGAACAGGCGCTTCCAGGCGGGCTGGGCCAGGAAGCCGTGGGGATCGGCGGCGTCCGGTTCCTCGGGGTTGTAGCCGGCCAGCCGCACGTAGCCGCCCAGGGGCAGCATGGACAGGCGCACGTCGGTCTCGTTCCAGCGGAACCCGCAGACCCGGTTGCCGAAGCCCAGGGAGAACACCTCCACCGGCATGCCCATCCATTTGGCCACCAGGAAGTGGCCCATCTCGTGGAAGAAGATCAGGCCCACCAGCAGGACCACGGGACCCCAGAAACCCGCGCCGGGAACCAGCCCGGCGAACAGGGCGGCTGGGGCGATGTACCAAAGACGTTTCATGTAAATCCTTGACTTTAATGGAGATGTCAAACCGGGTGTTGCCGGATCCAATGTGCCGCCGCGGCCCGGGAACGGCGGTCGGTATCCATCACCTGCTCTAAAGTGTGGGCCGGTTCGGCCGGGATGCCCGCCAGAACTTCCGCCACGCAGGCCTGGATCTGCCAGAAACCGATCGCGCCGGCGAGGAAGGCGCCGACCGCCTCCTCGTTGGCGGCGTTGAGGATGGCCGGCGCGGTGCCCCCGGCCCGCAGGGCGCCGTAGGCCAACGGCAGGCAAGGGAAGCGCGCCGGGTCCGGGGGCGCGAAGGTCCAGGCCCGGGCCAGGTTCCAGTCGTAGGGTGGCACCGGACCGGGCAGGCGGTCGGGGTAGAGCAGGGCGTACTGGATGGGCAGCTTCATGTCGTTGGCGCACACCTGGAGCTGGTAGGTGCCGTCCTGGAACCCGGCCATGGCGTGCACCTGGCTCTGGGGATGCACGGTCACCTGGATCCGGTCGGCGTCCAGGCCGAACAGGACCGAGGCCTCGATCACCTCCAGCCCCTTGTTCATGAGGGTGGCCGAATCGATGGTGATCTTCGGGCCCATCTTCCAGGTCGGATGGTTGAGCGCCTGCTGCACTGTGGCGCCCATGATCCGCTCCAGGTCCCAGTCCCGGAACGGGCCGCCGCTGGCGGTGATGCGGATCTCCCGCACATCGGCCTGGGCCCGGCCGGCCAGCAGCTGGTGCAGCGCGCAGTGCTCGGAATCCACCGGCAGCAGTTCTCCGCCGCCCTGCTCCAGGGCCTGGCGCATGAGCGCCCCGCCCACCACCAGGCTCTCCTTGTTGGCCACGCAGACCCGGCGGCCGCTGCGCAGGGCAGCTTCCACGCTGGCCAGGCCGGCCGCTCCGACCACGGCGGCCACCACCGTGTCGCCCCCGGCCTGGAGGGCGCAGGCCATGAGGCCGTCCATGCCGTGCAGGACGGTGGGCCGGTAGCTGAGCTCGCTCGCCAGCCAGGCCGCGTCCTCGGGCCGGGCCAGGGACACGCACTGGGGCCGGTACCGCTCGCACTGGGCCCGGAACAGGTCCCGGTTGACCCCGGCAGCCATGGCGGCCACGGTCAGGCGGTCCGGATGGGCGGCGACCACGTCCAGGGTGGAGGTGCCGATGGAGCCGGTGGAGCCGAGGATGGCGACGTGCCGCATGGTTCAGTTCAATCCGTGGACGAAATGGACGTAGGCGTAGAGGGCCGGGGCGGCGAAGGCCAGACTGTCGATCCGGTCCAGCATGCCGCCGTGCCCGGGGATGGACAGCCCGCCCATGTTGGAGTCCTTCACGCCGGCGCTGCGTTTCCAGGAACTTTCCACCAGATCCCCCAGCTGGCCGGACACGCCCAGGAGCAGGGCGATGGCCACGGCGTCCACGGCCGACCACTGGGGGCAAGCTGTGGCCTTGACGAGGAAGGCCGCCGCGATGTTGCCCGCGAGGTTGCCCAGGGCCCCTTCCCAGGTCTTCTTGGGGCTGACCTTGGGCGCCAGCTTGTGTCTGCCAAGCAGGCTGCCGGCGAAATAGGCGGCGGAATCCCCCAGCCAGACGATGAGGTAGAGGGCCAGGATCAGCCGGCCGCCGGTGTTGGGCAGGGAGGTGTCGGTGAACATGAATAATTTAATCTGGAAGCCGAGCCCCAGGCCCAGGTAGAGCGCTCCCAGCCAGGTGAGGGCCTGGCTGGCCAGGGCCGTGGACAGGTCCCGTTCCAGCAGGAGTGCGCCGAAGTGGATGACGGCTCCCGCCGCCGCCAGGACCAGCCAGAGCGGCAGGGGATCGGTGGGGTCCAGGCCCAGCAGGTAGAAGTGCAGGAGGATGCCCCATCCGGCCAGGGCCGCCGCCGAAAGCGAAGGCCGCAGGCCCAGCTTGCGGCCCATCAGGGTGATCTCGTGCGCGCCCATGATCAGGGCGAGGCCCAGCGCCAGGGCGAACACCGCCTGGGAAGCCGGCCGGTCGCCGAAGTAGAGCAGGGTCAGAAAGAAGACGCCGAACACCAGGGCCGTGCCCACGCGCAGGGCCAGGTTCCTGGTGTCCAGGGGGGGCCTGCCGGGAGTGATGGGAGTGATAGGAGTTCGGGATGTTTTCAAGGCGACTCCGCTCATATGCCGCCGAAACGGCGTTCACGCTGTCCATAGGCTTCCACGGCCGCCCGCAGTTCGGGCCCGCGGAAATCCGGCCACAGGCATTCCGTAACATAGAATTCCGCATAGGCGGCCTGCCAGAGCATGAAATTGGAGATGCGCAGCTCGCCCGAGGTCCGGATCAGCAGGTCCACGTCCGGCGCGCCGGCGGTCCAGAGCCGTCCGGCCAGGGCCGCCTCGGTGACCTCTTCGGGCCTCAGTCCGTCTTCCACGCAGCGCTGGGCGGCCTTGGCCAGTTCCAGGCGCGAACCGTAGTTCACGGCCAGGTGGAAGGTCATCCCGCCGTGGCCGGCGGTCTGGGCCTCCAGGCCGACCAGGTCCCGGAACACGCCCGGGGGCAGGCCTTCCCCGGAGCCCAGGTGGTGGAAACGGATCTGCCGGGAGCGCAGTTTGGGCAGGAACATGCGCAGGTGCATGCGCAGGAGCGCCATGAGCATGGTCACCTCGAGCCCCGGGCGTTTCCAGTTCTCCGTGGAGAACGCGAACAGGGTCAGGTGTTCGATGCCCAGGTCGGCAGCTGCCTCCAGGACCTCCTGGACCGCCTGCACTCCCGCCTTGTGGCCCTTGATCCGCGGCCAGCCCCGCTGCGCGGCCCAGCGGCCGTTGCCGTCCATGATGATGGCGACGTGGCGAGGAATGCTCACGCCCGCACCCCGGCGGGCGCAATGAACACGGCGACAGCAATCCCTCGCAGTTCCAAGGCACGACTCCCCAACATGGATCCAGACGTATTCAACGAACGCCGGCGGCATGCCGGTTGAACCTGAGTGCTGCGAATTCTAGCACGGGGACGCCTGGACCCCGCCAGTCCCGCGCCAAGTGTGGGACAATGACTGCTCTCCTCCTGCCCGAATCCGCCGCATCCCCGGGCGCCGCCGGAAGCCCATACAGGTGATGCTAATCTTCTCCAAGGGATGTCCTCACCTGGATGAGCGCTCATGGTCCAATTCAACACCCGAGCAAATGAGATTCTCCTGAAGTTGGTCTACTACGGTCCTGGCCTCTCCGGCAAGACCACCAACCTGCGCTGCCTGCACGCCATGTGCCAGGAATCCAACCGCGGCGAGATGTTCTCGGTCAACACCCAGGAGGACCGGACCCTCTTCTTCGATCTGCTGCCCATCAATCTCGGCTACATCTACGGCAACGCCATCCATCTGCAGATCTACACCGTCCCCGGCCAGGTCCAGTACGACGCCAGCCGCAGGGTGGTCCTGGGCGGGGCGGACGGCGTGGTGTTCGTGGCGGACTCCAGCGAGGCGGTGATGCAGGAGAACGTCGACTCGCTCTCCAACCTGTACCACAACCTCAACGCCAATCGTTTGAACATCAAGCAGATCCCTTTCGTCCTCCAGTACAACAAGCGCGACCTCCAGGACGCCATGCCGGTGGGCGTCATGAACCGGCGGTTGAACTTCCGCACCGTGCCGTACTTCGAGGCGGTGGCCAGCCGGGGCGACGGGGTGCTGGACACCTTCCTCGCCATCACCCGGGAAACCGTGGGCAGCACCTTCCGGAAATACCATCTGGACAAGAAGATCAAGGACTTCGACGAGATGCTGAACCTCATCGAATCCAATGTCCGGGCCAACATGCACGAACTGGCGAGGCCCGAAGCGCCGGCGCCCCAGCCGGAGCCGCTGGTGTTCCGCCATAGCAGCGTGAGCGTGGCCGATCTGGTGCCCGGCAAGGTGGCGGATGCCCAGGACCTGCTGGAGGACGCCCTCAAGTCCAACATGGAGACTGCCCGGCTCTATTCGGAACTGAAATCGGTCAAGGAGTCCCTGGAGAAGAAGAACGAAGAGCTCCGGGTGATCTACGCCCAGCTGGAACGGGCCAACCAGGACAACCTCAAGACCCGGCGCTACCTGGAAGGGCTGATCCAGAGCGTGGGCGAGGCCATCGTCTCGTTCGGCGCCGACGGCCGGATCCTCACCTGGAATGCCGCGGCCGAGCAGATCTTCGGCTACGCCCGGTCCGAGATCGTGGGCCGGACCTTCCACCAGCTCACGCCCCCGTCCCGGGCGGGGGAGCTTGAGCAGGCCATCGCCCAGGTGGCCAAGGGGATGATCATCAGGGACGTGGCCACGGTCCGCCTGCGCAAGGGCGGCACGGAGTTCCCGGCCAGCATCACCTACGCGCCGATCCGCGGCAGCGACGAGCGCGTGCTCGCCTACTCCGCCCTGATCCGCGACCTGGGGGCCCAGCATCAGCTGGAGCGCAGGCTCCAGGACGTGGAGAACGCCACCGGCCTGTCCCGGATCATGCCGTCGCTGTTCAATGAAATCACCAACCGGCTCACACCCATCCTGCTCCAGAAGTCCATGCTGCTGGAACAGGCTTCGGACGCCGGCCAGGCGGGGCGGATGGACAAGCTGCTGCAGTCGGTGGACCACGCCCAGGCCCTGCTGCGGCCCCTGCTGATGGTGCTCTACCCCGCCTCCGCCCAGCGGTCCACCTGCAACCTCAACGGACTGGTGCAGGAGGCCGCCCGGCGGGTCGAGCCGGAAGCCGTCTCGGCCGGCGTGGCCGTGGAGTACACCTTCGATCCCGCCCTGCAGGACTGCGACCTGGACGCGGGGATGTTCCGGGAAGGTCTGGTCTGCCTCCTGCGCAGCAGCATCCACGTCTCCGCCACCTCCCTCGCCAGGCGCCTGCGGGTGGGAACCCGGCAGAATGGGCCGGCGCTGCAGCTGGTCTGCCAGAATTCTGGGAAGGCCCTGACGCCCGAGGAAGCCAGGCGGGTGTTCGAACCTTCCCGGGCCCGGGAAGTGGAGGAGCTCGGCCTCGCCGTCATGGCCAGCGTGGCCAGGGCCCACGGCGGCAAGATTTCCATGCGCAGCCAGGAAGGGGTGGGCAACGCCGTGCTGGTCGAGCTGCCGGTGGTCGCCAGCGTGCCGGTCCAGGCGGCGGAACTGCGGGGCATCCGGGTCCTTCTGGTGGATGACGAACCGTTCCTGCTGGAGTGCCTGGCGGACGCCCTGCAGTCCTGGGGCTGCCAGGTCACCGCCTGCACCCAGG
>Ga0316217_10005705_pt1 | contig 12746 bp, 13 predicted proteins | sample 1anoAmetaG_FD_203633 | JGI IMG/M metagenome (GOLD analysis project Ga0316217, IMG submission 203633) | Freshwater microbial communities from Trout Bog Lake, Wisconsin, USA - 1anoA | ecosystem: Environmental > Aquatic > Freshwater > Lake > Hypolimnion/Profundal zone | place: USA: Wisconsin...
AAGGCTTGATTGTCGTCAGCTTTGCCTGTGACTGAAACGTTGAAAGGGGCCACACCTGACAGCTGGGAAGAGACTGCAGTATTCACTCCGAACTGGATTTGGGCGGCCTCGATGCTGCTTGAGTAATTGAAATCGACATTGACTCTGTTGGTTGCCGGATCGTAGACTGCATTAGTCACTGTGACGTTGCTGTTTTGTGTAGTGATGATGGCAGTCCAGTTGAGGGAAGAGTAGAAGGGTAGGTTGGGTGGAGTAGACTCAAAGCTCATCACTCCCGAGTTCTGTCCGTCGGATTTGGTGATACCGACCAAAGAAAAGTTGAGACCACTCAGGAAGCACTGGGATGCGTTAGTAAGAGTTGAAACATTGCAAGAGTAATACTACTCAACTTTGCAGGTGCTGTCACAGCCATCCCCACTGTTTAGGTTGCCATCATCGCACTGTTCTTCAGGGGCCAAGTGACCATCACCGCAGATGGGCACACAGGCATTGGCTGCTGAGTTGACTGAGTACCCTCCAGAGCAGGTCAAGCATTGAATGGAAGTGGCTGCAATTTGGCAAGTGAGACAGTAAGTTATTGAGGAGCAGTTGGCCGAGCAAGAGGGCACTGAAGGAGTCCACATGGTTAGAGCATTGCACAAACTACAATCTGAAGAACTTGTGCAACTGTTGCAATACTGCATACATGGGCTACACACACTTGGGGCACCCGAACAGAAATAGGCGGGCTAGACTGTGCATACATCAGAGCAGCCGTCTCCATTGAGCGTATTGCCGTCATCGCAGGCCTAGCCACCCAACAACAACCCATCCCCACATACCGGGAGACAACTGTTCGAGCCATCAACCATGTATCCAGCAATGCAGCCGCTGCATGTGATTACGTTTGAGACTGTAGAGCAACTATTGCAGTTGGCGATTACCGAGCAGTCAGCATCGCAGGTAGTGCTATTCGAGTTAAACTGGTAGTTAGGTTGACATAGGCTGCATGTGGTAGAAGAAGTGCAGTTAAGACAATTCGATAAACAGTTGCTACAACTGGACTGGCTACCCACTGACCCACTGCAGAAGAAAGCAGATTATATCGTACAAGTAGAGGAACACCCGTCTCCGCTTGCTGTATTGCCATCATCACACCCCTAGGTGCTGGCTAATATTGCGTCTCCGCAGATGATTTCGCAGGTATTAGCAGTATTATTGAGGTAAAAGCCGGGCAGGCAGAGTGTGCAGGTAACAGTCGGACTGGCATTGCAAGTGCTACAATTGGAAATCACGAGGGAGCAGTTGAGAACGCAGGAATTGGAAGAAAGAGTGTAGGGACTGGCGCAAACAAAGCAGTTATTACTAGTTGTGCAGTTATTACAATTGGTCTTCGTACATGCTAGACAATTTGTTCCACTTAAATAGCTCCCCAGGTTACATGATTTGCACTTGGTACTCGTACTGACGCAAGTCAAGCAACTTGCACTACACGGCAGAGCCACAATGTTGCCTAACCCATCATCGTAGTACCCCGGTAGTGGAGTACATCTGGAAGTGGTAGTATTCATTTGTCTGAAATGAGTGGTGCTATTGCAGGCAGAGCAGGCGGTAGCATTGGTGCACTGGAAGCAGTCATAGAGGCAAGCCTAGCAAGTCATGCCCACACTATTGGGATAGTAGCCATCTGGACAGATGTCATAGCAGGTGCTAGTCGCGATGAGTAGATAAGGAGTTGCCTCAATGCACCAGTTCTCCTCTAAGATGATATACACAAACTGGAAGTAGAGGAAGTTGTTGTTGGAAGTCACTGCTATTGAGGTGTTGGTAGTGAGGGTGCCGCTCCAAGAGAGGAATGCTTCGTTGTTGATTGAGAAGCCTGACAGGCCGAAGAGGGTGTTGTACTGGCGCACTATCATACTGGTGTCTGAATACTGCAAGAGCCCGGCATTGCTGGCCGAAAAGCTGCCCTGAGTGATTCTGCCGGGCATTGCGCTGATCTCCCCTAGATTGTAATATAAAAAGTTATAGCTAATGTAGGCGACAGAGATGGGGGTGTTGGATTGGGAGCTCAGAGTCCCGTCGAATGAGCTCGAAGAAGAGACTGTGATTGAGTGGATGAGGCTGAGCTCATTCGTTGAGGAAGAGGCAGTCACATCGAAGCCACTAAGGCAGGAAAAGCACTTGACGCCTCCAGTCATGTTTATGGATGAGATGGACTCGCTGTAAGTGAAGGGAGAGGAAGACGAAACAGAGGTGAATATGGGTTCTTGGAACCAGTAGAAGAAGAAATTTCCCCAGTTGGAGTCGATGATGAGATATCGGATGGTCATTGTTTGAATGTTGTTCATGATGTTGGACCACATATCGAAAATGAGGCTACCTGGGTTTTTGGTGTCGAGTAGGAACGTCAGATTGAAGGCACCGTTTGTGATTTGGGAGTAGATCTGCTGAATGCACAACCCGGACTTGTAACTGCTGTCATTCATGGGCTGGGGGAAGGTGACGCTGTAAGCAAGGTAGTTGATAACGTTATTGCTGGTTCCGTAGTAGCCCGAAGTGTCGAACACCTGGGTCGCTGAGTGTCATTAATCCTACCCGAAAATGAGTATTTCTGGGAGGGTGCGATTTGCTGAGGAGTGGAGTTGGCGTTGGAAGGGGGGAGTAGGGAGAGGAGGGAGAGGAGGACGAGGAAAGGGAGGCGCATGTTTGTAGCTGATTTGGTAATTATATTGAAGATTTATTTAAGTGGTTGGTAAACTAGTTGTTTAATGCAGACAATTATCTGGTGGGTTGATTCCGTATAATCCAAAAACAAACAACCGCAACACGCCCGCTGTGGCAGAGAGATAGTTGCTGGAACAAATCAGATTATGAGGGAGAGAATCTGCAAAAGTGCAAGTCTGCAGTATATTGTTGGGAGGCTATTTAAATCACATGCTGGTGGATTTGGCACTTTTTTCAACCATAAGTGCAGGTTCTATGGAGCTACTAGTGCTTATGGACTGCTCTGCTTTAGGCGGTCTGTACTTTGGAGCGCACCATAGAGGAGGATTGCCATTCCAATCTACCATTTGTGCTAAGATTCAAATTAACGCCAATCCTATTCCTAGATAGATTTTCTTATTCTGCTCCAAAAGGTCAGATGACTCCATAGAAGGACAAAGCATAGATTTGTGTGTGTTGAGGGTGAGCTAAAAGCTGATAACCTGCTTCAACCCTCTTATTTTTTTTCCTTTTGCGCCCAACACCCAAAAACTCAGTATCACCTAAATAGGGTCATCAGGAGTTTCTTACAAGTGATTATTGTTCATTGCAAGAAAGGACACCATATGCTATGGCTGTGAGGCAGTGGGGTGAGTTTTTGGTGTCTCTGAAGACGCTGTTTTTAATTTAGGCGTTAATATAAAATATGAGTGTCAGAGTGTTGGCATTTTGGGTGCTGCTCGGGCTGACTCTATCCCAGTGCCCTCCCAACTACGCTATCCCAAATCTGCTGGCAGGTAAATCAAAGTAGACACAGGCTCCGTGCAATTCGCGATCAAATCTTCGGCCCCCGATGGCTCGCAGAAATATTAGTATGCCTTCTCTAGTCCCTTCTCAAGCGTCCCCGGCGTAGCCCTCGGTATAACTGCACTCACTCAGCCCTGCAAGACTTCTCAGTCAGTTCCCTCAGCTCGCATTCTTTCCGCCTCTCTCCCACAAAAATAACAACATCTTCCATCATCTTCAATTTCACCTATACCGTTCCGATATGGTCCAGCATAAGGTTCAACTTCTGGGCCTCAGCCAATCCCCAGCTCCAGCTCGGCTACTACAGCAATTCTAACCTTAACCTCACTGGCAACTCTGCCACACTTACCACCAGTATCCAGCAAGCTTTCACTGCGAGTGATAATCCAGTAATCCGAGTGTTTCTAAACGGGTACTAAGCACAGTCCAATTCAATACAAGTCGCAGTCAACCCCTTCAATTTGCAGAATACTACCCTTTCTATCAAAGTAGTGTTGGGTCCGACCACTAAACTCACTGGAATTTGGCTCAGTTGGATCGCCTTCTCCCCAGTGAGTGCGTCCTTCAGTTCTTTCGGAGGGTCGTTCGGCCGGGGGAACTTCATAGGCGAGTACAAAATGGACATCAGCAGCAATTTGTATCAGAACTCCTACCTGCTGTACGGCCTGAGCCAGCTTTCAATAAACGGCAAAGAGCCACTCACCTACAGCTGCCAGATCTCCAACTCCTTTGAACTCTCCCTAGCCTCCTCTCGGAACTTCGACTCCCTCGGCATTGTTTATGTTGCTGCGGGCAATGCTCCCGGCAAGTTGTGCTCTGCCTGCGGGGCTGCCACTATTGCCTATGTTAATAGTTGTCTGACTTCCTGTCCCTTGGGCACCACTCCCAATACCTACAAAGATGGAGGAGTTGCTTGCTTGGGAACTGCCCTCTCCTCACCCGCACTAACCAACTCAAGCCTTGCGGTGCCAACCTCTGAGTCTAGCCCAGTCTCAATCCCTATACCAATTTTCCTACCCACTCCCCCCAGGGCACCAGCCTCTTCTTCCTCTTCAGGCGGCAGATAAAACCAATGCTAGAAAGATGTGGAGTGTCCACGCTACGCTTTCTTCAACGGAAACTAATGCGTTTGCCAAGTGGGATACTTCTACACTAATGGATCTTGTAATGCCCTACCTATTGTTCCACTACTTCCTGTAAACCTTAGCCCTGCAGCCACTGCGTCACTAGCAACCTGCAACTCAACTACAATCCCACTTCTTCCATATAATCCACCAAATACACCCACTTCATCCGTTTATCCTGCTTCTCCTGCTTCTCCTACTTCTCCTACTCCTGATACTCCTATTTCGCCTCTCTCTATTGCCCTACCTCTTCCGACGTTTCCCACTCAACCCAAACCATGTAGCCCTGTTTCCTCCAACTGCCCCAACAACTCCTACAACAACGGCTTGGGCACTTGTGTCTGCAACTCAGGCTTCTACTTCTCGCCGCAAGGAACCTGCATCCAAGGTACTCCCTGCCCAGCCAATAGCACTCGTCAGCCCAACGGCTCATGCCAATGCGATACTGGATTAACCAACTTCAACGGATTCTGCTCCAAATGCCCCTCGGGTGCCTTCTGGAGCTCACAAACGAACTCCTGCATTTTCGTCTGTGGCCAAAATGCAATTTACGACAATACCGCAGGCACATGCGTTTGCAACCCAGGATACGGGTTTCTATCGGGACAGTGTAGCAGCTGCCAGGGTATCTATTTCCTCAGCAATGGATACTGTGTGACCTGCCCAGTGAACTCACTGCTCAACCCTAACACTTTCAGCTGTGAGTGCCAGGTGGGCTACTACACCAACCAATACGGCATTTGCACTCAAAAGTGTTTAACCAATGAAGTCTACGACTCAAGCAGTCTGCAGTGTGTTTGTTTGAAGGGACTGGCCAGAGTCAGTGGGGTCTGCACCATGTGTCCCTCGGGGACCAAGGCATCAGCCGACGGGTCGAGTTGCAGCTTTTGCGGAGACAACCAGCAGCTGGTGGGCAGTCAATGTGTCTGCGCGGGCGGGTATGCCCTCAACCCCTCCAAAGTCTGCACCCCCTGCTCCAAACTGCCCTCTGGGTTCCTCATAAACGGGCTATGCTCAGTGTGTCCGAACAACCTGGTCTACAACGGCAACCACGGCTGCTCGTGCCCCGCCGGCAAGGTCCTTCAGGGCTCAGTCTGCGTCAGCCTGTGCAGATCGGATGAACTCCTAGACAGCCAGGGCAACTGCTACACCTGCGGCAACAACCAACTCATCTCCAACGGCCAGTGCGTCTGCAGCAAAGGCTTCACACTCGTCGGCTGTGGAATCTGCGTCCTCAACTGTGCGGCCAACCAGTTCGTCTTCCAGGGTGCCTGTGCCTCCTGTCCGCTCAATACAGTCTACAACCCTCAGATCAATGGCTGCAGCTGCCCCAGCAACTACTACAAAGACAGCAACGGAGTCTGCCAGCAATTGGTTCTGAAGCCGATCAGTTGCCAAGCTGGCCAGTACTACGATAGCACCCAAGGCTGCATCACCTGCCCCGGCTCCTGCCTCACCTGCAAGTCACCCACCCAATGTCTCACCTGCTCCACCCGCGGCTACACTCCCAACCCTCAGGGAATGTGCGTGCCTATATGTGGAGATGGACTTATCTTGGCGGACTAGACCTGCGATACTGGTTTGAACTATTCAGCTGGCTGCATTGGCTGCAGGGTACAGCCCAACTGGGTCTGCTCCGGCCAACCCTCAGTTTGTATGGCCAATAACACACTCACCCCTCCGACGCCAACTCCTCTGCCTACTCCATACGATAACGGAATCACTGATGGCAGCATTAGTGGGTTGGGTAACTTGGCCCCTTTGTATCTATCAGGCACTCCCACCGTCAACTCCAACAACGTCTTCATAACCCTCAAAACCAACCCCACATTCACCTTTGACACCCCCACAGAGATGCAGAACTTTCTGAAGCCCTCGTTCCCACCCGGCCCCAAACCCACAGTCTACTGCTCCCAAAGAGTAAGTCCCAACCTGGATACCTTCGACTGCCTGATGCTGTTCCCCTCGGGAGTGCCCAACCAGAACTTCACAGTAAACTTCAGCTACAACTACAAGTCGAGGAGTGGGGCGGCCACTGTCAACGTCGACCCTTTCGCAGTGAGCAAAGCCACAGCCACTGGCAGGAGAAACTGATACTTTTTTGAACACTTATACTACCACCATTCATCATGCACCACCCTATCATATAGTCTGGCTGTCTATGGGATTATCCCACAAACCATAATCGTTATTATGGTTGGCTGTATTAATAATATCCAATTGGCAGCGTTAATGCGTCTTAACAAATGACTCAACCATCATCATCTGAGCTAATAACTGACTGTTCATTTAGCCGTATAGCATAGATTATCTTCATCATGGATATTACTGGTGTTGAGTTACACTGACATCCCACATAATAAATAGATCAATATTATGAGACGTTGGATCCTACTGCTCTTGCTGCTGGCCACCACCCTCGTAATATCCCAGGCTCGCCGCAAAACCCAAATCCTCAAAGAACAGGCACAGCTGCCCGAGGAGAAAGCCCTGGTCCTGTAAACCAACCACTTCTCCAGCCAGAAGGACACCTCCAGCACCTATGACCTGAACGACATCCAGCCTGACAAACCCATACTCTTTCTGCTGCAGCCCGCAGACTAGACTCAAACCGACCAGTCTCTGCAAACCAACCCCGTCACCATTACTCTGACTGCCGGCCAGGACACTAACTCATGCACCATGGCCCACCTGCACTCACTGTGCACTCTCCCCAAAACCACGGCAGCCAAAGCCACCCTCAAAGTCTAATGCAAGCAGGCCCCCTGCGAAATCAGGTGGAGGATAGAGCAGCCCTAGACCCTCGAGATCGATGCCAACCACGAGCTCAACCATTTAGTGACCGTCAACCAAGACAAGAACCACGCCATCATCAAGGTCTACTGCACCGACCCCGCAATCAGGAACCAACTCGACACCAAAATACAGATGTACACTGACTCCAAGTACGACAAAGTAGTCAACCAAGAGGGAGAAGTCACCTTCCTCTTTGACAATGAGCAGAAGGGGCAGTACTTCATTGCAACTGGAGACAAAGCCATAGAGAAGTGCGCAGTGGCCAGCCTGGAGCACGCCGAGGACAGCATAGCTTTGAGCAAGGAAGGAGTGACGGTGACTGACTTCTTCGTCAACAAAAAGCCCAACGTCTACTCCTTCAACTCTGCCCCCCAGACAGACATCCGGGTGGAGTTCCTGCTGCATGAGGTGCTGATGTAGCCCATGCACAACTCCACATGGGTCCAGCTGCAGCTGCTGGGCATGGAAGACAGCAAGGCCCAGAGCATCACTACCCTCACCCTCGACGTGGATGACTAGAAGGAGTTCATCGACTTCGACATGATCTTCAAGAAGCCGCAGAAGATCTATCCCAACTACGAACTGCATGTGATGACCTACTCCGAACACTACCTCATCGCGGCCATGAGATTCGTGGCTACAGACACGCACGAGGTGGAGATTACTGAGGAGTCCTACTTCGACCTCAAGAAGGGTGACAAGATCAACTACAAACTAGTGCCCTTGGACAAGGAGGAGAAGAACATCCAGACCGTCAACTTCTTCCTCTCCGACCCCAACAAGTTCAAACTCTCCAGGGACAGCTGCGAACGCACGGGTTGCGACTTCACACTCGAGGCCACGGCTGACTGCCAGGGCTACATCTACATCGGAGAGGATGCCAAGAAACTCAAGGCCGCAGAAGTAGTTGAGGAGGAGTTCGATAGCAGCATTGCGGCCAAACTGAGGGAGGGGGAGGAGAAGTTCTATTTGTATAAGATGAAGGCCAACGATGCCATCCAGATGCTGGTCAACACGCCCAATGTGATAGTGTACGTGGCCAACAAGGCCAGCTGCAAGGGCGAGCAACTGGCCCACTGCTATGAGAAGCAGGTCTCATACCAGTCTCCCTCCATTTACTAGTCCAACTAAGACATCGATCTGGTGTTTCTGGCCAGAGCCCTGGACGCCTCGCAATTCGTGCTAACCATAATAGACGCCCACCAACCCTCAATCCAGCTAAAGGACACCCAGCCGTTCGTCTACCTGATGGACAACAAGTAGCAACGTCTCACCCTCACCTTCAGCATACAGGAGAACACTGACGTCTCGTTCAACCTGGTGGCCCCCTTCCACCAGCTCAACCTGATGGTGTGGAACAAGGACAAACTGGACCAGTCGAAGTTGTAGGCCTCCTCAGGGGAATTTTCGCACGAAGGGTTCATCAGTTTCTCTAAGGATGAGTTGAAATCGAAGTCTTTCGTGCTGGTGGTGAGCAAGCGGGAGTAGGCCAAGGACAAGTTCGTGCACTTCACGCTAATCGCCTCCACGAAGGAGTCCAACCTGGTCCTGGAGCCCAGCAACCCGCACTATTAAAAGCTGCCGTCCAAAGCGACTAGGGACTATGTCTTCTCACTGTACCAGGACAAGCAGCTGTTCCTCAACCTGCACACGCAGAACCAGCAACAACTGCAACTCAAACTCAAACTCAGCAATGTAGATGAGTACGACAATGCCAGCAATACTGTTGAGTTCGCCATCGACAGGCCCACGCAGCTGCTCAGTCTGTAGGCCGTTGGCTAGAGGCTGTGCCAGGATCAGCTCACTGAGTGTGAGTTATTTGCAAGGTTGGTCAACTAGATGGACAAGGACGTTGAGATCACGCTGACTCTCATGGTTGAAAACGCGATAGTGGAGCTGAAGGACGGAGTGTGGCAGGACTACGACCTCAACAAAGCACTCACCTCCTCCCACTTCTACTTCCTCCCCAAGAACCAACACCACAGCACCACCATCTTCTACCACTCTTCACTCGTCAACCTCAAAGTGGCCTACACTCTCTGGTAAGCAGAGGACACCTCAGTGGACATCTCGCAGTGGCCCTTCCCCCTGCCCTTGGACCAGCCCTCCAAGGACTCATCCCAGCCCATCAAGCCCCCGCAGTTCATACACATCGACGCCGAGCAGCTGAAGAAGTGCTGGCCGAACTGCGTGATCCTGCTCTCGCTGATGCCACAAGCAGCCTAGCTGGACAAACTGGACCAGCAGCCCAATCCCTCAGCCACCATCAGCCACAACTTCAAAATCATGGCCTCCAACAGCCTCATCCAAATCCCCGAAAAGCAGAAGCTGGATATCGTCCTCAACAGGTAAGAGGATAAATACTTGATGGTCGACCTCAAGAAGTACCTCGACAAGGAAAGCATCGTCTTCTTTACCTACTTTACCGTAGGCTCCACTCAGCTCAGAGCCAACCTCTACTCAGAGCAGAACCCCAGGTGTCCCACCACTGAGGAAGTGGGCGCAGATTTCACTTTCATCGGCATAGAAACCGAGCTGGAAATGGAAAAGGTCAAACAACTGCTAGAAGAAAACAAAATAAGCGAATAGCATCCCTAGCTCTGCATTCTGGCCCATGGGTTCACTTAGAGCAAATTTTCTCTAGAATTCGTGGCTGAGGCCAAAGACGTGAAATCCCTCTAACTCGATACCACAACCCCCGTGAAGCTGGGCAGTGGGGAGAGCCGCATCTTCCAAATCCACGCCCACAGCCAGTTCTTCCTCAAACTCTCACGCACCGCCGGCTTCCCCTACATCACCACCAAACTCTGCAACCCAGCCAAAGAGAAAGATATGGAGCAGTGTCTGTAGGGATTGGCCAACAGCGAGTAGAAGGGCGAGCAGTTCGTCAACAAGGTCATGTCGCTGACCGAGACCGCCTGCTTCGGCTGCATGTACTACTTCAGAGTGGCAGCCACCGAGAACACCGAACTCAACATCCACGCGCAGTCGCAGTTCATCTAGATCGAGATGAAGGAGAACACCCCTCTGACCGATGTGCTGGCGGCGGCTGAACTCAACAAGTATCTAATAACCAGCGTGGCGGACAAGCAGCTGATCATCAACATCCAGATCATGAGCGGGGATCTGAAGGTCGAGATCAGCGATTTGAGCTCAATCTCGATCAAGAAGCAGAATAAGAAAGGCACCAACAACATCCACATCTCCATCCCGCCTAAAGATCTCCAGAAACCTAAAAATGAGGCAACTACTACCGTCAGCTCCTTCCAGTTCTCAGCCAACTTCGTTCATCTCCACCTCACCGTTCAATCCCAAGACCCCAAGCTGCCCGCCAGCTACATCATCACCTACTCCAACGGCTAGGCACAAACCTACCTCGAAGACGGCCTCATAACCCAGTACAACCTCATATCCAAGAAGACCTCCAAATTTTTGTACTCCAACCCTTCAGACTCCCAAATCTACCTCCATTTGTCCACTTCTGAAGCAGTGTCCCTCAACAACCTGAAAGTAACCATCTTTTCGCTGTAAGACCCCAACGACGAAGATTCGCTCTCCGAGATAAAGATCACGAAATAGGACTTCAAAAAGAAGATAGCCAACCCTACAATGTTCCTGCGTTTGCCCTCCAAGTCCCACTACATAATCTAAGTCTAAAACCAAAACAGCAAAGACGTGCTTCTCTTCATCGGCGTCAACAACCGAGAAATCATTTATTTGCCCTTGGACCACGAGTTTCCTTTCAAACTCGAACTCAAAGAGTATATGTATTTCGTTGTGCCCGCCCAGGCTGCAGGCTACCTCAGGTTTACCATCAATAAGTGCGATGCTTCTCAGCCTTATGTTTCTTATACCAACGACTACAATGACTTCGTCAATGAAAATTTCGAAACTTAGGAGCAAGTCACTGACTCCTTGATCTACGATAATGTGATTAAAGTTAACAAGGCAGGCTCTTTGTACTTCAAAGTTAGGGCTGAAGATTTGGACTCAAGCACCCTCACTGTTAAAGCTTCTTTTAGTAAGGACAAATTTAGCCTGAATAACGCCAAAGCTGGCAACAAAGGCAATCTATAGTACCAATTTTTAGACTCCTAAACAGCCCAGATAAGCTACTCAGGCGTCGTATGCGACAAAAACTGTGGGGATTTCAGCTACACAGCAATTAGATCAAACAACGTCTCCAACATAATAGCCGAACTGGTATGCACATCCGTATCTTTTGATATCCTGAACTTCACTCTCAACAAGCAGCCGTAGATAGTCGCTCTGAAGCCAACCTCCCTCAAAGACAGCAAACTGGCCTTCACTTTGCCCATCAAGGAAGATTTCAACTACATCGGTGTGAAAGCTGTCAACGCAAAAAGCGGAGCGATAGTCTATTACCAGCCGCTGGAGATAACAACGCTGAAGGGTAAACTCACCCAAGTGGTATCAACAGCAACTCAGCCCCACAACCTGCTATTGATCGTAGGTACACTTATCTTGCTTTCGATTGTGGTGCCCTTATTCGCGTATAGGAGGATGATGAAGAAAAGGAGGGCCTATAGACCTGTGGACTACGATGAGATGCAAGATTCAGTGAGTTGATTCATGAAATAGTTATTTATTCAGTTCATAGCTATTGGGATGTTGCAATGTATGAAGAGGCAACTTTACGACTCAAAGGGTTTGTTCATCAATAACTAAATTCAATACAAAGTTGCTTTTAGCTATTTCTAATTACTTTTAAATTGAAACCATTACTTTCCTTTGGTCAAGCTTAATCATTCACAAACAAAGGGTTCATTAGACAACTTTGCTGAATCAAGAATAAGGGGATAAGGAAGGTTTTAGGAGCATTTTGCGCAAAAAAGTGAATTCATGAGCTTAAAATGAGAATAAAGTATCGTATTAACGCAATCTGGAACTACAATGCTTAAAAGCAGGAATAATAGTCAAAAGAATAATATTTTTACTTTTTAATTGGCTAATCCCAAATAAAGGTTGTATTGAGCGTAAAGTACATTCTACACAACAATCAAGCAGCTCTGCAGACTATTAGACAGTTTTATTGAATGTAAACAATCGCGCTCAACTTTGCCGAGTTTGCCTATCTAATAGAATCAGTAACAAAACAGAAAAATAATCGTTTTTGCAATCCACCTGATTTAAGTTTGCTTGAGCCAAGTATCATTACAATCAAGAGAGCTATTGGACTTTAGATCAAAAAGAACATGGAAAAACGCTTTTCCATCAGCTAATATGATATAATCAAAAAGTTACATTTTTAATCACATTGCCAAAATTGTTAAACAAAAGTAAATCGAAAAGAGGCACTTTACTGGGGCCAAC
>Ga0316217_10005706_pt1 | contig 12743 bp, 11 predicted proteins | sample 1anoAmetaG_FD_203633 | JGI IMG/M metagenome (GOLD analysis project Ga0316217, IMG submission 203633) | Freshwater microbial communities from Trout Bog Lake, Wisconsin, USA - 1anoA | ecosystem: Environmental > Aquatic > Freshwater > Lake > Hypolimnion/Profundal zone | place: USA: Wisconsin...
TTGAGGAGAGTGCACTTAAAGACAGTTAACTTTCTATCCAAAAATAAAGCTTTTGGGAAGCATATCATGAATAACCGGATGTGAAAAATTTGCCAAATATGTAGCAGAATCCAAGCTATCCCGAAGCTATAGAAAAAGATGAGCAAACTGAAAAATATTTGCTGGATATATGTAAAGAGTCAATCATTACTACCTAAAACGGTATTGAATAAAAGAGTGAGCCATTCGTGTTTTCCCATCAAGAAAGTTTCTCAAATGCTGCTAGACACTAGGTTCAAGGGTAGCAAAATAATAAGATTTAAAAGGCCCAAACCATAAAAATCAATGAATCTTAAAACAAAATGTAAAACACTTAGGAGCTTTAGCCATTAAACAACTCTAAAATATTAAGATTGAACGATTAGTCGCCTAATCTCAAATTATAAAAAGATAGTTGTAATCCAGCCATTTAACCGAGACTCCATCAAAAAGAATCAATAATATCTATGAACCCTCCTTGCTTCATTGGATTGAAACCTTGGATTAGCATAGATATCAATCAAGCTAACGAAATATCTCTAAACATATTCAGCCAAATGTAAAGAAGTCACTCGAATAAGAATGAGATTAATTTAGACTCTCAAAATTAGAGCAAGATTTAGACTATAAGCAAGAAACATATATTAAATGAAATTGGTTGTTCAGAAAAACCTCCAACTTAGGAAAAAGGAATTCAAGCTGCTATAGAATCTTTTTAATCCTACTAGGTACAACTAAAGCAGCCTTAAGTCAGTATTAGCACTGGAATCCATGTGTAAAATATCGAATAAACCATGTTTTAGGAGAACGAATCTCAAAATCTCTAATAAATAAGCTAGATGGCAGATTGTTATCTTAGCTTCAAAGTTCTTGACTAAGCCAGCCATAAAGAGTTCTAAAGCATACTCACACCTCATGTTGCATTCAAAATGATGCCTTAGCCCAGAAGTGAACTCGGAAAATAGCTTTTTAAGAATGGCTTGGTTTTGGTAGCGATAGTGAAACTAATTACACGATCAAGCAAATCGCCATTCCTTTAAAACTATGTGTTTTAGTATATTTAGACGGTATTCTCTATCGAGTCCAATAACTACATCTTTTGTCAGGAGGCTAATTTTGCCAGATAGAATTATCAACAGTATCTTTTGCACAGATATTAACAAAATTGTAGTTAAGAAAAAGTGAAAGAACAGAGTTGCTTAAAAAGGGCCAAGTTTGAGCGATAAAGCTCGGAAACAGATTAGGGTTCGACTCAGAGAAAGAAACTAAGGCTTCAGCCTAACAACTTTTCTATAAATTAACAATGCTTCAGCAAAAATGGGAATTTTAGAACCAAAAAAGTTTACCGACAATCAAATGAAGTATCTCTTCGTATTTGGAATCCTCCTACCTAGCTCTTGTAGGATAACAAAACAAAATTTATCCAGGCATTAAAGTAAGAGATAGAGCCGTTACTAATCAATCTGATTGCTGAAGCATAGCATTAGAATGCTTCGAAACCAGTCACAAAGTAAAAAGCAGATAATAGTCCAAAATTATCTTATGTTTCATAGCTGATTGAGATTCCAATAAGGGAAGACTAGCCTTAAGAAAATCTCTAAAAAATTAAAATTGAAAAACCTAAATCCTCTAAAAGCTCAAAGTCTCAAAATACTAGAAATCCTAAAAAATAGTCAAATAGGGTCAAGCATCCAGATCCCAAGCCTATTGCTTATCAGAAAAGTTAATGCATAAATCAGGTTCAGGCCGAAAAGGTCGAAACAAACCTTGAAAATAAGACTCCTAACTTTAGTGAGTTATTCTAAAAGTATAAAAGGATACGAGAGACTAAAAAAAATGAGAGTTTAAAGGTCATTAGCCAATCAGCCATAGTTCATACATCAAAAAGCGTTATTGAATCAAAACCCATTTTTCGATAGAAAGAAAAAGATCCAGAAGGGTAGAAAAAGAAGAAACCAGTGTAATTTATTGAGGAACTATTTGGAATGACGAAAGAAAGAGTTGAATTGACAGCAGAAGAGCAATCCAAGTTGAAGAAACGAAAGAAATCCAAAAAGAGAGGAGATTTTGTGGATTAGCAGGATTAGGCCATTAGAGAGAAGAAAGTGGTGAGTAAGAAGTGATAGATCATGCTTGTTTTATTACACTTTTAGAGCATAAGTGGTCAATTATAGCTCATATCTAATGAAGTTAGCTCCCGTATTAATTGCTAGTATATGCTTTAATTCAACATTCCAGCTTTAACTTTGGATGTACCCACTTCTTAATTTTAAGGTATAATCAATTTTATTGTTGGCAACTACTAAAACATAGGCACTTCGACTGTGGTATGGATATGGTAGAATCTGGAGTCATGGATATCGCTATTGGAGAGATATGGTGATGGGAACGATTAAAATTTCTGCCGGTAAGATGAATATTGAAGCCTGGTTAGCAAGACTAGTAATTCTCTGTTCCAGCCCAACATCGGATATTTTGCACGTCTAGAGTTATTTGGGTTAAGTTGTCTTAAAACGATCTTAACTTAACCACTATCAAAAACATGACGCCTGAATAAAAGGAGAGATCCTGAAGAAATCGTTGTGGAGATTGGCAAATCAAAGTGGAAAGCATATCTGTGACAGTTTTTGAAATATCCCTAATTTTACGCTGCACCCTCGAAAACTATAGTTGCTGTGCTCTGAACTTGAACCAGATTCTGGTTCGCGGGCAATAAAGATGCTGGTTAAACTGCGACATTCAAGTTTTAATTAGCAAATCATAGTTCTGATAGATAGGGCAGTCGGTGGGTTAAGAGGACTCTATCAAATTACCGAATAATGATCGATTAGCTAGATGAGTATAATAAGTCAGCTGTTATTAATTCGTTTGAATAATGTAAAAATATCAATACCAATAGCAGGGGTAAGTCGGTCCGTAGGCCAAGTCGTTGTAGCGGTCAGCGAATGGATAGCTTGTGTTGTAGTCAAAGGCCTGTTGATTGTGATTGATGGAATGGGCTTCGAATTATTCGGATTTAACTTTAGGGATTTAGATTGAAGATGCAATGGTTTTTTAGTCTTTGAGTTCATGTCTGATGTAATCCACTTAGTTCTATTCCTTCAGAAGGGGCTATTTTTCACAGGAGATGGTTTTTTAGCTTGGCAACAGCTGGGCATCAAAAGAAGCATCTGGAACTTCTTCCCTTTTAACAAATGATTTCTGTTCCTCTTTCGGCTCCCATTCTTTGGAGACATACTACTCTTTTTCCAGTCTTTCTTAGCTCTACATCTTGACCTCAGATCCTTCTCTTTTTTGTTTCTTCCTTTCGTTGATTTCAATCTGTTTTCTCAGCTGTTTCTTGATCTTGCTAATACAAAGCTCCTCTCTTTCCTTTTTGCCTCTTCTCTGCTTATTCACCAAAGAGTTATAGCGGTTTTTAATCATATGTTCAGTACGACTGTCGTTCAACAGTGGTACTAATTTGCACCATCTTTTTCCGTTCTCACTGACGAAGTCGAAGATAACAAGATCTTCTTCGGGTGTCCAGTCTCCATGCTTCTTTTTATAATCAAGGTGATTCAGCCATCTCTAACGGCAATGTTTGGGCGATTTGAAGAGGTTGAAGTTGGAGCTAAAAAAGAAATATTTGGCAACTTCGTTCCATCTGCCAGCTCCCTCATGTTAGACAGACTCAGTCAAGAGTTGATCCTCCTCCTAGCTCCAAAAAATCTTGCCGGTCTTGATCATGTTGAGATATTGAAACTTCAAAAACTCCTCTGATTTGTTGAAGAAGATGCTGGAAAGAGTAGACCAGTGCTAGCGATTCTGAATAAAATCTAAAATTACGAGATCTTCGTTTTTTTCGGAGAGGAAGTAGGTATAGAATATGATATACCAAATAAACACACGTCTCTAGTTTTCATTCCAGTTGTCAGGATCCACCGACAATTCGCGAGTTTAGAAGTACTTCTTCTCCAGGGTTTAGTAAATCCGTCTGATGGCTTTGGAATCGATGCCCTAGAGCTTGAAGGACTGGAGCTGGTATTTTAGCTGCTGTTTTTCCAAAATATGGCTGAATTGCCCACTCTGCTCAACTTCGCGCACTAAGCTGAAGAATAACTCTCGTGCTGGCCTCATTCTTAATATTATTACACTTTACCTTTGTTTTTCATTTCAATTTGGCAGCTTTAAAAACTCTTCGAGATGAAATCAGTATCAAAAAATAGACAAACTGGAAGAAATTGGGCGGACAAAACACTTTCAAACCCAGATTCCAGTTTGCAGCTGAGCAGCTAGTTCATTTGTTTTGAAAGATCAAAGGAGGTGCGATTAGACTAAAAATTCTATTATTTTTGCATTGGTTTGAGTTTACTGATACAAATGTAATTTCCGAATAAGTGATGCCCTGGAGTGTTGAGAACTAATCAGATGTAGAAAAGAAGAAAACTTGCCTCTTTTTTAAAGTTTGGGGTTGACTGTGAATTTATATATGTCGAGATGAGATCAGTAACATCGAATTACTTAAAAATTCGAGTCACAGCCTTTTCCACTATGAATGCCAGCTTAATCACTTCTGCTAGGTAAATAACCCTTTTTAGATAGACAAGTACATAGCAAATAACACTAATTTTGCTTGAGGTTTATTAAGGGTTGCTCATTATAACGAAGTTATAAAGCTGCGATAATGGACTCTGAAGAAAACGGTTTCGGAACGATTAGCTGGTTTGATCGAGAACAACATGAGAACCAAAAAACACCTTTGAAAGATTCAACACTCGATTGTCGTATGGTTTTAGGTAAAGTAACATGCTTAGTGATGAAATATTGACTAGTTATCTGGCAAACATGGTCTGGACTGATAGAAAAACATAAATCTTTGGCATCCAATAAACTAAACGTTCTAGTAAAGTTTGCAGAAACCTAAGCTTAAAGTATCTAAGAGCATGCAATCGATCATCCTTTATCAAAAACAGCAGCCGCAAAGTTTTAGCTACGGGAAAGATGAGTAAAGTGAAAAGATATGAAAAATCGAGTTGTAATCTTGCTCCACTTGTTACCTTGGCCTCATTTACTGCTAAAATGATTCAAAGTTCCATGTCATATGAGTAAAACAGCATTCAATGGCGGAAACGAATCGTAGGTTACTATTATTCTTTGAGAAAAGTTCATAATAGTCAGCTTTTAGGCAAGGTCGCATGCTTTAAAAGCAGTTAGGATTCTTCTGAAGCTGTTTAGTTTTTGCTAGCTCTGAGCATTAGGTGCCTGAGAAGAGATTGAAGCGTAGAAATGTTCTTTAGATGAAATGTTTCATAAATTCAGCCCATCTCATTCATGCATTTTAAAGCGATTCTAAATTTTTTTGTTTAGACTATGCGTGTTTAGTCGATTTAGCCTTTAATTTAGTACTTCTCTCGACTTCATGGAACTTTTTCAAACAATCAATGTTAATCCTCCAGATTTATTGACTCAAGCTAATTTTTACAAGTATTATTTTACTATGGATGAATCAAAAGCTGATCTAATATTATATTTCCCAATCCTTCTCAAATGAGGCAATATAAAAATTAGTAACCATAGTCCAAAGAGTCCATTTTCGGTAACGCGTTTAATGTAACTGAAGTATAACAAAGCTCCATCCCCTCGATTGCATCACATTCCTTCAGACTACTTATTAGCATATGCGAGAATTCGTGAATGGCTTCAAGTAAAGGATATAAGCTGAAATAGAGTACTCTAAAACTTTGATAAAGGTGAGTAAGACCTTATCCAAACACGTAAATACTGATAGGTCTTCCCCTATCTCTTACATTTCTTCTGCATTTAAGGTTTAGAATGAGTTGAGAGCACGCCATGCTCTTTAGCTTGCTTAGTACCTACACACAGAGATTGAGGTGCCTTGCGAGCAGTTGCTGCAGGAATCAGAGTATAAACTCAAGCAAGCCATCCAGGATTTGAAGCGAATTTATAAGTAAGGCTAAAATACTGAATAAACATACTAGAAACAATTTAAAAAGTACTACCAGAGCCGCTAGGAGTGGTAGTAACACATGATAAGCCATACTATATTGCCATATATCCCAGGAATAGCTTAGAACCAAATATAAAGATCAAACGCCAGAATGCTGGAATAGACTGAGCAGAATACCTAACTTTTTAGCAAATATATGGCTTCTTTGGACACTTTCAACAATTTCGCACGGAGATTCAATGAGTAAATTCGTTCTTATACAGAACAGCGCCTTAGATAGTAACAATGATCGAGAAGGAGTCAAAGAAGCAGTTAACTCTTGAGTCCAATTCCTTGAGAAAACTAATCATATCGGAGATCAACATGTTCAAAAACATCTAATACGATCTCATCAATATCAGCAAGCAGATGGAAAATATTCAGCCCAAGGATTAGTTGCAATTCTTTCTCGAAGAAAAAGGACGCGTTTTTACCAACCCTATCGTCTCTATCTACTCTTAAGGACCTATCATTGAAAATAGCTAGGATGGTATCGATTTTAAGTACCCAATTACTTGCAGCTTGCTGTAAAAGACTTTACTCAGAATTGAGAGTAACCATTTCACTTGGATGATGCAAAACAAGCGCAATTCAACTTTGCAGTATTCTTTGGCAGCAATGTGGAGCAAGTTCTAAGGAAAGTAGGGTGAGTATTTCGTCGAAGATTTGTAGGAGTGCATCGTGAATAATAAGGCAGTTAAATAAATTCCGATGGACAATAAGGAAAAGGGATATTATTTGGATGCTGACTAAGCATTTTCAGTTTCATTTTCTATCGTCACTACTCTAGCAAGTTTTATACGTCCTGTGCAGCTGTCTTAGGCCAAATAAGCTGAGATCATTCAACTTTTGAGAAAGTAGCTAAGTCTCCACCATTTTTACAGATTCTTTGCAACTATATCGCTTTAGCAATTTCTCAACATTCGAGAAAATCTATTGACATAAAAAATTGAAGAAGAAAGATTAGTAATGATCATCAAGCTTCTGATCGAATAAGTACGAATTTCGTTATTAAGTCTGTGGCGGCCAAGGATATTTTCGTAATCCGTTTGATCCTGGCAATCATGTTCTCGACTGAACTTGGTACAGAACGAGTAACACTCTATAGGAAGGATGAATTGCTTGATTTCGACATTTGGAGTCGTTATGACTTCTGGGAGTCAACATTATTTTAGGCTACCTATGAGGAAATTACGCTCTTGCCTTCAGTTTCTAAAGTCGCTTTGAAAGAGATCTATCTTATGCGCCAAAAGAACATAGTTTTTAGCACTCTTGCTACCTACTGTCATTATATGGTTATGCTTGGTAACTGTTTGCTTATCAAGAGTGTGACGTGAAACAAGTGAGAGATATTGCTGGCCGTTTTTGCCATATCTACGAACTTTATGATGAACACGAGAGAGATCTTGTGAAAATGATTAAAGCTTCAAGCGATAAACTGGCAAATTTAACCTAAAAGAGTGCCTAAATGAACAACTAAGGCGAATCCTCGCTATTTAATGTCAATCTTAGTGAGGCCGAAAGTGCTAACAAATCAAAATAGCTGAATCATCTGCAGTAAAGTAACCACAAATAAAACGCTATCTATTAGCTCCTGCGGAAAATGGACTCCTCATCATTAGAGTAATAGAACCAAGAAGAGAGATCAACTAACTAAAATCTATAATTTGAAAAGAGCAACATACTATAATAAGATGAGGAAGGGAGAAGACATTGAAATGATGAGATATCTTGTAATTTATGTGCTATTAGCCAAAGGATCTAGAGTCTATGGATTATTATAATTTTCGATTAGAAAGAAAGAACATATGCACCTCAATACCAAAATAATCGCGAAAAAGTCTTAAGAGCTGAATAAGACGCTGATGTGTTCATTTGACCACCCCTTTCACATCGTAGAGCGCAATTGGAACTCGCTGTCAGCAATCACCTAACAGCAGATAGAATAGTTGGTAATAGGCACAATTCAGGCTTAGCTCAGTGAGAAGGAAGAAGCCATTTGTTTTGTTACCTTCAATGTCCCTTTCGTTTATTAGTATTGCGCAAAGCTGACCTAGAAATTGGGAGAGGGTTGGAAGAGCATGCTTTATGAATTCGATCCTAGGGTGGGAACTCTCAGCAATATCTCCTAATAAAGAGTTAATAATAGCTTAGATATGACTTACATATTGGAGCTGCTCAGAACCGAAAAATCATCAATAAAAATCTATTTCCTTCCAGTGAGATCTCCAACCCATCCCAACAGTAACTCCCGTGCCATCCAATAAAGCTTCAAGCTCTTCAGAGTGATAAAATCCTATATATCTTTGTAGCATCAAGTGGAAGACAACATCTATTTGTAAGACGATATCTGTCTGCATCTAAGTGAGTATCTATACTTGAAAAGGGTGAGCAAAATAAATTTTGTGCTGAAGTTGAGCGGAGATGACATTGATAATCGTATTTTGCAGAAAGTTGGAGAAATCAAGTTGCCGCAGGAGTGGCTCTAGAAAGAGGAGTATCGCAAAAAGAAGCAGGAGATATATTGTCTGCACAGAGACGAACAACTGCTGCTGAAAAGTCTGAAAAAGATCAAAATTTAGATGCTGAATTCAATCAACGAGATGCGCAGACTTACAGGTCTGAAGGAAGACAAATACTAGGACATCAACATCTAAAGTCTGCGCAAGTTGAGGGCAGAAGGACTGAACTAGAAGGTTCTCCAGCTCAAATAGCTAGAAAACGTGCGGACTGATTTGGATATTAGGCTGTCTTAGCTGGAGAAACGGAAGGTTTAGTGTGAGGATCAAAAGAGCCAGCTCCAGAAAACCCATGTCAATGAAATGCTTAGTCTCAAAAACTAAGTGCTGACTCTGCAGGCAGCATAGCCCACTCCTAAATTTTCAGGAACGCAAAGATTTATATACAACAGGAGTAAACCTGCAGTGCAGACCAAGCTCATCACCACTATCTTTTCTCATGCCAATAAAAAAATTGAGCAGTTCTCGGATGAGAGGCTGTCTCTTAATCGCAACACGGCCGATAAAACCAATCGGCTTGAAAGCTAGCTGTAGAAGTAAAATAACAGAACTTCGAATGATTTCAAGTTTGCTGAGAAGAAGGTTGCTACTGTGATTAAAGAGGGCGGCTCTACGCATCAGCAGCTTGATGTCTTTAAAATAAGGGAGGATTATCAGAATTTGATTATTAATGCGGATTTCTAGGCTGAGAAAAGGCTGCTGGCCCAACAGAACAGATACCAAAAAGCAACGGCGGCTCTCTAAAGGCTCATTGAGTAAAATGAAGACCTAAATCTTGAGTCTTTATGATACTATGTCAAATTTAGTAACAAACAATCATTAAAAGAAGATTGTTGAATTTTTCCTTTTACTCCTGATGAATTACGATAGACTTAGACAATCTTTCAGGAAAAATGTCAAGATTATAAACCGCCCTTATCATCAAAAATCCTTAGTTTACGTTTTTGCAACAAATCAACCTCATTTAATAATGTCTACCATCTCTACAAGTTGGTGGCATTATGGAATATCTTTATTGATAAGTAACTAAGCAGCCAAATTTAAATATATTTAAAATCACTTATAAAATGTAAGGATCCTCATCCCAACCTGCCAAGCAAGCAGCCTACAACAAAAACTAAAAAAGCAAGGATGTTCGCACCACTAACATTCAGGCAGCGAAAGGTAAACACCTCATAATTTAGCCGTGGCTGATTGCATTCGGACTAGCCTAGGGCCCAGAGGTATGGACAAAATGATCCGTGATTCAAGAGGAGAGACTCTTATTACTAACGATGGAGCTACTATACTCCAGAAACTGGATGTAGTACATCCTACCGCCAAAATGGTACCAATTGTGTCATTTAGTTGGTAGAGATATCCAAAGCGCAAGATGTTGAAGCTGGAGACGGAACTACTTCAGTAGTTGTTTTAGCAGGAGCACTCCTAAAAGCAGCATAATCTCTGTTAGACAAAGGCATTCATCCCAACATCATTTCATAAGGTAGTTCATCTTTTAGAAAGGTTTTCAAAGAGCATTGGATAGATCCCTCTAAATTATCAAGAATGATTTATCTATTCCTGTCGACATCTCTCACAGGCAAACTCTCATTGAATGTGTGAATACCTCGCTGAGCTCAAAAGTTGTTTCAGCGAACAGCTAGCTCTTTTCTCCCATGGCGGTTGATTCAGTCCTCAAAATAATCGACCCTCAAACAGCTATAAACGTTGATTTGAAGGACATCAAGGTCGTCAAAAAGTTGGGTGGAACTATAGATGATACTGAACTAATTGAAGGTATTGTTTTCGACAAATGTAAACCAAGTTCAGCAAGTGGAGGGCCGACTAAGATCGAAAACGCCAAAATTGCTGTGATTCAGTTCCAAATTGCTACTCCCAAAACTGACCTTTAAAACAGTGTGATTGTCAAGGACTATCAAGCCATGGACAGAGTCATGAAAGAAGAAAGAAAGATCATTGCAGAAATGGTCAAAAAGATAGTGGCTTCCGGAGCTAATGTGCTTCTCATCCAGAAAAGTATCTTGAAAGATGCTACCAACTAGCTTTCTCTCCACTTCTTGGCCAAAAAGGGAATCATGGTTGTCCAAGATATTGAGAGAGACTAGGTTGACTTTATTTGCAAATCGATTAGTGCAGTTCCGATTGCTCATATCGACCATATGTCTGCTGACAAATTTGGCTCAGCAGCTCTTTGTGAGCAGACTCGTCTTTTGGATGATACTAAAGTCTTCAAAATAACTGGACTCAAATCTTCAAAAACTATCTCCGTTTTGGTTAGAGGGTCAAATCCTTTGGTTATCGACTAGGCTGCAAGATCTTTCCATGACGCTCTGTGTGTGATTCGATCTCTAATTAAGAGTAGAGCACTGATTACTGGTGGAGGTTCAGCTGAGCTATAAATTGCGTCACGCTTGTTGGAAGAAAGCACTACTGGAAAAGGTTTATAACCAATCATTTTTAAGGCCTACGCTTAAGCTCTTGAGATTATTCCTTATACGCTCGCAGAAAATGCAGGAATGAGTCCAATCAACGTTGTGACTGAGTTGAGAAACAGACACTCAAAAGGGTAGAAGTACTGCGGAATCAGTGTCAAAAAGGCAAGTCTGATTGATATGAAAGACGAAAGAGTACTCCAACCTGCTCTGGTTACCCAAAGTGCCTTAACTTTGTCAACCTAAGTCGTGAGAATGATCCTGAAAATTGATGATGTAGTCATGACTGCACGTTGATCTTTATAGTCGTAAAGTTTAAATCATCTTCTTATTAGTCAAATATTTAGGGTCAATCGATGAAAAAACAAGAATGTAGATTGCTAGTCTCTTAAGAAAGGATCTAAAGTGTTAACATAAATTTAGTAGTTTTCTTGGGCTCCGCCCTAAGCTAATAAGTTTAATTATAAGTGCAAATTTATTTCAAAACAATGAATGAGTACTAGAAAGTTCTATAAACTGAAAAATGAGAAGATTCTTTTAGCCATGCTTAAGGATGAGCTTGGTAATTTGACTTTTTAGGCTCTCTTTATCTTGTCTTTAGAGCAGTTGGCATAAATATTATTAAATATGGGAAGCCAAAACATTTGCTGTGCTCAAGATCAAGTCTACGGAGGCAACATCCTTTTCAACCTCAAAGGCGCAACCACTCTCTAAAAGCAGGTCTCTCTCACTGAACAGCAACAAGCATTTGTTCATTCCAAAAGTACGCGTTCCTAACTCAGACCTATTCCCCAATTAACTAAAAAAAGTCCTCACTTTGAAACTCTAAAAAGAAGATATATTTGAAGGCGAACTAGACACAGTAATAATGAAGATATCAAGAAAGGTAACCCAGTAGGTTTCGGCATTTTCAAAAACGGCAATGAGCAGTCAGTCTATTTCGGCAATTTCAGCTAGTTAAGCACCGAAAATGGCAAGCTGTTCTACATCTTGCCGAATGGGTCTTATTATGAGGGAAATCTCATGGCTTAGTCCGGGATTTCTGGGATTTATGTACAACCCTAATTGAAATATCGTTACGAAGGCGAGTTATAACTGAAGCCTGGTCAATAGTTGAGGTATGTTCCTCATGGAACAGGGACATAAAACAGTACAGCATATGAATTTTCTGGTAAATTTGTGAATGGAAAAAGAGTTGAGGGCAAATTGAAATGGACAGAAAACAACTTCGAGTTTTAATATTAGGGGCAATTCGATTAAAACTAGTTGTTTACTGGCTAAGGTACCTTTTTTTTTATTAAGGAGTTTTAAAAGAAAAAACTGGCGAGTATTCAGGAAATTTCGTGAAGGGTCAAAAAGAAGGATATGGCAAATATGTTCGTACCAGAGGCTTAGATTAAGGCATGGTCTCTGGCTTAAGGTATGAGGGAAATTACAGAGAGGGTAAAAAGAATGGGCATGGGAAGATATTTAATTCAGACGGATCTCTTAGCTATGATGGGGAGTTCAATGATGGATTACCTCATGGAATAGGTGTGGCCTATACGCCTAAAACTTCCAAGCAGACATAGTTTTATTAAGGAATCACCAAATAAGATTACACTAGACTGACTGAAGATGCCAATCTTTCCAAGCAAAGCTTAGAATTATGATTAACTTCATATTTATGTTCAATATATCCTCATAAGTATTTTCCAATAACAAACATCAATGATTAGTTAGTTGTTTGATACTTTTAAAACGAGCTTTGCTTGGTTCCGATTCTTAATATATGAAGATAGCTTC
>Ga0316217_10005708_pt1 | contig 12742 bp, 8 predicted proteins | sample 1anoAmetaG_FD_203633 | JGI IMG/M metagenome (GOLD analysis project Ga0316217, IMG submission 203633) | Freshwater microbial communities from Trout Bog Lake, Wisconsin, USA - 1anoA | ecosystem: Environmental > Aquatic > Freshwater > Lake > Hypolimnion/Profundal zone | place: USA: Wisconsin...
GCTACAAGAAGCTGGCTGTGCGACTTTATGGCATTAATAGCATACAAAGAAGGGTTAAATGATACAAATAATAAAATCACGATTTCCTTTAAATCAGCAGCTCTCAAAAGGATATTCATAGTGCTAGGATAAGCCCTGCCTTGAAGAAAAGTATTCATAAGCTTCCTCTTTTTCTATTTCGAATGGGTTAGAAAATGCATTTATTTAGAAAGAAGGGTTTTAGCCCATAAAATTAACTTGGCTCTATTATTCAAACCGATGGACAATGAAGCAAGTTGACTGAATTCTAGGATGTATTGGCATTACTTGAGTGGAATATTGAGGAGGCTCTAATTAGTTATTGGATTTTTAATTATAGTTGAATTTTTATTATTAGGCCTAAACCTAGCTACTCACAAAGATGTCAGTTTTGGTTGGTTTTTCTTGATCTTAATTCGATCGAGATACTTCCCTTGAAGCATGTTCTCTTTAGTAAAATTGGGATTCTTAAATTTAAAGACTTATTTTTTCCTAACAACTTTTCGAAAACCATAAAGGTTGAGCTGCCTCGCAAAGCTCTTAAGACTCTAATGCCTGAAGTACCTAGGACTGATTTGAAGAATGAAAAGCTAGGGATTCTTCAAATGTAAAATTCCCTCTTCTTCATTCCAACTAACTATGTTCTAAAATTAACGATTCTAGGTAAAAGAAAGTGTACTTCAAGTATTAGCCTTAGTTTGGAGATGAAATGCGAAGGTTGTGGTTTTTTTCTCAGCATTTTCGTTTTGTTCTATTGTTTAAATATTATATAATTAGCTGAAACATCCACAGGTTTTAATTGAATAACGTTACTTCAATCTGAGATCATTCGAGATGCTATGCTACAATCAAATAAACTATCATTTTTCACCTTAGCTTCGTTTAAACTGCTTTTTCGTTTTGTTACTGGGAACTCTTTGGGGTGAGGATTTTTCTTTTTATTTGCATTTTCTATTTTATTCTGCTTCCTCCCTGAGATGCGTAAAGGGCTGGTTTGGTAATTTTCGGTAAAATTAACATCTTCATTTATTTCTATCTTTGCCCATCATCTTCTTTGTTTATGTCTAGGCAAAGCTTCCACTTTCCAAATCGGCTGAAATGCTGAGCTTTCAACTTTGCGGAATTGCTGTCCCTGTTTTCTTTATTCACGTTTTAATCATCGCTTTATGTTTTGAATCTGTTGACGCTAAATTCACTGCTGATTTGGCTGTCGTGGAGCTTGGCCTTGGCGAATTGCGGGTCTGACAAAGGATGTTAATTATTTGTTTGACTTTTGATTCTTCTGGGCATGGTTTTCTCTTTCAGATTGGCAGTTTGTGGGATTCCTAGCGCCCCTAAAAGGCCTGAAATTCGACCTACTCTATTAATTTTATGCTTGAACTTCTAAAGAAAGCAAGCATTCCTATTTTTTGGCTCCTCTTTGAATGTAATCTCCATTAACGAATAGCTATCGTATGAAGTAGATTAAAAAAATAATAAAAATATGGATAACTATGAGTCAGCTCACAATATTTATATGAAAGTATTGGCTTAAGTGTATTTCTGACATTTATTATGGTGAATTCTCTTCATATAAGTAGGTAGGTTCTGAACAGAGTTAATCATAACTCAGCTGTTTTTAGATTAACATTCATTAGGGTTATTATTCCTGTAAAAGTTCTTTAAATAACAACAAATGACTACTTAAATAGAAGGAAAATTAGAATTATCATTCAGTTCAAGCGGTGCAAATTTAAGTTTAAAGCAAATCCACGAGTAATTTGGGGTTTTAGTAGCTTAGAATAAGCTTTTATTGAACGATTTTCAATGATCAGCCCGCTTAAGAGGCCTTAATTTTTGGTTCCTTACTTTTCCTCCTCTATATCACTGTTATTTCTTTTGATTATTTTCGTAAGACTGCCTTTAACATCAGAAATATGATAGTTTTTAGGCTTCACGAATGATCCATTTCTAACCTCTAGTTTTAAGCTTTGAATCGAACTGGGCAAAATGGCTTTAGCAACAGCTATGGGCTTGATTTCTAGGTTGCTGGGTACTGTGTGACCATGCTGAGAATTAAACTTGCCCTCTCTATTCAAAATGATCTTTTATTTCACTCTTTGAAAAGCCTCAGAGTCTAGATTATTAGGATTGTCCAATGACTAAGTAGGTACCTATTTGATTACGAATTTGACCATGAGCTAATTGAATTTTTTGATGGATTAGGTGTATTTAATCAACTGCTGGTTTGAGCCTGGTTTCTTCTTAGTGACCTTCATTCTAAAGCTGTTTTTTAGAGACTAAGGCTTGGTATCAATCTAGTCGATTATTTCTTGCTCAATTTACTGTTCAGAAATTTGCTTGACTTGCTGTTGTAAGCACTAATGAGGTTTGCTTAAATTATTCAGTGTTTTAAAGTTGAGCTAATCTGCTATCTTTTCTTTCTGAATTTCTGATTTTCTGTATAGTTCTTCTCTGTTACTTTCCATCATTTAGGGAATCCTATGCTATGTTTTTACCTATTCTTTGCTTTCTTTGTTAGCAGCTTTCTTTCTTTGATTCTTTTCCTCTTTCTTCTCCTAATTAAGCAGTTTCTTTCTCACTTCATTGTCCTATCGGCTAATCTTCAAAGCTGTTTCATATAGCTTGTTATACCTAGCCTCTACTTCTGAATCATAAGGTGGAAAGATTCTCTTATATCCTCCTAATAAATCTTTTTAAAGCTAGTCCCTGGTTTATCTGCTTTTTTTAATAAACTACTATCTTTCTTTACCTTTCAATATCTATCTGCGCCCTGTTTAGAGTCGGGCTTTTGCGATTGCTTTCGCTCGTTCGAAATTTTTCCGTTTGTTTTTTTGAGTTATTCTCATCAGTTTAAGAGTATCTTTTATTAGGTTTTTTTTAATGAGGTAGTCAAGCGGAGTCGCAGTTTCAAATGAAGGTGTATGATTGACTTCTATCACAATAGGCTTATAATCATCAGTAAGCATTACATCAAACCCCAGAATATGAAAACACATTCCACCTTCATATTACTCAGGTTGGCAGTACTGATACTGGTGTCGGATGTTTGGTAACCCACTTATTACTGATTTTATTATCGCATCTTAGATCTTTGCTTTCAGGTTTTAGATGTCTACTCCGTTTTTTGCTAATCTTTAGTATGTGGATGAAAGAGAACGCTTATGCCCTTTATCCATGTCTTTTTAGGAGGTATTAAAAACATAATTTGGATTATTTTTGTTGAGGGAGTAGTTCGTAAGATGAATATAGCTCCGATTCAAATTCTAGGCTGTAGGTTACTGATAAGGCTCCGTGGCAAAGCGAGTGAGGCCTTAATGGTAGATATAAAGCCGAAGTGGATCAGTTCCTGCTAGAAGCACATAGATCCTCAAGTCAAACTTGAGACGATCTATCAGGAGTGGGTTTTTAATATATCTCTGCACTACGTATTTGTTGCCATTTATTATATCTTCAATGTTGCGGGTCAGAAAGATACCTTTGCCTTGGGATAGTGCCTCTGGCTTTACTATATATGTCCTTACTTTGCCCTTTTCTCCGCTTTCGTAGTAGTGTCTGAACTGACTGAATTGTAAAGGAATTGCCCAGGTTTCAGGGAAGAAGTCGTATTACTAAGGATGATACTACTTCATAGCCATCAGCCCAAGGCCGAACAGGTTTTTACGTGCTAGGATGTAGATCCCAGGAAAGTGGTTTATTTTTTGATGGAGGTTCATACGGAATAGAGTATTCGGTTATATCTCTCGGTCTGTCCACCAAATATCCCAATCTCCAGGACCTTCTTCTTTCTGTACGACCCAGCCCAGCTCTTCGGCGATTTCTTAAACTATCGGATATTGAGTATCGGAGATATTGATGACTATTTTTTGGTCTTAGGTTTCTCTCCCAATTTGGCGACAGGAATGTTTTTGGGTGAGTTATCAGTATCGACTTATACTGAAGCTTAAGATGAACCGTCATCACTATCATTTGCTTTTCCTCTGTTTTTACTTTTCATTAATTTATTATTGGTTTACATAATTAGCAGTAATTACCTTTGATGTTGATTTATTCAAAATAACTTCGTTTAGCTACTTGATTTGAACCAAATTTTGGATTTGAAAGCGATTATGAGGAAATATGCGAAGAAATAATACTTAAGGCTTGAACTCATACAATCATTGTTTACTATTTTAAAACTTTAGCTCAAAAGTGTATTTTTGCTTAATATAAAAATGGGTAAAATGCAAGATTAGTAAAACTAACAAAATAATCAACTTCCTTGATGAGTGGCTTCGGTTTTGGCCTTTTCATCGACTTTTGAGCATTAGTGAAGCTTATTCTTAGACTAAGCAAAGGCATTTTTAGCAATATAATGTCCGAATTCACTCGGCAATTTGTAATTCCCTGGTCCAGGGTTTTCATTGTTTTCAGCAATGGGCTTGCGGGTGGCTATTGGAAATTTCCTAGTCAGGCAACTTTTCATCTTTGAGACAACGTACTTTCCTTTTGGGGATAGATCCACGTGAGAAGTATCATATGATCCAGGCCCAGGCAATTTAGAAGTTTGGAGATGAGCTCTTCCGAGGATTTTGCTGAAATCTCTAACACAACTATTCTTGTATTTAGATAAGAAGTAGTTCCCTTTTTAATTGATGCAGAAGGTTACAGGATAGGCACCAGGTCCGGGAACGTTCAGCTTCTATTTATCCTCTTCATGAGGTTTTTTAGTTAGAGAATAACCAGATTTCGTTAAGGTTGATTTTAGCTCATAAGACCCAGGACCTGGATTTTTGTTCAACTTAACATTAGCTAGTGGTCCAGTTACTTCCATTTATTCTCTCCCTTTTCCGAAGCCGAAGCCTTAGCTTTTTCTAGGCGAGAAATCAGAAGGCAGATCATAAGAATTCGGAGGAGGATTCGTTTGGGCTCTGCATATAAAACGAATTACTCATGAGTAAAATCATATTTATGGCCGAATCCAAGTGAAGTGGTCCTACAGCTTGTGATAGATGAGGGGATTTCATAGTATCTATCGCAACTAGATATAAGTAAGTTTACTTGAGGAGTTTCCTAGAGTGGAATCTTGCGGTTTTGGCAAAGGAAAACAGCATTTTAGATGGCGAATTGTTTGTAGGGCTGTTACATATCTCATTGCAGTTGGAAACTGTGACAGACATTTCCTTTCTTCTTTTTCTAATCTTCGATTATAAAGTTTGAAACATGTGATTTAGAAAAATCATCTTTTAAACACAATTTCAAAAAGATTTTTAATTCTCTTATAAAATGGGGAGATTATCTAAGATTAATCATTTTTGGTAGAGTAGTTTTCGAAAATCAAAATCTAATAATATCACAAAATTCGTCTACTATCGGTAAAATAGAACCGTTGTAAAACTAATGAATTGCCGGCAAGAACACTTCACTCCATGATCTTAAGATACCTAACAACATAGCCACAGGGAAAAATAGCATTAGAAGAAGGCCATAGTGCAGCTCTGACTAGCAGATTACTTGTATCGAGCTAAAGAATAGGCCTATCAACAAAGTACAAATGCTGATCCACAGCAAAAAAGGCACATCTTTGAATATCATTTGTCCTAACAGCATCAAAATCTATACCAATAACACAAACAGCTTTAGAATAAACTTGAGAACAATTCCGGCGAAAGAGTTCCAAAAAATGGCAAAACTTCCTTGACGACACTAATTACAGACACAGCACTCCATGATTTCTACGATATATGAAGGACGATGAACTCTTTCCACAACTTACCCGTTTTAGTTCACTGCCGAATGCATTTTTGCGTGATAGCTGCTCCACCTTTCCCCACAAATATAGCAAAACTAATACTTGCATCTGCAAGTAATGTGATTGCATCCTTTGTTTCTCTACACTATCATTTTACATTTGCTACATTGCCTAAAGTGTAAATTATTTTGGAAAAAGGTTACCTAAAACTCTTCGCATTAACCATCGTGCCTTTCTAGATGGCATTTAGTGCAGTATTATTTCAAGCAAGTGCTACAAAACAGTCCATGATTGCCCTTCAACCGCAAGAAACCTTCGCATTTTTAATTAGGGCAAAACTTTACTATCGAAGGGTCTTTTGTGGCAATAGTGAATTGATGGATTTTATGATAAGTATTCTGCATTTTCACAGATAATCTCTTGAAAAATATGTTCTGAGTATCTAGCACAGTTCCACAATTGTCAGATGGACAGTAAACTTCTTCAAACTGCTTGATTTTATAGATGGCGTACAAGTAGAGGCAGCTTTGGCAAAAGCTGTCCTTATGTTCGCAATCACACAAGCTGATTTAGCTCTTGCTGAATCTAGCATTGCATATTTAACATATTGATACTCTCTTTAGTTACTTTATTTTGGTCCTGACAAACTGAGTTAGCTTGGTTTCTGCTTACTCTGGCTGTTTCTCGTGTTATCTTATTCCTTTCTGCTCATTTATTGAGACGCTTATTGACTTTTTGAGTGTTTATGATAAGCGAGCTTTCTTGGTTACAGTTGAAATGATGGACATTTCTGAGCGGTTGATGTCATTAGGCTATGAAACAGCCTTCTAGAGTTAGATTGGCTCAGGAGCTACTTTACTTCCGCTTCTATTCATCTGTGAAATATCTTTATTTTGTAATACCTTTAAGCTTACATTTAAATCAAGGGCATTATGCTACTTATGTTCTACTAAGGCTACTTTTGTTAGATTTGCAAATCTTGTCTACAAATTGATATTTTATTAAGCTAGTGGCTGTAAAGATTATCTATGACCAACAAATGTCTTAAAAATAAGCTTTGTTTATAATCTATTCGAATGAAGACATTAAAATGAAATAGCCTTGAGCTAGAGTTTAATAATAGAAAACTCTATGATAATCCTAGTGCTATCTAAAATCAAGTCAATAGGCGAGAATTTTTACAGAATTAGATCTGTAAGCTTGAAAAAAGCTATCCCTATCCTTAGATCTGATTGATCGATATTCTTTTCCTTACAATTATCTTAGTTTTAAGGTGTCTATCCATGATATTTGATGTTGATTATATTTATACAAATCTATGATTCTCGGTCGCTTTTCAGCTACAGTTTTCTTCAACCTCTTCTCAAGCAGTCTCATCCTAACTCTCCCCCTAATCTACTATCTTTCTCAAAAGTATGCACAATAATAAAAAATTGCCTGGATTAGTGGATGCGCTCAGCACTACCCTGAGTTTCTATTTTTTAGACTGTCGACAATAACTGGCTCAGCTATGGTTACTTTGGGGTGGCTGACTAACAACTTCTACTTAAAGACAGTGAGCAGATAGAATTCTTTTAATTTGCAGAAATACCAGCCACAGATACCTATGATCTTAGGGATGATGGGATCCATCTTACTTATGATTAGCACAGCTTGTCTGGATACAGGATATAGGCAAGGTCCTTTACATGTTCATTGCGCCTCTTCATTCTTTGTCATGTCTTTTTTCGCAGTGCTCTATAATACTGCACTTTACTGGGTGGTACAGTATCATACTCAAGCATTGAACAATACTCTTCTGGTGCTTAAAACAGCGATCGCTGTGTTTTTGCTGATCCAAGTCATAATAAGTACCAAATACGGTTTCTCTGAATAAGTTGATGGAGAATAAGTAAAGAACACATTGAGCATCATATTGGAGTGGACAGGATCATTTAGTCTGGGCTTTTATTACTTAGTGCTCAGCCAAGACTACAAGCAGTTCAACTTTCAGTATTAATTAGCGCAAGAATCATGATATTTACAAAAGCATCTTTGAAAACTTGATATGAAGATTGTAAAGAGTTAAGTCTATTCAATAAAAAATGGGCATTCTTCCTCATCAAAGTGAATGCTTATAGTAAATACTTTTGATTTTGCCCAACCTCAATTATTTGTAGTTTCTATGAAGTAAAAGCATATCCTTCTGTGTTCAGCTAACAAGCATATTAATTTAATGAATTTTTCAAAACATAAATACATCATAACAATCTTAATCTGTTTTGCTCTTTTTAGCCAAGGAAGGAGCTACATCGACGTAGGCCTTAGTATCGCCACCTCTTCTGCAGACGTCTGTCTCAACATGCCACTCACCATCAACAACCATCAATACCATCTTGCCATCTCACTTTACAACGGGTAAGAGTTTATTGTCTCGCCTAAAGCACTAACTAACTCCAAAAAACAAAAATCAAGCAAAGCAGGATAAATCAAGGGAATTATGCATGTTTCGAGTTTGTAAGGCTATACTCTGTAGGGGTGGAAACGCTTCATTTTGGAAGTGATCCTAATGTAAGACTCCAAATACTCGCACACAATAAGTTTCGATTTAGGCAAGATAAAACAGGAAGACAAAAAGCATCCAATGAGAAACGGTATTATGACAATTGGCCCTCAGATGTAAAAAAATGAAATCTATAAGCTGATAAAGTAGCAAACCAAAGATTACTTTCGAGAAGATATAGTCAGCTTTTACATGGCCCCTGGGGGAAAGGAAGTCAAGATGCAGTTGGGTGGGTTTTAGGATGAAAACGCGCGAGGATATGACAATGGGATAAGATTCTATTAAAAGCCTATCAATACAACCACCGATGGCAAAGGCTGGGTGCTGCCTGTGAGTAAACTTGTTATAGCTAAAGAAAAGAGCAACAGATGGGATTGCTACAACATACCTTCATCTGCAATTACCCCAAAAATAACGATATAGTCTCAATTCGTAATTTTGCCTTCAACTTTGAAGGAAGATCTTGAAACGAGCTTCTAATCTTAGAACATTGAGTGTGAGTTCGCTGGAGTTAGTGGTCAGCTGAAGTGTTCTAACATGTCTTCGATAGATGAGGCTCTAACCTTTCTATGCTTTTACCTAGACGCTTTTGTTAGTATAAATATCAGCCTGTACTAATTGAGAGACTCTTACAACAATAAATAGAAATTGACTTCTTTCTTTGTCAAGTTGGGCGACCCTGAGGAAATACAAATAGGGTATCCCTTGATAAAGGGGCATTATATTTCACTTAACTTAAGCAAGCCTTCTTTGTTGTTTTCACCTTTGAATAGGTTCATTCCTGAAATCTCTACAGCTGCCATTCTGCGGTTTGTTGTGATTTTTATGCTCTTTATGCTTGGCGCCTGTGTTGGGCTGGTAATTTGGCAGCACTTTAGTTCTGAGGGTAACCCCAGGAGATACAAAAGATCGAAGGATGGGCTGAGGCTAGTTGCCTACCAGAAGCCAGCTTAGTTCGATTAGGAGGACTGATTGTGATTAGATACTTACCTTAATTGTCAGAAATAATCAACAGCAATATCACAATTTAAAAAGTTTTTAAATATCATGAGCAAGTCAGGCCAAGGATCCGAATACTATATCACAATTTTCAGCAACTAGGGCAGACTCTATCAGGTAGAGTATGCTTTTAAGGCTGTCAAAACTTGTGGAATCACAGCTATCGCTATTCGCGGCAGGGACTCAGTTGTATTCCTCAGCGAAAAGAAAGTCCAAGTAACCCATACCCCAATCAGGACAGATTCATTGACCCCAATACCGTTACGTGTATCAATAATGTCACACCCAAAATAGGAGCCATGACCATTGGTCTAGGACGTAGCTAGTATCTAATTCAGCTGATAGTAAAAATATCTTGACACGATTACAAATGGAAGCAGCCAATTACAAGCACGAAATGGGCCACGATATCCCTGTGGACTTTTTAGCCACAAGATTGGCAGACTACAATCAGATCACGACTCAAAAAGCTATGCAAAGAGTGTTCGGAGTTGAGACGATAGTGGCGGGAATCGATATTTAGAAAGGACCTTCTCTGTACAAAGTAGACCCGGCAGGGTATTACTACGGTTACAAAGGAGTGGCCAGCGGAGTGAAGGAGCAAGATGCCATCAACTATTTATAAAAATAAATGAAAAAGAGTGGATGGGACCTTTCGGAGGAGGAGGCAGTCAAATTGGCAATAACAGCTATGCAGACTGTGATTGGCCAGTAATTCAAGCATAACGACATCTAAATTGGAGTTGTCTCTGTGAAAAACCCAAAATTCACCAAGCTGAATGCAGAGCAAATTGAATACTACCTCAACGAAGTCTCCAAGAAAGATTGAATCATAGTTCATGCATATTAATTGCCAATTGTAGAAAGATGTATTTAAAGCGAAATAGCTAGATAAGGACTGGCAATCACTCAATACGTCTTTGAAGTAGGCTGAATATGAGATATTGGTCCACCTCTCCAATAATTTTCATAATATTGTCTGAATAAATTAAGGGATACCTTGTTGGACAACCCATTACAGGCATCTGCAGCGTAGGACAGAATCAACTCTTACACTCCAACTATCTCCACTTTCCTATTCACTGAAATAAGCATTTTAGCATTCGTTGTAGGTCAAGCACCCCATCCTTTGCTTGGGAATCATCACCTCGGCAGCTCCCAATTTGCCACGAATCATTTCGCTATTGATTGAATAAACACAGATATCTATGATATCACCTTTGTGGGCTAAGTTAGGATGTTCATACGTTTGAAACAAAGGCAGTCGAACTGTATCTTGGCAACACATCCCTACTCAGTGACTTCGATTGCGCTGAGAATAGCTCCCTTTTGTTTCTAGGCATCCCTCATAGGCAGTACTTGTATGAGATAGCCGAGCTCTTACAAACAGCGACCTTCTATAGAGGCTTTGAGCTTTTGGAGTATGAAGTCTTTATTGGTGAGATCTTTGAGATGGGTGTGTGTGAAGATGAGTTGTGTTTTTAGGAGGTGGCCAAAGTAAAACATGATAAAGTATAATTGCCAAATTCGTAATAATTTGGCTTATATGAGATCGAGAAAATAAATTGACGCCTCTTGGCAACTGCTATATTCTGAATACTGATAAATGCTTCATGATATGTTTCATTGAGATCACCAGTCTTCTTCTGCAACTTTGACTGTGCTCTGCTGTGCTGGCTTTTCGGCTTCACCCTTGCCTGCCTCTTCCTTATTAGCTTCTTCCTCTTCTCTCCTAAGTTGCTCTTGCTGGGTTCTAATGGCTTCCAAGTCACGAGCGATGAACAAATCGACCAACTCTTTCCATTCTTCGTTTTGCTTAAGAGTTCCTCTTAGGATCATCACTTCTCTGGCTAACAACCAGAACACGGTGGCAATTGCCTTGGGCACTCTGTTGTTGCAGGGAATGACAATATCGACGAATTCAAGAGGAGCGTCGGTGTTGCAGAGAGCAATAGTGGGGATGTTGACGTATGAGGCTTCAACAACGGCTTGGTGGTCACTCTTGGGATCAGCGACAACTAGGAGTCTGGGCTACTGGAACTTTTTGGTGATTTGGTTAGTAAGAGTTCCGGGAATCCATCTGGAGGAGGCTGAGGCAGTGCATCCGGTGTACTGACCGAATTTGTAGACTGCTCTTTGCCCGTGCTCCTTGGCGCAGACGACGATGACTTCTGAGAGAGAAGGGATGGAGGCGATGACTCTGGCTGCGAGTTTGATTCTTCTGAGGATTTCATCAACTTTGAAGATGTAGTTGCCGGCATTGTTTCTGCCGTCAACGAAAGGTTTCATGTTGTAGTTGATTTTTTCAGCGCCGAGGTGGACCTAAATGGGGGTGGTTATACGTTGGCGGCCAACAGGCGAAGGATGTCGGTGGATTGTTTGTCTGAACTCATCTGCCACAAAATATATTAATATTTAATATTTAATAAATCAAATCACCTATTACCCTTAAACGCTCTTAAATATTGCAGCTGAAAGTCAGAGCCCAAATGTTGCGCCCATTCAGCCCATTCAAGCAATAACGACTAATTCTGATATTGAGTTCACACAAAATCATTTATATTGGGGTTGGGCCATGTAGTTGTAGCTCTTAAGGAAAGGAGATCAAAATAAGTCTAAGAGCATGATCTGAGATTTGCAGACTGGGCATTGAGCTTTTTGTTTGAGCCATTTGTTGAGGCAGTTTAAGTGAAACAAATGCATACATTCGATTTTCCCCAACTTATGTCCTTCCTCGATTGGGAGCAGGCAAATGGAGCAGTTTTCATTGTTGAGCGCCTCTGCCTGGTACCATGCTACCTTGTTGCGGTTGGCCTTCTGGTATTATTTGAAGAATAGGTATTGATATGTGAGTCCCAGCACAACGTTTATGCCATAGTATAGCAAAGAGTAGTGAATTGAGCCACTTAATAATGTATACTATTTGAGCTTAGGGTGCTCTTCTGACTTGAGCCAGTCGTACTTCTGAGATAGTGTGAGGAAAAGGCCAGCTGCGAACAGAAAAAGATAGTTTCTATGCAGCAGTGAAGACTACCGGATATTTATGGTGCTCTGCTTGAATTGCCGGTGCTCGTACTACAGCAGGATGATCAGAGCAATAAAGACGAGAGAGAGCAAGAATAGCGAAAGGGGTGGAAAGGAGTGTTCATCGATGTAGCAATTGATGAATAGAGAGATGTTGGCAGAAGCAATTAATACGGCATTGATGGACACTAGTTTCATTAGTTCCCTTATTTTATAGATTATTCTTCAATAAATTATCAAGTAACAACATCGTCGGATTCTAAAAACTTCGCTCCCTCTAGGCCACCACTCGTCCCATCAGGCATTTCTCGGCAGCCAAACCTAAGAAATGATCTTGTAAGAATCTAACTAATTGTTAGGCGGCTGCGCATAATTAGCTTGATCTATTAGAAAGTAGGTGCCTGATCTAATTGATTAAGTATTATTCA
>Ga0316217_10005709_pt1 | contig 12742 bp, 10 predicted proteins | sample 1anoAmetaG_FD_203633 | JGI IMG/M metagenome (GOLD analysis project Ga0316217, IMG submission 203633) | Freshwater microbial communities from Trout Bog Lake, Wisconsin, USA - 1anoA | ecosystem: Environmental > Aquatic > Freshwater > Lake > Hypolimnion/Profundal zone | place: USA: Wisconsin...
CGGCGCCGCGGGCGCCGGCGCGAGATCGGCGAACACCGCCGCGAGGCGCGCGTTCTGCTCGCGCAGCGGCGCCTGCTGCTCGCGGTAGTAGCGTGCCACGCGCCGCAGCAGGTCCGCGAACGACGGCAGGCCGTGGCGCGCCTCGCGCGGGAAGTAGGTGCCGCCGAAGAACGGCAGGTGATCGTCCGGCGTCAGGAACATCGTCAGCGGCCACCCGCCGCCGCGCTGCGTGATGATCTGCTGCGCGACCTGGTAGACGCGGTCGATGTCCGGCCGCTCCTCGCGATCGACCTTGATGTTGATGAACAGCTCGTTCATCACGGCCGCCGTCGGCTCGTGCTCGAACGACTCGTGCGCCATCACGTGGCACCAGTGGCACGCCGAGTAGCCGATCGACAGCAGGATCGGCTTGTCCTCGCGCCGGGCGCGCTCCAGCGCCTCCGCCGACCACGGGTACCACTCGACCGGATTGGTCGCGTGCTGGCGCAGGTACGGACTGGTCTCGTCGGCGAGGTGGTTCGCGCGGTGGCCGGGGCGGGAGGTCATGGCTGAAAGTCCGGGGCAGGTTGGGCGTGTCGGCTAGAATGGCCGGGCCTGCGAACTATACGCGACCCCTCCCGGGCTGCCCGCAGACGCCTCCCCCGCCAGCCGAGAAGCCCGATGAGCCACGACCCCGACATCCATGCCGACGACGAGTCCAGCGCCATCGAACTGCCCGTCCTGCGGCTCAAGCGCCACGAGGAGAGGCGGGTCGCGGCCGGCCACCTGTGGATCTTCAGCAACGAGATCGACACGACCGCGACGCCGCTGACGGCGTTCGCGCCCGGTGCGATGGCGGCGGTGCGCTCGGATCGCGACAAGTTCCTCGGCTACGCCTACGTCAATCCGCACTCGCTGATCGCGGCGCGCATCGTCGGCCGCAGTCGCGGCTTTGCGCCGGGCCCGTCGCTGCTCGTGCATCGGCTGCGCATCGCGCTTGCGCTGCGCGAGCGGCTCTACCCGGAGCCCTACTACCGGCTCGTGCACGGCGAGTCGGACGCCCTGCCGGGCCTGGTCGTGGACCGCTACGGCGACGTGCTGGTCGCGCAGATCGCCACCGCCGGCATGGAGGTGCAGAAGGAAGGGATCGTCGCGGCGCTGCAGAAGGTCGTGAAGCCGCGCGTGGTCGTGTTCAAGAACGATTCGGGTGCGCGCGAGCTCGAGAACCTGCCGAAGTACGTCGAGGCGGCCGTCGGCGAACTGCCGGAGACCATCAGCGTGCGTGAGCAGGGGCTGGCGTTCACCGCGCCGCTCGCGGCCGGGCAGAAGACCGGCTGGTTCTACGACCAGGCCGCGAATCGGCGGCAGTTCCTGCCGCTGATCAAGGGCGCGGCGCGGGTGCTGGACGTGTTCAGCTACGCCGGCGGCTGGGCCGTTGGCGCCGCGCGCGACGGCGCCGAGGTGACCTGCGTCGACGCGTCGGCCGGCGCGCTCGCGGCGGCCGAGCGCAATGCGGCGGCCAACGGCGTCGCCGTGCGCACGATCCGCGACGATGCGTTCACGGCCCTCGAGGCGCTGCACGCGGCAGGCGAGAAGTTCGACGCGGTGATCGTCGACCCGCCCGCGTTCATCAAGCGCCGCAAGGACGCGCCCAAGGGCGAGGCGGCCTACAAGCGCATCAACCAGCTGGCGATGCAGTTGCTGCCGCGCGACGGACTGCTGGTGTCGTGTTCCTGCTCCTACCACCTGGAAGCCGACGCGCTGCTGGACGCGATCCAGCGCAGCGGCCGCCATCTCGGCCGCTTCGTGCAGGTGCTCGCCAGCGGCGGGCAGTCGCCCGACCATCCGGTGCATCCGGCGATTCCGGAGACGCGTTACCTGAAGGCGTTCCTGTGCCGGGTCACGCACGAGTGAGGCGGATGCATGGACGCTGATCACGCGCTGCGCGCGATCCTCCGCGCGATCTTCCTGCTCCCCGCCGGGCCGGTACTGCTGGCCGCTTTCGGCCTGTGGCTCGGCCGGCGGCGACCCGCTGCGGGACGCTGGCTCGCGGGCGCTGCGCTCGCGGTCCTGCTGCTGCTGTCGGTGCCCGTCGTCGCCTTCCGCCTGGAGCGGCTGGTCGAGCGATATCCCCCCCTGGCACCCGATGCACCGCTCGCGGCCGACGTCATCGTCGTGCTCGGCGGCGGGCTGCGGCGTGCGGACACGCCGGAGGCCACCGAGCTCGAGCCGGTCGCCCTCGAGCGCCTGTCCGGCGCCGCGGCGCTCGCCCGCCGCACGGGGCTGCCGCTGCTGCTGTCGGGCGGCCGTTTCGGGACCGGACCCGCCGAGGCGGAGGTCATGCAGGCGACCCTGCGGCGGTCGTTCGGCCTCGAGGCGCGCTTCGTCGAGCCGCGCTCGGTCGATACCCGCGGGAATGCGGCCGAGAGCGCCCGCCTCCTCGCGGCGGCCGGCCTGCACCGCGTGGTGCTGGTGACCTCCGCCGGCCACATGCGCCGCGCGGTCGGCGAATTCTCGGCGGCGGGGCTCGAGGTGATCCCGGCCCCGGTGGGTGCCGCCGGGGCCTCCGGTGGCGAGCTCGGCGACTGGCTGCCGGGCGCCGCTGCGCTCGAGACCAGCTACGGCGCGCTGTACGAGTGCGGTGGCGGCATCGTGGCCTGGCTGCGAGGCCGTCGCTGACGTGGGTCTGCGACCGGGATTTCGCTACACTCACGCGCATGCTGCACTACCCCGGATTCGATCCCGTCGCGCTGGCCCTGGGCCCGATCAAGCTACGCTGGTACGGGATCATGTACGTCATCGGGTTCCTGTCCGCATGGGGCCTGGCGCGACGGCGTGCCGCCAGGCCCGAATCGACGTGGACCCCGCTCGACGTGGACGACGTGATCTTCTTCGCGGTCTTCGGCGTGATCTTCGGCGGTCGCATCGGCTGGCTGCTGTTCTACGGGCAGCAGGCGCTGCACGAGGACCCGTCCTACTGGTACAAGATCTGGCAGGGCGGCATGAGCTTCCACGGCGGGCTGCTAGGCGTGATCGCCGCGCTGTGGTTCTTCGCCTGGCGTCGCGGGCGGCGCCTCGTGGACGTCTTCGACTTTGCCGCGCCGCTGCCCGCGATCGGCTTCGGCGCCGGCCGCATCGGCAACTTCATCAACGGCGAGCTGTGGGGCAAGCCGACCGACGTGCCGTGGGGCTTCCAGGTGATGCGCGAGGACGGCGTGGTGCAGGTGCTGCATGCCTCGCAGCTGTACGAGGCCGCGCTGGAGGGCCTGGTGCTGTTCATGATCATGTGGTGGTTCACGTCGCGGCCGCGACCGCGCTGGGCGCCGTCGGGTCTGTTCCTGGCGTGCTACGCGTCGTTCCGGATCCTGATCGAGTTCGTGCGCGTCCCGGACGTGCAGCTGGGCTATCTGGCGGGCGGCTGGGTGACGATGGGCATGATCCTGTCGAGCCCCATGCTGCTGGCCGGCATCGCGATGCTCGGCTATGCGTATGCGACCCGCGGGCCTTCGGGCAACTTCAAGCCGGCCGCAGCAGGGTGACCGGCCCATGAGGCAGTACCTCGAACTCCTGCGCCACGTCCGCGAGCACGGCACGCCCAAGCGCGACCGGACCGGCGTCGGCACGCTGGCGAGCTTCGCCTGGCAGATGCGCTTCGACCTCAATGCCGGCTTCCCGCTGGTCACCACCAAGCGACTGCACACCAAGAGCATCATCCACGAACTGCTGTGGTTCCTCCGCGGCGAGACCAATATCCGTTCGCTGCAGGATGCGGGTGTCTCGATCTGGGACCAGTGGGCCGACGCGGCGGGCGACCTCGGGCCGGTCTACGGCAAGCAGTGGCGGGACTGGATCGCCCCGGACGGGCGCCACATCGACCAGATTGCGGTCGCGCTGGATACCCTGCGGAGCAATCCCGATTCGCGCAGGATCATCGTCAGCGCCTGGAACGTCGGCGAACTGGAGCAGATGGCGCTGCAGCCGTGTCACGCGTTCTTCCAGTTCTTCGTGGCGGATGGCCGGCTCAGCTGCCAGCTCTACCAGCGCAGCGCCGACCTCTTCCTCGGCGTGCCGTTCAACATCGCCAGCTATGCGTTGCTGACCCACATGGTCGCGCAGCAATGCGACCTCGCCGTCGGCGACTTCGTGTGGACCGGTGGCGACTGCCACATCTACGCCAACCACCTCGAGCAGGTGGACCTGCAGCTGTCGCGCACCCCCCTGCCGCTGGCGAGGCTCGCGATCCGGCGCCGGGCGCCGACGCTCTTCGACTACGCCTACGAGGACTTCGAGATCCTCGACTATCAGTACCATCCGGCCATCAAGGCCGAGGTCGCCGTCTGACCACGGCCGCCGATTTTCCACCAGCCTGAGTTCCGAGGATCCCGCATGAAGAGTCCCAGCGGTTCGCCGCTCTTTCGCGTCCGTCGTTCCAAGGTCCACGGCACCGGTGTGTTCGCCGCGCGCGCGATCAGGAAGGGCACGCGCGTCGTCGAATACGTCGGCGACCGCATTTCGCATGCCGAGGCGGATCGTCGCTATGCGCACAAGGCGATCGACGACAACCACACCTTCCTCTTCACCGTCGATTCGCGCACGGTCATCGACGGCGGCGTGGGCGGCAGCCCGGCGCGTTTCATCAACCACAGCTGCGACCCGAACTGCGAGACCGTGATCGAGGACAAGCGCGTGTTCGTCGAGGCCATCCGCCACATCGCTCCCGGCGAGGAGATCGGCTACGACTACATGATCGAGCGGGACGCGAGCGATCCGCCGAACATGGCGGAAATCTTCGGCTGTCGCTGTGGCGCCAAGAACTGCCGCGGCACGATGCTGTTGCCACCGAAGAAGCAGCGCCGCAAGAAGAAGACCGCGGCGCAGAAGAAGAAGCCGGGCGGTACCGTCGCCAAGAAGGCCGCCAAGAAGGCGGTGCGCAAGGCGGCGAAGAAAGTGGTCCGCAAGGTTGCGAAGAAGGCGGTCCGCAAGGCCGCCGGCAAGCGCGCCGGCTGAGCATGGGCGCGGCCGCCCCGCTGTCGGGACGGCTTGCGGACGCCCTCGCGGGAGCCGGCTATGCGGTCGAGCCTGGCTTCCTCTCGCCGCAGGCGGCCCGGGCGCTGGTCGTGGCGCTGCGCGTGCGCGAGGCGGCCGGGACGTTCCGTCCGGCCGGCGTCGGGGCGGGCGCGGAGCGCGCCGTCCGCCCGGACATCCGCGGCGATCGCATCTGCTGGTTCGATTCTCCCGACGGGGCCGCCGAGCAGGCCATGAGTGCGTCGCTCGAGGCACTGCGGGTCGGCTTCAACCGCGAACTGATGCTCGGGCTCAACGAACTCGAGCTGCACTACGCCCAGTATCCGCCGGGTGCCGGGTACCGCCGGCACCTGGATCGCTCGCCGCAGGGCGTCGAGCGCACGGTGACCGTGGTGGTGTACCTCAACGACGACTGGGGCGCCGGCGATGGCGGCGAACTGGTCATCGCGACCGGCGCGGGCGAGCGTTCGGTGCTGCCGGTCGCCGGCACGCTGGTGGTCTTCCTCAGTGCGCGCTTCGAGCACGAGGTGCGTGCCGCGCGGCGTGAACGACTCAGCCTGACCGGCTGGTTCAGTCGTCGGGCGGCGGGCGTCGCGCCACGCTAGGCCTGCGCGTCGCGGGCCGCCACGCCATCGAGGAAACGCCCGAGTTCGCCGCCGTCGCAATGGGCGACGTTGAAACGCCAGTAGGGCGTGGCGTGCCCATCCGGCCGGAACAGCTCGCCCGGCGCGAGCAGCACGCCGGCGTCGGCGGCTGTCCGCCACAGTTTGCCGACGGTCTCGCGGGAGCGCAGCCGTCCCCAGAGGAACATGCCGGCCGCCGGGCGGAACGCGAGGTCCACGCCGCGCGCCAGCAGCGCTGCCTGCACCCGCTGCTGGGTCGCGGCCAGCCGCCGGCGCAGCGATTCCAGGTGGCGGCGGTAGTGCGGCTGCGTCAGCACGTCGAGGACCAGGCGCTCCGACAGTTCGCTGGAGGCGAGCGCACTGAGCGTCTTGAGCCGGACCAGCCGCGGGGCGGCTTCCGGCGGCGCTACCAGATAGCCGACCCGTAGCGTCGGCGAGATCGTCTTGGAGATGCTGGAGACATAGACGACGCGGCGGCACTGGTCGAGCGTCGCCAGCGGCAGCACCGGGACCGGTGCGAGGTCCGCGAAGATGTCGTCCTCGACGATCATGACCCCGTGCTGCTCGGCCAGTTCCAGTACGCGGCGCGCGACCGGCAGCTCCGTGCTCGTGCCGGTCGGATTCTGCAGCGTCGTGTTGGTGAAGAAGGCGCGGATGCGGTGCCGCTGCAGGGCGACCGCCAGCGCCTCCGTGTCCGGCCCGCCCGCGAGCCGCGGGATGCCGACCAGCTGCACGCCGCGGGCGCGCAGCAGCTCGAGCGTCGGTGGATAGCCGGGGTCCTCGACGGCGACGGCGTCGCCCGGTTCGAGCAGCGCACGGACGATCAGGTCCAGCGCCTGGCTCGCGCCCTGGGTCAGCACGATCTGGTCGGTCGAGACGGCAAGCCCGCGGCTGCGCAGCTGCGTCGCGAAGTGGGCGCGCAGGCCGAGCAGCCCCAGCGGCGAGCCATAGCCTTCGCCATGGGCCGGGTGGCGGGCGAGGCTGCGCAGGGCCGACCGCAGGCCGCTGCCGAACTGCCAGGCCTCCGGCAGCCAGCCGCCGCCGGCGTCGACGACGATTGGCTGGCCCCGCGCCTCCAGCCGGCGTTCCCACAGGGCGTCCGCGGTGGCCCCCGGGGCGGGCCCCAGCGGCGTCGGGGCGTTGCCGCCGGCGACGTAGTAGCCGCTGCCGCGGCGCGCCTCGACCAGGCCTGCCGCCGTCAGCAGGTTGTAGACCTCGGCCGCCGTGAACGCGCTGACGCCGCGTTCGCGGGCCAGCCGGCGTACCGACGGCAGCGCCATGCCGGGTGCCAGTTCCCCGGCCGCGATGCGGGCGCGTAGTTCGTCGGCCAGGCGGAGCCGGAGGGGGCGGACGGGGGTGGCCAGCTTGTTCATCCGTACTGATACTAACATCAGTACAGTATTGGATGTAATGCCTAGCGCCGTGACTGGCCGCTCTGCCCGGTGGCGCGCACTCTGCGGTTCCGCGCCGCACCGCGAGGCGTGCAGACCCCATTGTCAGCCCGGGCGCCGCCCCGGTGAGGAGAGGACCTTGAACGCCGTCAATCCGCTGCATCCCGAGGCGAGTGAAGAGGCGCTGCGCGCCTGGTGGATGCCCTTCACGCACAACCGCATGTTCAAGGCGAAGCCGCGCCTGATCGCCTCGGCCAAGGGCGCCTACTTCACGCTGAAGGACGGCCGTCGCCTGTACGACTGCCTGTCGGGCCTGTGGTGCTCGCCGCTCGGTCACTCGCATCCGCGCGTGGTGGAGGCGGTCAAGCGCCAGCTCGATACCCTCGACTTCGCGCCGAGCTTCCAGATGGGCCACGAGCCCGCGTTCGAGCTCGCCACGCGGATCACGCAACTGGCGGGTCGCCCGAAGGACCGGGTGTTCTTCGTGAACTCCGGCTCCGAGTCGGTCGACACGGCGCTCAAGATCGCGGTCGCCTACCACCGCGCCCGCGGCGAGGCCTCGCGTACCCGCATCATCGGGCGCGAGCGCGGCTACCACGGCGTCGGCATGGGTGGCATCTCGGTCGGCGGCATCGCCCCGAACCGCAAGATGTTCGCGCCGCTGATGGTGCCGGGGGTCGACCACCTGCCGCACACCTACAACCCCGCCGAGATGGCCTACAGCGTCGGCCAGCCGGCCTGGGGCGCGCACCTCGCCGAGGACCTCGAGCGCATCGTCGCGCTGCACGACGCCTCGACGATCGCGGCCGTCATCGTCGAGCCGATGCAGGGTTCGACCGGCGTGATCGTCCCGCCCAAGGGCTACCTGCAGCGCCTGCGCGAGATCTGCACCAAGCACGGCATCCTGTTGATCTTCGACGAGGTCATCACCGGCTTCGGTCGGCTCGGCACGCCGTTCGGGGCCGACTATTTTGGCGTGCAGCCCGACCTGACGACGTTCGCGAAGGCGGTCAACAACGCCACCGTGCCGCTCGGCGGCGTGATCGCCCGCGACGAGATCTACCAGACGTTCATGACCGGTCCGGAGCACATGATCGAGTTCTTTCACGGCTACACGTATTCGGCGCACCCGCTGGCGATCGCCGCGGGCCTGGCGACCCTCGACGTGATGGCAGACGAGAAGCTGATCGAGAAGGCGGCATCGCTCGCGCCGGTACTGGAGCGCGCCGTGCACACGCTCAGGGGCGAGCCGAACGTCATCGACATCCGCAACGTCGGCCTCGCCGCCGCGATCGAGCTGTCACCGGTCGCCGGCAAGGCCGGCCTGAAGGCGATCCAGGTGTTCGAGAAGGCGATGGACGAGGGACTGCTGGTGCGTTTCAGCGGCGACATCCTCGCCGTCGCGCCGCCGTTCATCAGCAGCGTTGCCGAAGTCGAGTCCATGGTCGAGGGTCTGCGCCGCGCACTGCGCGCCGTGCCCGTCTGAAGCTACAGCAAGGGAACAGGATTATGAGCGCCCAGTCGCAGGTTCAGGGTCTGGCCACGCCGGCCGCCGTCGTCACCCACTACATCGATGGCCGTCCCGTGCCGGCCGGCGCCGCGCGCCGCCAGCCGGTCTACAACCCGGCGCTCGGTCGCCCGGTGCGCGAGGTCGTGCTCGCCGAGAGCGCCGATGTCGACGCCGCGGTCCGCAGCGCCGTCGCGGCGCAGCGGGCATGGGGCCGCACGTCGGCGCTGTCCCGGGCGCGGGTCCTGTTCCGCTTCAAGGAACTCATCGTCCGGCACGCCGCGGAAATGGCGAAGACGCTGTCCGAGGAGCATGGCAAGACGGTGGCCGACGCCGAGGGCGAGATCACCCGCGGCATGGAGGTCGTCGAGTTCGCATGCGGGGCGCCGCAGCTGCTCAAGGGCGAGTTCAGCGAGGCGGTGGGCACGGGCGTCGACAGCTTCTCGCTGCGCCAGCCGCTGGGCGTGGTCGCCGGCATCACGCCGTTCAACTTCCCGGCGATGGTGCCGATGTGGATGTTCCCCGTCGCGCTCGCCTGCGGCAACGCGTTCATCCTCAAGCCCTCCGAGCGCGACCCGTCCATGTCGCTGCTGCTGGCCGACCTGCTCAGGCAGGCAGGCCTGCCCGACGGGGTGTTCAACGTGGTGCAGGGCGACAAGGTCGCGGTCGACGCGATCCTGCAGCACCCGGGGATCGCCGCGGTCAGCTTCGTCGGCTCGACGCCGATCGCTCGCTACATCCAGGAGCAGGCGCAGCAGCACGGCAAGCGCGTGCAGGCACTCGGTGGCGCGAAGAACCACGCGATCATCATGCCCGACGCCGACCTCGACGCCGCCACCGAGGCGATCATCGGCGCGGCCTATGGCTCCGCCGGCGAGCGCTGCATGGCGATCTCGGTCGCGGTCGCCGTCGGCGACGCGACCGCGGACGCGCTGGTCGAACGCCTGGCGCGGCGCGTGGCGACCCTCAGGGTCGGCGCACCGGACGCCGCCGGGGTCGACATGGGCCCGCTGGTGACCGCGGCCGCGCGCGAGCGCGTGTGCGGCTACATCGACTCGGGCGTCGGCGACGGCGCGACGCTGGTGACCGACGGTCGTGGCATCAGCGTGCCGGGCTGCGAGCACGGCTACTTCGTCGGTCCCACGCTGTTCGACCGCGTGCGTCCCGACATGCGCATCTACCGCGAGGAGATCTTCGGGCCGGTGCTGTCGGTCGTGCGGGTGCCGGACTACGCCGCCGCGGTGAAGCTGATCAACAGCCACGAATTCGCGAACGGCACCGCGGTGTTCACCCGCAGCGGCGCGGTCGCCCACGCGTTCGTGCGCGACATCGAGGTGGGGATGGTCGGCGTCAACGTGCCGATCCCGGTGCCGATGGCGTTCCACAGCTTCGGCGGCTGGCGCTCGTCGCTGTTCGGCGACCATCACATGCACGGCCCGGAGGGCGTGCGCTTCTACACGCGCCTGAAGACGGTGACCCAGCGCTGGCCGGAGCCGGAGGCGGTGCGCGCCGACTTCGTGATGCCCACGATGAAGTGATGCTTGCCTGCGCTCTGGTGATGAACCGCGGCCCCTCCCGGTGGTAGCCTAGGTCCGACCCGATCGAGCCGGCGGGCGTTGCGCGCAAGCAACGCGCCGGCTCCGATCGGGAACAGGGTTGCCCTTGCCTGTCCGCGCCTGCGGCGGCAGCCCGCAGGTACCTGGCGCCGTTGACCGGAGCGATCACATGCATTTCCCGAACAAGTTCTATCCGCGTCTGGTGGTGGCCGTGTCCGGCGCGCTCGCCGCCGCCGCGTCGGTCGCCGTCCCGGCGGGCGATGCCGGCAAGCTCGAGGACGTCGTCGTCACCGCGCAGCGCCGCAGCGAGTCGGCGCAGGATATCGGGATCGCGCTGTCGGTCCTGTCGGCCGACGGGCTCAGGGATGCGGGCGTCGCGAACGTCAACGACCTGCAGAACGCGACGCCGAGCCTCGAGGTCGAGCCGGCCTTCGGCAGCGGCCAGCCGCAGTTCCGGCTGCGCGGCGTCGGGTTCATCGACTACACCTCCAACAACAGTTCGCCGGTCGGCGTCAGCGTCGACGGCGTGGCGCTGCCGTTCCCGATCCAGACGCAGGGGCAGGTCTTCGACGTGAGTCGCGTCGAGGTGCTGCGCGGCCCGCAGGGCACGCTGTACGGCCGCAACACGACCGGCGGCGCGATCAACTTCATCACCAACCAGCCGACCCGCGACCTGCATGCAGGCGTCGACGTCGAGTACGGCTCGCACAACGCGCTCGTGGCCGAAGCGTTCGTGTCGGGTCCGCTCGGTGAGTCGCTCAGCGGTCGCCTGGCGGTCGCCGCGGAGGAGGGGGGCGCCTGGCAGCGCAATCGTGACACCGGCCAGGGCCTTGGCGACAAGGACAAGCTCGCCGCGCGGGCGCAGTTGCTGTGGACCATCGCCGACGGCACCGATGTGCGCCTGTCGCTGCACGCGTCCAGGGACAAGTCGGATGCCTACGGTCTGCAGCTGTTCTCGCCGTTCACGCCGACAGCGGGCGGTGCAACGATTCCGGCCGACACCAGCCCGTACGCGACCGGCTGGAGCCTGCGGCCGGCGTTCGCGCAGGCGGTCGGCATCTCGCCAAACTCGAAACCCGGCGTCGACAACAGCAACAACGGCGCGAGCGTCGACATCAACGTCGACCTGGGCGGCGCCGCGCTGACCAGCATCACGGCATTCAACAAGCTGTCGCGCCGTGAGCTGAACGACTGGGACGCGACCTCGTACTACGAGTCCGACGTCTATTTCAGGAGCGACGCGCAGTCGTTCTCGGAGGAGGTCCGGCTGGCATCGAAGGCGGGGTCGCCGGTCGGTTGGGTGACCGGCGTCTACTACGGCGACGACAAGCTGCACGAGCAGTTCAACAACGACTTCGCGCAGCGCCTCGGCGGCGCGGCGCGCACGGAGTACTCGCAGCGTGGCAAGACGTATGGCCTCTTCGGCCAGAGCGACTACAAGTTCACGGAAGGCCTGAAGGGCATCCTCGGCCTGCGCTATTCGCACGAGACGCGCGATCTGGACGGGTTGACCACGCTGTTCGCCGTGGGGGATCCGCCGAACTTCGCGGACATCGCGTCGGCCGCCAATCCCACCGGCCTGACGTTCGATCTGAGCAGCGGCGCGCAGTCTCGCTCGCTGTCGAACTCCGACGTCTCCGGCAAGATCGGGCTCGAGTACCAGCTGGCGCCGCGCGAACTGCTGTACGCGACGATCAGCCGCGGCACCAAGTCCGGTGGCTTCACGGCGCACAACACGCTGACCCCGGCCGCGGCCGACGCCTTCAAGCCCGAGAAGCTGACGGCATTCGAGGTCGGCGTGAAGAGCGATCTCTCCTCCACGGTTCGCCTCAATGCGTCCGCCTTCCACTACGAGTACCGCGACCAGCAGATCCTCTCGAAGATCTACGATCCGGTCTCGGAGTCCTACGTCGGCCGCTTCATCAACGCGCCGAAGTCGCGCATCGACGGCGTCGAGGCGGAGCTGGAATGGCGCCCGGTGGCGGGCCTCGAAGTCAGCCAGTACCTCGGCTACAAGCAGGGCAAGTTCACCGACACGATCCTCAACAGCAGCGACGTGGACTTCAACGGGCATGACATCGACTTCCCGAAGACCAGCTATGGCGGCCAGGTCGCCTACACCTGGGACGTCGGCGGCTATGCCCTGCGCGCCGAGACCAACTACAGCTACCACGACAAGTATCCACAGCTGTTCCTGCTCGGGCCGGAGTTCACCAACGACGCCTACTGGCTGGCGAATGCGAGCGTGACCCTGTCGCCGCAGGCCGGCTCCGCATGGAGCGTGTCGATCTGGGCGCGCAACATCACCGACCAGAAGTACTACCTCACCAAGAACTTCTTCCTGCCCAACACGAACGTCGCGGCGGCCGGCGAGCCGACGACGCTCGGGGTGCGGCTGAAGTGGTCGTTCTGAGCGCGGTTCCGGGAGCACGGCCATGAGCAACGGGGGCAGGATCGCGCTAGGACTGGCGCTGGGGCTCGCGCTCGTCCTGGGTGGCGCGTGGTGGCGGCTGCGCGGCCCTGAGATCCCGTACGCCGAGCTCGAGGCGCGCTACGCGACCGCAGGCTCGGCGTACGTCGACCTGCCGGGCGGCGTGCACCTCCACTACCGAGCGGCGGGCGAACTGGGCGCGCCGGTCGTAGTGCTGGTACATGGCTACG
>Ga0316217_10005711_pt1 | contig 12738 bp, 7 predicted proteins | sample 1anoAmetaG_FD_203633 | JGI IMG/M metagenome (GOLD analysis project Ga0316217, IMG submission 203633) | Freshwater microbial communities from Trout Bog Lake, Wisconsin, USA - 1anoA | ecosystem: Environmental > Aquatic > Freshwater > Lake > Hypolimnion/Profundal zone | place: USA: Wisconsin...
ATGAGTACGACCCAAAGGCCGAGCGCATCTGCGTCGCGCTCGACAATCTGTCGACGCATTCCCCCGGCGCTCTCTATCAGGCGTTCCCGGCGCAGGAGGCGCGGCGGTTGCTCCGCCGCATCGAATTCCACTACGTCCCTAAGCACGCCAGTTGGCTAAACATGGTCGAGATCGAGATCGGCGTCCTTGCCGGCCAATGTTTGGACCGCCGCATCGAAAGCCACGCCCGCCTCGCCGCCGAAGTCGCCGCCTGGGAAAAGCGACGCAACGCCGACCGTGCGCGGATCAAGTGGAGCTTCACAGCCGAAAAGGCGCGAACCAAAATGGGGCGCGCCTATCCGAACCCACAAACCTGAAGCGGCCGCAAAGAGTCAAAACCTCTGTGCCAAGGTACTAGTCGTCGGCGCCTCAACCGGCGGTGCGCGTCTGGCGCGAGAACTCAACGCCCGCATGGCCACCCGGCGTAAGCCGGCCATGATCGTCGGCGACAAAGGAACCGAGTTGACCAGCCGCGCGGTGCTCGAATGGACAAATCGGACGGGCATCTACTGGCATTGCATCGCCCCCGGCAAGCCGAAGCAGAACGGCCTTCGAAAGTTTCAACGGCCGCCTGCGCGACCAATGCGAGATCGAGGAGGCGTTCGCTTCCCTTTCCGAGGCCCGCGCCGTAATGGAGCGCTGACGGCTCGGCTTCAACCACGTGCGCCCGTTTTCCGCACACGATGATCTGACTCCAAATGCTGTCAGGCAGAACCCCGCGGCCGGGCGGCAGCGCAACACCGAACAGCGGCGCTGCCCTATGCTATCAACCTAGGGTTCTCAAAGCGATCAAGGGATCAACGCGGGGAGGTCAGCCGCGGTCAAGGTGGGTCTGGCCATCATGTAGCTGAATCGCGAGGTTAGTGGGGCTGAAATGAAGCGACTCATTGTTTTCCCGGCTGCACTGATGGTTTCCACGGCCGCCTTCGCGGCGGACCTTCCAACGAAAAAGGGCGATGCGGCCTCGCCGACTATGCCAAATTGCTTCGCCAGCCTGTCCAGCTATTTTAACTCGACGCCTGCGGACTGCCCGCTCTCGTACTGGGGGGTAACGCTCTATGCAAACATCGACATGGGCGTCGGCTACGAGACGCACGGCACGCCCTTTAACACCAAGCTATCCACTGGCGTTGAAGAGTTTATTTCCAAAAACAGTAACAAGGGCTTGTGGCTCGCGACCCCTAACGGCGTCGGCCAGTCGCAGGTAGGCCTTAAGGCTAAGGTGACGCTCGGTTACGGCTGGATGTTCGTGGGCGACGTCGCGACGGGCTTTGATCCTTATTCGCTGCAACTCGCCAATGGCCCAGGCTCTATGGTGCAGAACAATACAACATTGCTGCAGAATCAGTCGTCAAATGGCGATTCCAGCCGCGCGGGGCAATGGTACAACTCGGTCGGCTACGGTGGCTTCAGCCACGACCAGTTTGGAACTATTACAGTTGGCCGGCAAAACACGTTGACGTTAGATGGCGTCAGCGCCTACGACCCGATGGGCGGTTCCTACGCCTTCTCGCCGATCGGCTATTCGGGCAAGACGGCCGGCGTCGGTGATACGGAAGATGGGCGTATTAACACGGCGATAAAGTACAGCATTAAGTACAACAACTTTCGTGCATCAAGCATCATGCAGTTCGGCGGGTATTCGTACGGCAACGGTTCGAACGGAGAATGGCAGATCGGTCTCGGTGCCGACTTCGCGGGCTTCTCAATCGACGGAATTTACAGCAGAGTTCGCGACGCGGTCTCGCTAGCGACTTATAACGGTCCCGTGCCCGCTGGCGTGCCGACCAACGCCCTGAGGGCGACTATATCGGACGATTCTAGCATTATGTTACTGACCAAGTACAAGTGGAACCAAGTCACGGTTTATGGCGGCTGGGAGCACATCACCTACACCAACCCTAGCGACACTTTCGTAACGACGGGCACGAATGTCGTATTTAATTCGCTAGGTAACTTTCCGGTGGTGGGTAGCGGCATTTCTACGACGGCGTACGGAAGTGCGACGGCGAAGCCGCTCAAGTTCGAGGTATTGTGGACGGGCGTGAAATATGCTTTAAATGAACGCGTGGATATCGCAGGCGCATATTACTTGTACGTCCAGCACGACTTCAACAACAATGCTACCCCCGCGACCTGCGCCAACAACATCGTGGCGCCCGCCCCCGGCTACGTCCCGCTTGGCACGACTTCCAACAAGTGCCGGGGCTATATGAACGCGTTCTCGGCGATGATTGACTACCGCCCCCTCAAGCGGGTTGATCTCTATGCTGGCTTCATGTTCTCGAAGGTCTCCGGTGGTCTTGCGACTGGTTATCTGGCGAGATCCAACTTCGACCCCACCGTGGGTGTTCGCGTTCGCTTTTAGCGCGCCATGGCTCTGGTAAATGGCGCCCCACAAATTGCGGCGCCGTTTTCTTTTTGTTTAAAGGTATTGCGGATCGAAGACGTGTAGATCGTGGCGTAATACGCCGCTTCCATTCGGTAGTGTTATGGCCTAGTCTAGACGCTATGATTGGCACAGAAACCTCGCCACCTTCATCCACTTCCATTTTAGTCATCGAGGACGAGCAAGGCCTCGCAGAGGAAATCCGCGCCGCTTTGACTAACCCAGACCGCTCTGTCGTACTCGCGTTCGACTTTGAAAGTGGGGTAACAGCGGCCCGCACCCGAAGTGCTTCGGCGCTAGTGGTCGACCGAATGCTGCAAGGCCACGACGGGTTGGCGCTTGTCGAGACGATTAGGCGTGAAGGCGACACCACCCCAGTTATCGTGATTAGCGCGCTGTCATCGGTCGACGACCGCATCCTTGGCTTAAAGGCAGGCGGCGACGATTATCTAATCAAACCCTTCGCACTTAGTGAACTCGTCGCGCGAGTCGAAGCTTTGCTCAGGCGCGGCGAAACTACGCGTGGAACCCGAGTACGGGTCGGAGCGCTTGAGGCCGATTTCCTTGAACGCCGGGTCTGGTGCGACGGCGAACCGGTTGAACTTACGGGCCGCGAATTCAAGCTACTCGCTTATTTCATGCGCCGCCCCGGACAGCTAGTCACCCGCGAAATGCTGCTAGAGGACGTCTGGAACTACAAGCTCGGCACGGAGACCAACGTAGTCGACGTTCACATTAGCCGTCTCCGGAGCAAGTTAGATAAAGGCGGCGGGCGGCGTTTCATCACTAACATCCGTTCCGAAGGATTTCGGTTTGACTCGGGTTCGTGACATCTTCGCCAGCCGGGGAATGGGTCTGGCGTTAGGCTTCGCACTTACGATTGCGACGATCACACTTGCTGCGTTCGCCATTGTCTATCTTGAGGTCTCGCATGAGGAAGTTAACCGGGTCGGAGCGATCCTGACCGAGGAGGCTCGCCTTAACGTCGACATACCCGTGGACAGTTTACGCGCTGCCCTCGCAGCACGGCAGTTGTCCGAAATTCGCCGCATCGATTATCTCGCGGTTCTCAACTCACGGGGCGAGATCATACTAGGCAATCTCGCAGCCGCGCCGCCTGTTCCCGCTGACGGGCGACCACATTTTTTCGACGCACACGCAATGCGGGGCTTCGCCGTTCCCCCGGCGCCGACAATTTTAGTCGCCCGCTCCCGCTCATCCGGCGGCGAGCTGCTGCTCGGACGCTCGCTGATCGACGCTTACGAGGTCGAGGCAACGCTGTGGCGCGCATTGGCGCTAGCTTTGGCGCCGACCGTCATACTCTTCATCGTGATAGCCGTTCTGTTCGCCCTAGAAGCGGCGCGACGGTTCGCCGACGTCAACTTTGCAATTGCACGCATCATGCGCGGAGATTTTGCATCTCGGTTGCCGGTTACGCGTCGTGGCGATGAGATTGACCAGATCGCCGTCGCCGTAAACCGGATGTTAGACGAAATTGCGCGTCTCGTTGAACAGTTGAAAAATGCAGGCGACAATATTGCGCATGAATTGCGAGCGCCTTTAGCCGTTGCGCGGGCTAAGCTTGAGAGCGCTCTCCATCATGATTGCGGCGCTGAGCAGCCGCGCGTGCAAGCTGCGCTAGAGCAACTCGACCGCGCATCGCAGACCATTGCCGCGTTATTGCGGATTGCGGATGTGAAGGAGGGGCGACATCAACAGCGCTTTCAGAACGTCGATTTAGCCGAACTTTGCTTACAAACCGCAGAGTTTTACGAACCGGTTGGGGAGGCAAAAGGCGTGAACGTAGTCGCCGCAGTCGCAGGCCCCGTCGTCCTTCGCGGCGATGAAGACCTTCTGCGCGAGGCTTTATTCAACCTCGTCGGAAACGCCGTCAAATTCACGCCTTCCGGCGGAGAGGTGGAGATCGCTGCCGCTGCGGAAGCTGGCCGCGTGTGCGTGCGGGTAAGCGACACCGGACCGGGTGTGGCAAGGGCCGATCGCGACCGGATTTTCCAGCGGTTTTTTCGCGGCGGCGGCGCCGAAAGCACCCCAGGTCATGGGCTTGGACTTAATATTTCTCAGGCAATTGCAGAATTACATGGGCTCGATTTACGGCTCGAAGAGAGCACGCGGGGAGCGCTATTTGTGATGGCCCCACCAAAGCGGGCGGAGGCCCCTGGCGCTTAAAGAATCTTTTAGTTTAGCTTTGGGACCACACCCCGTAAGCCATAGCCGTCCTGGCGGGATGGCCGAGCGCCGCCCGCTTTCGTGCTGCCTGGGATCTGAATGCTCGCCATCGTCCGCATAGCCCTCAGCCGACCATACACTTTCGTCGTTATGGCGATTCTCATCGTCATCTTTGGCGCAACGGCGTGGGTGAAAACGCCGACCGACATTTTTCCTAACATCGGCATCCCGGTCGTCGCTGTCGTTTGGACCTACAACGGCGAGCCGCCGGAAGAAATGTCGCAGCGTATCATCTATTACTACGAGCGCTCGCTCAGCGCTCAGGTCAACGACATTGAGCACATTGAGTCGCAGTCGTTACCCAATTACGGCGTGGTGAAAATCTATTTTCAACCGAGCGTCAACATTAATTCGGCCTTGGCGCAGGTGACGGCGGCGTCGCAGACGGTGCTTAAATACTTTCCCGCGGGCATTACGCCGCCGCAGATCCTTGTCTTCAACGCCTCCAGCGTGCCTGTGCTGCAACTCGCGCTATCCAGTCAAACACTGGGCCAAGCGCAGATCTTTGACGCGGCGCAGAATTTCATTCGACCGCAGCTTGCCAGTGTGCCCGGCGCCGCGATCCCTTCGCCCTATGGCGGTAAGGTCTTACAAGTCCAGATTGACCTCGATTCCGTCAAGCTGCAGGCCTATGGATTGTCTGCACAAGATGTCGTCAATGCGATCGCGCAGCAAAATATCGTTACGCCCGTAGGCGATGCGGTCGTGGGACAATTCGAATATGTCGTGTCACTAAACGGCTCCCCTCACGCTATTGAAGAACTGAACAACATTCCAATCAAGGTTGTCGATGGCGCAACCGTATTTCTTCGCGACGTCGCCTTCGCCCATTCTGGAGCCCCTCCGCAGACGAACATGGTGCGGGTAGACGGCTCCAACGCCGTGCTGATGACAATTCTAAAGGCCGGATCGGTCTCGACACTCGATGTCATTAATGGCGTGAAGGCCCTACTGCCGCGACTGCGAGAGACTTTGCCTTCGTCGCTGAAACTCGACGCTGTCGGCGACCAATCCACCTTCGTGCAGAAGTCGGTCAACTCGGTCATTTTCGAGGGCGTCCTTGCGGCCGTGTTGACGGGTATGATGATCCTCATCTTTTTGGGAAGCTGGCGGTCCACTGTCATCATCATGGTCTCGATCCCGCTCTCGATCATGTCAGCGGTGGCTCTGCTGTCGATATTTGGTCAGACGATCAACGTGATGACGCTCGGCGGCCTCGCGCTCGCCGTCGGCATTCTGGTTGACGACGCCACCGTGACGATCGAGAATATCAATTATCATTTGGAACAGGGCAAGGAGATCGAGGCGGCGATCATGGACGGCGCCCGTCAGATCGTGGTGCCCGCAACAGTCTCGCTGCTTTGCATCTGCATCGTGTTCGTTCCGATGTTTACTCTGGGCGGCGTCTCAGGCTTTCTGTTCAAGCCGCTGGCCGAAGCGGTGGTGTTCGCGCTGCTGTCGTCCTATGTCCTGTCGCGCACGTTGGTGAACACAATGGCGCGCTTCCTGCTCGCCGGTCAGTCACATCACCACGGCGAAGCCAAGCCGACGCGCAATCCTTTCACGCTGTTCCAGCGCGGCTTCGAGCGTGGCTTCGAGGGCGTGCGCGGCTTCTATATCCGGCTGCTCGCCACGGCTGTCGGGGGCCGTTGGGTCTTCGTTGGGCTGTTCCTTGTCATGGTCGCCGCCTCCTTCTCGCTGGCGCCGTTCCTCGGCCGCAACTTCTTCCCGTCGGTTGAGAGTACGGATTTGAAACTGCACGTTCGGGCGCCGACGGGAACGCGCATCGAGGGCACGGCGGCTTTGTGCGACCGGATAGAGGAAGCCATAAGGCAAACCCTACCCGAAGGCGTCGTAACCAAGATCGTCGATAATCTCGGCCTCCCGATAAGTGGCATCAATCTCGCTTACGGCAATTCCGGTACGGTCAACTATGGAGACGGAGATATTTTCATAACGCTGAAGGAAGGCGAGGAAGCCAAAGCCGAGGAGTATGTGAAGACGCTGCGTGAAACCCTGCCGAGACAATTCCCGGGCGCCACTTTCTCATTCCTGCCTGCCGACATCGTATCCCAAATTCTAAACTTCGGACTCCCCTCCCCCGTCGATGTGCAGGTGATCGGCCCGAACGGCGAGAAGAACGCGATCTACGCCGCCAAGCTGCTTCGTCGCATCGCGGAAGTTGCCGGAGTCGCGGACCCGCGCATCCAGCAATCGGCAAACTATCCGCAGTTCAAGGTCGAAGTGGACCGCACGTTAGCCGCACAACTGGGCCTCAATGAATTCGACGTCGCCAAGAGCTTGCAAAACACGCTTTCGGGCAGCTTCGCGGTCGCGCCGACTTTCTGGATCAACCCCAAGAACGGCGTCGCCTATCCCATCGTCGCGCAGGCGCCTCAGTATTGGCTCGATTCCGTTTCCGCATTGGAGAACGTTTCGGCCTCGCAAAAGGATCAGTCGCAGTTGCTGGCCGGCGTCGCCAAGATAACCCGCGGCGCCGCTCCCTCGGTCGTATCGCATTATTCGGTCCAGCCGGTCATCGACATTTTCGCATCGAACTCGGGCCGCGATCTCGGCGCCGTCTCGGCGGATATCCAGAAGATACTTGACGAGACGGCCAAGGACAGGCCGCCTGGCTCGAAGGTCGTTCTGCGCGGCCAGACCGCGACCATGAACTCAGCCTATGGCCAGCTTTTCGTCGGCATCGCCATCGCCGTCGTTCTGATCTATCTTTTGATTGTCGTGAATTTTCAGTCTTGGATTGATCCATTCGTTATAGTCGCCGCCTTGCCTGCGGCGCTTTCAGGAATTGTCTGGCTGTTGTTTCTTAGCGGCACGACACTCTCGGTGCCTGCGCTTACAGGAGCGATTATGTGCATGGGCGTAGCGACCGCTAATAGCATTCTGGTGATAAGTTTTGCGCGAGAGCGCCTTTCCGAAGGCGATGACGCGCTAACGGCCGCGATGGAAGCGGGCTTCACCCGTTTTCGCCCGGTTCTGATGACCGCTCTGGCCATGATCATCGGCATGGCGCCGATGGCGCTCAGCGCCGAGCAGAATGCGCCGCTAGGTCGCGCCGTTATTGGAGGCTTGATCTTCTCGACGATTGCGACTCTCTTGTTTGTCCCCGCGTTGTTCCGGCTCGTGCATGAACGGCAGGAGGAAAAAAGTAACGCACCGATCCCTTCCGTTGCCGTCGAGGCATGAGCGACATGAAGCACGAATCTGTTCGCGCCGAGGAACATCCGACCCCGGCGCCGCCCAAGCCGGTCCGGGTGGGTAAATTTCTACTGTTTTTGGTCGTCGTCGCAGTCGCGGTTGGCGTATCGGGCGTGTTTAAACGCAGGCAGGATGACGAAAAACTTGCAAAGTGGACGCGCGAGCAGGCGATGCCGACCGTCGCTGTGACTACGGCGAAGCCCGATATCACTATCAAGCATGTGGTCCTGCCCGGGGACGTCCAGGCTTTCTACTCCGCCGCCATTCATGCCCAGGTCACGGGCTACGTGCACGAATGGCGTAAAGACATTGGCGCCAGAGTGAAGCAGGGCGAAGTTCTCGCGACCATCGACACACCCGCGCTAGACGATCAGGTCAATCAAGCCGAAGGGGAGGTTGAAAAGGCTAACGCCAATCTCTCACTCGCCAAGACCACAGCGGATCGGTGGAAGACGCTGGGCAATTCCGCCGCGGTGTCGCAACAGGCGATTGACGAGAAAATTGGCGACCAGCGCGCGAAGGAAGCGGAGCTTTCTGCGGCCAAGGCCAATCTCGCGCGTCTGCGCTCGCAAAAGGCATTCGCCACGATTGTCGCGCCTTTCGATGGGGTTGTCACGGCGCGCAATGTCGACATTGGCTCGTATGTTAATTCGAGCGTCAATGGTGGGCCGCCCATGTTCGTCGTCGCCGACGTCACGCGTATGCGCATTTATGTCAAAGCGCCGCAGGTCTATGCCGCCGCTCTTAAGGCCGGTATGACTGCGAAGCTCCGTCTTCCAGAGTACCCAGGCCGCGACTTCGACGCCAAGATCGACACGACCGCGAGCGCCATCGACGACAAGTCCCGTTCGTTACTGGTCGAATTAATGGCTGAAAACAAAGATCGAATGCTGCGACCGGGCTCTTTCGCGCAGATCGCGTTCGATTTGCCGCCCGACGCGCAGGCGTTGGAAATTTCGGCGAGCGCGCTACTGTTTCGTGATCAGGAGACAGTCGTCGTCGTCGTCGGCGACGACGACCGCGTGAAGTTGCAACGTGTCCGTATCGCACGCGATTACGGCTCTGACGTCGAGATCGAAGGCGGGCTGCCGCCAGGCGCGCGAATCGCGCTAAGCCCACCAGAATCAATCTCCGATGGCGACAAGGTGCGCGTGGCGGGCGCAAATGGCGAAGCCGAGTCGAATGTTGCGCAAACGGCTGCGGAAAAGTCTAAATAGACGCGCATGCGGGTGAGCGGGGTTGAAATGTTTTACCGTCCTGTTATGGGACTTTTCGTCGCGCTGGCGCTTGCCGGCTGCGAGATGGCTCCGCCATATGAGCCTCCGTTCGTGTCGCTGCCTTCGCAGTTCACCGACGCCGCCGGCGAGAGTGGCGGCACGCTAGCGCCGCGCGGCGACTGGTGGCGAAGTTTCTCGGATTCGCGGCTTAACGCGCTGGAAGCTGACGTGGATGTCGCCAATCCGGACCTCGCAGCCGCTTACGCCGCCTACCAGGATTCGCGCGCGCGCGCGGAACAGGCTGTCGCGGGCCTATTTCCCGAATTCGATTTTGGCGGTGGGCTCTCCGCCGACAAACAATCCGCCAATCGCCCTCTGCGATCACGGACGCAACCGGATTACTACGGCGCCAACCAGGCGTTTGTCGGCGTTGCGGGCTACGAACTCGATGTCTGGGGCCGTGTCGCGGATATAGTGAAATCCGCGAAAGCAAACGCGGAGGCTACTGGTTACGCCTTGGCTGACACACGGCTTCTGCTGCATGCCGAGCTTGCCCGCGACTATGTCGCGCTGCGCGGATTGGACGCGCAGGCCAAGCTCTACGCCGATACGCTGAAACTCTACCAGTCGGCGCTCGATCTTACCCAACAGCGGCTGACCGCGAAAATCGCGCCACCCATCGACGCCGAACGCGCCAAGGCGCAACTTGAATCGGTCAAAGCGCAGGCGTCTGAACTCGCCCTGCGCCGCACCGCGCTCACCGACGCCATTGCGACCCTCGCCGGTAAGCCTGCCGCCGGCTTTCGGCTCGCGGTCGATTCCGCGCCGATGGTGTTTCCGCGCCGGCCGCGCGCGGCGCCCGGCGAGCTGTTACGCCGACGGCCGGACGTCGCCGCAGCGGAACGGCAGGTGGCGGCAGCCACAGCGCTGATCGGAGCGGCGATTGCGAACAAATATCCGAGGTTCACGATCGGGCTCCAAGCTGGCACGCAGGATACCTCGTTGCGGCTGCTCGATCCCATCAATTCTTTCTATTCCATCGGGCCGTCGATGACGGTTCCTCTTTTCGACGCGGGCCTCCGTGACGCCGAAATCAAACAGGCGAGAGCGGACGCTGAAATCGCCGCTCAGCGCTATCGTTCGCGCGTGCTCAACGCGGTGCGGGAGGTGCAGGACTATGTTTCGGCGCTACGGTGGCTCGCTGACGAGGCCCGGCAATCCGAAGCGGCGGCGCAAGCCGCTCGAAAGGCGCTTGACATGTCGAACGCACTCTATCGAGACGGCGCGGCGTCGTACCTCGATGTCGTAACAGCGCAGGATTCCGCACTTACAACACAGCGCGCCGCTATCGGCGTCCGTACGCGTGAATTGGACGCTTACGTCGGTCTGATGTTGGCGTTAGGCGGCGGTTGGTTTGCTCCAAACGAAGCAAAAACCGATACGGTGGCGGCAGCCGTTCCGTGAAGCCGTAAAAGGAGAAGCGCGATGTCGGAGAATCCGGCGGTGTCTTGCGCGCAATGCGTCTATTGGCGGCAGACCCCCGACAGGGGTGGACTCTGTCGCCGACGCGCGCCCGACGCCACGATGCGGGCGGAACAGGTCGCGCATTGGCCGCATACCCAGCCACAACAAGGTTGTGGCGACGGCGTGGCCGGCGCTTCGAATCGAAGCGACAGCTGTGCCTCTTGTGTATTTTGGCGCCGCTACCCAGGCGGTATGCATCCAATGAATCGCGGCGACATGCCTAATAGTTGGTGGGCGAAAGCTGGACAGTGCATGCGTCATGCGCCGAGCCCAGCGGTGGAGCCCGGGCCACGTGGGTTCTGGCGTGCGACTTCGGAAGGCGATTATTGCGGAGAAGGATTTTTTCAATAAGCTGATGCATGGACGTGAGTTAACGATTGCTTCCGAAGCCGGGGGCCGCTTGAACCCATCGTTACATGCATGCCTGTCACATCGGCGGCAAACGGTTGGTGCGGGATAACGTTCTTTCTAATCACGCGCGGAGAATGAAATGCGGTACACGAGATGGGCTATCGGAGCTATTTTGGCTGTCTGGTCGCTATTAAGCGCAAGTGCGGCCTCAGCTCAGCATGTGCGTTCGTCGAAAAGTGAAATGAGTACTTCTGCGGAACAAGAGGCCAGCTGGTCGAACGGCGCTTCGCGCCGTCTTCACGAGAGCGCAAGCGAATGCCCACCTGACCAGCCCGAACCGATATGGGGAGTGGGTAACAGGCTTCTTGGGTATGAGTGCAAAACTCCATCCGCAAATGGTAACTAATTTTGAATTCCGCGAAGTGGAAATCAAGCAGGCTATTCTGCTGTACTTTAGCCTGCTCATTCACGGCTTGGGCAAGCGCCCTTGCGCAGGCGCCTGATGTTCAATCTTCTAATTATCCTCCCTCGAAGGTCAAAGTTTTTGTAATCGATCCGGACGAGAGTGAGCAGACCTTTATGTGCGAGTCTGGCCACGTAGAGTCGGTCTTGGCCTTCGCAACCGCTGAGCACCGGATTGTCTCGATAATCTTTGTAGATAAAACAGGCTCCGCGATACCGGTCGATGTTTGGAGCGAAGCCTTTGGTTTCCGTCTCCTCCACCGCCAGACCGTCAGAATCGAAGCCACATTGATATGCGGAGGTTGAGCAGCGACTCAAAGAAGGCGCGTCGCGTCGTGAGACGCGCCTTAGTAGACAGCGGCTGATCAGAACCGGAAGCGGACGCCCGCAGTCGGCGCCAGGTTCTCTCCATGTAGATATCCGCTCGACAGACCGTTTTGCACCTCAGAGAACATGACGCCGGCGTAAACATCGAATTTCTTCGCGAATTTCCAGTCCACGTCGAACGACACCGCGTCGAGAGTTCCCGAGCATGTCGATTTTGAGCTGTTAGAGCAGGGCGTAGTTGCGTAGCTGCTCTGATAATAATGATAATAGGCGATCCCGGCATCGATGGTTTCAGTGAAGGCGTAGCGCCCGCCGATCCAAAACACCTGCTGGATGCGCGGAATGGTGTAGGCGGCGTTGTTGATGTTGGTGGCGACAACCGTGATGCCGGCGATATCGGTAAAGTTCGTCGTTTGCGGGTTCGACGGGTTCTGGAACTTGATTACCTCATAGCCCCCCGATATTTTGAATTGTCCATATTTCCATTTTGCCAGCAGCATGACGCTGCGGTCGTCGGAAATCGTCGCCGCCAGGGTCCCCGGATTGGCCAAGTTCTGTGCTGCTGACAATGCGGCGGACGAAACGGCGCCCTTGTCGTAAGCCAGGATCGCGTCCAGCGACAATTTGCCGTAAGGGCCGAGGTCGAAATCAGGTCCCGCCTCAATGTTGTAGGCCCCCTGCGCGCCATTGTTGGCGCCATAACCGCCAAGTTGAGCTAAGGCGCCGACATGCATGAGGCCGATCTCATTACGGTATTTGATCGCGGTCGTGACGCGGGCGTCTTCCGTGTCGCCGGCGCCCGCCGTCAGGCCGGACCAACCAATAACTGAAAACGCCAACGAGGCCCCCATCGGGTCGTAGTCAATGACGCCGTCGAGGGTCAGAGAGTTCTGCCGGCCAAAGGTCAGGGTGCCGAAAGTGGGATTGCTGACGCCTACATAACCCACGCCATTGTAAAACTGG
>Ga0316217_10005712_pt1 | contig 12736 bp, 6 predicted proteins | sample 1anoAmetaG_FD_203633 | JGI IMG/M metagenome (GOLD analysis project Ga0316217, IMG submission 203633) | Freshwater microbial communities from Trout Bog Lake, Wisconsin, USA - 1anoA | ecosystem: Environmental > Aquatic > Freshwater > Lake > Hypolimnion/Profundal zone | place: USA: Wisconsin...
AGCAATTTAAAAACTAACGGCAAACCTTGAAGCCGAAGTAGTCGCCGCAGGTCTTTGAAATTAGTGATGATGAATGAACCTGCTGCAATTTTGAATGAGTATTTGTTATTTTTGAAGGGATATTTATAATAATTAGAAATTAAGTTATCAGCAAGCGATGTTGATTTGTTACCTTTGGCACTTACAGCCTTGGAGTGCTAACTATAGATAGTAATTTCTTTATTGGGTTATCTACAGTGCCCAGTTTTTGAAGGTGTCGTTTTAGGCCAGTACGCAGAAATTTGTGATTTCCTGCTACAAATACGAGGTGTATTTTTTGAGCTTGTTGTTAACTGTTTTCAACTTTTTGTTTTACTCCTCGAAAGCAATCGCTGCTTGGCCCTTCTGTTGACCTTGGGCGTTCCGTATAGATTGTTATTGTTACTGGATTTTCCTCTTGAGCTGCTAATTTTAGCGGCATTTCGAGGATAGTTCTGAACTCAGCTATTCGATCAGCTGTAATTACGCATCAACTTATTTTTCTGTTTTCTACCTTTGTCCACTTTTATTGAACTATGCTTCCATCTCTGACAGTTTCAAGGCTAAACTATGCTTCTCCTCTATTTCTGCATTCAATTGATTTTGTAACGATTCTATCGCTTGGTGGATCTTAGCCTCCAGCTCTACAAAGCTCTTGATTCTATCTGAATGTTCTTAAGCTTCTGTCTTTAAAGCCAATATCTATTTATCTTTCATTTCTAACTATTTGTTATACTCATCGACTATCTCCTCAAACGAACTACAATCTTTTTATATTTGCTAATTTTTGCGAAGGCTTTGATGTTGCAGCTCGTTTACCATTTTGACCTTCAAATCGTATTAATTTTGTGTGTCTAGGAGTTGAGTATGTAGATGGTTCAACTTGTGTTGATAGGCAAGCAATACTTTATCGTAGAGCTGCCTGAAATCTTGTAATGACATATCGAAGTTGTGCTGCTGACTTTAAATGATGGTTTGTATTTAGGAAGCTTATTCAATCTGCAAGTTGATGCCATCGGCTTCAACCCTCTTCTTGTAATATTTGATAGTTTCTTTCAGTTAGATTTTCTATCGTTCCAGCCTTTATATTTCAGCTTTGAGGCCTAGCTCAATCTAGCTCGCTGTTTGCATCACATCTTATTAGCAAGCTGTGAGCTCATTCAGTTGATTCTCTTTTTCGATTAGTAGCTGATTCAGATATACTATTTATTCTTATCTCACATTTATCGTTTGTTCTTGTTTTTTGCATCGTTCCTCCCACTCTTAGAGATTTATGGTTAGCTATTAAAGGAGATCTTATTTCACCTTTAATTCCTCTGCCAGAATCTCAATTTTGCGCTATTTGGAATCATTTAAATGTGTTAAGCACTATAATTTTTCCTCTAAAACCTAAACGTTAAACTAGTCCAATTTATTGCAAAGATACTCTGATTGCTAAATCTCTTCCTCTAAACGACTAGCCAGCTTTCTATTTTGATTTTCAAGCTCCTTACAAATTCTTTCATGTTCTTTGATCTAAAGCCCCAAATTATGGATGGTCTATTTGAGCTAACCATTTTCCTATAGAAGCGCTCTCTCGTTTAATTCGAACTTTTAAATGACAGATTTGTTGGTGACTTTTTCTGTAATTAAAATGCTTTCGCTGTCAAGGGGCGTCTACCTATCGGTCCGAGGATGGGAACGTTCAGAAGCAGGACGAGAATAGATGGAAATAAATGACTAAATTTGCGCATAAGATTAGAGAGGCAGTTTGAATTTATCTTCCTAAGGGAATTCACTGTAAACAAGTTCAACTTAAGTGAGAGGCTGCTCAATGTTGGAATTCATGATCATGGAGCTAGGAGTAATAGGTGTGGCTCCAAGAATTTGATTAGGCTGATGCTCTAACTTCTTACTGGAGTATAAGTCCTCGTAGGGCTTGCTGAACTTATTGATGATGTCGTCGATGTTGCTGAGATGAGAAGCGCCCATTTCACTTTAGTTTTATTTTGCTGAAATAGTTTTGTATTTAAAAATGATGACAGGCACTTCTACCTCTATTATCCTTGGAACCTCAATGTAGATATCATAGCCTATTTACTGGGTTTGGCAGAATTCTTCGGAGTAGGTGATTTTGGACTCAGGAACCAAGCTTTCATAGTATTCGATTTTGCTACCGCTACTTTTCTGCTATTTCTATGGCTATAAATAGCTATCTAAGCGTTATTGAATGCTCAGGTTGCCGACTTCGCAGTTCAGTCCTCCGTAATGGCGTTCCAAATAGTATTATTGAAATTTAGTCTAAAGTAGCTAATTATTTTCTGGGTCGGCCTTGGTACCTATGTCTGAGACTAAAATTTTAATCTCTTCGATGATGTGCAACTTGTTACTGAAATCCTTGCCCAGGCTTTTGTGGTCGATTTAGATTGGTCTATAGCCACGTTTGCGCTAATGGAGCTTCGATTAGTATTAAGAGTGCTTGATTAGCAAATTGTGAATGTTCTTGTATCTTTCCTGAAGTTCCTCGATGCCTTCTTCGAGAAGGTTGGGGAAGGTGTGCTACTCAAACTCGAAGGACCTCGATTGGAATGCCAAACTATCTGGAAGCGTCTGTTGCGAATGATTCAAGGTAAGTTTTAATTAATTGGGGCAGCTCAAGAAATGGGAAGGCTAGGTATGAGCTAATTAGTGCTTTCCAAGGATGGTCTAAGTGTGCCACAGGTTTTATTAAGCATGAGGCAGCATCTCCATAACTAAGTAATGATTATAAATAAAGATAAAAAAGTAGCGTGACCAGCAAATTTTGAGTTCTGCGAACAGAAGCCAACAAATAACCATTCAAGCCACAGTTTACTTATTTGTGGAGAGTTAAAGTTCTACTACTGAAACTAATAAACATTTTATGTCAATCAAGAATATTTGGCAAACTCAGAGAGATCGCATTGGTTTTGTAATTATTGAGAAATGGAATTATCAGCGGCTGAATTGAAGAAGCCCTGTTTAGAACAATTATTATGTTGCCCAAAATTATATCCACTGAATTTAGGCAATCAGTCAGAACTAGTTATCTTTTTCAGGATTTCAAGGAAATTTGATGACTATCTTTTCTTCTAAAGCAGGTCATCTTTATTTCTTGAGATGTTTTATTCTTCAAAGAAAAAAGGAAAGATATTATTAGAAAGAAATAAGCTTATGATTGCTGAGTCTAAAATGCATTTACCAATCTTATTATTTCTATTTGAAGAGTAAGGCAAGCTATTTTGATTTGTAACATTTACCACAAATAGAATCTAATTATATAATTCAAGCTGCATCTTCGTAAGATTCGTAAGAGAAATTACTTACTTTCACGTCGATCGTAGAGGTATCCAAATCGGAAACGCTTGCTAGAAGCTGTTATGTCTCGAACACGGAATTCAGCCTAACGTACAAATACCCTAATTCAAAACCATTGATGATGCCTTCAACACTGCAATTTCTTCTTTGAAGTTAGAACTGGAAGCACCTCCCCATGCTGAGTCTTTCTCGAACTCCAACCCCCTGTCATTGATGAGGTCAGAATCTAAACCTAAGGGCAACTCTTACACCTTTAACATCTCATCTGAAGAAAGGAAGATGTTGTAAATACCCTTGCCAAAGGACACTATACCAGAGGAAAGGAAATGGTTGATCTTTGCTTCGACAGAATTAGAAACTCAGCTGACAAGAGCATTGTTTTCCAAGACTTTCTAGTGTTCCACCGAATTGGTTTGACACCCTATCCTCATATGACCCAGCACAGAAAATGTATGGCCTGCTTCATTACCAAGAATGCTAATTGCCACCATTAAGGCCGTTAGATCAATGCAAATCGACGATTGGTGCCCTTCTAGATTCAAGCTAGAAATCAAATATTAACCAAACAGTTGTCACCGTATGTGATCTCGCTAAAATCATGAGAGCCTGGTATATGGTTTCCAACACCATCACTTTTGCTGAAGCCTTCTCAAGATTTCACCACAAATTTGTATGGCTAAGAGAGGATTTGTCCACTGGTATATATGAGGAGGTATGGAAGAAACAAATTATTCCGAAGGCAGTTTGGCTACTCTTGAGAAAGACTATAATGAATTCGGTATTGAAACCGCTCAAAGATAAGAAGAATAAGACTATTGGTACTATCAACCTATTTACACTCCATTTTGAGATATAAAGTGTTATTGATACTATAAATGGAAAAAAGGTGAAGCCACAGAAATCTTAAAATATCTAGGCTTCATGGTTCTTGAATAAAGACCTAAAGAACTTATCAATCAGTGAGATATTTACTCTCTGTTATTAGCTGCTATGAAAAAAGTGGCAGTAGATATAAAACACCGTAAAAACCAAGCAAATGAATCATTTCTTCGAAGCACAGAAAAAATTACTCGATTTCTTTTTATCTGTAAACTCCTCAGCTTAATAACTATAACTTAAAAGATGAGCTCAGAATTCGATGTTCAGGTAGCTTTTCTCAACGTAAATTCTGGCTAAATCAGGACGTCTGCAAGCAGGCCAGCCTCGATTCGCAGCGTTTGCAGTCCTAAATCCGGATCCTTCGGGAGCAAATGTAGCAGTTGCAAAAAACCATCGAATCAAAAGCAGAGGGTATCATGCGGGAAATGATGCCGCGGATCGAGCAGTTGTAATAGAAGATGTCCACGAATTGGGGCAGCATTTAGAGCATGGATAAAGTGGCCTGGCAGGAACTTGAGAGTGAGAAACTCATATTCGCCCAATGCCAAAACATAGTACAGGAAATGGAAGAGAGGATTTAGAGTGTCAGAAGTAGAGTTTGATCGTCTAATATAGCCTTACAATGGCCAACCATAATAAATTGGGACAATATTCGCTATTATTTAAGAAATGGCTGGAAAAAAGTAAATTTGTATTACTTTTGACGATAAGTCCGGCTCCAGGAATGGATTTTGAAAAGTTATGCTTTGTATAAATTATTTAGTGTTTCATTCATGACCCATTATAAAATAAAAGGGAATAAGGCAAAAAAGAGAATCATGGTGAACTTGTTTCTGCGTGAGGCTAATGGATTCTTTCATTTTAGAAGTTCTCAAGAACCAATAAAGATAGCTTTTATTTAGAGCCATCTTTTCTAATATTGGATGGTAATTCATTAGTAAAGTAGTATCGGCGGTATTTGTTTGATTGCCAAGCATTAAAGTCGAATCTAGTGCATAAAACTAGAATGTATCCCAAATATTGTTTAAACAGTCCAACTTGATGGATTTACAAAGCATATCATATTGATATAGACAATAGGCCCAAAATAAGTGCTGCTGCGCGAAGTTAACTGTGGAATAAACCTTCGAAAATATCCAGCCAGTAGTTATAAACGACTATACCATCTCTTTTTAATGGTGGCCCTGCAGCAGGTAGAACGGCCTTGGAAAACTCTCCTACTTGAAGCAGTATCTAATTTGGCTTTTTGAATAAAAGGAGATGCGAATGCAAAGCTGTTTGTTGAAATTAGGGTAACCAGTTTATTTTGGAATTAATAAGCCCAATGTGTTGTTTTGATATGATTTGGGGCTCAGACGGGGGTCTTACAGGGGACGTACCCACTGCTGGTCAGAAAATCGCTTAATAGTGGGTCTTCGATAGGAGCGTTAGCAAGGAGCCGGTACAGCGGCTCAAGATTTATAGCCAGAGGCGGCGTTTTGATTTTGAGATCAAGTATGGGTTTCAGGAGACATATCATCTGCCGGAGGCTGTCGGGGGGTAGCTTGGGCACGATGCGAGTGATGATGAGCAGGTCGTTGAAGCTCTACCAATCCTCCCCGTCGGCGAGTTCCCTCTTGATGAGCTGCAGGGTGTTGAGGACTCGCACTTTGAGCCTTGGTTCCTCCATGATTATTACCAGTCTGGGTTGCTGCATTTATATCAATTATTATTAGTTGGAGTGAGATATAATCAGTCAACAGGGTTGAAAAGGCTGGAGCTGCTGATTTATAATTGGGCTGAGTGGTATTAAAAATATAATTTGGTTAATATGAGTGTGAAAGTTGGGGTCCGAGTTCGTCCCTTTAACAAACGATAATAACAGCTAGGCGCCCGGCTCTGCGTCCAGATGGACGGCCAGACTACTTCTGTCCTCGACTCTGACGGCCAGAAGAAGACCTTTAACTATGACTACTCCTTCTGGTCGCATGACGGATATGAGGTCGACTCCGAAGGCTACAGTCGTCCGACTGGCGACAAGTACGCTGACCAGCGCAAGGTCTACGACCAAATCGGTTCCAATATCCTGGTCAACGCTTGGTATTTTCGAAGTAATGCAGGGAAGGCTATAACTGTTGCCTGTTCGCTTACGGCCAGACGGGTTCGGGGAAGAGCTACTCGATGATCGGCTACGGTGCCAACAAGGGGCTCATTCCCATCATTTGCAACAGCATCTTCCAGAAGATCAAATCCAACCAGGATGGAACCCGTTCGTTTGAGGTCAAGGTCAGCATGCTCGAAATATACAATGAGGCTATTCGCGATTTGCTGACCAAGTCCAAGAAATCTGAACTCAAAATATGCGAGCATAAGACTCTTGGCGTTTATGTTGAGGGTTTATAGAAGCATAGTGTTGACTCTTACTAAAAGATCCAGAAATGGATCGACGAGGGTTCAAACAACCGATCGATAGCTGCAACTTTGATGAACGAAAGCAGTTCGCGTTCCCACACGATCGTGTCTATAAACTTCGTCCAAAAGATCCAGGTCTCCATGGAGTATTTGAATTTCTATTCAGACAAACAAGTGTGAAGTATAGTGTGATTCACCTGGTTGATTTGGCCGGCAGCGAGTGTGTGGCCAAGACTGGTGTTGACTCCAAGGATCGTCTCAGGGAGACTGCCAAAATCAACCAGTCATTGACTACTCTAGGCAGGGTCATTGAGATTTTGGCTGAGAATTGCAACAAAAAGGAGAAGGAAAAGCAGTTTGTACCCTACAGAGACTCCAAACTCACCTTCATTCTCAGATCTGCTTTGGGAGGAAACTCCCAAACCGCTATGATATGTGCAATATCTCCTGCAGATGACAACTACGAATAAACTCTCTCCACTTTGCGGTACGCGAGTCGGGCCAAGAAGATAGAAAACAGGGCGATTGTAAACGAGTCAGATGTGGACAAGCTGATCCGCCTGCTGAGATAATAGAACCAGACGTTGAAAAAGATGTTGTAAGAAGCAAAGCTGGCGAAAGGAAGCATCAACTACGAGATGATTTCAGGCTTTAACGAGATGAATAAGAACATGGTGGATCTCGGACTGGTTAATAACAAGGAGTAGGAGAGCATACTCAGCGGCTTGGAAGAGGATTCCAATTACGCTTCCTATAGTAACAACATCAGCATCAATTAAAGTGCCATTGGGGCTATCAATAACGGCGTTAATTAGAATCTGCCCTACCTCACCAACATATCTGAAGACCAGTTGCTCAGTTTTCGGATAAAGTATGGTTGCGAAAAATTATTGATTGGTAATAAGCAAGGTAACCCTAAGCCTGACGTGATCCTTGCTTCTTTGGGTGTGCAGGCAAACCACGCTTTCATAAGCTATGACAGCTAGCTTAAAAAATGCTATCTGTAAGCCTCAGACGAAAGTTCAGCTAACTACACCTTTTTGAATGGCAACCAAGTGCAGCCAAAAACAAAGGAATAGTTATTCCATCTTGATCGCATTATTTTCGGGACTGGTTGCGTGTTTATGCTTGTGTTCAAGGGATGCGCTCCTCGCTCATAGAAACCAACCCAAGAAGATATTGACTATCAGTTTGCTCTTAATTAGAAGGAAAATGCTAACTCTGAACGTTCGCAGGAAGCTGAAAGAAAGATGATGCTGGAAGAGGAAGAATTGCGGAAGAAAATTGTGACTGAAATTGAGCAGGAGTTCGAAAATTCAAAGAGGCAAAAGGAGGAGCAAATGAAGAAGCAAATCTAGTAAAAATAGAGAGAGTACCATTAGCGTATCAAATAGATGTAGCTACTAAAGGCTCAATAAACCTAGAGACTACTAAATTAGTTGCAGCAGAGGGAAGAAGCTACACGTAAGCTTGAAGAAGATAAGATGAGGATCAAAAAATAAGTTGAGAAATATTACGAGTAGACCAAAGTAAACAAACAGAGGGAAGCCAAGTAGAAGGAGGAACTGTAGATCACTAAGCAGAATTTGGAACACAAAAAGAGACAAATCAATGAACTCTAGCATAAGATCAACGAGATGCAAGCCAAAACTTAATAAAAAAAGACTGAACTTAAGTTCTAGCTGAAGAAGCAGGAAGAAGAAATGAAGCAGGATTTGTAGGTACAAACCATTCTATGCCATAATGAAAATGTCCTCACCTAATATAGACTGCAGCTGGCGAAACTGGCGAAGAATGCAAAAGAAGTGAAAGAGTTGCTGGTAAAAAAGTAGAGAGTGGAGCTTCAGAAGCAGTTGGTTGAATTGGTTCCTCAGGTTTAAAAATTCAATCTCATGGCCAAAGAAATGGACAAGCGGGTCTAATGCGGACTTTCCATTTAGTACAAATACATTTCGGAGTCAGAGATTGTGGAAGTGATAAAGAACAATACCTACAAATCTAAGCTCAAAATAACAGTACATGTGATCAACCGCGATGAAGGCCGTTCTTACTATTGGAACCTTGAAATCTTTAAGAATAGGTACGAACATGCTCGTTAGCTGTTTGAAGAGTTTCTCAGAGACCCCAAATTCAGGTACACCAAAGAAATTGATCCTTACTGGGATCCGGAATCTTATCAGACTATTGCACATGCCTATGTTACACTTGAATGCTTGATGTTTAATATCTCATTCGATGGGGATATTGGAATCGTGAGGGGAGGCAAAAAAGTGGGCAAAATGAGGATATCTGTATTTCCTACTGATGCCAAAGGAGCAGCTAACTTATCTATTGAACAGAAGGGATAAAATGGTAGTTATCGAATAACTAGTCCTCATTAGCAGCTATAAAAAACATTGTATTTTGTGCTTCAGATCAGCAACATAGAAATAACGGAGAACTCACTCGAGTTCGATTCTTTACAGTTTCAATACTAGTTACTTGAAAACATAAAAATGGTGAAGCATTCATCTGAAGTCATGTTCAAGTAACAGCTGAGTTAGTATAAGTATAGGAAACTTCACACTATCAAAGAAGTCTCAGAAGCAACTGTTATACATTATCTTGAAAAGCCAGTCTCCATCTAGATGCAGGTGATTCAGAAGGTTCTATTGAGTGATTAGCTGACTAACCGCTCCTCCTATAGCACTAACACCAAAAGCTCTTTTGCCATTCAAATTTAAGGCGATACTCAACAGGAGATAGAGATTAATGAATTCCAGGAGATTTCGCCGCCCAAGGCTGAACCGAAAAACTACAAGAGCGCAGTATTCGAAAAACAACCAACGTTCTCAGAGTATTCATCCCCTCTCAAAAAGGCGAGCTCGGGAGTTATTTTCTAGAATACAGACATAACCAAAAAAGTGGAGGAGTAGTATCAGCGTAAAAAGAAAGAATAGGCGAATAATTTGGCATTCAACCAGGTGAACATGAAGAAGAAAAAATCGAATGAGTCAGTGATAACTGAATCTTCGAAGAAGAACTAAAAAGATTGTTAGATATACTGATCTATTTATTGCTTATATTATAGCAAGCCATCTCAAACAGTAATATCCAACAAACCGTAATTTAGAAGAATATTATATGAGTCTCAAAACCATTATCCATACAACAATCACTCATCATTTGAATATTTCTTGAACTATTTTCTTGTTCGGCTGTTACCTCTCTCTTTCTTCTTTCTTTTCAGGCTTTCTTTTATGATTTTTTGTATCATCCTAGATTTTCTTTGATTAGAGTCTGCCAGTCAAAATATTATTTATGATCTCCCATAAAGCAGTTTTCAATCGGGAATACAATTAGTAAGTTTTTGAGTGCTAAATCTTCACAATTTTTTTTGAATCTCGATTAATATAAAAGTCTTCTATATCCATATGTTCGATCGATAATATACATACAGATCTTTTTACTTAACTTTACGGCAGGGCCATTGAAGGCGAGCTCGAGGATTTACAAACAAATCTAATAACATCATGAAAAATACGAGCCGCCTTTGCTTTTAAGTTATGAATTAACCTGTGATTTCATACATGCAATCCTTCAACATATAACACCAAAGGGATTCGCCTCATGTTTAGAAAAATTGTTTTCTTACTCGATTGCTTCCAAAAAATTATAAAATTTACAATTGGTTCTTTTTTCTATTTTGCTTTTGACGAACAACCATCTTAATACATGCTAGGCTATAGTCGAAAGGTTCACCTTTATTATTTAATCCTGTAAAATCTTTAGGCGAACCATCTATGTGGCTAGTTTTAAAAAAAAGAGAACTAAAGTTCCCTTTGATAGCCTTCAAAGATTGAACATCTCAAAATTGAAGAGGGAAATTGAGGTCCTGGGATTTTTCAATAGTGCTTTCAAAACGAAGATGATATTGTGAGGACTCCAAATTAGATGAACTCTATTCGCTATAGACAGACAAAAGGATTAAAAGGTTTATTAACCTCAATATTGACAGGGAAGAATCAGGAGCGGGCTAACCCCAAAGTATGAAAACTAAATGCTTTCGATGCATGAAGACATCTAAAATACAGGTTAAGGACTAGAAAAAAACAAACTCCAGAAGGAATTCGCTACCCATCGGAAAAATTATACTTTAAAATTAAGAAAAGAATGAAAAATCATGGATTTGATTCATAAATATCGGAATCATCAATCGGCTCAAATAATCCTAATTAATCTAAATAAACATTATTGGTGAGTGTTCACGTAAAAAACTGAAGAAATTACAGCTCACTCCAAAAACAGGAGTTCTAAAAAATGGAAGAAAAAAAAATTTCTCAAACTTGTCAGGACAAGGCGAGAGGCAAGAGAATTAAAGCGAAAAAACATGTGGCATGATAATAATAAAACAAAAAAGATGTTGCTAAGATTAATGAGAAGAGTCTGACCTAAAAAATTAAAATTCAGCTAAGAGAGACTACTACATCGATAGAAGTAGTAGGTCAGCTTGATTTAAAGTTAAATAAGTAATTTTCAAGGCTACTTTGTTTCGACTTGGAGTTTTGGCGTTTGAATTAATTATACTCTTTGACCCAAGCCGATTACGTCAAAATATAAAAAAGCTGCTTCTAACAAAGTATTTTAATACAGTTACGTGTTGTATCTCTTAAAACTGTTGACTACAAGATATTTGTTCAAGGATTTAGTTAGAAAAGCCATGATAAGATTTTATAACCTATCATGCTGTCAGTTAGGCGGCTATTCAAGCCCGAAGTTTATGCTAATATAGAAAAATATCCAGAGTTTAGTATTTGTCTACTGAAATGAAGTGAGCCTCCTCCTTTTTGAGTCAGAAGATGTTCAAGTGAAGAATTTTATATCAACTATTTTTGTGAAACAAAAAAGAAATATATATTATACAGACAAAAATAGGTCTAAACTCGAGTTTTTAGGCTAAAACATCTACAATTTCCAGCTCTTTATGGATAGGTTTTTTATTTTATTACTCACTAGACTGGAGCTAGAATAAAGCTTGCTTGAAGGTTGTCAAATGTCATTTTCTGGTTTTTCGCTCAATTTCTGAGTTTTATTTGGGTTTTATTATAATTGACCTACGAAGCCTACAACACACCGTTTCATATTGAAAAACTTTTTATTTTCTTTTTATTTTGATGGTGTTTTGCCTAGAGGCTTCATTTTTTGTTTTCTCCTGCTTTTTGGGGTAAAAATAGGATTTAGTCTCAACCTCCTCCACTTTTCTGGAGACTAAATTCTCTAGAAGAACACAAAAATAAATAGTTTTCAAATAATCAATAATCTACACTGCTTTTGAGGTTCAATCTGAGCGTTCTGAACACTTTGGGATTGATAAAAGCAAAAAAATCCTTGTAAAACGGAATTCTTCCATATAACCGAGCTATAAATTAAGAAACTAAAACGTTCTTCTTATAATTTTTAAAGAAAGAGAGAATAATGAGTTCAATTCAAGTTCAGTCGCTACTTCATCCCTATTCACATTCCGAATGTCTCACTTAGTACTTTCAATAAACTGAAACTAGCCTCGAGGCTCGGATAAAGTTGGAGGTCGCCAGTCCTCAAGAATACTTAATAAGACTAAAAGAGGACTTCCTCGTTTTGTACCCATTGTGTGAGACCTCTTAGGACGCATTAGCAAGTTTAGCTCTTGGTTTCGAGATCAAACTGTACAGGATCTATTCAGATAACTCATCTTTACCCAAACCTGAAAACCATCTTCAGGGAATTAAACTGCAAAATTAAAAAGGAGAAGCTGCCTTCTTTTACTTTAAAACACATAACGAAGTCTCCCTTTGGATCCAAAAACTTTCTCAATATGTCAACCAGTATCACTTTGAGAAACTTTTCAAACCTGTCAAAAGAATTGGAAAAGGTGCTTCCGCTGCAGTCTTCTAGGTCAAGAAAGTGTAGAATGGTCAAAGATATGCAGCCAAGTCTTTTACCAAAGGCAAAGTTTTAGAAAAATTATAATTGTTCGAATATTTAAAGAAAGAAAGAGAAGTTTTGAAAGCCCTAAGTTAGGAGAACATAATCAAATTCGAAGGAGTTTATGAGAACGAATTATGCTACTTCTTGGTAATGTAGCTCATGAGAGGGTTGAATATATATTAATTCA
>Ga0316217_10005713_pt1 | contig 12735 bp, 12 predicted proteins | sample 1anoAmetaG_FD_203633 | JGI IMG/M metagenome (GOLD analysis project Ga0316217, IMG submission 203633) | Freshwater microbial communities from Trout Bog Lake, Wisconsin, USA - 1anoA | ecosystem: Environmental > Aquatic > Freshwater > Lake > Hypolimnion/Profundal zone | place: USA: Wisconsin...
ATAAATGGGATTGAGTTCTTAAATTTTCGGAGCTTTTTAGGCTATAGCTTTTTCATATAATTCCAATATTTCTTCAAATTTGGTCTTTGCCTCTTTTGCTTTTGTTTAGGCTTTTTTATACTCCTATCGAGCTTCATCATAGTGCTTTCGAGCTTCTTCTTTTTCCATTTAAAGCTTCTGAATAATCTGCTCCTGAGGGTCTTCAGCGTCTTTTTAACTACCATTGGAATTAGAGGGTGCATCAGAAAATCCGGGAAACTTTTGGATGTGTAAGTTTTTTACCTGGTGGCTAGTTTAATCTTTTTTTATGGCTTGATCTTATTAATTACTGTTGGCCCTTCTAGGCTTTAATTTATTGAGTGAAAAATCGAGTTTTCTGACAGGCTGTTCAGACCTGGTTTCCAACAATTTCTCAATCTTTAGAAGCTTATCAGCCAGCACCTTATCGTTATCTTTCTCTTCCCACATCGAATTTGGCGCATAACCCTGCTTTTCCGATTCTTGTATCACGAATTCTGCCCCAAACATTCTACTTCCTCCCCACGGATTACATGGGATAATATCGATTGCTTTTGCATCTAGAAAGGGGTGGTCGCAAACCACTAGACCAATTCCTTGTGACTTTTTTTTGCTACCTGAAGCAGCTTTTCCTAGGGACGAAGAAGATTTTGGGTTATAAATGACTAAAATAATCAATATATCTCTCAAAAAAATATTTAATAGTATGAATATATTGAGTTGGGATGACTATGAAAGTGCCAGCTGAGTGGCTTTCCCAAGTGAGAGTTCCATGAGTCAATTCGTCTTCTGCTTTCAAGAAAGGTAAGGTTAGCCACTGAGTATCTCTGCTAGTTACTGCTACTCCGTTGGAGACGAGTTGTATTGATAAAGAGATGATTAGCTGGCTTTTTCCTAGGCTTTGCCTTTCGCCGATTTCACTGTGAACAGCACTTTCAAGTAGGGCTCTTACTTATGCTAGCTTTTTAGAATTTAGTACTAGTATACTTGGTCGAACTCTTCTGCCTTGCTAAATTTTAGACTAGTGCTTTCCTAGGCCATGGCTGTCCTCTGGTGTTTCTTTTATTAAGGCTTCTTCATATAGGTAAACTTCTACAGAAAATGAGGGTATATTCTAGTTTAGAGAGTAACGCTGCTATTGTAAGGGGTGGTAGAAAAGTTTTCGGAGATAGAAATAGGGGCCATTTATTGCATGATTTTGATGTTTCGCTGATTTATTTTGAATCTTATGATCTCAAAGAATACAGGCTCTACATTTTTAAATAAAAAAGAGTCCTTCTAGATTACAAACACAAAAGATTCATTAAGTAGTCTTCTACTTTTGACAGGATACTCAATTCTCGTGAATATTTCCAAACCCATTCATAAATCTGGGTATTACTTTATGAGTCATCTCTACCATTTTGATTTCAATAGTCCCAGTAGAAAAGCAATTGCCTATCTTTTTCCCACCGAATGCTTCAATCCTTTCGATATACTCCTTCACCCACACCTTATGCGCATCACGATAGATCTCAGGGATGAATTGATAGTAGCTTTTATTATTGGAGTTCGCGAGTATGGCTAAGTTATTATTTGCGTTGATGATGGTTTCTTCGCTAGTCACCATGAAAATGACAGGCTAAGGGGCAGTGAGTTCGTCCTCTTCACTGATCTACTCATTCAAAATGATGCTCTAGAAGAGTTACATCAGATGGGTGAAAGTGGCTGCTTCTTCATCGTATTTATCATGCTTGCAGCGGTATGTCTACTTCAGCTACACAATCAATTGAGAGATAGAGCGAATAGACTTTAGGAATTTATGGCTCCCGTCGAAATTGGGCACTAGGCTCCAGAAAATCTTTATCATCTACAAAATCTGCTGCAACTTAGTTGAGAATTCATGCTCCTACTCATGAATGTTAAATATCGTTCCCCACTTGTGTGATCTTTACTACTCGTTCTTGCGCTTAGATTCACCCTAAAGCTAGTCCACGATGGTCTGGAACTGTTTTTTTATCTTCCTGGACACCCCTTCGATCAGGTTTGTCCGATCAATTATCGCTCCTGATTTCTTCTACGTTTTTTCCTCTCTCATGTATAATATAAATGAACTAATTAAAATAAAAGCTAGCACAATAAATCCAGGTCCTTCTAGATCAAAGCAAACTCAGTCGAGAGGATAAATTAAGTTTATTGATAGATCTTCTCAAGAAGCAGTAGCTTGATAACTATTCAGCTCAATCTACTCCTCCATTTGATTTTGATCAGTTTCAAACACAAAATTAGCAAATAGAGGTACTCTAATATCGTTATCGTCCTATCAAATAGGTCCTTCTCAGTAACTAAAATAGCAGCGAAAAGAGTCTACCTCACAATAACTCAAGCTACTCCAAAACATTCACCAATATGCATCGGCTATCCAGCTAGATGAAAGGCATGTTTCTACAAAGTTCAGAGAAAAAAAGCAATAAACAAAGAAAGATAAAGAAAGAGAGCATACTTGAGTTAATAATAAAAACGAATGAGTGCATTAATACTCTTTGCTAAGGTTTGCATAGATGCTACAGTCATTTAGTGGCCATATGGGTAGGCAAATCGAGCAGGTTCCAAGTTTAAAGCATCTACCTCACTCACCTAAAAGACTACTTGAAGGAACATAATGCAAAGCTGGAATAAAAACTGAGAACTTAATAGCTCATTGACCTTTCCACAAAGTTTATGACTGCGCTGATGGATAAGATAGTTTCCTACCAAAAGAAATTTATTTTTCCTGAAAGAGAAACTTCCATCCCCTAGCCCTCCAAACTCTTCAAAATGATCGTAAAATAATGATATTTGAGTCGAGAATGATATTTAGTTTAGCTGTAGTGATATAATAGGGGATTTGATGATCAGATTTAGTTGCTGCTGCTGCAACAAAGGTATTCCGATCATAAATAAAAATCTAATTTGCTATAAGCTTATAAAAGATTTAACTTAAACATATGGACATATTTGGGTTTAAGACTCAAGGAATCAACTACGACAAGTTCAGGCCTCGTTATCCTGCTCCCTTCATCCAAAAAGCCCTGGCCAATACTAAAAACAAAGGCAGGTATCTCGATATCGCCACAGGCACTGGCTATCTTCTGTTTTAATTTGCCCCTCACTTCCTCAGCTCCAAGGGTACAGATATCAGCAAAAGCATGCTGAATACCGCTGCTGAGAAGGTCAAATAGTTTGAACTGGCACACCCTCTGAATAAGCTTCAACTATAGAACAAAAATATTATGTAGACTTAATACAGTTAAAAGTATGATCTAATCACTGTTGGCCAAGCCCTCCATTATTTCCCTCATGAACCTCCCCTGCAAATTATCAAGAACTTGCTTAACGAAGATGGCAAATTCATCGCCTATGGCTATATTTTCCAAAAAGTAGTCAGCAAAAATGAAAAGGAAGGAGAAATCTTCAACACTTTCTATTCTAAAGTAAAACCTCACTTTACTTTTGATAGAGATGAGCTACACAACCACTATGGGGATAAAAACAAGTATCCTTTTGAAAAGGTCTTTCCTAAAGTAGAGCGAGAAGTCCTTGAAGTTCCCCTGGAAATGAACAAGTTTGAGTATCTCAGCTATTTGAAAACTATGTCTGGCTATAACCTTTATTTGGAGATGACGAAAGAGGATCCCTTGCTAGAGGTTTAAAAAGGATGTGCCGAAGACATCACAATCTTGATGGAGTATTTCAGCATCACATGTTCCCTCAATTGATTTGCAAATATTCAATCTAATCAGCTATTTACCAGCTAACCAGTATTTATTCTCCAGAGAAGATATCGAGCGAGATTAAGCTGTTAGAAGATCATAAATGAAAAATAGCATCAAAATTGTGAATTAGTTTTAAGGGCTAGCTGCCACACAGACACCAATTCCTGCTCCCTTTCCTTGATTTGTTGTTCTAGAACTTTGCACCTCTAATCTAGCAAGATGTTGGTTTATACTTTTTCCTTACTTTCCTGATTAATTTTGGTAATACTTTGTTGCAGCTCACTGATTTGGCAGGCTTTGGTTGCATTCTCCTTAAACAACTTTTCTTTCTCGTGAAGAATCATCTGGTTGGAATGGGACTGTGCAGCTATAAGCGCTTTTTACTCATTGGCACTTTTATTCAATTGGTCAATCTGGTATTCAAGTTTGCGGATGAGGTTTTACTTTTACTTTATTTTGCTCATTAGAGTACTGATCACCTATTTATCTGTGATCTTGTGTAAATCTCCATTCATGTACTTCATGCAGGCGACCTTGTCGAACAGCTACTTGCTTTCCAGTCGACGGATGTTGCATTTCTAGATATTCACAACCTGAGATTTACTTATATTTTACCCTGCCTCACTCGCCTCTGGCCCGTTTTACTTTTAGACGATCTCCGTCTGCTGATATCTTCCCAAGATCTGATCTCTCTTTAGGAATTTATCACTTTTTAGCAACTGCAAACATTCGTAGAGCAGGGGATAGGCCTCGTTTTTGGAATCTTTGGTGAATTTTTATAACTTTTCGATTAATAAGGCGATCGTTTTTTGGCCATCAGGTTCTGCTAAAGAAGAATTAGTAATTTTTGGAAGTTAAAATTTGATTTACTTTTTGTAGTAGAGCCTGTGAATCGGGCGGCCTCCTGCTCTGACTGAATTGTCTATATTTTGGATCGGTGGATTTTAGTTCTTTATCATTTATAGATTATAATACTCTGAACCATTTCCCTAATTTAACACAACTTTACATTCTATTTCCAACTATCTCTCAATAATGGGCTAACTGCCCTCCAGAAATAGTATGGACTCGGAAATCGGGAGTCTCGACATTTTCGCACCATTTGTTTGCCAATTTGTTTTACAAAATTAATAAGTTTCGCATAATAGTGATTGGTTTACTTGTAAATTTTTTGGAAATATTCTTCTTCTCTGTCAAATTATTTTGTTTTTGGATTTAGCTCCCAACTAGCCACTCTTTTACAGAATTGCGATTAATTGCCAGTAGGAACTGTTTATTGAGTTCTGGCAATAGAAGTTCAAGCAGTCTTCAAATTCTGCACCTTTTCACTACGTTTGAAGTCTATGAGCCTGTTTGCTGAAGAGCCACTCAAATATCACGACTTATGGGCTGGAAATCATTCTATCTTTTTGCAAACTTCTAATATATACATCAATTAAACACTACATCACTATGTTGATTAGAACTGGCTGTGATAAGGCAATCCAACTTGACATCCAGCAGTATCTTGATAGGGGAAGCAAAAAAGATGACCGAATTAATTGAAAAATGAAGTTTGATTGACTAATAATTTAAATATGTATAGTTTTTATTTAGGATAGGAAATGCGAACATCCGGAACTATTTCTTAGCTTTGGACCAATAACAGCCAAATAACTTATGATGATCATTGATTCAAATGATGGTAGGTGACAAAGCTCTCCGCCTACAGCTAAGTCTCAGTGATAGGCCTCAAGCTATTTTGCAACAAATTTTGCCGACAAAAATGAGTCTTGGATATTACAACAGATTCACGGAGACCCTCATCCTCCGGCTAAGTTATGGATACGGTCTGCCTCATGGCGACATGAAGTTTGCCTTTGCCGAAAACACTTTTATTGCTGATATTGCCTTGGGTTCTCAAAATGGGTTTCTTTTAGACTTACTTGACGATTTCAGCAAATAATTAGCTGGCAGATAAGATTTAAGCTTCTTATTTTAAAGGTTGAGATTAATTCTAAATTTTTAAGCTTGGCTTCTTGACGACGGGGGGATCCTTTCGCTGGTTCTCTTGAGTTGAGATCCGCTGCTATTTCTTCTAGGTTTAGGCAATCTGTAATACGTTTTGTTTAGGCAAAGGCTATTGTACATATCTGAAGGCGACGTTAGCTCGGTACTGCTAATTGTTTTTATATTAATCTAAGCTCTTATGAGTAGAGTTTCTGATCAGAAGCGGACTATTATTCTGCACTACAAAGCCATAAGGTATCAATTTGTGCTATTCAAGGTGGGGACTGCTCATTTATTGTTCAGATTGAGTCAAGGTGTGCCTCTCAAAGCTGCTACACTTGGTACTCTTTCTCAGAGATATAACTTCTTTTTTGTCATTGCTATTCAATTGACGGCTGCTTTAAAGCATTGAGCTGACTTTTTTGACATTCACGGACAGCTTTTTTTATTCTCTATCAACTTTCTATTGGAGTTTATAGTTATTGCCATTTTTTTGGATTGCTACCCTGCCACTAATCATAAACTATGAGTTTTGGGGGTCGCCTAGACAGTTCAAGCAGGAAAAGAAAGATTATTCTTTTGTTGCCGGACCAAGGTAGCGCTGGAGTCCTACTTTTTACTACATCCCAAGCAATTATTCAATATAAATTAGATTCCAACAAACTCGACTAAAGCTATAAAAAATCTATGAAAATAGCACAGCACGTCCAGCCTTCTCATACAAATCACCTGCCTCACAAGATTGCTTAGTTTTTTGTTGAATAACCGCTCAACTGTCTCAGAAGCTCAGGCCTTTAGATACAGTACGATGAATCTGTAAAATCCGAACGGGAATTTTACCGGCCTAATTTTTGTGTTTGCAGCATATTTACGAATACTACCCCGAGTTCCTCCGCTACCTTCTCTAAGTAATTCGATATTAGATGAGATAATAATATTCTCCTTCTTTCTACACATTTAATGCCTAAGGCAAAAAGTATTTTAGAAGATTTTGCCGTCATAAAACATTTATTGGATATAAATTATCAACCAAAGTGTTTATGCGATTAATTATTCTCTTAGGTTAATATTCTTAACAATACCTTGGATGAATGCAAATAGGTTGGAGATTTAACTCAAATCTAAGACCGAGTACATACTTTTTCGAGATATTGGCAGCTAATAAGCTCGCCTCTTCGAATGTGATAGTCGCCTTTGCTTTTTAATTAGTACTTCACTCGTAAATGTATGAGATGTAGATATGAGAGTAAGATTAAGTTTTAGAATCATCCTATCACAAAACTTTTATATCTTCAACGGTACTTTAAGCTGTGACTTCAAACTTAATTGGGTTATTTATAAGCTGCCCAGCTTACTTCAGAAGCAGAGTGTTCCTTGTTCCTGATTAAATGCCCTTCTAATCCGTTTGATTTGTTTGATATCTTGGCGAAATGTGGTTGGTTTCTTTGTTTAATGGAACATGTGCCTGTCAAGCTTTCCAATTTTTCGGAGAATCATACCGATAAAGAAGAGATTTTGTTCAAGTTGATCTGCTCATTTCTGGGAACCAAAAGAAAAACCTCCTATAAGGATTACGCTTTAGATGCTATTTCAATAAAACTGTTCCAAAATATCACACAACATTACTTGAAGTAAGATTTTGTGATCATTTCGTCAGAGTTTGTTTATAATTTATTTCTTTTCTTCTGCAGATATTTTTCCAAAGATCTGTTAGGTTAAAAATTGATGGCCAGTTGAAGGATGGGCTAATCAGCCAGACTATGAATTAAATAATGGGAAGAGAGTTGTAAAACTGCAGGGTTGCTGGATGATTTGCATGCTGAAAGATTTATGGGTAATTAGAAGGGTTGAAAACAACTATCAAAGATTAGAGGTACCTTTGATATCCTATACTTTCTTGTTTGCAACTGTAGTCGCATTTTATTACTATGGCCTATTATGACCTTGGGGAACTCTTAGATTTGAAATGCCTTCAATTTTAACAAACCACAGTAGCATGTTTCCAGCTGAATGCTTTGTCCGATCAGGGGTAGCAACTGCGGACAGAAAAACAGCCAGCATGCTCTTAATTGGATCGGTAAATTTATAGATTTATGTTAAATTGTCTAAGTAATAAAAGATAGTAGTCGAGCCAGAATATTTTTGCTTCAGACTATGTCTAGTGGGGTTAGTGCCTTCTTCGGATGCTGGTTTCAATTCGACAATAGCTGTTATCCTCCGAACTCGAATTTAGCTTTCATTCATTCTCCAGTATCAATTTATCTCAAGTAAATAGATAAGTTATTAAAACTCATATTAATCATTTGTTTTTGACGACTCCGCCTACGTTTGAGGAAAGAGAATCACTTGGGATAGGTCTACCTTTTCTGATTTTGCATGATTAAATTGCAAAATTTGTAAATATAATGCTGTTTGGACTAGTTCTCCAGCCTTCAACTATTTATTTTCTTGACATCCCACGCCAAACCAAACCAGCGCTGGTCATCGCAGCTACTTTCCAGGCAAAACCCACTGCAGCCAAACAATTGATGCGGATAGGCGGGAGGATAATGAGTTATTTGACTCTTTAGTAGGGTCTGTATTTACAAGATGTTAAACCTGGGCTTCGGCAGGCAAGCCGCCATCTTTATTTTTGTAGGCAGTATGATTATATTGGTTTCCCAGCATAAAATATGCCGAAAGGTAAAAAATAATCAGGGTTGTGAGTTCGATTGTTGGTTGGTTGGCAAAAATAAACTTATCGAATTTGGGTTAAATTTAACAATGGGTGACTTTATTTCTGCGTTGGAAGTTGAACTATGATGTTAAGGCGCCCGGATGGAGATTTACAGGACGGCGAGATTGAGTTTGTTGCCAGACTATAACTTTTTCAAGAAAACCTAAAATAGCCACAGATAAATAATTTCTGATACCAAAACTAACTTAGTTTGTTTACTGTTGAATAGTTTTTAGCTGCTTAATTACATGCTGCAAGTCATTTCTTATTAAATAACTACAAATGCCTATTATTAACAAGCCTACAAAGATGATGCAGTTCTGCTTCACAGTTCCAAATATCAAGTCTCGTATGCTCCTGCAAGAAATGTAAATGATTTATTTAGATTTTGTTTTTGCGAGTAAAGCCTGCCCATCTTTAACAATAAAACTTTACTACCTCCAAAACTAACGATACCCCCTTTTTACAGCTTCCCTTTTTTTTTAATTCTCAGAAATCAGCCTCAAAGCAAGAAATTTGTTTAGTGAGTTATTGTTGATGGGAAAAGAGGCAAAATAAAAGAGAATAGTTTCCAAAGCCAAGATTTGTTCTGAGATATTTTTTTGAAAGTGTTGTGGGAATTGGGTGTGGCAAAATGTTGTTGTTTGTTTGTTTAATGATAAAATTTTTAAGTGGGCCCGAAAAGAAGGGATAGAATATTCCCTATAAGCTACTATAAAAATTAAAAGAGTCTGAGCTAGGTAAAAATTAACAGCAAAAATGGACGAAGCCTTTCTGTACCCAAGGAAGTTTTTTACCACTCCTAAAATGAAATTTACCCCTAAGATAGGTCCTATTATTTGAGCAAGGAAATTTGGACTGCCTAATTTGGAACTCTAATCAGAACAGACTAAAAAAAGTGAAAAAAGCGAGCTGTGATTGTGCTAAAGAGGGCAGTGAGAGGATAGAGATATGGATGATGTGGAGCATGATGAGGGTCAAAGTAATGAGGAAATAATTCGAGACCCAAAAGGGATAGAGTGAGTATAAACGGGAAGCAGATGGCAAAAACACTGCTTTTGGGCGGTTTGGGCAAAAAAAAACTGAAACCACCTATTATTATAAGCTACAGCTCTTAAATCTATATAAATAAAAGCCAAATCGAAACCCCTAAAATCATAGCTTTAATAACATGGCCATGATTTAGGAATCTTATGCAGCTGAGTCAGTAATTCCTTTCCATAGCTAAAATTTCTCTCACATATTTTCAAAAACCCTATAAAAGGCAATAGAGACAGTTGTCGCCAAATTTTTTTTCCCTTCCTCCTCCCAGTCAGAACCGTCTTTACTAGGATGTGGGGAGACGGAGGGCGGGGTTTCGTGGATGCTGGTTGCGTCTGGATATAAATGTTTTGGAATCGTATTATATAATGGATGAAATCATGGGAAGGATAGGCCAAAGGGAAAATACAATGCTTGGTATGGATTGGCCATCATCAAAAACTGGGAGTAGGGATCAGCTATTGGTGGCGCTAGCGGTTGTTCCTCAGCTCGTTCCCTTCTTGATTCTTATCTTTATTGATTACGTGCCTACTAAATCACAAAATCTTCTTCTCCAGCCTCCTCCTTAACAGCAACGCCATTTCCTAAATCTACTTTCACAGGCTTCTTGAAGTTCTTCATGGGGTATGTCCCAGTCTTTTTGAATTTATTCAAGATCATTCTCGCTGTCGAAGGTTTCAGTCCCAGCCTCCTTGCCGCACACGCGATAGTTTGGTCATTTTCTATAACCATATTGACCAAATTTTAACGTTTCTGAATCTAATTACGAGTACTTTCATAGAAATACGTGAATACTTTCTCTTGGATTAAAACTCTTCTTCGAGGCTCATATAAGTTATGATTTGATTATAATATAATTTAAAAGTAAAGGATTTATCATCTCTATATTCCCAATAGAAATCCACTTTGGCTGACTCCAAAAGACACAGCCTACAAATATTTAAAAGCTGATTATTGTAAGACTGTAAAATAGCAAATCGAACTAGTTTTGCCAATAGGCTGATATTGGAGGCGAAAACAGGTCCTACCCCCTCAATCTAGCGTTGGCTAAGAAGTTTGGAGCCTCAATTATTGATTTGAGGAGTTGATCTGATCTTTTGTAAAGTTGATTCAGGATCTTTGAATATAAGTTATGCAAAACAAGGTGTCCATAGATTAGTAATTTGCATTTAGAAATAATTAATTGCATCTCATCCATTTTCATACTTATGTATCATTTCAAATACTAACTTTATAAATTCTATTTTATTTCAAAAAGCCGAGCTTCCTTGTTCCCTCCCTTCCCTTATCCTTTCAAGATTTTTCTCCACTATTTCACAGGCCCACTTAAATATGCCTTATCCTATAATAAGATATGCTGAACTCAATCTTGCAAGCATTTAACCAGACCCATCTGCTAACAAACATAAGGGATCAGCAATCCTACAAGTTAAATAAGATAAGATCAAAAAGGAGACTTTATTGATAGTGCTGGTTTTATTGAGTTGAGGTTTGGATTTAAAGCTCTTCTCTTTTATAAGAAAATCCCTAAAACGTTTTAAATTTGATTTCAAAAGATAAAAGCTAACTCTCTTCTATAGATAAAGAAGCTCAAGTGAAATATTTCACCTGAGAATACCTGGCAAGGAACAAAGATGCTATCCGAGCTGTCCAAAGAATATATTTATGAAATAATAAAAAAAGCATGATCAAAGCCGACCTTTGTTCTCTACATTCACTCCAATAGGCTTTCTCTCTACATTCCCTGCAATAGACTTAAACTATTGGGGCAGCCATTGATGACTAGTTCCGCTGCCATGATGGCCTTATCATTAATACTTCTTTTAATTTTTTCAAGCCGTCAAGTGGGGCAAAGAAGGCACCATCTTATTAAATCGTGTCTTTTCGCATTAAGCACATAAATTTGCGTCCTCTCAAGACTATTACCTCAGGCTTTGGCTTGATTTTTGCCATGATTGCCACAGTCAATGAAGATATAAACTTTGATTTAGATCCTTCAAAATATATGGATCTTGACTGGATAGGTAGTATGTATGGCAAGTTGTATCTTTACTACATTTTGAATTTATTGTGGATTTCTATAAAAAATCCTTGATTGATCAATCTTCAAAATATCAAGCTTCATCAACTATATAATTCTATCACTCTTCTAGAGCCAGCATCGAGTTCCTCATCGAACTCATCGAAGCTGTACGTCACAAGAATCTTAGGGTTCATTCTCCATCGAATGAGATCAATATTGGCAAAGCCTCACCAAACTCCATATAGAGGGTCTACGAATGATATCAAAAAAGGTCACCAAAATACTGTTAGCTAGTTAGAGGAAGATGAGCTTCATCAAGCTGGGACTCTAGAAATACTGTAGAGTAGTTTTTTTAGGTTGGTTTACCTGTAGCGATAGGAGGGTAGGTGTTGGAAAACTGATTGGCAAGAAGAAGATTTACAAATAAAAAGTATTTAATTGATCGAGAGGTTCAGAAAACATTATGCGAGTAGCTAAATAAACCTGGTCCTAAACTGTTGCATGATAGCTTCTTATTTTGGTATTAAGTATTTTGAAGAAGCAGTTTATTTTATTAATTAGCATTTTCAAGCGGACGCTGAAGCCAATTCGTAATTTAAAAAATGAATGGATAATCATTTTTTGGGAGATTCCTCACGTTTTGCTGTAATTGGGTAAATTGAAGATTTGCTCACCCAACTAATTGTTTGGTTTGATTGAATCTAGGTTATTTGCTTGCTGACTCTGTGCACACCTTCACCTTCTTACTTGACTTGCGACTTGAACAGATAGTTGGACTCGTAGTTGACAGCTTCATCATTTGGAGTGGAGCAACTTCCCACTTGCTTTATCGTTTACACAATATTTCCATTTTAGTCTTTCAGGGTTATCTTTTGGACCGTGCCTGGCATATCTGCTATATTGGCAGGATAAAATGGATTTTAGGGCACTAAAGAGTGGTTATATGGTAAATTAATCGTTGAGCCAGTTCTTGGTTGAATTTGAGTTGTTTCAAGTTGACTTACTATACTTCCATGAAGAATGCTAAGTGGATTTTGAATGAAATTTGTAGGGATCGCCAACTATAAAAAAGGAGATTTGTCATCGTTATTAGTTTACTAAAGCTTCTTGACTTAGTATTTGTGAGCTTAGCTGCCTCCTGGAGGAACTCGGTAGGGATCCCAAGGAATGTCTCCGCCTTGCTTCTTAACTTAGTATTTACTCTAATTTTTACT
>Ga0316217_10005714_pt1 | contig 12733 bp, 13 predicted proteins | sample 1anoAmetaG_FD_203633 | JGI IMG/M metagenome (GOLD analysis project Ga0316217, IMG submission 203633) | Freshwater microbial communities from Trout Bog Lake, Wisconsin, USA - 1anoA | ecosystem: Environmental > Aquatic > Freshwater > Lake > Hypolimnion/Profundal zone | place: USA: Wisconsin...
TAGATGTTTTTGTCGAAGAGGTAGCTGCAGCCCTTGGCAAGCTGGATGAGCAGAGGAATAGCCTTGGTTTCAGAGATATGGCCGTACTTTTTGAGATAGGTCTCAAGATTTCTGGATAGAGGAGGTTGTACCCGCCGGAGCAGAACTCAAGGAAGAAGTAGATATTGTTCTGCGTTTCCGAGAAATCGATGAACTCGACAATGTGATCATGATGGATCAACTTCCAAGTCTTGACTTCGTTTTTCAGCGCGTTGATGAAATACTCCTTCGTCAGGGTCTTGTTCTTTGAAAGATTGATCTTCTCTATCAGATTCTTTTTCTAGATCATTTTGCAAGCAATCACCTGACTGCTTTTGGTATCAATGGCCATATAGGTCTTGGCGAAGCTGCCCTCCCCCAATTTTTTGTCCTTGACTGAATATCGCCCATCGACAACTTTCAAAGTGTGGTAGTCCTCGATGCCCTTTTTACTTTTTTCAGTTTCTTGTTCCATGGATTATTCAGATATTATAATTTGCCTTGCCCAGGAGATTTCAAATCATAACGTCATAATGACACATTGCCACGCACTAGACCATTATTGCTTTTCCCTCAATAAGACCTTCTAATTGCATGGTATGAGTTAACTATATAAACGATAACCTTGATAGCACTTTTAATCGCTTTTTTGTTTATAATATTTATCTTTAGCAATTATTTTTTCATAGTGCTCTTCTAAGCAAAATCGCCAATTCGTTTAAGCCACTTTTTTGCTGATTTGGGTTAAAAATCATACATTTTTTAATTATTTAGCCAACTAAAGCCGCCAAATTTTTATATTTTGTAAGGCAATCCATACCAAGCTATGTATTGATGTAAACGAATATTAAAGGCGTTGGAATGAGTGCTAGTAATTAATTTTAGAACAGTTCTAAACTCTATTATAATCTTCTGTATGTAGCGATTCGAACACCGACTCAGAACTACCCTCCACACCCGCTCAGTCTAAAATATAATGACCAGGACACATGGTTTCTTGTCCAAAGCCAAAGAATATAAAGTCTCCCATCCCAAATTCGACAATATCTCCACCTATCTCCGCAAAGTACATTTTAGACAATATAGTTCGAAATCGATAGGGAAAATCTCAATTTGGCCAAAAGGATCATGGAATGCTAGAGCTAGCATAATCGCAATAAATATGTTAAATAGTGGAAGAAGACTAAGAAATTTCTGAAGGTCAGATCCAACTTCAAACCCCAACTCACCGCCAAAGAACCCAAAATCTATAAAATTGAAGAAACACCAGGGCACGGGAGACTGATTGTGCGCTTGTAACTTAACCAAATCACCTCACACATGAAACAACTGAGCTCAAACGCACTTTATTTGCTTAAATTTGGATTAGGAGGCACCCAACTAATCGCCAACAAAGACTTCTTAACCCTCGAAACTGCAAAAGGCTACGTCTGCGTATTTTTGGCACCGTTTTTCCTAAGGAATAAGCCAATTATAGTAAAACTGGTCAAAGTAGTGTAAAACAACTTGTTCGAAACTGGTAAATTTTCAATTGACTTCTCAACTCCAGGAGAACAGACCTGTGAAATCATAAGTAAAACTAGTAAATTGATTGGCCATATTAGTGTGAACGTTGCGATTGAAATCCGGGAAAAGGCAAATGAAATCAATGACTAGCACAAAGAAAATAGAGGGCACAAAGTGCAAAAAAGTGAGATTTTTTAAAGATAGTCTTCTATAGAGTCACTCTGATATTTTATAATATTTTATTAGACTAAAAGCTTATAAGGCAAGATTACTATAAATGAGGAAGTCACAGCATCGACAAACTTTACTACAGCCTTTATACCTTCTACCAATAAGCTTCCAATCTCTCCCTCATACCTTAAATACTCGTTTGCTTCTTTTATTTGTTCGAAACACTAAACTCTTTGACTTTCGCAACTGATTTTACTCGAATCTATTCAAGGGCTTAATCTATGCTATTGATTTCTTCAAACAGTCTCACTCTATTTTCCTACAAAAACACTCTACTATGGCTATCATGCTAGAGTTCTTCTTCAATAGAACTGATTCTATTCATGAGCAACTCATTTTTGATGGAGTTTACAGTTATTGCATCTTTGACATCCAAAGATAGTCCGATCGCCAACCAATTTATCTTGGTTTATGCACTTTTTTTGATAAGATTGATTTATTATTAGATATCTGTGCAAAGTTTCGTTTTTAGCTGTGATAGCTTTTAAGCCAAATCTTCCAGAGTTATTATGATTCTAGCCTTCACTTTCTATAGCTCAGTAACTTAGCTGAGAAATCCCTTCTCAAAGATTTCGGGATTGAAATTTGATTGAATATGGCTTAAGAATTATGCATAGCCATCAACTTCATTTTTTTAGTTCATCTTCTTATTCAACTCTTGAGCTTTTTGTTTGATTTGCCTTATTTTCTAAGTAAGACCAAACGTTTCCTTTTAGCTGCTAGTGTCAGAAAACGATTTGACCTTTTACTCACTGATTATCTTCTCAATCACAAGTTTACTGTTAATGGTCTATTTGCTGAGTTTGGCTCTGGTTTAGTTGGTCAGCTCAGAAGGATGGCTCAAGTTTATTAGGCCAGTTGATAACAGGTTACTTTTGTTGCGACCATCGTTATGCTTCTCATCAAATTTTACTTTTTACCATTTTTATTCTGGCTCCACTTTCATCCATTTGTCAATCTTCTCGGAGCACTATAAATTGATTTATTCGTTCAGATATTTCTCGGTTGGTAGGCTGGAATTAATCAGTGCTGTAAATGTCTTATTTTGTATTTTCTAAACCTATTTCGCCCTATTTTTGTTTTTCTCTTTGATTTTGGGAGTGTTGTTCAATTTGTTAGGATTAACGGCCCTTATTGGAGATTTTCTGCATTCTTTCTCTACTGATAGCTATATTTGTGTCTAATTATTGCAACTGATAGCGTTGAGTTTAGAATGCAGCATATTTGAAAATTACTGCTATGTTACTAAACCCTGAGCTAGGCCTTGCGAATAGAGTACTGCACTATCTTTATACCTCTACTTATCAAAGCAAGTGTTGGAATAAGTTTCGTCGCTGCAGGAATGCAACAAATGAAGGTTCTGTCCAGATTGGTTCGGCATATTGGACTTGGGTTGGTTATGGTGTTGCTGTAAGATGTGCGTGAAGGTGAAGTTATGGTTGGTGTGGACGGGATTGCCGGGAATTTCGAAATTGGGCGAGTTGTAGTGGATATGTTCGATCTTGCTTTTTGAAGGCAGGTGATGTTTGCGTTTGAGAGGGATGATGGTGGGGTCTTTGCTCAAATTTTTATGAGACTTCGATGAAGGTTCCTGAATCTTTCTGGATTTGAGTTTGGAGTCGATGGAGGAGAGGTGCTCGACGAAGGACGGCTCGTTATGTTGTTTGTGTTTTAAATTTAGCATGGCCGGTAAGTTAATTTTAACGATAATACGCCATAATATTAACTCTAAAACCTCAATTAACCAACAGCCCTAAGCCTCAGCTGACATTAATAATCATAAGCTCAGATCGCCTATATGCTGCCGATTTTAGCTGACAACTTTCTTCAGTTTTCAAAGTTTCAGTGAGCCATGCATAGCTGATCCATTGCGGATTCAGTGAAAAAGTTGAGAATTTGCAAAATAAAGCATTGGTTGCATTAAAATGAGTAACTGGTAATTTTATCGTCTATTATAGAGCAATAAATATACCAAAGCACTTCAAATATGAACCACTTCAATGCCAAACTCAAAAAAAGAAAGAACTTTATCACACTCACAGCAAAGTCTCATCTTGCCACTCCCAAACCATAGCTGTAGCACTGTCAAACTGCCAGAACCAATTGCCCTGCTCTATTGAGCATCTCAAATTCCCATGCTTTTGCCGTGGTCCAACATAAAGAATCTCTGAGCGGACGTCCAAGCGAAAGACGGGATGCGTACTAGAGAATAGTAAGTGTGCAAAGCTGCTGGATGCGGCCAACAGTGATAAAGATAAAACCAAAAAAGCACCAGATGAACTGCCATTTGCTGTGCACGCAATGCCAGAACAATCGAAGCGAGCTGGTAAAATTATAAAGGGAATATGTGATCAACCGAACTGGCATGTGATCCTTAAATTATATCAAGCGTATAATATTAATTGTAAATATCATTCCCCATTTTTGTTTAATATGGAACGATGTAACTTCTATTGAAAACGGTCGGTTGTTGTCAACTTGATTGCATAATAGAGCACAATTGCTTGAGAATCAAAATAAAGAAAGTGTTAACGAATAGACTCAACTATTTATGCTTTTGTCTATCTTAGATAATCCAGATAATTTCCTCATGCAGTGCACTCTTGACTCAACATAAAAATATAAGTCTGGTTTCATTAAATAGGTAATATCTCATCATGCTTCTCTCCCGTTCTCATACTTCTTCTCATGAAACTGGTACTTTCTAGTAGTTGTTGGCACTTCTCTTCCCGTTTCTCTGCCAGTTTCTCTTCCCCCTTCTCTTCCACTATAACTGCCTTCCAGCCTTGTTCCAGTTACACCATCGTTAGCAGTTATTCTTGAAGTAGTTATTTTTACGTTGTTTCCGTAAGTGCTGCTACCAGTTCCACCTGTCCCAAGGGTTTGGTATTGCGATGAAATCAGATTGTGGCTGCTACCATATCCCACATTCGAGCCGTAGCTTACAACATTTCCTCCCTCAATGTTCTTTTTGCTAGATTCAATGCTAAGGTTGTCAGTGTTTTGTACTCGAATATTATGCGCTGAGGTTATGACCTGGTTTGATCGATAAGTAGCTGCACTTCCCGATAAATCGCGGAACTGCTGAGGCTCAACCTGAGAATTGTAGTTCTGGAAGGCCTGTCTCTTGGTACCCTGGATCAGTCCAGCTTAGGTAGGATCACTTACCACGTATTCGCCGAAATTTTGTCCATAGGCTTCAACATCTGACTGTGACCCAGGAACATACCTCGATTCGTCTCTTTTATACCCGTGACTGATATGGGTGTTGTCTGACCTTTTGGGGCTTTGATAGTCAAGTTCTCTATGTTCTATCTCATAGATTTTAGAATTAGCATTTCTGAGTAAGGCCTCTAGCCTAACGATTTCAGCCTTTAGTTTTTCTATGGTGGCCTAACAAGCACTGTGCTCATTTTCCCTCCAGTTGCTATTTCTCACTTTTTCCTTGAGAATGTCCATTTATCTTACGAACTCTCGGAGGCAAGACGCCTTATATTTGTCCATAAAGTCATCGTCGAGTTGTATTGTTCTCTGGCTGGAGATGTAAACCCTAGAATCTCCAATACTGGAGTCATAAAGCCTTTTGAAGTTTTCAAACTTCTTTAGCAGTTTATTGTATGATTCATAAAGCTCTTTGTGCTTATCTTTATCTAACACACCCAAAATCCTAGGCATAAATTGGTTGAACTCGATAAGTAGCTCAATAATACGAACGGGCACATCTCTTTCCCTTTCCAACTTTTCTCTGAGCTAGTTGTTCTCATTGCTGAGCTGAGCATTGAGTTCTTTGGTCTTCTTGATCACGTTGGCAAGCTGGAATCGCTCATCTATAAATGACTTGAGCATGATGTTGTGGTCAGTGCCCCATCCGTTCAGTTTTGAAAATTTGCTCTAGATGGAATTCTGAAACTTTTTGAGCTGCGAGTTAAAGCTCTCATTGACTTTCTTTACACTTGCGTTGAAATTGATGTCAAACATCATCATAATTTCCTTCTCAATGTAGTTCTCAAGATTAATGTTTTTATTCTCCGCACCAATTTTACGCAGGCCTGCAAGTAGCTGCTATATCAGAAGCACTTTAGCGAGGTCGTCCTTCGCTTACTCCGCAGTCTTTTCGTGTGGCAGTCTAACTACTTGCCTAACTGGATCACTTTTCACTTCTTTTATCTTCTCAATTAGTCGAGGATGCTTGATAAATCTCTTCAACTCATGGAAATAGCGTTCGATGGCATCAATTCTTCCAGCCAGATGAGGTTGGCTAGTCTTGACCCTTTTCAACTACTCTAGGAAAGGTATCATTTCCTGCTAAAGATTGACTGTGATATCCTTGTACTGCTTCACTTCAACATCTAAGTCTACCAAAACGTTGATATTGTCCTCTTCGATCACTTAAACCACATGTTTAAGTACCTCAAGCACCTGAGGCATGATCACTATCTTCTCTACAATTTTCTACAGCACGTGCGGCACTTCAATGATTCGGTCCTTAGTAATAATCACAGGATCTCTATCTCTCTCGATTATCTCAGTTGCACATTTAAGCACCTAATCTATTCTAACGACAGTATCAATAACCTTTTTCTCGACCTCTCTCAAAATCTATTTCTCAACTGTTAACTGCATGACTTCAGTTTCTTTTGTGAACCTTTCCGCTCCAGGCACAATTCTGTCCCTAACTAAATCTTTCACATTCGTCTATTTGATGAGATAAGGGACTTAAACCAGTTTTTAGACTATTCTTTCAATGTATTTATTAACATTCACGATATACGGCTTTACCTTTTAAATGATTTCTATTTTGGCAGGAGTCTCAATGATCTTGGGGTCTTTATCAAACTAATAGACCTTTGCCACCTCCTTAACCACAGGCACAATTTGCTCGAATATGACCGGCACTTCCTTGATCTGCTCAATAATGTTCTGGACCTCAACAATCTTTTCCTCAATAACCTTTACCTCTTCATACCTAGTCTGCACGATTACCCTATCTCTATCGACTATCTGCACCTGGTCTTGAATATAAGGAATTTTATGAACCACATCCACCTTCTCTACCCTTATTACTTACTGGACCTGAGGAACTATCACTTCATACTTTTGAGGCACAGGCAGAACGTTCACTGTCTCATACACTATTGGAATGGGTAGGTCTTTTTCCAGGATTATAGGCACTGGAATTTCAACGGGATGGACGATGACGTTGTCTGTCTTCACTATCTTGATGTTGTCCACATACATGTACTAGACTCGATCCCTGAAGACATCAACTGGTTTCTCCTTGGTCTGGACCACTACACGTTAGTTGATTATCTCATGAGGGACTTCAGTAGTCCTTGTTTCAGTATCTTTGACCATGACTTCCTCTACCACTATTTTCTATTTCTCAACTGTCAAGTAAACGATTCTTTCAACTGGGACTTCGACGGGTACTTATCTGATGCAGGGCCTCTCAATGATCCTTTCGATCGGAGGCATTTCTTTTGGAACCTATACGATTTTCTCCACTATTCTCTCAATAATCTGAGGAACTTAAACTATCTTTTAGACAATACGAGGAACTATTATTATCTTCTCTACAATCTTCTCGACCTAGACGCATTTGGGCACTTCGACAATCTTCTCAATAATCTTTTCAACAGTCTGGATTTCAGTTTTGATGCGATCATAGTAGAAAGGAATGGGAACGGTCTCCTGCTCCTTCACGAACACTGGAACTTCCTACTTGATGAATTGAGGATAGCTACTAGTCACTTCAACTGGCACTTGCTGAGTGATAATGCAAGGCTTGCTGATCTCAACTGGTATGTGTATCTATTTGACAATCTAATTCATCATGGGAACATTCGAAATCTATTTCTCGACCTTCACCACCTCCACGAATAGAGGCCTGTCATGGTGCTCCACAACTTGGACTGGGACTTGCTCATTTTGAATCACCACTTCGACTTTGGGTATTTCTATGATTTATATCTCCTTCTGCGGGACCATTACCTGCTATTTAACCTATACCATTTTTGGTGGCAACTCCACTACCTTCTAGACTGTCACTATTTTTTCGAAAACCTGTGGGACCTCAACGATTCTATCTCTATCTCTAATGAACTCAACTATCTTCTCATGGGTTTCTGGTACAACCTCATACTTAGTAACAAGAATAGGATTGTTCTCTTTAATGATCTAATAAACGGTCTACTTCACCAGTTTTTCTTGGATGACTGGCACAGCAACTGCTCTTTCTCGCTCAATCATCTTTTCTACAACTTTTTCCACAATTACTTCAACCGGCTTGATGACTTCCTGTACCGTTTCAATGTATCTCACATCGTTTTTCTGAATTTATCTGATTTAGAGCTCTTTCTGAATCACTATCCTTTCCTATCCCGGAATCTAAATTGGTCTATCTTTTTCCACAATCACCTCCACCTTGGTAGGCACTTCCATCGCTTTCGTCTTTTCTATAACCTGGTTGACTGGCACCTACCGATATTATGTATATATGACCGGCTTCTCAATATAGTCAGTGGTCTTCACAGGAACCTACTTCGTGAGTTAGACTGGGAACTACTGTCTAAACGCCACTCCTACCTGGTCGTGAACGACTTCAGTTTTGTTCAGAGGGAATATGTCTGTTCTTGACTACTTAACCACGTATTTTTCAGGAATAGTAATAACGTTATCAATCACTTTTTAGATATACTTAGGTACCTATACTATCTTAGGAATGGGCCGGAACATGTTGATGATAGCATCAATCTCTTCAAATTCAAACTGAAGGATCTAAGCTTAGATCATTCCGAAAATCCCTTCGTCCAACTCTATATTCAAGTTATGTAGTAGCTTCACTCTTTCTAGTTCTTAGAGCAAAGCTTTGATCAGTACTCTTAGATAGAATTAGACTTTGCGGTTTTTTTCATGATGATGGGTGTAGACATTTTAGACTTTTATCACCTAAGGGATGTATCTTGTTATTGAAACTATGCGATCAATGTCTCCTTCCAGAATCTAGTCGATTATTTCTAAAGATAAGTACTCTTGTATCTGGACGTCAATTTCTTACTTCAGTTTAGGATATTTCAGAAGCAGCTTTTTAAGTAATTTTGCTAGAGAAGTGATTAGAGCTTTCAACCTTGCATCTGGCACTCCCACTTCCTTTTCAATATAAACTTTTGTCTATACCTCAACCACTCCAGTAACATTAATCTGAATGTTTGTGTTAGGTGCAGCTAACATATCCAAAATTTTGCTTTTTGATGGCAAATTGAATGAAGGATTCAGTCTTTGGATTTCAGCGAGTTAATGTTGGAACATATTTTGAGCATATTTAAGCTTTTAAACCATTGCTTTGTAGAGGTCGTCTTATTTCATTCTTAATGTTGCTATTTAAAGCTTCTTTTGAAGATAGCTGCCTAATGGCAAACCTAAAATCCATCCCTACACTGTAGCTTAAAGATTTTGCAGATTGGGTTTTTTGGGTTTCAATGCTTGAAGCTGTGCCTCGAGGCTGGCCAAGTAGCCTTGAGTTGAATCGCCTTGACCCTGGCTAGAATTATACCCCATTCCTTTCTACAGCAACCTAGATAGCTCCTGAATATATGAAACCTTAGATTTGACTTCTTCCTTGAGTCCATTATTGAGCTGGTTGAGCTAATCTAATTGGGTCTGCGTTGCTTGGAGACTTCGCTAGAGTTGATTTATTCTTTGCTGGAAATTGGCTGTACTACGCTATAATGTCATATTCGTATCCTTTCTACTTTAGCTACCGTTGACTCTGTAAGCCGATCTTCTAACTAATCCGTCAAGCTGTTTTTCAAGCAGGATGAGGCGTTTTTAAAAATTCTAACGGTACTCACCCTGGAAATCCAAATTGCCTCTCGCTCTGAACTAGTTGATTAACTCCAACATTGCACCTTTCATGTTCTTCAGCGCAACGAAATCCGTCTAACCGTTGACAACGAATTTATCTTATGATTAGGGCAATTCAAATTCTCCTCTTTGCTTGGAGCGCCTAAATCGCATAGAAAATACTGTATTGAGCCGTAACTCTCTTGCAAGACGTCTCCCTTGCTACTTATAACACGAGAGCTAGTGAAGGTGGTCTGCCCCTGATAACCAGTAGCGGATCTGGATAAGCCAGAGTGTACATATTGAGGTTCTGAGGATTGGAGCCGACGCCGGTATTTAGCTGCTGCCTATCAGTTCTCTGCATTTGCGATGAGAGAATACTAGTCCTTTTAATTTACTGTCGAGACTCAGACATGATAAAATTATATTTGCATTTCTTCTAATCCGCACTTATCACAGCTAATATCCAAATACAATTACCATTAATTAACAGCGTTAATACAGCCGTCTTAATTGGCCCAGTTCCTGCATAAATGATTTGATTGCGCACCAAAGGTTATGAATTGAAGAATGTAATTATAATGGTTTAACTAGTTGCAGCTTACAGATACTTGGGCTTTTAATAATGGTGCTCTTTATATTTAAAGAGAGGGAAAGGGAATTGGGTTTGTTTTAATTTTTTATAAAAACGATGAATAATCGCATTTAATTCACAAATCCAATAATCAATATCTCCTAATTTCTTAGATTAAAGCAATCTCTTCTCTGTATTTTTGCTTCGCCCAAAGCTCTAACTCTTTTTTGACGTAAACTCTTAGATCTTCTCTTGTGCGAGTGGCATATAAAATGTTGCCGATGTTTTCCTTTAACACTTCAGGAGCAACAAGCTACATGGCTGTTCTGAACCTAACAGTCATATCCGGACTAAAATTACCTTTACTCACGATATTAATCAAAGTGTCAATGTACACCTGTTCGAGATAAGCATTGGTTTCGAAGAAAACTCCCACAAAATTGGCTACTATCCTCACATATTCAGGATCCTTTTTAGGTAGCATGTTTTGGATGTTGTCTTTTATCTATTTGTAGGCTTCTCTGGCGAACTAAACTTCACTGTATTCTGCGCCGTTGAAAAAGAAGTCAAATGAGAAGATTTCAATTAGATCTTCATCAGGAATTTCACTACTAAATTTGCATAGCCTAATCTTTTCCATTTTACGTTGTTATCCTAGATTCAACCACTCGAGATAGCTGAAAATCTCAGTGAAGGTTTTTGTACGGTCTTAATAAAATGCCCTCAGAGCACCTAAGATATCATCTTTGGCGTAAATTTTGAGAAGTAACTAGCTGCTTTCTCTTCTTTATTTCCTTTCCACGATTTCTTTTTGACAGGCTTCAGTTCTGTGCCCTGTTAAGCCAGTCAGGAAAAGATTGTTTCCGCCTGTTTATCTTTTCTTCTTTCTTGACTCCTCTTGCTTGTCTTACTCTACTTTTTTATAAATGAACTAGAGCAAATCTTTTTCGTTCATCATGTTATCAACTGACATATTAGACATCTGAGTGTATTCTAATTTTCTTTCATGCATAGCTTTCAAAGTCATCGTAGCATTACTTTAAGTATTTTGCTTAAGCTCTGGCTCAACTGATTCTACCTATTTTGGTTTTGATTCTTCCATAACCTTTGATTTTTTCTAATACCTTAATTCTTTTTATGTCTTTTTAGTTACTTTAGTAGCATTTATGTATGCCTAGACTCTAGTGATACAATCATAAAGCTCTTTGTTTTTGACTTTATCAGCCTTCAAATAGTTTTTGATGGCCTCAATGTTTGAGTTTTTAGTAGGCAATTCAACAGTTATTTTTTCATCTTGCTTAACTCTAATAATTCCAATGTATACAAGTCCTCTTAGGAAATGTTTAAACATTTGGTAAGTGTTGATAGCCCACAATTCCGAATGCTCATCGATTGCAGCCTCCAATTTGAACATCAAGTTAGTTAGAGTTTAGAGACTGTATGAAATCCTATCAAGACTTCCAAGCCCACTTTAAGGCTATCTGAAAATAGCCAAAAGGAAGTAATAGGCATAATAAAGCTCTTTAGTCCTAGATCCAGCAGTAGTTTTCTCATTATGTTGCCTTTCTTTGATTTCATCAGAAGCTATCTTCCATAACAAATCTAAGCTGATAAATACTTCTTCAGGTTTGTTGTCTTTTCTTTTCTTAAAACAGTAGGCTCCCTCAACTTTAAATTAGCTCTCTCTTTAGAATTCGCCAAAGTGGACATCTGTTAGACCTCTGCTGAAAATGTCTTGTAGGATAACATCTTCTTTATAGTTTTGAATGAAGTATTCGATAACTTCTTTTCCGGGGAACTTAAAAGGGTTAAGCACTTTAGGTTCACCTTCTTTGGCTTCTTATTCTTATATTTCGGGATTTTAAGGGTAAATAACGCAAACTTGCATAAGGAATGCTTAACTCATCAATTCATAGTCAATTTTTTGGTCCTTGAGCTGCTTGACGAAGGCAAAAATTTAGATAATTTCAGAGTATCTTCCTTTTTTAAGTAGCTTAAGTGCAAATATTAGCAAAAAGTTGACAAACTACTGGTTGTTCAACTGAATCTAAAGGTTGGTTTAGGTATCAGTTCCTTTGGACTCAAGAGTGAGCTATAAATAAGTATAAATAGCCTTGAAATTGGTGATTGTAAGTTTATCTATGTAGACATCGAAGAGGTTGAGAATGAACTATTTGCGTGTGTCTGGTTCTGTCCAATCAAAGCAAATGCAGTGGATATCAAATGGGTGAACTACAACATTCCAGCTCTAGAGTATAGCTACAAGCTACAACTTAGCTAGTTCTTGCTTTTTTAAAGTAAAATTGCTTTCTTCAGGTAAAATTTCCACGATTTCGTAGATTTGAGCTTTCACTTCTTCATCAAATTCAATCCCTTCTTCCGTGTAAATAGTCAGCAAAGCAGATTTTACCAATTCGTAAACGAATGCCATTTTATCATAAATTTTCAATTTCTAAAGAACCTATTAGTCATAAATGATGCCTTTTATCACATCGAACTGCTTCCATTATATGAGTATCTCTCCATAAGTTAGGAGCAAAGACTTTTCTTAGACATCACAAT
>Ga0316217_10005715_pt1 | contig 12729 bp, 14 predicted proteins | sample 1anoAmetaG_FD_203633 | JGI IMG/M metagenome (GOLD analysis project Ga0316217, IMG submission 203633) | Freshwater microbial communities from Trout Bog Lake, Wisconsin, USA - 1anoA | ecosystem: Environmental > Aquatic > Freshwater > Lake > Hypolimnion/Profundal zone | place: USA: Wisconsin...
TTGCCAACGCTCTGGCACGAGGGGAAGATCGATCCGTTCCGGGCCTGAGGCAGCCTCAGCTTCAGAGTGCCCATGCGGGTCCGCAGTTCCCGGCCCTTCAGCCCGTTGCAATAGCCGTTTGGCCGGGGAAGGTCCTTCGCATTCCAGGGCGCCCCGAAATGTCCATCGGCCTCCACCCCGATCAGTGCCTGCACGATTTCCTCCACGAGCGTCCTGACGCTCCCTCCTCCATCTGTGAACAAATCTTCCCCAAAGCCCCTTACGGGCCCAATCTTCACTTCGGCCATCGCGTCCTCAAGGGTTGGTGGTTTTGAACGCGATCATCCTACCGGACCCCCAGGGGCAGCCTCTACTTCAAGGCCCCCAAGCCGGACTTACAGACGCTTTTATACACAACCGTTAAAGTTCTGTCGCTTGACAATCTGCGAGGGGTTGAATGGGAAGTCGTGCTGGAACATCACCTCGCCACAGAAGTGCTGCCGGTAAGGGTTCTCGACCCTCCCCTTCACCACGTCTTCATCCGACAGGGCGTAGGTATGCTTGAGCAAATGCAGCCCTGCCATTAACCGAATGGGAATCCCGGGTGAGCCAAGGTCGGCAGATACAGCCGACCAAACGCTTGCGTCAGGTCATCCCAGGGGATCTTGGTCGCTAGCCGCACCAGCTCGCGGTTCGGGTCTAGCGCCAAGTTCAATTCCCACCCGATCACCAGCTGATCCCTCGTCGTTCGCCTCGGTTTTGGCTTCATTCGTATACTGGAAAAGCGGGGGTCACCCCTACCTTTCTGATGTACCAGATATGTCAAAGATAACTTTAAATGATTGCCACTTTTAGTTTTGTGATTTATTCAGGGTCGACTATGGAACTTGGGACAGCACTGAAGTTCTCGCGCCACACCCAACCTCGACCCCTGAAGGGGGTTCATCGACCGACTCAACATCACGAATGCCCCTGAGAATCTTGTTCTTAGGCTCTGCACTTATGGTTATGATGTCAACCTCAATTGCTGCGGGGCCACTGCTTCCATCATCGGTTGTCCAATCTTGTCTTGAATTAATAATAGTTGAAGAAAATTATGCTGGATTTGTTGGAATAATATGCGTTTATGATTACGCTTCTGTCTCGTTCTAACTCTATGGCCTATCTTGATTTCACTTAAAGGTTTTTCGTGAATGTTCGACGGAATGGAAAAATCGCCGCTAAATATTTTGTATCCACCCGCAGATAACCATAGCTGATCATAGGTTGTGCAGTAATTACAGGCTCTATTCTTATCAATGGCAACCTGGTTATTTGCACCAATGCCAACAATAGCATCAGCCCCCAAACAACTCGCGAGGGCTTGGATACAAACGACAAGATCAGCTTGAGGGGATACGTCCGAATTTTCTTTCGTCGCTGTTTTGATCAGTTCATACTGGTCCCTTGCACCCTGGCTACCGCCAATGAAAAGAATGTTTGTATCGGAAAGGTCAAATAAACTTCCTGGTAAAATCGAAAAAGTCATGAAATATATTGGTATATTATTGACTTTATAAATAATCACCAGTTCACCTTCGAGATAGGTAGTTCTGGCTACTCCAAGGCAAATGGAGAACTGTTGGCTTAGGCCCCAAGTGCATAGAGATTCATCTTGAACAGCAAGGTTGGATACTAGTTTGCTTTTGCAATATCGCTGTATAAAAGAATAGTGGTGAACTAACGCGACCCATCTGCTATGAAGGATTAAGGAGGAAGAAAGGTACCTTCCGAGGTATTTAAATTGAATTTGGGGCATGTCTTTTACTGCAAATATGAACTGACTTTCTTGAATCGTCCCTCGCAATTGAATGTGGGCTGGAATATTAATAATCAACTTAACAATTTGCCAACTGCGTCTAGGAAGATCTTTGAAGGCGAAAAGCCCCCTGATCTTTCGCAGATTAGGAAACAAGCGCATTTTAGAATTGTCCGGGCATGAAGTATGATTCTCGATTGATCAAGATTAACATTGCGTCCGATTGCCAACTCGTTGGATTGAGACGGGTTAAAAGGGATGGGGTGAAGGATTATAGGTGTATAGTAACTTGGGTGATCGGGAATTGTTCCTAAATCGACCATTATCGCCTGAGAGGATTTCGCTTCGCGGTGCTGGCTATATAATAAGGACTTTCTAGAAAACTCACTTAAAAAAGTGAATTTGATTTGTCTTCTAAGGATAGCAGCTATTCTTGATGATCTTGATCACATTTTACAAAAGTGATAAAAAATGTTAAACCTTTTAAAAATTTCAAACAATCAATCATAACAATATCATTCGGTAGTCGGCCCTGAACAAGCCACAGATGTAGATTTGGCAACGATTTAAGGGGACCTTTGGCATATCTGGTACACCAGGAAGGAAGGGATGACCCCCGCTTTACGGTGTACTGTTGAAGCGTGCCAGCTCCACGGCGGCCGCCCAGATTCCGTCGGCTTCGGGCCTAGGCCGCTCATTGCCTCTCACCATGCTTCGAATTGTTCTCGCAGTGGAGCTAATTCCCCGGAGGACGGCGGCATCTTCTGTTTGGCTACGGGGCAAGCTCCAATCACTAGGTGCCTAACGGCGCTCAACTCATGCGGTCACGCCCCCTTGCCTGAGACACACGAACAAGGAGATTGAGGAGGGCGAGTACCCCGAACCCAGCCTCAACGAGTTCACCGGAGGCGATGGCTTCGACGTGAAAATACCTCATTCAGTGCAGAAGGTCGAGGAACTGCAAATCAGGACCTAGGTCGACGGCGAAGACCTGAAGCTTGATCTCGGTTGAATGAAGTGATGGCAACACGAAAACCATGACTCCATTGGCATTTTGTGGTATTGTTAGGGGATATGAGTACTTTATTAAAAAGCAAATACTGGGGGCCATTGGTGGCGCGGCTCCTGCCGCCCATACGTAATGCTTTCATCGGCGCTCTTCTTGCTGCCATTATTTCCATTTTTCAGACTAATTATTATCAATCCATTGCCAGGATTCTACCCTCCGAATCGAAAAGCGCCGGCAGTCTCAGCGGCATCGCGGCCATGGCGCTTTCGATGGGGCTTGGAGGATCGGGTTCCGGCAGCCAGGACTCGGCATACATCGATATCCTCGGAAGCCGCTGGATGGCAGAATCGCTGCTCGGTGAGACTTACACGTTCCATCAGAGAAGCTGGCGGTTCGGCGCCGAGCGGGAACGGCGGACGACTCTCTTCGAATATCTAGACGTACCCAACAAAGATATGGGCGTTCGCAAGCTGAAGACAGTCTTTTCTTACAGCCGAGATCCGAAATCGGGCCTTCTGACCCTTACGGTGGAAACCGATTCGCCGGATTTGTCCCGAGCTGTGGCCCTACGAGCCATATCCCTGCTCGGGGAATTCGTCCTCCACAGGAGCCAGACTCGCAGTGGAAATAAGGCTACCTTCGCCGAAGCCAGGCTCAAGGATGCGCGAGCTGAATGTGATGCAAGTGAAGCTGCGCTAAAGGAGTTCATGACGGCAAACCGGAATTATCAGCAGAGTTCGGATCCACAAGTCAAACTCTCTGGCACCCGTCTGGAGGGGGAACTGATGCTTCGCAGGCAATTGGTCGTGAGCCTCTCGACCATGAGGGAGCAAGCGCTGATTGAATCAAAGGACGACATGCCGATCCTGAACGTTCTCGATGAGCCCAACCTGCCCGTCCTTAAGTCCAAGCCATCCCGGGCTGTATTTGTCCTTGGTGTCGGATTCGCGGTGTTGGCCGCCTCTATGTTGTTCCAACACCGGAAGCAACTTCAGGACCTGTTGATGGCGGAATGAGCGCAGGTGCCGCTCCTCGTAACCAATCCTATGAACTAGGGGAATACATGGATTTTTTCAGGGGTAAGACAGTACTCGTCACTGGGGGCACTGGCTCCTTTGGTAAGATGTTCGTGAGCAAGGTGCTCGCCGGAAGCGAGGTCAAGAAGGTTATCGTCTTCAGCCGGGACGAACTCAAGCAGTTCGAGATGGCAGAAAACTACCGAAACGAAAAACGGATCCGGTTCTTCATCGGTGACGTTAGGGATTATGAGCGACTTTTCAGAGCCTTCGACGGAGTTGACATCTGCATTCATGCCGCGGCCCTCAAGCAGGTGCCGGCTGCCGAGTACAACCCAATTGAAGCAATCAAGACCAACGTCCATGGGGCTGAGAACATCATCAACGCCTGCATTGAGCGTAGCGTCGAGAGAGTGGTGGCTCTCAGCACGGACAAGGCTTCCAGTCCGATCAACCTATACGGGGCAACAAAACTAGTGAGTGACAAGCTCTTCGTGGCCGGCAACGCCTATGCTGGCGGAAAGAAGACCCGGTTTTCAGTGGTTCGTTACGGCAACGTGGTGGGGAGCCGGGGCAGTGTTGTGCCTTTCTTCAAGAAATTGGCACCCACGGGTGTCCTTCCCATCACCGATGAGCGTATGACCCGGTTTTGGATCACCCTGCCTCAGGGGGTTCAGTTCGTAATCGACAGCGTCAATCGGATGGTGGGTGGCGAGATCTTCGTACCCAGAATCCCTAGCATGCGAATGATGGACCTGGCGAAAGCAATGGCGCCAGAAGCCAGAATTGAGATCATCGGCATCCGTCCCGGCGAAAAGATTCATGAGGAAATGATAAGTGTCCACGATGCCAGGCGCACTCGGGACATGGGCAGTCACTATGTAATCCAACCTGACCTTGATTGGTGGGACCACGGAACTTTCGGTGGCCAGGCAGTTCCAGACGATTTCTGCTACTCCTCCGATGTCAACACTGATTGGCTGACAGCTGAGCAGCTTATGGAAATGATCTCCCATGTCTAGTTCATCGATTCCCTACGGTCGGCAATGGATCGACCAGCAGGATATCGACAGGGTCATGGACGTATTAAAAGGTGATTACCTCACTACGGGCCCGGCGATCCCGGCGTTTGAGGAAGCGCTCTGCCAGAGTACCGGCGCCAAATATGCGGCGGCCATGAATTCTGGCACATCCGCCCTGCATGCGGCTTATGCGGCGGCCGGAGTTGGTCCGGGCAGTGTGGTCATGACGTCCCCCATGACCTTTGCCGCGACCGGCAATGCGGCCCTGTACCTTGGCGCTAAGGTGCGGTTCGCCGACATCGATGAGGCCACGGGGAACATCGACCCTGGCGCGGTGGAGGCCCTATGGTCAGACGATGTACGTCTTCTGGTGCCGGTGGATTATGCGGGGCATCCTGCGGAGTATGATTCCCTTGTCCCATTCGCGCACAAACATGGGGCGATTGTTGTCTCCGATGGAGCACACTCTCTCGGAGCCACCTACCGGGGCGCGAAGGTCGGGAACCTGGCCGATATGACCGAACTCAGCTTCCACCCCGTCAAGCCGATCACCACTGCCGAGGGGGGTGCGGTACTAACCTCGAATCCGGATTTCGCAAGGGCCGTGGCCACTTTCCGGACCCATGGCATCACCCGTGATCCCGCTCTGCTGAGCCGGGATGAGGGACCCTGGTACTACGAGCAGGTCGATCTGGGGTTCAATTACCGGATGACCGATGTCCAGGCCGCATTAGGGGCAAGTCAGATAGCCAAACTGGATAGGTTCCTGACTCGTAGGCGTGCCATCGCCGAACGCTATGATGAAGCGTTCGGCTCCTGTCCTTACTTTCGAATTCCAGGTCGGAGCAATCACGTCGAGTCAGGCTGGCACTTGTATGTCATTCGGGTGCAGGGGAACACGAACCTTCGACGGCCATTCTTCGAGGCGCTCCGCAAAGCTGGACTCGGAGTCCAGGTACACTACCTACCGGTCTATCTCCATCCCTACTATCGTGACCTCGGGTTCAAACCCGGCCTATGCCCTAGGGCCGAAGACTTTTACGCTCGTTCAGTGTCTCTGCCGATCTTCCCCAAAATGGAGGACTGGGAAATTGACCGGGTTATCGAAACTGTCCTGAACGTAGCCCGCGAGGTTCTAGGGTGATCAGCAGGGTCGCCGTCGTCGGCTGCGGGAGCATCGGCAAACGCCACATGCGGAACCTGCTGGCCTTGGGGGCCCAGTCCGTGGTCGGGGTTGAGCCCAATCCCGAACGTCGCCAAGAGGCCGCGAGGGAACTGGGAATTGAGATCCTTCCCAACCTTGCGGCCGCTGCGAACGTCGACCCGGTGACCTTGGTCGTAGTAGCTGTACCGAACGCCTATCACCGTCAGATCCTCGAAGAGGCCGTCGGCTTTGGGGCCCATGTATTCATGGAGAAGCCATTGGCCTCTTCCTCCGAAGGGCTCGAAGCGGTTCTGGGGACAATGGCCGCCAAGGGGCTCAAAGGGTTTCTTGGTAGCAACTGGAAATTTCACCCAGCCCTGATGACTATGAAACGCCTTCTCGACGAAGGTCGGATCGGCAAAGTGCTGGCTGGCCGTGTGGCCTGTGGGCAGTACCTTCCCGACTGGCACCCCTGGGAGGATTACAGGCAGATGTACTCCGCCCGGTTGAGCCTTGGTGGTGGGGTTCTGCTCGACAGTCATGAACTGGATTACACAACCTGGTTGATCGGCCCGGTTGGCAGGGTGGCTTGTTTTGCGGGGCGGGTAAGCGACCTGGAGATCGAAACCGAGGACTTGGCCAGCCTGATTCTGGAGCACCGATGTGGAGCCGTGGTCCAGGTCCAACTCGACTATCTGCAGAGAGCCTACCACCGGACTTATGAGTTCACCGGCAGCGAAGGCACTCTTCGCTGGAGCTTTGCTGAAGCAAAGGTCTCCCTATACGAGGCTGGAACCAAAACTTGGAGTGAATGGCCTGATCCGCCTTCCTACGATCTTAACACCATGTATTTAGACCAGATGCGCCACATAATGGAGGCCGTCGAATCAGATGCCGCACCGGTTACGTCTTTGACCGATGGTCTGGCTGTGCTGAAGTTGATTGAGGCGGCAAAGTCTTCATCCAGGGCGGCCACCTTCGTTGAGGTCCAGTCATGACCACCCTAGGGATCATCCAGGCTCGAATGGGGTCCAGCCGCCTTCCCGGCAAGGTGCTAATGACGCTGTACGGAGAGCCTAGCATCCTCCGTATGTTGGAGCGGGTTTCAAGGGCGACCTCGCTGGATGAACTGTGGCTTGCTACCAGCGATGAGGCTAAGGACGATGTACTAGCCGAGACGGTCTCCAAGGCGGGCTATCGTGTGTTCCGTGGGGCGGAACTGGATGTGCTCGACCGGTTCCATCGGCTGGCCCTTTCCAGGTCTGCAGACACTGTTGTGCGGCTCACAGGCGATTGTCCGCTCCACGATCCTGCAGTGATCGACCAAGTCGTATCTGTATTCCACTCTGCGGGCCCCGGAATCGCTTACGTTGGTAACACCCTCCCACCCACCTTTCCAGATGGTCTCGATGTGGAAGTGTTCTCTTATCGCGCCCTGGAGCAGCTGGCCACGGGTTCCACGTCGGCGGCGGAGCGGGAGCATGTCACGTTGGGGATCCACCGGAACCATCTGCCCTCAGATCAACGCCCGCTGACCCTCAATGTGGTCGCACCGGCTGATTTTGGTCATCTGCGATGGACCTTGGACAACCAGGAGGATTACCAATTCATTTCGGCTGTGTTTCAGGAACTCTACCCGGCGCATCCTGACTTTGGCTGGCAGGACGTTATAGCCCTGCTCACCCGCCACCCCGACCTGATGGCGATTAATGCTCGACATGTCCGGAACGAGAAACTCGCCCGGGACCTCGGTCTCGAAGAGGCCAGGGACCCACGGAAAGGTTAGTTTTTTAGCCGCGGCGCATCGATGCCGAACCACCATTGGAGGACGCTATGCTCAGAAAGATCAGCCGGTTCGAAAAGTCGGATCGTTACCGCGCCCGGATCCACGATCTCATCCCGGGAGGTGCCCACACCTACTCGAAGGGCGATGACCAGTTCCCCGCCCTTGCTCCAGCGGCCATCGTTCGTGGCCAGGGATCCCATGTCTGGGACCTGGATGGCAACGAGTTCTTGGATTGTTCGATGGGGCTCACCGCAGTGAGCCTTGGTCACGGCTACCAACCGGTCGTCCAGCGCATCATGGAGGAACTGCCGAACGGAGTGAACTTCCAGCGTCCCTCCTATTTGGAGATGGAACTGGCGGAACGGTTCCTTTCAGTAGTCCCCGGACACGACATGATCAAGTTCGGTAAAAATGGCTCCACCGTGACGACGGCGGCGGTCAAGATCGCTCGCGGTTACACCGGCCGGAAGTTGATTGCCTTCCCGGGTGATCACCCGTTTTATTCGTACGACGATTGGTTCATCGGAAAAACTCAGTGCAACCTCGGCATTCCGGAGGAGATCCAGGATCTCTCCGTGACGTTCAAGTCCTACGACCTCCAGTCGCTAGAGGATCTATTTAACGCCTATCCCGGCCAGATCGCCTGTGTGATCACCGAACCTGAGAAGAACTTCCCGATCCCCGAGAACTATCTGAAGGATGCCATCGCATTAGCCCACCGTCACGGTGCCTTGTTCATCGCTGATGAGATGATTACTGGCTTCAAGACCGCCCTCCCTGGCACCAGCAAGCTGAGGGGGGTTGTCCCCGACCTTTCTACCTGGGGCAAGGGAATGGGGAATGGTTTTTCGATCTGCGCCTTGACCGGAACCAGGGAGGTTATGGAACTCGGCGGGATCAGGCGAGAAGGCCAAGAGAAGCTGTTCTTGATTTCAACCACCCACGGCGCGGAATCTCATACCCTGGCTGCCGGTCTGGCTGTGCTTCATGCTTTCACAAGTCAGGATGTGATCGGCCACAACCTGGCGATCGGCGATCGGTTGGTAAGCCACTGCCGAAACGCGGTCAAGAGCGCAAGGCTCCAAGAGAACATCGAAGTGGTCGCCTGTCCCTGGCAGCCCCTGTTCATGTTTAAGAACGCCGGGGGAGAGATCGACAACGGCTTCCGCACCCTCATGTTGCAGGAGATGATCGCCCGCGGCGTGCTTTTCCAGGGCATCTTCTCTCCCTGCTTCAGCCACGACAGCGCGGACGTGGATTACTTCACCGAAGCATTCGCCGACAGTCTCCCCGTTTATGCGAGGGCGTTGGAGGATGGATTCGAAAAGCATCTGGTCGGCCCTCCGACCCGACCCGTATTCCGGAAGCTCCTTTGAACTCAAGCCTGCGGGTCACCCTGGTTCAGCTGTCACCCGTCTGGGAGGACCGGGCGGCCTCGCGCGATAAGATTGCAGATATGGTCCAGACCGCCGAGCCGAAGACAGATTGGCTGGTCTTCCCGGAGATGGCGCTGACGGGTTTTTCGATGGATCTGGGCAAAACCACCTGGAAACCTGATGACTATGCCTTCTTCTCCGACTTGTCCAGGTCCTTCCACTGCTATTGCACGGTCGGAGGCGTGGAGGAGGGGCGGAATACGGCAATGGTTTTCCGCCCAGACGGCACCCTCATCGCCCGTTATGTGAAGCGCCAATTATTCTCTTTCGCTGGAGAAGACAGGCACTACCAGAAAGGGGCCACCCCGACCCGCTATGCCGTCGGATCTGTGAATATAAGCCAGGGGATCTGCTACGACCTCCGGTTCCCGGGGAACTTCTGGCCCGAAGCTCCCGTCGTCGATGCCTACTGCGTCATTGCCGCCTGGGGCGGCAAACGCAGGGAACACTGGCGTTCCCTGCTTGCGGCCAGGGCCATCGAAAACCAGGCCTTCTGCATTGGCGTCAACCGCACCGGCCAGGAACCGGGGAACTTCTATACGGGGGACTCCATGGTGATCGATCCGATGGGGAGGGTCCTCCTTGACTGTGGTGAAGAGGAAGGCGTATTTACTGTCGCGCTGGATCTCGGCGCGGTGAAGGATTGGCGTGCAACATTTCCGGCCCTGGCCGATCGTGAATCCTAAGCGCAACAGGATTTCTCATTGAGTGAAACGGCGAGGAAACTTGGAAGAGATTCCCTGATTTACGTATTAGGGAATGTGCTTTCGAAGGGCGTGGTTTTCCTGCTGATCCCCTTGGTGTCACGCTATCTAACGCCGGAAGCTTATGGCGCCCTTGGCATTGTGGCGACAGTGAATGGGCTGATGTGCCTAATTCTTGGTTTTTCAATGGATAGTGCGCTTTGCCAATTCTACTTTCTGCAAAAATCAGAATCAGAACTTCGGACCTTGATGGGTACCATCCTGGGTTTTTGGTTCACTGTGCCCCTCCTTCTTGTGGTGATCCTGGATTTCCTGGGTTGCCAGGGACACCTAGAAATTTTCCATTCGCTGCCTTTCGCGTCGGGCCTGCGTCTGGCCTTATGGACGAGTTATTTGACCGTGTTTTCAAGTTCTGGGCAATTGGTGTTCATGCTTCGGCAGCAGCCAGGTAGATCCGTGGCCATAGGCGTGCTCCAGGCAGGCGCAACGGTGTTTTCTTCCTGGTTTCTGGTGGTCGAGTTGGGGCTTGGGCTGACGGGAGCAGTTGGGGGCTTGTTTGTTGGGGCGCTGACAGGTGCCGTCGTGAGTCTCTGGGTCATGTGCAGGGCCGCCACCTATAGGATCTCTCTGTCCGTGTTGGGGAATGCGTTGATATTCTCGATACCGCTGGTGCCTCACCTGCTTTCCAACTGGGTGCTCAATTTGTCGGATCGGATCCTTTTGGAAAAAATGGGCAAGGCCAAGGAATTGGGGTTCTATACGCTGGCCTACCAGTTCGGCCTGCTGCTGTCCATCGTCGTGACCTCGGCCAACAATGCTTTCGTTCCCTTTTCCAACAAGCACCTCGGGGAACAGGGGGGTGCAGCGATGGTGGCGACCCAAGGCACCCGGCTGATGATGGCTTTCATCTTCTCCGGATTGGCGATCAGCCTGTTCGCTGGGGATGCTATCCGAATCCTCACGCCTCCTGCCTATCATCACGCCGCAGCCTTCGTTCCCTGGATCACCATGGGGTACGTTTTCCAAGGCGCCTACTTCCTCCTTTCGAGAGGGACTTGGTTTTCCTTGCGGACGGGGTGGGTACCCTTCGTCACTGGAGGGGCCGCGGCCGCCAACCTCGCACTCAACTTCCTCTTCATCCCGAAATACGGAGCCATGGCCGCCGCGGTGAATACTTTGGTCACCTTCCTGCTCTTGGCTGTTATCCATGGACTGCTGGCCCATCGCCTCCATCCCATCCCCTGGGAGTATGCCAAGTGGGCACAAATGCTCATGCTGGCATTTGGCTGCATCATTGCCTCGACTTATGCCAGCCGATTTACCGGATTCTGGGGGCTTCTTTCGGCCAAGATTATTCTTCTGATTGGGGTGTTTCTATGGAATGCTCGCCAACTTGGATGGCCCCCGGTTTTTTTATTCGGAAAGGAATCGACGTCCTGATTCTCACCGGAACTTCATTCGGGAACCAATGTCCATGGAGGCCACTCGTCTACAAATTGTCCAGTAAAGCTCTCGCGACGACCATTACGAAGTTAAAATGGAATAATAAATCAGAATTTTATATTTTAGTGTAAATTTTACCATTGTAGAACGGATGTTGCCTTTTTAATCTAGCAAAAATTTGTAAATCATTACCCTCTTGAACGCCCTTAAATGTGTTTCTAAAGGCTTCCAAAGATTTTAATTCGTTTCTTAATGTCAATTCATTTGCTGTTAATTCGACACCAATCACATCAATACTAAAATCATTACCATAGATGAATTTAAAAATCTCTTTGGTCCGTTCTACATGATAATCACTTGTTACGACGTAAATTTTTCGCCACGCCTTCGGTAGTGCGAGAGTAGTCTTGGTAAAGTACGCGTCACCAACCGTATCCCTTGAGTTTTTTTCTGCGATAATGCGTTCGGAAGGAATCCCATAACGAGTAATTATATGATTTTTAAAGGCTTCGGCAATTGTTATATTAGAATCATCTCTATATGCCCAACCACAAGTAACTAAATTTTTAGCTTGGAGTTGGTTGTATATCTCTACCGATTTCTCTGCTCTTGCCGAAGACTCTAGGTTAAGAACACCACTTGAGTCCATAAGATTCGCCAGAACAATGACGGCATCAACTCTTAGATTTGTTTTTTCATTATTCATATAATACAATATTCCCAAGGAAGGTACTTACATTGGTTGCCAAGTAGAGCGCTTTCGCTACATTCCAAATAGGTGATGATTCTCAGTTAGATTGGATCGTCTGTTTCACCTCCTTCACTCGTCGCAGCAAGACATCCTCCCTTCAACTGTATTTCGAGGTATGTGAAATGGGCAAGGATCAATCGACACCTGAACACTCCCAACAGGGAACCAATCTACGACTAATTGAGCAGGTCTCAAACGCAAAATCGAAAATACTATTTCTTGGATATTCAGAGCTTCAGACGACTATTATAAATGAACTTGTTAAAGCAAATTGTGAAGTATGGCATACCGATGAGAAGATCAAATCAACGGCTGGATATGATGTGGTTATCAGCTATGGTTACAGACATATTTTTAAAAAAGAAATTATAGATAGTTCTCCTGCACCTATTGTTAACCTACATATTTCTTATCTACCATGGAATCGAGGGGCCCATCCCAATTTTTGGGCTTTTTATGATTCAACGCCGAGTGGCGTATCTATTCATCTAATAGATGAAGGGGTAGACACTGGACCTATTATCTATCAGAAGTATGTAAACTTCAGTCGGGAAGAGAATACTTTTTCTAAAACTTACAAAAGATTGATAATTGAGATTGAAGAACTTTTCAAAGTAAATATTGAAAACATTGTAACAAAA